>Ga0307377_10001057_pt1 | contig 36174 bp, 36 predicted proteins | sample TR3MG_FD_202535 | JGI IMG/M metagenome (GOLD analysis project Ga0307377, IMG submission 202535) | Soil microbial communities from Risofladan, Vaasa, Finland - TR-3 | ecosystem: Environmental > Terrestrial > Soil > Coastal area > Acid sulfate soil | place: Finland: Risofladan, Vaasa | collected... | reverse complement strand
TCTGATCGGTGCGCGACGGGTCGAGCTGTAACACGGTATGGCGGATCTCGTCGCCTTCGCCGGGGCGCTCGATCTTGATCACGCGTGCACCCAGATCGGCGAGCATGCGCGTCGCGTATGGCCCGGCGAGCACGCGCGTGAAGTCGATGACGGTAAGCCCGTCGAGCAAGGGCTCGTCTGAACCGGGGGCTGCGGATCGGATCATGGGAGAATTCGGCGCTGGTCGCTGTACTTGGGGCCGCACAGCTTACATCATTGCCGGGGCGCGACGCCAGCCGGTGCGGCCTTGCATGGGATCTTGGAGCAGCAAGAGCGTCAAGGGCCGAGCCCGGTCAGGCTCAGCCCTTGCTTTGAGGCCACCCCGTCGGGGGTGCTTGTCCGCCTGGCTGGTGGAGCTTAGGCGTCCTTGCGCGTTTCCACGATCTGCAGCGGTCCGGTGTCGGGCGGCGGGGCGCGCCGCGGACGCGCCTGCGGCGGCACGAACCGGGGCTCGGCTGCTGGTTCGGCTGGCTTCACCTTGGACGGATCGGTCTGGATCATCACCAACCCGTTTTCCTGCAGCGCTTTCTCCACCTCGATCTCAGGAACGGGTAGTTGCGCTGGCTTCGAATGGACCGGGACCGGCGTCGGTACAGGTTCCGCAGGAACTGCCGGCGGCGCTATTACCGGCTCGGGGACGAACGCGCGTTCCGGGGCGGCCACGGGTGCCGGAGTTTCGGCCGTCACAGCGTGAACGGCCTCGGCGGCGGCAGGAGCCGAAGACTGTTCCTCCGGTATGGCTTGCGCTGTGGGCACCGGCGTCTCGGCCTCGGTCTCGGCACCACGCTCGGCGCGCTCCGCCCGGGTCGCATGTTCGGCTTGTTCCGCGCGCACGCTTTCGGCTGATTCCGCGCGCTCGCCGCGCTCGACACGCGGGGCGCGCTCTCCACGCTCTCCACGCTCGCCTCGTTCACCCCGGCCGCCACGCCCGCGCCGGCCACGGCTGCGGCCGGTTTCGCCGCCTTCAGGGCGTTGCTCTCCCTGGGGCTTGGGCTCGGCGCCAGTCTGCGATTCGGCTTGCGCCTGCGGCCGCGGTGCGCGCGGCTCGCGCGGTTCGCGTGCTTCGCGCGGCGGACGTTCGCCACGCTCGGGACGTGCTTCTCTTTCCGGTCGCGCTTCGCGCTCGACGCGTTCGCCGCGTCCGCGATCCTGGCGTGGCTCGCGCGTTTCGGGTCGGTTAACCTCACCCTGCGCCGGCCGGCCTTCGCGCCCGCCGCGCCCACCGCGCCCACCGCGTCCGCCACGTCCGCCGCGGTCACCGCGTTCAGTGCGTTCGCCGCCTTCGCTGCGTTCACTGCGCTCGCGCCGGGGTTCGCGGCGCGATGGACGGATGCCGCTGCTTGGTTCGGCCTCGGCTTTCGGTGCTTCACCCTTGAACCAGCCCATGATCCGGGAAATGATGCTCGGCTTGGCGTGGACTGCGGCGCCGGCCGGTTTCGCCGTCGATACCGGCGCAGGTGCGCCCAGGGCGATGCCCTGTACCGCAGCCTGCGGTCGCACCGCCTTCGGTTCGGTGCCAGTCAGCGGCTTGGCTTCTTCGTCGGGCGGCAACTGCATCAGGTTATAGCTGGCGGGCAGGGGCTCGGCCTGATTCAGGTCGTCGTGGCGCAGGCGCGAAACCTGGTAGTGCGGCGTTTCCAGATGGATGTTCGGGATCAGCACCACGTTGACTTTGAGGCGCGCTTCGACGCCGTGGATGTCGGTGCGTTTTTCGTTCAGCAGGAAAGTGGCGACGTCCACCGGTACCTGGGCATGCACGGCGGCGGTGTTTTCCTTCATCGCCTCTTCCTGGATGATGCGCAGGATATGCAGCGCGGTGGACTCGATGCCGCGGATATGGCCGATGCCGTTGCAGCGCGGGCAGGTGATGGTGCTGCCTTCGCCCAGCGACGGGCGCAGGCGCTGGCGCGACAGCTCCATCAGGCCGAAGCGCGAGATCTTGCCCATCTGCACCCGCGCGCGGTCGAAGTGCAGCGATTCGCGCAGGCGGTTTTCGACATCGCGTTGGTTGCGCTGCGATTCCATGTCGATGAAGTCGATCACGATCAGCCCGCCCAGGTCACGCAGGCGCAGCTGGCGCGCGATTTCCTCGGCTGCCTCGAGGTTGGTGCGAAACGCTGTTTCCTCGATGTCGCTGCCGCGCGTCGAGCGCGCCGAGTTGACGTCGACTGCCACCAGCGCCTCGGTGTGGTCTATGACCACCGCGCCGCCGGCGGGCAGGTTGACCTGGCGCGAGTAGGCGGTCTCGATCTGGTGCTCGATCTGGAAGCGCGAGAACAGCGGCACGTCGTCGCGGTAGCGCTTCACGCGGTTGACGTTGTCCGGCATCACATGCGCCATGAACTGCTGCGCCTGCTCGAAGATCGAATCGGTGTCGATCAGGATCTCGCCGATCTCGGGATGGAAGTAGTCGCGGATGGCCCGGATCACGAGGCTGCCTTCCTGGTAGATCAGGAAAGCGCCCTTCTGGCTGGTGGACGCTTCTTCGATCGCGTGCCACAGTTGCAGCAGGTACTTCAGGTCCCAGTCGAGTTCCTCCACCGAGCGGCCGATGCCGGCGGTGCGCGCGATTACGCTCATCCCCTGGGGAACGGGGAGCTGATCCATGGTGTCGCGCAACTCTTCGCGGTCCTCGCCCTCGACGCGGCGCGATACACCGCCGCCGCGCGGATTGTTCGGCATCAGCACGAGGTAGCGCCCGGCGAGGCTGATGAACGTGGTGAGTGCGGCGCCTTTGTTGCCGCGCTCGTCCTTCTCCACCTGGACGATCAGTTCCTGGCCTTCCTTGAGCGCGTCCTGAATGCGCGCGCGGCCGACGTCGACACCGGCCTTGAAATAGGCGCGGGCGACTTCCTTGAACGGAAGAAAGCCATGGCGATCGGTGCCGTAGTCGATGAACGCAGCTTCAAGGCTGGGCTCGACTCGGGTGATGACGCCTTTGTAGATATTGCTCTTGCGTTGCTCTTTCGAGGCCGATTCAATGTCGAGGTCAATCAGTTTTTGGCCATCGACTATGGCGACACGTAGTTCTTCAGCCTGTGTCGCATTAAACAGCATGCGCTTCATGAATGTTGCTCCTGCGCGCGCATGGGCAGGACAAATCTCGGGCAGGACAAACCTGGGCCTAAATGTTCAGGGGCTTAGCGATGCATTCCAGTCTTGGATAAGAGGAGTGGAAGGGGAATCGGTTGGGTTTGTCGAGTTTTTCTCCGATACCAATACCGGAGATCCTAATCTGCCGCTGCTTGCAGCGCGCTAAATCAATTACACTCTCGCTACTTCCGGTGAGCGATATTAACCGCATTGCCCAGGGTTACGGCCTTCCGGGCCGCAAAACCGGGGACGTGTTCAGGTCTGAAAATGCCATATTGGCGCAACAAACCCTGTCCCGCGACTGAGCCAGTGGCAACATTATAAGCAAAATGAAGGATTTAAGTAAAGTTTCCGTAAGACAGGTCAATATCGGCTCCGAAACCTCGGGTCAGCGCGTCGACAACTTCCTGCTGCGCGAATGCAAAGGCGTACCCAAGAGCCATATCTACCGCATCCTCAGGAGCGGGGAGGTGCGGGTCAACAGCGGGCGCGTGGACGCTACCTATAAGCTGCAGGACGGCGACCGGGTACGCATCCCGCCGTTGCGGCTGGGGGCCAAGGCGGCGGGGCCGAAGGCGCCGAAAGTCGAGTTGCCGCTATTGTACGAGGACGAAGGCCTGATCGCGGCCAACAAACCCGCAGGCCTGGCGGTACACGGCGGCAGCGGCATCAGCCACGGTGTGATCGAGCAGTTGCGTGCTGCGCGGCCCGAGGCAAAGTTCCTCGAACTGGTGCATCGACTCGACCGCGACACTTCGGGGCTGCTGCTGCTCGCCAAGAAACGCTCGGTGCTCATTGCCATGCATGAACTGATACGCGCCGGGCAGATGGACAAGCGCTATCTGGTGCTGGTGCAGGGTCAGTGGCCCGCTGGCAAGCAGCACGTCAAACTCAAGCTGCAGCGCCATGTCACCGGCGCTGGAGAGCGCCGCGTCAGCGTGGACGAGGCCGGGCGCGAGTCGCACACCGTGTTCGAGTTGAAGCGCGCCTGCGGCAACTACAGCCTGCTGCAGGCACAGCTGAAAACAGGGCGCACGCATCAGATTCGCGTACACCTCGCGCACCTGGGGTTCCCGATCGTGGGCGACGACAAGTACGGCGATTTCGAATTGAACAAGCGATTGGCCAAGCACGGCATGAAGCGCATGTTCCTGCATGCCTGGAAACTCGCATTTGTGCATCCGCTCACCGGTGAGAGATTGAAACTCGAAGCGCCGCTGCCGCCGGAACTGGAAAATTTCATATCCGCCCTCAAATAGGACTTGGAGCGCCTAACAGAATTGCTGTTAGGCGCCTTATTTAGGTGAGCACGAGCGGCCAAGGAACGGGAGGGCCCCTTCCTTTCTCTCCCTGGTCACTTTTTATAGTCAGAGACATTTAGATGCCGAAAAGATTTGATTTGCTGGTGTTCGACTGGGACGGGACATTGATGGACTCGGCCGGGGCCATTATCGCCAGCATCCAGGCCAGCTGCAGCGACCTGGGATTGCCAGTGCCGGAGCGCGAGCGCGCTGCGCACGTCATCGGCTTGGGACTGAAAGACGCCCTGAGCTATGCCGTACCCGAGTTGCCGCCGGCCGACTACGGCAAGCTGGCGCAGCGCTATCGTCATCACTATCTGGCGCGCGATCCGGACATCGAATTGTTTCCCGGAATGCGCGAAATGCTGATCGGGCTGAAGGAAAGGGGTTACCGGCTGGCGGTAGCTACGGGAAAGAGCCGCGTCGGTCTGGAGCGGGTGCTCGAGGCGACGCAACTGAAGCCCTATTTTGATTCCTCTCGATGCGCCGACGAAACCCACTCAAAGCCGCATCCGGCCATGCTGCAGGAATTGATGCAGGAGTTGCTGACTGAACCGGAGGCGACGCTGATGATAGGCGATACGGCGCACGATCTGCAGATGGCGCTGAACGCGGGAGTGCCGGCGCTGGCGGTGAGCTACGGCGCGCATTCCAGGGATGACCTGACGGTGTTCAATCCGCTCGCCTGCATCGATACGCCGCAGGAACTGGCGCCATGGCTGGAAAAAAACGCCTGAGCCAGCCCGGCGAAAGCGCGAACCAGCCGGACGAGGACCAGAGCGCGCCGGGCGAAGGCGCGAACGAACTCGTTCCGGATCTCGCCGGGCCTGGCGCGCGACTGATCTGCGCCGGCAGCGACCTCGACGATGGCGGCGATGGCGTGCGCTTCGAGATCGAATGCAAGGGAGAGGCCGTACCCGCCTTTGCCATTCGCCACGGCGGTCGGGTCTACGCTTACCTCAACCGCTGCGCCCACATAGCGATGGAACTCGACTGGACGCCGGGGAAGTTTTTCGATGCCGATGGTGTGTACTTGATATGCTCGACGCACGGCGCGCTGTATGCGCCGGAAAGCGGTGCCTGCCGTGGCGGGCCTTGCCGCGGCGCGGCACTGAGCCGGCTGGATGTGTTCGAGGCCGACGGACTGGTCTATCTGAGGAAGGATTGAGGCAATGGCGCAAGACGAAGAAAACTGGGAGCGCGAGACGCTGGAGAAGCTGGCTTTTTCAGCGCTGAGGGAACAGACCAGGAGACGCAGGTGGGGTATTTTCTTCAAACTGCTGACCTTCGCCTATCTCACGGTCCTGATTCTGATGGCGTTCGAGTGGAGCAGCAGCGGCGACCTCATGCCCGAAGGCAAGCATACCGCCCTGGTTGATCTGGACGGGGTGATCGACGCCAACGGCGATGCCAGTGCCGACAAAATCACCAGTGCGCTGCAAAGCGCGTTCAAGGACAGGAACACGAAAGGGGTGATCCTGCGCATCGACTCGCCCGGCGGCAGTCCGGTGCAAGCAGCGATCATCAATGACGAGATGCGGCGATTGCGCGGTGTCTACCCCAACATACCGCTGTATGTGGTGGTCGAGGACATCTGCGCCTCGGGCGGCTATTTCGTCGCGGTCGCGGCCGACAAGATCTACGTCAACAAGGCGAGCCTGGTGGGTTCCATCGGCGTGCTCATGGACGGGTTCGACTACACCGGCACCATGGAAAAGCTCGGCGTGCAGCGGCGCCTGCTCACGGCAGGCGAAAACAAGGGATTCATGGATCCGTTTTCCCCGGAGGTTCCGAAGCAGAAGGCGTATGCGCTTAGCATGCTCGACGACATTCACCAGCAATTTATCGATGTGGTGAAGCAGGGCCGCGGCAAGCGCCTGAAGGACGATCCGGAGTTGTTCAGCGGCCTGGTCTGGACCGGGCGGAAGGCGGTGGAACTGGGCCTGGCCGACGGTTACGGCAGCGTCGATTCGGTGGCGCGCGATGTAATCAAGGCCAAGAACATCGTCGACTATACCGAGAAGTCCAATCCGGTCGAGCGCATCGCCAAGCGATTCGGCGCCGCAGCGGCGAAAAGCTTTGTCGATTTTGCGATGAGCCAGAGCGTCCGGCTACGCTAGCAGGATCCGGCTCCAGCGCTTCCAGCTCAACCGGCTTGCACTAAGAACAAGGACGGCCTGCGTTCGAGTTGCGGCGGATTTCTTTTCCATTCCCCCACCGCCATGGTGCGGATGTCCTCGCTTGTCAGACTGACCTCGGTCGCGATGCACAGCAGCGTATTACGGGCGCAATGTTCAAGAATGCTTTGCACCAGCTTCCCGTTGCGATAGGGCGTCTCGATGAAAATCTGCGTCTGGTTCAGCCGCCGGGACTGTTGCTCGAGATCGCGCAATGCCTTGATCCTCTCGGCATCGGACACGGGCAGATAGCCGTGAAATGCGAAACGCTGGCCGTTCAGGCCGGAGGCCATGAGCGCGAGCAGTATGGACGAGGGGCCGACCAGAGGCACAACCCGGATGCCGTGCCGGTGCGCATACAGCACCAGCTTCGCGCCGGGGTCGGCGATGCCGGGGCAGCCCGCCTCGGACATCACGCCCAGATCGTGCCCGCTGCGCAACGGCGCCGCCAGGCCGGCGATATCCGCGTCCGGCGTGTGCTCGTTCAGGGTGACGACGTGCAGCTCCTGCAGCGGTTTGGTCGTGCCGATTTGCTTGAGATAGGCGCGCGCAGTCTTTGGATTCTCGGCGACAAAGTAGTCCAGCACGCGCACGCGCTGCTGCACGTCCTGCGGAATCACCGCCGCGAGCACGCTGGCGCCCAGGGTGGTCGGAATGAGGTACAGCGTGCCGACGGCCATGATCAGCGCGGCATTTACAGCACGTCCACGCCTTGCGCGGCCAGCATTTCCGTCAGCGCGATCAGCGGCAGACCGATCAAGGCATTGGGATCGTCGCCGCGCATTTCGGCGATGAGCGCGATGCCCAGGCCTTCGCAGCGGGCGCTGCCGGCGCAGTCGTAGGGTTGCTCGCGCTGAAGATAGCGCTCGATCTGGGCGTCGCTGTAATCGCGAAAGCGCACGTAGAACGGCACGATTCGCGTTTGCGCCTGGCCGCTGGCCGCATTGCACAGACACAGCGCGGTGTGGAACACCACTTCCTTGCCGCGCATCGCCCTGAGCTGGCGCAACGCGGTGGCGTGATTCCCGGGTTTGCCCAGCGTCATATCCTCCAGCACCGCTACCTGATCCGATCCGATAACGATAGCCTGTGGAAAGCGCGCAGCCACCGCCCGCGCCTTGGCTTCGGCCAGCCGCCGCGCGATGTCCTGCGGCACCTCATTCGGCAGCGGCGTCTCGTCGACGTGCGGCGAGGCGACTTCGAACGGCAAGCCCAGCCGGGCGAGCAGCTCGCGCCGATACTTCGAGGTCGAGGCAAGAACGATCTGAACGGCGCTGTTCATAGCCGCCAAATTTCAGGCAAGGTATTGAAAATTTTGTTTTTCCTTTGACAGTAGTGGTCAAAAATAATATCATGCGCGCCTATGTTGCAACCGGCGGCCATCGACGGTTTGGCGTTTTCCCGTTCCGGGGGAGTGCTAAAGGGGCGGCTGGGCCTGGAATCCCTGCCGCGGCTCGCTCGATCCGGCTGCTCGAGTTCGGTTCTCGATTTTGTCCTTGTGGGTGAAATCAACGAGCGTGGCAAACCGGGCGTCAGGCTGGCCGTAGATGGCAGTGTGCGCCTGGTGTGCCAGCGCTGTCTTGGCGATATCGATGTTCCGCTGCGGCTGGAAGCGCAGTTGGAATTCGCGGCGAGCGAGGCTGAAATCCTTGCCGCCGAGGACGACGTGGATCGCGTGGTGGCCGGGCGCGAAATGAGCGTCGCGGCTTTGGTTGAAGAAGAGGTCATATTGGCTTTGCCCATGGCGCCCAAGCACGCGCAATGCCGTGTAGCAGCAGGAGCGGAACGGGGCGCCGAACCCTCTGCCTTTCAGGCACTCGGCGCGCTGAAAAGATTGAACAAGTAAGGAGTATACAGATATGGCAGTTCAACAGAACAAGAAGTCACCGTCGAAGCGCGGCATGCATCGGGCGCACGACTTTCTCACCAATCCGCCGCTGGCTGTCGAACCGACCACGGGCGAAGTGCACCTGCGCCACCATATAAGCCCGAGCGGCTATTATCGTGGCAAGAAAATCGTCAAGTCCAAAGGCGAGTAAGCGCGCCTGGCGCAGCGCGAACGGGTAGCGCGCCTGTTCGCCCGGCAGCAAGCCGGATCGATTTTCGCCCTGACTGCCGCGAGCAAATAAAGTGGATACCACGGTAGCCATCGATTGCATGGGGGGCGATCACGGCCTCGGGGTCACCGTTTCGGCCGCCCTGAGTTTTCAGAAATCGCATCCGCACAGCAATATCATTCTGGTCGGTCTGCAGCAAACGATCGAAGCCGAGTTGCGCGCGCGCCACGCGGCGCCGGGCCCGCACCTGCTGGTGCGCAATGCAAGCCAGCAGGTGGGCATGGACGAGGCACCCTCGCTGGCCCTACGCGCGAAGAAGGATTCGTCCATGCGTGTCGCCGTCGATCTGGTCAAAAGCGGCGAAGCGCACGCCTGCGTCAGCGCCGGGAACACCGGCGCGCTGATGGCGATTTCGCGCTTCGTGCTCAAGACCCTGCCGGGGATAGACCGTCCGGCGATCGCCGGCATTCTGCCGACGATGAAGGGCGAGGTCTATGTGCTCGATCTGGGCGCCAACGTCAATTGCACCCCCGAGCATCTGCTGCAGTTCGCGATCATGGGGGCGATGCTGGTCTCGGCCATGCAGCACAAGGAACGCCCCAGCGTCGGTTTGCTCAACATCGGCGAAGAAGAGATCAAGGGCAATGAGATGGTGAAGCAGACCGCCGAGTTGCTGCGCGCGAGCGGTCTAAATTTCTACGGCAACGTCGAAGGCGACGATATCTTCAAAGGCACCACCGATGTGGTGGTATGCGACGGTTTCGTCGGCAATGTCGCGCTCAAATCGGTCGAAGGCGTGGCCAAGATGCTGCGCACGTTTCTTACCGACGAGTTCAAACGCAACTGGTTTACCTACTTGTGCGGCATCATCGCCATGCCGGTGCTGTCCGCGTTCAAGCACCGGGTGGATCCGGCGCGCTACAATGGCGCCAGCCTGCTCGGTCTCAAAGGGATCGTGGTGAAAAGCCACGGTTCCGCCGATGCCTTCGGTTTCGAGAAGGCGATCGAGCGCGCATTCGACGAAGTGCGCGAAGGGGTGCTGCAGCGCATTTCCCAACGCATGGCGGCGGGACATAACACAGTGGAAACGGCGTGATCTATTCCAGAATCATAGGCAGCGGCAGCTATCTGCCGCGCAATATCGTGACCAACGACGATCTGGCGCGGCGCATGGACACCTCGGACGAGTGGATCCGCACGCGTACCGGCATCCGCCAGCGGCACATCGCGGAAGCAGGGGAGAGTTCGAGCAGCCTGGCGCTGGAGGCGAGCAAGGCCGCGATCGCCAGCGCCGGCATCGCCGCGCAGGATATCGATCTCATTATCGTTGCCACTTCGACCCCGGACTACATTTTTCCGAGTACTGCGTGCCTGTTGCAGGCCAAGCTCGGCGTCAAAGGCTGTCCTGCGTTCGACATGCAGGCGGTATGCAGCGGTTTCGTCTATGCGCTGGCTACCGCCGACCTGTTCATCCGCTCGGGGCAGCACCGCTGTGCATTGATCGTCGGCGCGGAGGTATTTTCGCGCATCCTCGACTGGAACGACCGCGCTACCTGCGTATTGTTCGGCGACGGTGCCGGCGCGGTGGTGCTCAAGGCGGACGAGGCGCCCGGCATCATGGCGAGCGCCCTGCACGCCGATGGCAGTCACGCCGGCATCCTGTCCGTCGCCGGTAACGTCCACGGTGGCCAGGTGGCCGGCGATCCGTTCCTGCGCATGGATGGGCCTGCGGTGTTCAAATTCGCGGTGCGCGTGCTAGACGAAGTTGCGCGCGAGACACTGGCGAAATGCGGCCAGCAGCTTGCGGACATCGATTGGCTTATTCCGCACCAGGCCAATCTGCGCATCCTGGAGTCGACGGCCAAGCGGCTGCATCTGCCGATGGAAAAGCTGATCGTGACGGTCGATATGCACGGCAACACTTCGGCCGCTTCGGTGCCTCTGGCGCTGGATCTGGCCATACGCGATGGTCGCATCAAACCAGGACACAAAGTCATGCTGCAGGGCGTCGGCGGCGGCTTTACCTGGGGCGCGGCTCTGGTGCAGATGTGACGGCTCGCGATCCGCTATTTGAAAACATTTGCTTGATTCTGAACCTATGAAACTCGCAATGGTATTTCCCGGGCAGGGTTCGCAGTCGGTCGGCATGATGCAAGCCTACGGCGATCTTGCGGCAGTGCGCGAGGTACTGGCCGAAGCGTCCGATGCGCTTGGGCAGGATCTCGCGAAACTGATGGCCGAAGGTCCAGCCGAACAGCTGAACCAGACGATCAACACCCAGCCGGTCATGCTCACTGCCGGTTATGCAGCATATCGGGGCTGGATCGCGCTGGGCGGTGCCGAGCCGACACTGGTGGCTGGTCACAGCCTGGGCGAATACACCGCATTGGTGACCGCAGGCGTTTTGTCGTTTCGCGATGCGCTGCCGCTGGTGCGTTTTCGCGCACAGGCAATGCAGGAGGCGGTGCCGCAAGGGCAGGGTGCGATGGCCGCGGTGCTGGGATTGGACGAAGATGGAGTGCGCGCCGCCTGCGCCGAGGCGGCGCAGGGCGAGGTGGTGCAGGCGGTAAATTTCAATTCGCCCGGCCAGGTGGTGATCGCCGGCCATGCCACGGCGGTCAAGCGCGCCTGCGATGCGGCGAAGGCGAGGGGTGCCAAGCGCGCGCTGCCGCTGCCGGTGAGCGCGCCTTTCCATTCGGCGCTGATGCGGCCCGCTGCGGAGCGTCTGCAGCAATACCTGCAGAGCATTGCGTTCAGCGCACCGCGGATACCGGTGATCAATAACGTGGACGTGGCATGTTACGCCGATGCTTCGCAAATCAAGGATGCGCTGGTGCGCCAGGCGTTCAATCCGGTGCGCTGGGTGGAAACCATCCGCGCCTTTGCGGCTCAGGGTGTCACCCATGTCGGCGAATGCGGGCCGGGCAAAGTGCTGGCGGGTATGACCAAGCGCATAGCTCCCAGCCTTGAATCGCTTGCCTTGACCGATCGGGCCAGCATCGAGCAGGGCATCGGCCAATTGAAAGGAAGCTGATCATGCTGCAAGGGCAAGTTGCATTGGTGACCGGCGCCACGCGCGGCATAGGCAAGGCGATTGCCTTGGGCCTGGGCGCGCAGGGCGCGAAAGTGGTCGGCACTTCGACCTCTGCAGCCGGTGCCACGTCAATTGACGATTATCTCGCCGCAGCCGGGTTCGCCGGAAAGGGGGCGGTGCTCGAGGTTAACGACGGTACCGCGATCGACGGCTTGGTGGCGGAGATCGAGAAGGAGTTCGGCGCGGTCGGCATCCTGGTCAATAACGCTGGCATCACGCAGGACAACCTGGCCATGCGCATGAAGGATGCGGAATGGGATGCGGTGATCGACACCGATCTGAAATCGGTTTTCCGGCTTTCCCGCGCCGTGCTGCGCGGGATGATGAAAGCGCGGGCTGGCCGCATCATCAACATCACTTCCGTGGTCGGCAGTTCGGGCAATGCCGGGCAGACCAATTATGCTGCGGCCAAGGCCGGCATCGCCGGCCTGTCGCGCGCGCTGGCGCAGGAGATCGCCAGCCGCAACATCACGGTAAACTGCGTCGCGCCGGGGTTCATCGACACCGACATGACGCGCGCACTGAACGAGCAGCAGCGGCAGGCGATCCTCGGCCGGATCCCGCTTGCACGACTGGGAACGGCCGAGGACGTCGCCGCCGCGGTGGCGTTCCTGGCCTCTCCCCAGGCCGGCTACATCACCGGTACGACACTGCATGTCAACGGCGGCATGTACATGTCCTGAGTGCCGATAATTCAAAGCCTAATTTTCCAACGTCGGGCAGTGAATTTTGGTAAAATACGCGGCTGTTGCCGAAGCAATATACGAGGGAAGGAGAATCAAATGGAAAATGTTGAACAGCGTGTCAAGAAGATCGTCGCCGAGCAGTTGGGCGTAAACGAGGCGGAAATAAAGAATGAATCCTCCTTCATCGATGACCTGGGCGCGGATTCGCTCGATACGGTGGAACTGGTCATGGCTCTGGAAGAAGAATTCGAGACCGAGATTCCGGACGAGGATGCCGAAAAAATCACCACCGTGCAGCAGGCGATAGACTACGTCAACAGCCACGCCAAGAAAGGCTGATTCCCCGCGCCTAGCGCGCGTTTTGCCGGAGGCAGTTTGTCCCGTCGCAGAGTCGTCATCACCGGCTTAGGCATCATTTCACCGGTGGGCAATACCGTTGCCGAAGCCTGGGAGAGCATCCTCGCCGGCAGATCCGGCATCACCAGGGTCAGTCGTTTCGATGCCTCGCGCCTGCCTTGCCAGATCGCGGGGGAGGTCAAACATTTCGATCTTGCCAGCTACCTGGATCGCAAGGAAGCGCGCCATATGGATACCTTCATCCATTTCGGCATGGCGGCGGGCATCCAGGCGATACGGGACAGCGGCATCCAGGTCACCCCCGAGAATGCCGAGCGCATCGGCGTCAACATCGGTTCGGGCATGGGCGGTCTGCCGATGATCGAGCATACCCAGCGCGAATTGCTCGCCGGCGGTCCGCGCAAGATCTCGCCGTTTTTCATACCCAGCACCATTATCAACATGATTTCCGGCGACCTGTCGATCAAGTACGGCCTGAAGGGGCCGAACCTTGCGATGGTGACCGCATGCACCACGGCGACGCACTGCATCGGCGAATCCGGGCGCCTGATCGAGTATGGCGATTGCGATGTGATGATCGCCGGCGGCGCCGAATCGGTGGTCACTGAACTCGCCATGGGCGGCTTTGCCCAGGCGCGCGCTCTTTCAACCCGCAACGACGATCCGGCCGGCGCCAGCCGTCCCTGGGACCGCGACCGCGACGGCTTCGTGCTGGGTGAGGGCGCGGGCGTGCTGGTACTGGAGGCGTACGAACATGCCAAGGCGCGCGGCGCGAAAATCTACGCCGAGTTGACCGGCTACGGCATGAGCGGCGACGCTCACCACATGACAGCGCCGCGCGAAGATGGCGAAGGCGCGGCACGCTGCATGAACAGTGCGCTGCGCAATGCGCGTGTAAACGCCGACCAGGTCGATTACATCAATGCCCACGGCACTTCGACACCTCTGGGCGATCTTGCAGAGACCACCGCCGTCAAGCGCAGCCTGGGCGCACACGCGAAGAAAACAGCGGTCAGTTCGACCAAGTCCATGACCGGCCACCTGCTGGGCGCCGCGGGCGGGGTGGAAGCCGTATTTTCGGCGTTGGCGGTACATCATCAGGTCGCGCCGCCCACGACCAATATGTTCAACCAGGATCCGCAGTGCGACCTGGACTATGTGCCGAATTCGGCGCGCCAGATGAAAATCGGCGTGGCGCTGTCGAATTCGTTCGGTTTCGGCGGCACCAACGGCACCCTGGTGTTCGGCCGGATTTGAACCAGTCCTTAACCGTATCCCTGCGACCTTCCCGCGTTCTCGCCTTGGCCCTGACGGTCATGGCCGCGGCGGCACTTGCCTGCGCCTGGATCGGCCTGCCGCGCCTGGCATTGGCGCCGGTCGCCGCAGGCATAACCTTGGCATGGGTCTGGCACTTCGCGCAAGCGATGCAGCGCAGCCCATCCGCATTGCACACCCTGGAACTGAACGCGGCAGGCGGCGCACGCTACGAAGATGGCGAGGGGCGGTGGCGCGAGGCCGAGGTCCTGCCGGACAGCTACGTGTCCACTTGGCTGATCGTGGTCATTCTGGGCATAAACGGCCGGCGCGACCGCTCGCTGGTGCTGCTGCCGGACGCCGCGACGGCCGAGGAATTGCGCCGGCTGCGCACGTGGCTGCGCTGGCGCTTCGCGCGGGGGTGAACTTTCCGCGGCGGTGACGGTCTGAGAAGGGTCGTCCCACGTGCGCGAGGCAAGGGTTGAATATCACCGGTGGCAGGGTGACGCCAATCGAAATGCTTGAACTGGACTTTGTCCCGGGCGCTGCGCTTTCGCGGGCGTCCGGGCAGTTGCAGTATACTGAAGACCATACGGGCGCAACAAACGAAGAACAGCCTCAGGGCTTCAGGGAAGGGCGGCGGATGAGTGAGCGCGACATTGACCAGCAGCTGGTCGAGCGTGCGCAGCAGGGCGACAAACACGCTTTCGAACTGCTGGTAAGCAAATATCAGCGCAAGCTCGGGCGTCTGCTGTCGCGTTTCGTCCGCGACGCGGGCGAAGTCGAGGATGTGACGCAGGAGGCGTTCGTCAAGGCCTACCGCGCATTGCCTTCGTTTCGCGGTGACAGTGCGTTTTACACCTGGCTCTACCGCATCGGCATCAATACCGCCAAGAACTATCTTGCCTCGATGGGCCGGCGCGTCCCCACCACCACCAACTACGATTCGCAGGAGGCGGAAACATTCGACGACAGCGAGCAGCTGCGCGATTTCAATACGCCGGAGAATCTGCTGATGAGCAAGCAGATCGCACATACTGTGAACCAAAGCATGGATCGGCTGCCTGAAGAACTGAGGGCGGCGATCGTGCTGCGCGAGATCGAGGGCATGAGCTACGAGGATATCGCGCGGATTATGGACTGCCCGATAGGCACGGTGCGCTCGCGTATCTTCCGTGCGCGCGAGGCGATTGCGGAAGAGTTGCGGCCGCTGCTCGATTTATCCAAAGACAAGAGATGGTGATGCCATGAAAGAGACTTTGTCGGCGTGGATAGACGGTGAACTGGATCCGCGGCAGACCGGCGCGCTGCTGCCGCGGCTCAAGCAGGACGCGGAACTGCGCCGCAACTGGGACTGCTACCACCTGATTGGAGACGCACTGCGCGGCGTACACGGTGCTGACCTGTGCGCCAGGATCCGCGACCGGGTCGATGCTGAGCCCACAGTGCTTGCGCCGCAGCGCCGCAGCAGGGCGGAAAAGCTGCGCTGGGGCGCGTTGTCGCTGGCGGCGAGCGTGGCTGCAGCCGCTTTCGTCGGCTGGATGGCTTTGTCCGGGACGCAGCCCGGTTCGGTGCAGGTTGCCACCGTCTCCGCGCCCGAAGTCGCGCAGGTCGCCACGGTCTCTACACCCGAAGTTGCGCAGGTCGCTGCGGTTTCCGCGCCCGAAGTTGCGCAGGTCGCGATGCCCGCAGGCGATGTTATCAATGATTATCTGCTCGCCCACCAGCGCTATTCGCCCAGTAATGCAATGCAGGGCGTTGCTCCCTATGTGCTCACCGTAGCCGATGAGCGGAGCGGCGCACAATAATGAAATTCCTGGTAGTGCTGCTGCTCGCCCTGTCGGCACAGGCGGCATGGGCCGATGGCGACGCGCTGTCGTGGCTGCAGCGCATCCATGCGGCGACGCAGACGCTCAATTACACCGGAACATTCGTCTATCGCAGCGGGGACGAAGCCGAGACGTCGCGCATTATCCACAGCGTGGGTCGTCATGGAATACGCGAACGGCTGGAGACGCTGGACGGACGTCCGCGCGAAGTCGTGCGCAGCAATGGCGAAGTGAAATGCTATCTGCCGGACCTCAAGACGGTCAAAATCGACAAGCAGACGGACCACAAGGCGTTTCCGGCATTTCTGCCGAAAAACCTGGAGGACATCAGCGAGCACTATGAGGTTACCAAGGGTGGCATCAAGCGCGTCGCCGGCCACGAATGCCAGCTGATCGTGCTCCAGCCCAAGGACAAGCTGCGCTATGGTCACAGGCTGTGGGTCGACGCCAGTACCGGGATGCTGCTCAAATCCGAGACTTTAAACGCCAAGAACGAGCCGATACAGGAGTTCGAATTTACCCGGGTCCGCATCGGCGGCAAGATCGACCACCATCAACTCGAATCCAGATTCCTGGCCAGATCCCGAGCCTGGCACGTCGTAAATTCGGGAGCCACGGCGACCAACCTGGAGGCATTGGGCTGGACCATCAAACCGGAGTTGCCGGGATTTCATAAAATGGCCGAGATGATGCGCACTCAGGGCGGTTCCACCAAAGTCGGGCATGTGATCTATTCCGACGGGCTGGCAGCGGTATCGGTGTTCATCGAGCCCATGGGCGACAAGACCTCGATGCCGCCGCCGGGGCTGTCGCGCCGCGGCGCGATCAATATCTACAGCCGGCGGGTCGCTGGCCATCTGGTGACGGTGGTCGGGGAGGCGCCCGCCGAAAGCGTGAAACAGCTTGCCGAATCGGTGGAGTACCGCAAGCCGTGATCCATGGTCTGCGGCTCCCGCAGATCCCCTTTGCCGGCGTTCGAATTTTTTTATAATACCCGGCAAGAATGCGACAAAGGGACGAATCGATGCGAAAGACACTGCTTCTGTGGCTGCTGATGCTGCTTCCGCTGGGAGCCTACGCCCAGGCGCGCGGATTGCCCGATTTCACCGGCTTGGTGGAGCAGGAGGGACCGGCGGTGGTCAACATCAGCACTGCGCAAACGGTGCGTGCCCAGTCGCGGATCCCGAATCTGGATGAGAACGACCCGTTGTTCGAGTTCTTCCACCGCTTCATGCCGCCCAATGAAGGTCGCAAGGAGTTTTCGACCCGCTCGCTGGGGTCGGGCTTCATCATCAGCCCCAATGGCTACATTCTCACCAACGCGCATGTCGTCGCCGGCGCCGACGAAATCACGGTGCGCCTCACCGACAAACGCGAATTCAAGGCCAAGGTCATCGGCGCGGACAAGCGCACGGATGTTGCGCTGATCAAAATCGACGCTGGCGGCCTGCCGGTAGTCAAGCTCGGCGATCCGAACAAGCTCAAGGTCGGTGAATGGGTGCTTGCCATCGGCTCGCCTTTTGGTTTCGATAACACCGTCACCGCCGGCATAGTCAGCGGCAAGGCGCGCTCGCTGCCGCAGGAGAACCTGGTGCCTTTCATTCAAACCGACGCCGCGGTAAACCCGGGCAACTCGGGGGGGCCGCTGTTCAATCTGCGCGGCGAGGTGGTCGGCATGAACTCGCAGATCTATAGCCGAACCGGGGGCTACATGGGCCTGTCGTTCGCCATCCCGATCGATATTGCGATGGATGTGCAGAACCAGTTGCGCATGCACGGCCACGTCAGCCGCGGGCGCATCGGCGTGGTGATTCAGGAAGTGACCAAAGACCTGGCCGATGCCTTCGGTCTGGCCACGCCCCGGGGCGCGCTGGTCAACGCGGTAGAGAAGGGCGGTCCGGCGGACAAGGGAGGGATCAAGGTAAGCGATATCATCACCAGCTTCGACGGCAAGAATATCGCCAGCTCGCGCGAACTACCGCGCATCGTCAGCGCTACGCGCCCCGGCAGCACGGTGGCGATGGAGGTGTGGCGCGGGGGGGCAACCAAGGAACTGAGCGTGACCGTGGGCGAAATTCCGACGGATACGATCGCAAGCCGCGAAAGCAAGCGCCCGAAGCCGGTCGAAGCGACGGCCAACCGGCTCGGGCTGGTGCTGTCGGAATTATCAGCCGAGCAGCGCAAGGAACTCGGGATCGCGAACGGCTTGGTGGTAGAAGATGTGCGCGGCCAGTCACCCACGGACATTCGCAGGGGAGACATCATCCTCGCGCTCATCCACAAGGGCGTCAATACCGAAGCCCGGAGCGTCGCGCAGTTCAACAAGACGCTCGACACCATCGACAAAGCGACGCCCGTTACCTTGGAGGTGCGCCGCGGCGAAAACCAGAGTTTCGTCACCATCAAGGGCCTGAGCGATCAGTGAAGGCGCCGCGATGATGCGATCCGGGGGGGAGGAGGCGACAGTGCGGCTTACGCTCTATGGCCGCAGCTACTGCCACCTGTGCGATGACATGCTCGCCGCGCTGGTCCCGCTGCTCGAGGAGTCCGGGGCCGCGGTGGAGGTGGTCGATGTCGACAGCGATGCTGCCCTGGAGCAGCGCTTCGGCATGCTGGTGCCGGTGTTGCTGCACGCAGATACCGAGCTGTGCCACTATCATCTGGATACCGCCAAAGTCCGTGCGTATCTTGCCAAAATCCGTTAAAATACCGAACGTTATTCTTCGAAGGGTGCCATGGCGGCACCCTTCTTCATGATGCAGCACATCCGCAACTTTTCCATTATCGCCCACATAGACCACGGCAAATCGACGCTTGCCGATCGTTTCATCCAGTTGTGCGGAGGATTGTCGGAACGCGAGATGGAAGCGCAGGTGCTCGATTCCATGGACCTCGAGCGCGAGCGCGGTATCACCATCAAGGCGCAGACGGCGGCCCTGCAGTACAAGGCGCGCGACGGAAATGTCTATAACCTGAACCTGATCGACACCCCGGGGCACGTGGACTTTTCCTACGAAGTTTCGCGCTCGCTCGCGGCCTGCGAGGGTGCGGTGCTGGTGGTGGACGCTTCCCAGGGGGTGGAAGCGCAGACGGTGGCGAACTGCTATACCGCGATCGAGCAGGGCGTCGAAGTGGTGCCGGTGCTGAACAAGATCGACCTGCCTTCGGCCGACCCGGAAGGGGCGATACGCGAGATCGAAGACGTGATCGGTATCGACGCCAAGGATGCGCTGCGCGTCAGCGCCAAAACAGGCGAGGGCGTGCAGGACATTCTCGAGGCCGTCATCGCGCGCATCCCGGCGCCGGAGGGGGACCCCGATGCGCCGCTGAAGGCGCTGATCATCGATTCGTGGTTCGACAACTATGTCGGCGTGGTCATGCTGGTGCGCATGATGGACGGGACGCTGTGCCCGAAGGACAAGATCCTGCTCATGTCTCCCGGAACGACACACCTGTGCGAGCAAGTCGGCGTGTTTACGCCGAAGTCGCAGGCGCGCCAGAGACTGGTGGCGGGCGAGGTGGGTTTCGTCATTTCCGGCATCAAGGAACTGGAGGAGGCCAAGGTGGGGGACACCATCACCCTGGCCGAGCGCCCGGCAGCAGCGCCCCTGCCCGGCTTCAAGGTGATCAAGCCGCAGGTGTTCGCCGGCCTGTATCCGGTCGAAGCCAACCAGTACGACGGGCTGCGCGACGCGCTGAACAAACTGAAACTCAACGACGCCTCGCTGCAATACGAGCCAGAAGTGTCGCAGGCGCTCGGCTTCGGCTTCCGCTGCGGCTTTCTCGGCCTGTTGCACATGGACATCGTGCAGGAGCGCCTGGAGCGCGAGTACGACCAGAACCTGATTACGACGGCGCCGACGGTAGTGTACGAGGTGCTGCTGCGCGACGGCACGCTGGAGCGGGTGGAAAATCCGGCCAAGATGCCAGATGGATCCCGGATCGAGGAGATACGCGAGCCGATCATCACCACCACCATTTTCGTGCCGCAGGAACATGTCGGCGCGATCATGACGCTGTGCACGCAGAAGCGCGGGGTGCAGACGAACATGCAGTACACCGGCCGGCACGTGATGCTGACCTACGAGCTGCCGCTTTCCGAAGTGGTGATGGACTTCTTCGACAAGCTCAAATCGGCGAGCCGCGGCTATGCGTCTCTGGACTACGAATTCAAGGAATACCGCGCTTCCGACGTGGTGAAGCTCGACATCCTTATCAACGGCGAACGCGTGGACGCGCTGTCGCTGATGGTGCATCGTGACAGCAGCCGCTATCGTGGGCGCGAGCTGGTGTCGCGCATGCGCACGCTGATCCCGCGGCAGATGTTCGACGTAGCGGTGCAGGCGGCGATCGGCGCCAATATCATCGCGCGCGAGACGGTCAAGGCGCTGCGCAAGAACGTCCTGGCCAAATGCTACGGCGGCGATATCACGCGTAAGAAAAAGCTGCTGGAGAAGCAGAAAGCGGGGAAGAAGCGCATGAAACAAGTGGGCAACGTGGAAATCCCGCAGGAGGCCTTCCTCGCCATCCTGCAGGTCGATTGAGGAAACCAGATGAATTTCGCACTGCTGCTGTTCAGTTTGTTGGTCGTCACCGGAATCGTTACCGCACTGGATGCGGTCTATTTCGGCAGGCGCCGCGCCGCCGGGGCGGCAGAGCCGTGGTGGATCGAGTATCCGAAAAGTTTTTTTCCCGTGATCCTGATCGTGTTTCTGCTGCGTTCGTTCGTGGTGGAACCGTTCAAAATCCCGTCCGGTTCGATGATTCCGACGCTGCTGGTGGGGGATTACATCCTGGTCAACAAGTATACGTACGGCATTCGCCTGCCGATACTCAATACGAAGATCATCAGCATTCACGAGCCCAAACGCGGCGACGTAATGGTATTCCGCTACCCTGACGACCCGTCGGTAGACTACATCAAGCGGGTGGTGGGCCTGCCCGGAGACAAGATCGCCTACGAGGACAAGCGCCTTACCATCAACGGGCACGAGGTGCCCGAGCATTACACGGGCGACTATTTGCTCAAAGACAGAATCGAATACCTCAAGGAATATACGGAGACGCTGGGCAAGGTCAAGCACTCGATCCTGCTCGATCCGAGCGAGCCGGCTGCCACGACCTATGTAAAACAGTTCCCGGACCGGAAAGATTGCATTTACAATAATGAGGGCGTGAAGTGTACCGTCCCGCCAGGGCATTACTTTATGATGGGCGACAACCGGGACAACAGCAGTGACAGCCGGGTCTGGGGTTTCGTGCCCGAAGCCAATATCATCGGTAAGGCGTTTTTCATCTGGTTCAATTTCAGTCAACTGGGGCGTTTCGGCCGTCTTAATTAGGGAGCTACGCAATCATGCGGAATAAGCAACGTGGCATCAGTTTCCTGGTGATCCTCCTTATCGGCGTGGTGCTGGCCCTGGTCGCAGTAGGCGCCATGAAAATCGCTCCGGCCTACGCCGATTTCATGACCGCGAAAAAAGATATCATGGCCGTTGCCGCCAGCGACGGCAACGGCAGTGTCAGCGACATACGCAAGGCCTTCGACCGCCAGGCCGACATCGACGATGTCACCGTCATAACTGGGGCGGACCTCAACATCAGCAAGGATGGCGGCGGGGCGGTCATCTCATTCGCCTATACCAAGAAAATCCCGTTGTTTGCCAACGTGTCGCTGCTGATCGACTTTGCCGCCAGCACTGCGCCGGACGGCGGTGCGGACAGCCAGTAGCACCCTGCCCAGGCGCGATGGACTACGGGCCGCTACAGCGAAAACTCGGCCACAGTTTCGCACAGGCGTCCCTGTTGCTGCAGGCGCTGACCCATCGCAGCCACAGCGTCGCGCATAACGAGCGCATCGAGTTTCTCGGCGACAGCGTCCTCAATTGCTGCATCGCGCATGAGTTGTACCGGCGATTCGGCGAGTTGAAGGAGGGCGAGTTGTCGCGCCTGCGTGCCAGCCTGGTGCGCCAGGAGACCCTGGCCGAACTGGCGGATGAGCTGGAACTGGGGACGTATCTGCGCCTGGGCGAGGGCGAACTCAAGAGTGGCGGTTTTCGCCGTCCGTCGATCCTGGCCGATGGCGTGGAAGCCCTTATTGGCGCAGTCTTCCTCGACGGCGGTTTCGCGGCGGCGCAGGGCGTGATCCGCGGCCTGTATGCGTCCCTGCTCGAGCACCTGGATCCGCACACCTTGGGCAAGGATCCGAAGACCCTGCTGCAGGAGCTGTTGCAGGCGCGCAAAATCCCGTTGCCGCAGTATGTCGTGGTCGCGACCAAAGGGGCAGCGCATAAGCAGCTGTTTCAGGTCGAGTGTCAGATCCCGCAATTGGCGATCCGCACCACAGGCTTTGGCGCCAGCCGGCGTATCGCCGAGCAGGAAGCGGCGCAGTTCGCGTTTGCGCAGGCGTCCAAGTGAAGGCCGCCGACTTTCGCTGCGGCACAATCGCCATCATCGGACGGCCCAATGTGGGCAAATCGACGCTGCTGAACCACCTGGTCGGCGAGAAAATCAGCATCACCTCGCGCAAGGCGCAGACCACGCGCCATCGGCTCACCGGCATACTCACCAACGCGGACACGCAGTATCTGTTCGTCGACACGCCCGGCTTTCAAACAAAAAACGCCAGCGCGCTGAACCGCCTGATGAACCGCAGCGTCACCCAGGCACTGCAGGACGTGGACGTCATCCTGGTGGTGATCGAGGCCGGGCGGATCAGCCGCGAAGACCGCCAGGTTTTCGACCTGCTGCCGGCCGGGCGCGATGCGATACTGGCGCTAAACAAGATCGACCGCCTGCCGGATAAAAAGGTCCTGCTGCCTCTGCTGGCGCAATTGCAGGCCGAGCGCGCGTTTTCGGATATCGTGCCGCTCAGCGCCAAGAGCGGGGAGCAGACGCCGGAGCTGCTGCGGGTGCTGCGCGCGCATCTGCCGCAACAGCCGGCGATTTACCCCGCGGGCGAAGTCACCGACCGCAGCGAGCGCTTTCTCGCGGCGGAGCTGGTGCGCGAAAAACTGTTCCGCCAGCTTGGTGACGAATTGCCTTATGGCGCCAGTACGGTGATCGAGAAATTCGAAACCGAAGGCAAGTTGCGCCGTATCCATGTGGCCATCATCGTCGATAAAGCCAGCCACAAGGCGATGGTGATCGGCAAGGGCGGAGAAAAGCTGAAGCTGATCGGAACCGACGCGCGGCGCGACATGGAAAAGCTGTTCGGCGGCAAAGTGTTCCTGCAAATCTGGGTCAAGGTCAAGCATGGCTGGGCCGACGACGAGCGCACGCTGAAGAACCTCGGCTTCGAGCCATGAGCGCGCGCGCCCGGCAAGATAACCAGCCCGGTTACGTCCTGCATACCTACGCGTTCCGCGAGACCAGCCTGGTGGTGGAAGCATTTACCCGGGCGCACGGCCGCGTCGCCATGGTGGCGCGCGGCGCCAAGCGCCCGCGCTCGGCGCTGCGCGGCAGCATCATGGCGTTCCAGCCGCTGGAATTATCCTGGTCCGGACGCGGCGAGATGCGCCTGCTGCTGCGCGCGGAATGGCAGGGCGGGCAGCAGCGCCTGCAGGGCCAGGCGCTGCTGTGCGGTTTCTATCTCAACGAGCTGCTGTTGAAGCTGCTGCCGCGCGAAGACGCGCACGAGCAGCTGTTCCTGGATTATCAGACGGCGCTCGCGCGCTTGGCCGCGGAACCCGAGCCCGGTGCGGTGCTGCGCCGATTCGAAAAGGCTCTGCTGCGCGAACTGGGCTACGCGCTGGCGCTGGAGGGCGCCGGCGGTGCGGGGGTAGACCCACGCAAGCTTTACGCGTACGAGCCTGAGCGCGGACCGGTGGCGGTGAACGGCACCGCGCACGCCGGGCTCGTGCTCTCGGGGCAGACGCTGCTGGACATCGCCCACGACGATTACTCCAATCCGTCGACGCTGCAGCAGGCAAAGGCGCTGATGCGCTTGCTCATCAGCCACCGTTTGGAGCAAAAGCCGCTCAACAGCCGGCGCATATTCGAGGAGCTAAGACAACTGTGATCGAACTCGGCGTAAACATCGACCATGTGGCCACGCTGCGACAGGTGCGCGGAACGACTTACCCGGACCCGGTGCGTGCCGCTTTGCTCGCCGAGAACGCAGGCGCCGACGCCATCACGCTGCATTTGCGCGAGGACCGGCGTCACATCCAGGACCGCGACGTCGAAACTTTGCGCGCACAGCTGAAAAAGCGCATGAATCTGGAATCGGCGGTGACGCGCGAGATGCTGCAGATAGCGCTGCGCGTTCGTCCGCACGATGTTTGTCTGGTACCGGAGCGGCGCATGGAGTTGACCACCGAGGGCGGGCTGGACGTGGTCAGCCAGTTCGAGCGCGTGCTCCAAGCCTGCAAGCTGCTCAGCGATTCCGGAATTCGCGTGTCGCTGTTCATCGATGCCGATAATGCCCAGATCGACGCGGCCAAGGCAGCGGGTGCGCCGGTGATCGAGCTTCACACCGGCCACTATGCCGATGCGGCGGGGGAAGCACAACAGCTCGAGTTCGAACGCATCCGCCAGGCGGTCGAATACGGCAACCGCATCGGACTGAAGGTAAACGCGGGCCACGGCCTGAACTACGACAATGTCGTGCCGGTCGCCGCCGTGCCGGGCATTGCCGAACTCAACATCGGCCACGCGATCGTGGCGCACGCCGTCTTCGTCGGATGGGAGGCGGCGGTGCGCGAAATGAAACGGTTGATGACCGAAGCGCGGCGCGCGTGATCCTCGGCACCGGCACCGACCTGATCGACGTGCGCCGCATCGAACGCGCGCTGGCCCGCTTTGGCGAGCGCTTCGCCCGCCGCGTGCTGGTGGAGGACGAATACCTGCGCTTCCGCACGCACGTGAAACCCGCGCATTATCTGGCCAAGCGCTTTGCCGCCAAGGAAGCGTTTTCCAAAGCCATGGGCACCGGCATCCATTTCCCGATCAACTGGCACAATGTCAGCATCGCCAACGAGCGCCTGGGCAGGCCCTATCTGAAATTCTCCGAGCCGCTCGCGGCCTTGCTCAAACAGCGCGGCATCAGCCGGGCGCATTTGAGCCTGAGCGACGAAGTCGAGATCGCCTGCGCCTTCGTCGTCCTTGAGGGCCGGGATCATGACTGAGGAGTACGAGGACAAAGCCTTGGGTCCGGTAATGCTCGACCTCGCGGGGACGGAACTGAGCGCGGCCGAAGGCGCGCTGCTGCGCCATCCCTTGGTCGGCGGCGTGATCCTGTTTTCGCGCAATTACCGCTCGCCGCAGCAGCTGTGCGACCTGACCGCTGCGATCCGTCGCCTGCGTCGGCCCGAGTTGCTCATCGCAGTCGATCACGAGGGCGGCCGGGTGCAGCGCTTCCAGGAAGGCTTTTCGCGCCTGCCGCCGATGCGGCGCCTGGGCGAGGCCTGGGACCGCGACCGCGCGGCAGCGCTCGCTGCCGCGCGCGAGATCGCCTATGTGCTGGCAAGCGAACTCCTGGCCTGCGGCGTCGACTTCAGTTTCACCCCGGTGCTCGACGTGGATTTCGGCGAGAGCGGCGTGATCGGCGATCGCGCATTTCACTCCGACCCGGAGGCGATCGCGCAACTGGCGGCGGCCCTCATCGCGGGGCTGCGCGAAGCCGGGATGCCCGGCGTGGGCAAACATTTTCCCGGGCACGGCCATGTGCGCGCCGATTCCCATCTTGCGCTGCCGGTCGACGAGCGCAGCTACGCTGAAATCGAGGCGGCGGATCTGGTGCCGTATAAGGCGCTGATCGAGCAGGGGTTGTCGGCGGTGATGCCGGCGCACGTGATCTACCCGAAAATCGACGCGCAGCCGGCCGGATTTTCGTCCAAATGGTTGCGGCAAATTCTGCGCGCGGAGCTCGGCTTCGACGGCATGATATTCAGCGACGATCTGTCGATGGAGGGTGCCAGCACTGCCGGAGGCGTGGTGCAGCGGGGCAGGGCCGCGCTCGCCGCCGGCTGCGATATGGTGCTGGTGTGCAACGCGCCCGAATCTGCGCGCGAACTGCTGGCCGGGCTCGGGTCCGGCTCCGTCAACCGGCGCCGTGCCGAGGCCATGCGCGGCGCGCGCCTGCCGCCGGGCCTCGATGCGCTGCGGTCGAATGCCCGTTTCGGGCGGGCCAAGTCGGCGCTGGGCCGTTTCGCCGCCGCGTTCGCTTGAGCCGCGAACGTCCGAACGGGCAGCGTTTCGTGTCCGACAGTTTCAATCTCGATTGCCGCGACTGCCCGCGGCTCGCCGGCTTTCTCGATCAGGTGCGGCGCGACCATCCGGACTACCATGCACGGCCGGTGCCCGCGTTCGGCGATCCGGCAGCGCAATTGCTGGTCGTGGGCCTCGCACCGGGCATGCACGGCGCCAATCGCAGCGGACGGCCGTTCACCGGCGATCATGCGGGCATCCTGTTGTACCGCAGCCTGCACCAGTTCGGCTTCGCCAGCCGCGCCGAATCGGTGGCCGCCGATGACGCGCTCGTGCTGAAAAATTGCCGCATCAGCAACGCGGTCAAATGCCTGCCGCCGCAAAACAAGCCGCTGCCGCAGGAGATCCGCTGCTGCAATCGTTATCTCGCGACCGAATTGCGCCAGCGGCCACCGCGCGTAATCCTGGCCCTGGGCAGCGTCGCGCACCAGGCGGTGCTGATGGCCTGCGGGCTCAAGCGCGCGGACTTCAAGTTCGCGCATCATGCGCTGCACCGACTGCCGCCGACGCCGGCCGCGCGCGCGGGCATTAGCCTCTACGATAGCTATCACTGCAGCCGCTACAATACCCAGACCAGGAGACTCACAGAGGCTATGTTTCACGCGGTATTGCGCGACATCGTTTCCGAGTTGGGGCCGCGGTGACAGCGCCCGGCGATTCCGCGCCGGCGTTCGACGCGCACGCACTGGTCGGCAGTCTGCCGCATTTGCCCGGTGTGTACCGCATGCTCAACGCCAGGAGCGACGTGCTCTATGTGGGAAAAGCACGCGACCTGAAAAAACGCGTGAGTTCGTATTTTCAGAAGACTGCGCAGAGTCCGCGCATCGCGCTGATGCTATCGCAGGTGGCCGCGGTCGAAACGACGGTGACGCGCTCGGAGGCCGAGGCGCTGATCCTCGAAAACAACCTGATCAAGTCGCTCGCGCCGCGCTACAACATCGTGTTTCGCGACGACAAGTCCTACCCTTACCTGATGCTGAGCGGCCATGACTACCCGCGCCTGGGTTTCCACCGCGGCGCGCTCGACGGAAAGAACCGCTATTTCGGGCCGTTTCCGCATGCCGGCGCGGTACGCGAGAGCATCGCCCTGCTGCAAAAAATCTTCCGCCTGCGCACCTGCGAGGACTCGGTATTCCAGAACCGCACGCGGCCCTGTCTGCTGCATCAGATCCGGCGCTGTTCCGCTCCCTGCGTGGGCCTGATCGATCGCGACAGTTATGCCGCGGACGCGAAGAACGCCGAACTGTTCCTGCAGGGGAGGGAAGACGACGTGCTGCAAGCTCTCGGGAAAAAAATGCAGCAGGCGGCCGACTTGCAGCGCTACGAGCAGGCGGCGTTCTACCGCGACCAGATTCAGGCGCTATCGACCACGCAGCAGAAGCAGTACGCCGAGAGCAGCACCGGCGGCGATGCCGATGTGATCGCCTGCGCCGGGGCTGGCGGCGCGGCCTGCGTCAACCTGGTGATGGTGCGCCAGGGGCGCCAGCTGGGCGACAAGAGTTTCTTCCCGCAAAATGCCGAGGACCGCACTGCCTCCGAGGTGCTGCAGGCTTTCCTTGCGCAGCATTACCTCAACCGGCCGCTGCCGCCGGTCATCGTGGCCGGAGCGGAGTTCGACGCGCAGGAGATCGAAACCGCGCTGGCGGAGCAGGCGGGTCATGCGCTGCAGCTGGTGACGCGGCCACAGGGGCAGCGCCGCGCCTGGCTGGAAATGGCGCAAAAGAACGCGCAACTGGCGCTCGCGCAGCGCCTGTCCCATGCGAGCAACCAGGAAGCAAGGCTCGCTGCCTTACGCGAAGCCCTGGGATTGCCGGATACGGTGCAGCGCATCGAGTGCTTCGACGTGAGCCATACTCAGGGCGAGGCGACGGTAGCCTCGTGCGTGGTCTACAACCGGCTCGATATGCGCAACTCCGAATACCGGCGCTACAACATCACCGGCATCCAGGCGGGCGATGATTATGCCGCCATGCGCTCGGTGCTGCAGCGGCGCTACGAGAAGATTTCGCGCGGCGAGGGCGCGGTGCCGGACCTGATCCTGATCGATGGCGGCAAGGGGCAGGTGAGGGTGGCAAGGGAAGTGCTGGCCGAACTGGGCATGAACGACATTTTCCTCTTCGGCGTGGCCAAGGGCGAAGAGCGCAAAGCGGGACTGGAACAGCTGATCTGCGCCGATGCGAGCAGCAGCATTCAGCTTGCGCGCGACAATCCGGGTCTGCACCTTATCCAAGCCGTTCGCGACGAGGCGCACCGCTTCGCCATCACCGGCCATCGCGCGCGCCGCGGCAAGGCGCGCGTGACTTCGTCGCTCGAGGACATTGCTGGCATTGGCGCCAAGCGGCGCAAGGAACTCCTGTCGCGCTTCGGCGGCCTCAAGGGGGTGGTGGGCGCGAGCATCGACGATCTGGCACAGGTGCACGGCATCAGCCGCAAACTAGCGGAAAAAATTTATCGGGAACTGCACTAAGCATCGGTCGATTGAGGTATCTTGCTGGCTGGACGGGCGCTTTCGGGCTGCAGGGCTGAACGCTACCCGGCGCCGTTGACGAGCGAGGAAACACGCACTTATTTGGATAGCCGCACATGCGCTTCAACGTCCCCAACGCGCTCACCTGGATGCGCATCGTGATGATCCCGCTGTTCGTGGGAGTGTATTACTTTCCGCCCAGTTGGCTCACCTTGCGGCACGAGAATTTGATTGCGACGGTTCTATTCGCAGTCGCCGCGCTGACCGACCTGCTCGACGGTTATCTCGCGCGCAAATTGAACCAGGTGTCCGCCTTCGGCGCTTTTCTCGACCCGGTCGCAGACAAGCTGATGGTGGCGGCGGCGCTGATCGTGCTGGTCGATCTCGGCCGCCTGAACGCGGTCATCGCCGTAATCATCATCGGCAGGGAAATCACCATTTCGGCGCTGCGCGAATGGATGGCCCAACTCGGTGCGGCGAAGAGCGTCGCCGTGTCCCTCGCCGGCAAGATCAAGACGGTGTCGCAAATGGTCGCTATCCCGATGCTGCTCTACCACAATGCGATCGGCGCGTTCCTGCCGCAGCAGTGGGGTACCTGGCTGATACTGCTGGCGGCCGGGCTCACGCTGTGGTCCATGTTCTATTACCTCAAGATGGCCATGCCTACGGTGCTAAAACATGGTTGATCGGGCATGCCAAAGCCCGGTATAATTCGCATCCTCATGCGGCAGTAGCTCAGTTGGTAGAGCGCAACCTTGCCAAGGTTGAGGTCGAGAGTTCGAGACTCTTCTGCCGCTCCAGATTCGAAGGGAAAGCGCGCAAGCGCTTGCGGCGCGAGCCGCTGCGATGGCGGGGCGTTCTCTTTTTCAATTCCGGATTGCCGCTGCGCCGAACCGGCGCGCGCTCGAGACGGCGGGGTGGCAGAGTGGTTATGCAGCGGCCTGCAAAGCCGTGTACGCCGGTTCGATTCCGACCCCCGCCTCCAACACCCGTTTGCTCAGGTTTACCAAGGGATAACCGAGAATGCCCTAGGCCGGGGACTGTCTAGCCGCTCGTGCGGGAGGAGTCCATGAGCCGGGTGGAGCTCACCGCGGCGGCGAGCAGCGCGATGCACGCCGCCAGCCCTAGCGCCCAGACAGTCGCACGCCCTCCCACGAGGCTGAACATCAGCGCCACCAGAGCTGCACCGACGGTCTGGCCGAGGAGCCGCGCCGTCCCCAGCATGCCGCTCGCCCCGCCGCTGCGCTCGCGCGGCGCCGAGCTGATGATGGCGCGGTTGTTGGGGGACTGGAACAAACCGAAACCCGCGCCGCATAGCGCCATGCGCCAGATGATGTCCGCATCGGTCGGAGCGACCGGCAGCAGTGCGAGCAGCCAGAGGCCGGCGGCAAAAACGACGAGGCCGAGCGCGCCGAGGATGCCGGCGGAATGGCGGTCGGCGAGCCTCCCGGCGATGGGCGCCAGCACTGCCGTCGCCAGCGGCCAGGGCGTCATCAGCAGGCCGGTCGCGACGTCGCTGCGCCCGAGCGTGTCCTGGAGATAGAAAGGGATCGAGACGTAAGCGAGCATCTGTGCCGCGAACGAGCAGACCGATGTCGCGATCGAGAGCGCGAACATCGGGATGCGCAGCAAATCGACCGGCAGCAGCGGCGAAGCCTGCGGGAGCTGGCGCATCACCAGTGCCACGCCCGAAAGCGCCGCCCCGATAAAGGCGAGCCCCGCGTACAGCGGGTGTCCGCCGTGACCGACGCTGTCGATTGCGATGATCAGCAGGCCGAAGAACACTGCGTTCAACAGCGCGCTGAGTGTGTCGAAACGCCGATCCGAGCGCGGCGTGCGCGGCAGCGTGCGCGCCACGATCATGGTCACCACCCCGATCGGCACGTTGACAGCGAACAGCCAGGGCCAGGAGGCGATCGACAGGATGGCGGCGGCGACGGTCGGACCGAGGGCTGCCGAGACCGCCACGACGAAGGCGTTGATGCCGATGGCGCGGCCGAGCATCCGCTGCGGATAGATGAAACGCACGAGCGCGCTGTTGACGCTCAGCATTCCTGCCGCGCCTATGCCCTGCAGCACCCGTGCCGCGCTCAGCATGACGAGCGAACTCGACAGCGCGCAGGCGAGCGAGGACAGGGTGAACACGACCAGCCCGGCACGGTAGACGCGGCGATAGCCGACGATCTCGCCGAGCGAGGCGAGCGGCAGCATGAGGATGGTGATGATCAGCTGATACGCGTTCACCACCCAGATGGAATCGGCTGGGGCGGCGTTCAGGTCCTTGGCGATGGTGGGCAGCGCAACGTTGGCGATGGCGCTATCGAGCACCGCCATGGTGATGCCGAGCGCCACGACGGCGATCGCCCAGTAGCGCTGCGGCAGCGGCAAGCCGTCGGCGTTGGTGCGCGAGGCGGTCAAGCCGGCCATACGCCGTATCCGGCGGGATTCACTCGGGCGACCGGTATCAGCGCCCGGCTCCGCGCGTCGGAAAATTTCATGGTCTCAATTCTACGCGCCGCAGCGTCGCGCCGGATGCAGCGTTGGCGATGGCAAGCGTGCAATTAAAAATGCCGTTCGCGACAAAGCGCGAACGGCATTTTCCTTGGAATGGCTAGCGCCTGAACGCCGCGACGCCGGAAACCGTGACTGCGGCCGGATTGTTCGCGTTGTTGTTGCCGCCACTGTTGAGCGAATACAGCATCCCCACGCCTTTACCGGTCGCGCCGGTAAAGGCGCCGGCTATCGAACCCGAGGTGTTGGTGCCGAGGCTGCTGGTGACGCTCATGTTGCCGCCGCCGCCCAGTTTCTTTTCGGCCTGGAACACATTGCCGACAATCGGTATGCCCGTCGCGCTTGCGCCCCAGGTGTTGCCGCCGACCTTTATATTGCTCAGCGTGGCGTCGACCGTCTGCGTGGAGAAGTTGGCGGTGAGACTTGCATTGGCCGCGGTCAGCGGCGTGCCCACGTTACCGTTGCTGTCGGTCGGGGTAGTGCCTCCCGCGAACGTATAGTTGAAGGTCCCTGTTATCGGCAGCACCGTAGGCCCGGACTGAATCGCGCTCATGATGAAATGCGTGTTTTGCTGCGTCAGATCAACGGTACCCAAAGAGGTGCCGCCGATGCGGTCGGTGACGCCAACAGTGCCGCCACCGTAACGGCCCCAGCGTATGCCTGTCGTCGCGTCGAAGCCCGACTCGAGCAGAGTTGCGGTGCCGATGGATGGCGGGCCGCTGGCGCCAGCGACCGCGTAGCGCACCGGAATTTGAGTGACATTAGTACAATTGGTCGTGCATCCGGCGCCTTGCGTTTCCACAACCGGCAGCTCGCCGTCGAACGCGACCGGGAAACCATTTACCGTCTGAGTGCGGTAGGGCGAAACGAAGCCGCCACTGATGCGGTAGTTTTCCGAAGAGTCGATCTGACCCGCACCGTTCATTCCGCTCGCGAACGCCACGATCTGATACGGAGTCAGCGTGCTGTAGGGTAGGGCGTTGCTGAAAGCGAGCGCGCCGCTCGCGCTTGTGTTGGGACAGGGACCAGAGGTGCAGGATGTGCTGCTGTTCAGGTCGAACGTAAGCCCCGCCCCGCCCAGACCGATGCCCATCAACTGCCCCTCGATATTGCCCCAGCCGGAACTGGCCGTGCCGCTGGCGGGGCTAAGCGTGACGGCCATATCGTGATAAGCGCTGGTTGGTGTAATTGTCGTGCCGGACGCTAAGGTGCTGCCGGAAGACGACGAAGCATAAAAGGAGCCGTCATTGCTCATGCGGACGTCGGGAGCGCTGACGCCCCAAGTGCCTGCGGCGGTGGTGGCGGTCATGCCGAAACTGACGCTCGCGTTATCGAAATTGGCCACCAGCGCCGCATGGGTGACCGTGCCGGTCGCGCCGGTTTGGTCGTGCACGATCGAGGCGCCCAGCGTGTAGTTGGCGACGAACGGAACCACCGGTCCCAGGGAGTTCGAGTAGCCCGCAATCGCGCTCGGCAAGTAGTCGGGGAACGGTGCGGGGCCGCGCACCCAGGACAGCCCATCCGCAAGTACTGTGCGCGCCGGCACGGTACAGCCGCTGGTGCCGAAGCAACCGCTGTAGTCGATGCCGCTTACGCTCAGGCTTGGCGATGGTGCCTGCCAGCCAAGCAGGATGTTGCCGTCGGTCGCGCTTGCAGTGCTGCCAATTGCGAGTGCCACTGGTGTCGCGGGCGTCGCCGTGCCGCCGGATAGCGCAAGCGCATTGCCGTTACCGTGCTGCTGCGAAGTCGTGTCCTCGGCGACCGATACCAGATTCCCTGCGGCGTCCGTTACCAGACCAGTCTGCGGCTTATCTGTCCAATAGGTTTGGCCACCGGAAAAAACATTTCCCAGGGCGTCGTTGTATCCATAAGTCGCAACCACCACCACCGGCGCGGTGGGGGCAGTCGCTGGATAGGCAGAACTGGTCGGGAGCACGATCTGCGGTCCCTGCTGGAACGCGACCAGACCGTTGATGTAGTCGTCGACTACGCGGCCGGTGGGTGGTGTGACCCCCGCAGATTCATAGTTGGTATTGAACGTATAGCGGAAGAATGCGCCGTCCGCGGTGCCGGCGTTGCCGGTCGCGCTATCGAAGCCGCCCCGGATGCGCCCACCGTAGGTCTGGTTCGGGGCGCAGCCCGTTCCGTAGCAGCCGACATGCAGATTGTCCGTGCCGATCGGGCTGTCGGAGCCTGAACTCACGTTGAAGCCTCCGTTTGAAATCGGCGCGTCTGTGAACTGCGCACCGAGACTCTGAGTTCCGAGCGAGCCCCCGGGTCCGGTAGGCATGCTGATTCGGACACCCGCGCTTACCTTCATATTGGTAAAGTCCGCGCTGAGCCGCGCGCCCTCGAGCGTGCCGACATTGCCGTAGCTGTCGGTTGGCGCGGTCGCGAACGACGGCGCACCCGATGTATCGGTGATGCGCGTGTAGTGGAACACACCGGTCGTCGGCAGCGAACTCGGTACTTGGGCAACGAACCACTGCGCGCTAAGCGGGGAGCCAGCCGCCGACGCCAAGGATTCGGCGTAGCTGGTGCCGGTCGACGAATCGATCACATTGACGACCCCGCCGGTCCAGCGTCCCAAGCGGATGCCGGTGCCAGGATCGTAGTAGGTCTCCGCGGCGGTGCCGCCGCTGAATGACAGCTGAGCGCTGGCGAGCGGCGTGGCTATCGCAAACTGCGTCGAACTTCCGGGAACGTCGCTGCCGTGGTCAAAGACCACGTGCGGCGTGGAGAGCACCTGCGTCAGGTTGCCGTTGCTGTCGAACAGGAAATTCGTGTTGTTCGTCGGGCCGGTGAGCGTTACCGGCGTCGTCAACGGCGTTGTCAGCGGTGTGTTTGGCGTGCCGCCCGAATTGTTAACCAAGCTCTCCTTGTTCTTGTCGCTGACGATGTAGGTGGTCACCGCAGGCTTGGTGCCGGGCACAACTTGAGTCGTCGGCCAGACTATCTCGTCGCGCAGGACCGAAGTGCTCGAAAAATTGACTACACCGGTAGGAGTTGGGGTCGGAGTAGGTGTAGTCGACGAGATCTGCGTCGTTGTTCCACTTGTCGTTGTCGTAGTCAGCGTCGTGGTATTCAGGGTCGTACCGCTGGTGCTGGTCGCGGTTATTGCGACCACCGGTGCGACCGTCACCGGGGCGGTCGCAACTGACGTCGTAGCCGGCGCCGTGGTGACGGTGTTGGTCGGATCGACTACATCGGTACTACGGGTCGCCGCATCTGTCGCCGCAGCTTTTTCTTCGGACGTCGTTGCGGCGGTTTGTTCCCCGCCGCTCTTTTCCGCGGCCGCCGCGGCCTTCTGCGGTTCCGGCGCGGGAGTAGCCGTGTAAAAATGCGGTATCGTCGGCAAAATAACGGGCGGCGTTGCGGTAATCGGAGCGAAACCGACCTGGTTGCGCTGTATATCTACAGTTCCATAATCGCTACGAATATAGGCAACTCCGACGTTGACCTTGTCGTATGTGCCTGGCGGGGCGATGGCGGGTTTCCCAGGTGCCGGTGGCAGGATCACCATAGGCTCGTGGTCCGTGCCGCGAATGCCGATCGTGGCGGTGGCGGTCTTGATCAGGTAATTCTTCTTGTCGGTGTGTCCGATGATGCCGGTGATGGTGCGAAAACCTCCTTTCAGCAGCGAAAGAATCGCGCTTTCCTTGCCGTCGTTCTTGCCGACGTAATGATAGGTGTCGACCCTCAGGTCGGTGTTCGGTCGCAGTGCGATGAACCCGCCGTCGACCATTCTGATTTGCGCCGAGGCGCCGGCCGCCGTGATGATCCGGTCGCCTTCGTCGACCTCGCCGCCTTTCACCAGCGCGCGCGTCACGCCGGCCTTGGTGATCAGCTTAACGTCGCCGATCACGAACTGCACATGGCCGGCGGCAGCGGCGAACGCGGCGCCGGCGTAGACGGCAAGCAGCAGAACGGGAAGGGCTCTTAGCGGATGTTTCCAGGATAATTGCATGGCGTTCACCCTCTGCGAGAATTATTTGAAGTCGCGACGGACCATGACCGAAACATCGGTGCGGTCGAACTGGTAAATTACGATATTGGAATTGTTGCGCAGATACGCGATCTGCGGCCGCACGCTCCACAGCTTGTCGTAATGCCAATTGATGCCGAGGCTGGCGTCGTACTGCTTGTCATCGCGCGTCAGTGACGCGGTGGGAGAACTGAATGCGGCATTGGCCTGCTCATATTTGCTGAATTGCGCGCCCAGACCAGCGAATATCTCTGTTTTCTCGTTGAGCCGCATCTGCCCACCCAGCCGCAGTCCGTTGAAACGCTTGCCGCCGTCGGCGCGCTGCGGCGCGTTCTCGTCGCCGGTAAACAGGCTGGCCGAAACCAGTCGTTTGCCGTCGCTGGAAACATGTAGCCAGTTGGCGCCATAGGTGGATTGGTTGAAGTCGTTGACGCTGATATCGGACGCGAAGCGGAAACGCGCGTACTGCCCGAACGCGCTTACCTGGTTCGCGGGGTTGAGCAGGTGACGCCATTCGGCGTTTACGCCGCTGATGTTGCGATTGGTCGTGCCGTTGAGCTGGTAGTTGCCGGCCAGGACGCCCAGGCGCACGATGTTGGCGCCTTGACCCAGGGCAACGCCTGCACGCCCATCGATGTTGATGTAATTGAATATGCGCTGACTGGTATTGTCGCGGGCCTGTACATCTGCGCCGGCAAAGATACCCAGCGTCGGACTGACCTGGTGACTGATTTCCCCGCCGAAGGCAGATGCCAGATAGCTGGCAGGAGCCTTAACGCCGGTCGGGTTCAGGGTAAAGATCAGGTTGCCCAGGGCCGGCACGGCTATCTGGCTTTGACTGGTGGCGTAATTGACGTTGCTGTCGTGGCCGATGCCGGCTTCGAGGTAGCCCGTTACCTTGGTCTTCTTCGCGTTTTCCAGCTTCGCGATCGCGGCCAGGTAATTGTTGATGGTCGCTCTGGCGGCCGGCGGCGGATTCTGCGTCAGTACGGTTTCGAGTTCGGTCTTGGCGCGGGTATAGTCGCCCAACTGATAGTAGGCGCGCCCCATGTCCAGGCGCGCACCGGCAAAATTCGGGTCTGTTGCCAGGACGCGTTCGAATGCCAGCGTCGCCT
>Ga0307377_10001055_pt1 | contig 36206 bp, 35 predicted proteins | sample TR3MG_FD_202535 | JGI IMG/M metagenome (GOLD analysis project Ga0307377, IMG submission 202535) | Soil microbial communities from Risofladan, Vaasa, Finland - TR-3 | ecosystem: Environmental > Terrestrial > Soil > Coastal area > Acid sulfate soil | place: Finland: Risofladan, Vaasa | collected... | reverse complement strand
TGCCAGCTCAACCGGTCGATGCAACACATGCGTTAAATCTCTCTGCGGGTGTTTCGAAAGCTAATGTCTTCCGTGGACGTTCATTTAGCTGACGAGCTACCGCGTTGAGTTTCGATTGTGAGTGTACCGACAAGTCCGTTCCCTTTGGAAAGTATTGCCGAAGTAAACGGTTGGTATTCTCATTAGAACCTCGTTGCCATGGACTTTGTGGATCGCAAAAGTAGACATCGACGTTCGTGGCCAACGTAAAGCGTTGGTGATCTGTCATTTCATGCCCCCGATCCCAGGTTAATGACTTATAGATCTCAGAGGGTAGTTTTCTGGCTTGCTTGATCAGTGCAGACACCACACTTTCGGTATCTTTGTTTTCTACTTTGGCCAACATGACATAGCGGGTGTGGCGTTCAACTAATGTGGCGATATAACTGTTGTGGGACCCGGAGATCAGATCACCTTCCCAATGTCCTGGCACGGCTCGGTCCTCAACCGAGGCAGGACGTTTGCTGATGGATATGGCATTCGGTATCTGCCCACGCTTGTCGCCATGCGTCCCAGCATGAATGGATTTTCGCATCGTGCGTTCTGACCGAAGGTATTGCAGCAGCTCCTTCTTCAATACGCCGCGGGCCTGTATGAACAAACTGCGATAGATCGTCTCGTGTGACACTTGCTTACTCTCATCCCCAGGATAGGTTCGCTTTAGCCAACCGGCTATCTGTTCCGGCGACCAGTTTACCCTGAGCTTGATCTCTATCGCACGTCTTAGCCATGAACTCCCTGCGAGCTTGCAGCTTTTGGGTCGACTTGCCCGCTCCCATGCATTTTTATCGGCCCGTGCGGCTCTATATCTTCCATCACCGCCATTGCGTTGAATTTCACGGCTGATCGTTGAGGGGGAGCGCCCCATTCGACCCGCTATCGAGCGCATGGACTCATGACTGGCAATCCCTCGGGAAATCTCCTCACGTTCTGACAGTGTCAGCGCAATACTTGAGCGGCTTCGCCTTGAGGGACGTACTCCGCCCGTCTCATATAAAATTGGCGAAATGGAGGAGTGGTTTCTGTCAAAAAATCGGGCGATTTCATTTAATGACTCTCCCTTTTGCCACCGATCCCACATCACCGTCTTTTGTGCTTCAGAGTAATAGATCCGAGTTCTTTGTTTCATTATCAACACCTCCTCTTAAATATTTTAAGATAAAGTGTTGCATCGACCGGTTGAGATCACCGTAGCGAAGCAGCCGCTGGCTTAAGTAGAGGAACACAGGCAGAATGCGGCCAAAAGCGGACGTTCAAAGATGGTCTTCAAAGTAGCAACATAGTTGGAATCATTCATTGAAAAATATTCTGAATAGATATTTATTCGCCTTCAGTGTATTGCTCCTGCCTGCGGTTTGTTATTGCAACCCATTGGGTTACATATTCGGTAGTAGCGAAAGTTGGAAGGAAGAAGTGCAATTACATGATGGTCGAGTGATAGTCGTCGATCGCCATGTTAATCTTTCTGCTCGTGGTATAGACGTTGGTCGCCAAGAGCTTGATGAAACGGTGACCTTTACACTGCCAAATTCAAAACGTGAGATTACTTGGAAGTCCGATTTCAGAATATTTGCAGATGATCCATTTGGTTTATTAGGCATACAAATATTAGATATTGTAGATGGCATACCCTACATCGCAGCCAGGCCAGCTGGATGTATAGGCTTTAATAAGTGGAAGCGTCCAAACCCGCCATATATCTTTTTTAAGTTTGACGGCAAAGTATGGGAGCGAATTGGTTTAGCGGAATTTCCAGAGGTACTCAATAAGACCAATGTCATGTTGAGTGTTCCGCCTGCCGAGTTACTCAAGCCAATTTATTCAGTAGCGCAAGTCAATGAACTAAACATGGAGGGTGTACGTGCTGAAGGTAGCAGAACGATTATACGCAAACCGTTTGCGATAATTGAAAGCAGATGTATGGACATGGTCCGAACCAAGGATGGGTGGGCTTCACCAGAGGGTATTAAAGTCGATTTGCCCTTACCCAAAGAGGTTCCGTTGGAGATTGTTAAGTCGATAAACTATACCCCAGATCGAGTGATTTCCAGTAATGAATGGGGAACCATATTTTTCGATAATAATAGAGTCGCAAATTGCAGCGCATTATTCAAACCTGCCGACCCGTATGACCCTATGAAGGCTGGCGAAAGATTTGTCATGGATACAACTGGGCAAAAGGTTGTTCCATATAGTCAAAATGACCTGCATACAGGCGCAAAGCGCATTTGTGATCAGGGTAATATTTTGTTTATCACTCATCTTGAGCTGCCTAAGGAAATGGTGTTTACAAAATATGCCGCCACCGGTGATTTAATTTATAGAATAAGCTTTCGAAAGCCTAATGAATTAATTGGCTATACCGGATATCCGGCTTTTCCTACGATTAAGTCGAAAAATGGATTTCTCACTTTTGAGTGGTGGAATTTTCATCAAATCGGCACTGATTGGCATGTTGCACGAATTCTAAAAGTTCGATTTCACGAGCCTGTTTCCACAGGTCAAGACTGATGTAAATTCAATGTCCGTTATAGGGAAGATCGAATGTCTCTTATGGGTCGACCTTTGCCCGTTATAAAGCAACATAAGCTATGTCCGCTTACGGATGAGAAGCGGTCGCCCGACTTGATTTATTTCCCCCAATAGGAGCAAAGTGATATTTCCTATTTCAAAAGGAGAACATCATGGAAACCAATTTCGCAGTTCGTCATCACGAACCCTGGAATAAAGGGAAGCTGACAGGCCAAAAGGCTCCCCTTAAGCAGAAGGATATATGGGCAATCCGGGTTCGATTACAACTAACCAACCGCACTCGGGATCTTGCGCTGTTTAACCTCGCCATCGACAGCAAGCTTCGTGCATGCGATCTCCTCAAACTGAAAATCCGGGACGTTACCCACGGTGATCGTGTTTCATCACGAACAACCATCATGCAACAAAAAACCAAACATCCAGTGCAATTCGAAATCACCGAGCAAACTCGTGACGCAGTCAGCAAGTGGATCCAAATGGCAGGCCTAAGATCAGAGGATTTTCTGTTTCACAGCCGGCTAAGCAATTCAATCCATCTCTCCACACGGCAATATGCCCGCATAGTGCATGCCTGGGTCAGTGAGATTGGGTTGGAAACCGCAAACTACGGCACTCACACCATGCGAAGGACCAAGGCATCCCTGATCTATCGACGTACCAAGAATTTGCGGGCAGTTCAGCTGCTACTTGGGCACACCAAGCTGGAAAGTACCGTGCGCTATCTTGGTATTGAGGTAGACGATGCCCTAGAAATGGCTGAGCAGACCGAAGTTTGAGTTGGTCATTGGGTCGCGGTTATCAGATTGGTCGTAATCCAGTCATCATGGATATGCTCTTTACTTGTGTAAAGTAATGCTTTACACTTTGCTGCATGATTGAATCATTCATGCACAAGGGGTTGGAAGAGCTTTTCGAGAAAGGCAGGAGTGCCAAGGTTCAAGCATCTTTGGCGGGTCGTGTTTTGCGACGCCTAGATGCGATCAGTACTGCAAAAACCCTTGAAGCACTGAACTTGCCTGGCTTTGACTTTCATCCATTGAAAGGCAAGCCCAAGCGATACAGCGTCCATGTAAATGGGCCTTGGTGCATTACCTTTGAATGGGAAGGCGAGAATGCATTGCGGATCAATTTGGAAAATTATCACTAGGAGACATCATGCGTACACGCAAACCAACTCATCCCGGCGCAATCTTGCGCGAAGACGTTCTACCCGATTTGGGTATGTCAGTTAGCGCCTTCGCCCGGAGCCTTGGAGTTTCGCGCCAGACTCTTCATGCTGTGCTTGCCGAGCGTAGTGCTATCTCTCCTGAAATGGCGCTACGCTTGGGTGCATTGCTTGGCAATGGCGCCCAGTTGTGGGTGGACATGCAATCGAAATATGATCTATGGCAGGCTGAAGACAAGCTTCACGACATTCTGAAAGGAATGCATCGCATCGACAGCCCGGCAATTGCTTAGCCGATGTCTGCAGTTGACTGCACTTCGGTCATTGGCAATTTTGATGTTGAACTGGCAATAGTCGGCCAATGTCCGCTTTGCGGCAACGAATTCGTTAAGAGCTATGACCGTTATGGGTCGATAAGCGACATCTTCGCTAACAAATTTATTCTCAACACTATGTCTGCTGTGTGTTGGGAAGCGACAGTTAGCCAGAAACTAGCGTATGTCCGCTATACATCTGAGAAATCAATCACTAATTCCGGATACCCAAATAATTCAAGCGCGGGACTTGGCTGACAGCGGTGCCAATCCGGTTCCTGGGCAACTGCGTTAGCGGTTGCCCGCTATCAGGTGCGTCACCCTGGGCGGTTCTTTGCCGAGATGGTAGGTGCGCATCTGTTTGATGACATTGCGGTCCGCAACCGTCACTCGTTCATGCTGGCGCAAATGTTCCAGCCACGATTCGACCATGAAGCATTCCACCATGCGCTCCGGATGATCGGCATCGCTGAACAGTTCCCACATGAATGCGCCATCGCGGCGCCGGATCCTGCGCATCTGCTGGTGCATGACCCGGGTGAATTCTTTGGCGGCGGCCGGATCGATGAGGTATTCCACCGTCACCATCACCGGCCCGGGATCGGCTTCCGGGTCGGCGGCCAGTATTGGTGTCGGCCAATTGACCGACGGCGTCAGGTCGGTTTCGTCATGCTGCCCGATGCGGTATTTCCAGGTTGCGGCAATGCCGAGCAGGGCACCAAGGGCTGCCGCGGTCAGCGCGTAGGGGATGCCGATCCATGAGGCGATCTGTCCCCACAGCGTGCTGCCTGCCGCCATGCCGCCCATGAACACCACCCAGAACAGTGCCAGGCCGCGGGCGCGCACCCAGCCCGGCAAGGCGGTCTGCGCGGCGGTCATCAATGACGAGACCACGCTGATCCAGGCCGTTCCGGTCAGCAGCATTGCCGCACCGGCCTCATATACGCTGACGCTGTGGGCAAGTGCCAGCATTGCGATCGCATACAGCGCTGTTGCACCGGCCACGATGCCGTCCCGCGACAATCGGGTGCGAACCCTCGGCAGCAGCAGCGCACCGGCAATCGCACCCACCCCCAGACAAGCCAGAAACAGACCGAATGTGTCGGGGCCGCGCTTCAATTCCTGGCGGACCACCAGCGGCAGCAGTGCCCATGATGCGCTTGCGAACACAAAAAAACCGGCGCCCCGGGTCAACACCGCGCGCAACTCCGGTGAATGGCGCGCGTAACGCAGCCCGGCACGCATTGCCCCGAACATGCGTTCGGCGGGCAACTCGTTGTGGCTGGGTGTGTTCTGCCAGTTTTTCAGCGCAACGATCACGGCCAGAAACGAAGCGGCATTCAGGATAAACACCAGGCCCGGCCCGGCGGCGGCAACGATGAATCCGGCTATCGCCGGCCCGACCGAGCGCGCCACGTTCATCCCGACCGAGTTCAGGCCGATGGCAGCATGCAGTTCGGCGCGCGGCACCAGTTCCGGCGTGATCGCGCCCCATGCCGGCATCATCATCGCCGTGCCGATGCCGAGCGCGAAGGTAAACACCAGCAGGGTCATCGCGGTCGTCATGCCGGCCAGTGTCAACACGCCCAGCAGTCCGGCCGCCGTCATCATCCACAGTTGCGAGGCGATCAGGTAGCGCCGCCGGTCGACGATATCGGCCAGCGCCCCGGCGGGCAACGCCAGCAAAAATACCGGGGCAGAGGTGGCGGCCTGAACCAGCGCCACCATCAGCGGGTTGGGCGAGAGCGTGGTCATCAGCCAGCCCGCACCCACCTCGTGCATCCAGGTGCCGATATTCGACACGACCGAGGCGATCCACAGCATGCGAAATACCGGCTGGCGCAGCGGCGCCCAGGCGGACAATGACAAATCTTTCGCGGAACCTGCGCTCATGTTGGTTTTTAATCGTTGGATGTGAAAGAAGCGAATAGAACAGGCCGGATTATTTTTTCCTGCTGCCGGCCTTGCCTTCCCGGTGCTCCAGCCCCAGGGTGGCGAGCGTTCTTTCGCGCACAGCATGCAGCAGCGGCACGTTCTCGTCCAGCGATTCCCCGTAGGAAGGAATCATCGATTTCAGTTTGCGCTGCCACTCGGCACTTTTTACCCGCGCAGCGAAGCAGCGCTCGATCACTTCGATCATCGCCTGCACCGAGGTCGACGCGCCCGGCGATGCGCCCAGCAGCGATGCGAGTGTGCCGTCCCTGGCGGTGACGATCTCGGTGCCGAATTCCAGCCGGCCGCCGTTCACGTCACAATCCTTGATGATCTGCACGCGCAGTCCGGCCGAAGCCAGTTCCCAGTCTTTTTCTTTTGCGTCCGCATAAAACGCCCGCAGGCTGGCAACGCGGTCCTTGTGCGAGCGGAACGCCTCGCCGACCAGATAACGGGTCAGCTCCAGGTTGTCGCGTGCCACCGCAAGCATCGGCATGAGGTTGCCCGTTTTGATCGAGGAGAACACGTCCAGCAGCGAGCCGCCTTTGAGGAACCGGGTGGTGATGCTGGCGAACGGCCCGAACAGCAGGCCGGGTTGCCCGTCGATGATGCGCGCATCCAGATGCGGCACCGACATCGGTGGTGCGCCGCTGGGCGCCTTGCCGTACACCTTGCTGGTGTGGCGTTTGACCACGTCCGGGTTCTTGCAGATCAACCATTGTCCGCTGACCGGAAAGCCGCCATAACCCTGGCCTTCGGCTATTCCCGATTTCTGCAGCAGCGGCAGCGCCCCGCCGCCCGCGCCGAGAAATACAAAACCCGCGGCTATGGTCTTGCTGTGCCCGGTATGGTTGTCTTTTATTCTTACATGCCAGAGTCCGTCAGGATGTTGTTTCAGTCCGGTGATGGTATGGCCAAGTTCGAGATCGAAGCCGGGATGTGCGCTCATTCCTCTGACCAGCTTGCGTGTCAGCATCCCGAAATCGACATCGGTGCCATGCTTGACCTGCGTGCCTGCGACAGCTTGTTTCGGGTCGCGATTTTCCATCACCAGCGGCATCCACTGGCGCAATACCGCGTGATCTTCGCTGTACTCCATTTCCTCGAACAGATGATGGGTATGCAAAGCCTTGTAGCGCTTGCGCAGAAAAGCAACATTCTGCTCGCCCCACACGAAGCTCTGGTGATAGATCGGGTTGATGAATTTTTCCGGGGCGGGCAACACGCCCTGTTCGACCAGATATGACCAGAACTGCAGCGACACCTCATAGGCTGCGTTGATGGCCAGCGCGCGGTCGATATCGACGCTGCCGTCCGGGCGTTGCGGGGTGTAATTCAACTCGCAATAGCCGGCATGGCCGGTGCCGGCATTGTTCAGAGCATGCGAACTTTCGTGGGCGACCCGGCTCAGTCGTTCGACCATCATGATCTTCAACGCCGGGTCCAGCAGCGACAGCAGTTTGCCCAGTGTGGCGCTCATCACGCCCGCACCCACCAGCAATACGTCCACCTTCTTAAGCGACATGGTCGATTATTTCCTTGCGTAAATTATCTAATGTTAGCATTTGCTTATGTATACCGGAAGGCGGCCGCAATCACAGGAGTTTCGGCACAACGCATACCTGCTGTCGTGGCATTGCCGAACGGTCGCGAATCCGGCGGCACTTGTCCGGCACGTCATATTTGCTTTCATTTTTGGAGTTCCGGTCAAATCGCGCAGGGTATATTTTTACCGGGCCGCATCAGCAGCCGCCTGTTTCAGCAACGCCTCGAATTGCTCGAGTGGAACCGGTTTGCTGAACAGGTAGCCCTGGAAATTGTTGCAGTCGTTGTATAACAGGAATTGGCGTTGTTCTTCCGTCTCCACCCCTTCGGCAATGACTGCCAGGTCGAGGCTGTTTGCAATGGCAATGATGGTGATCACGATCGCCTTGTCGCTGGCATCGGTGGCGATATCCCGCACGAACGACTGGTCGATCTTGATCTGGTCGAGCGGCAACCGCTTCAGGTATTGCAACGATGAATAGCCGGTGCCGAAGTCGTCCAGCGAGAACTGGATACCGAGTTCGGCCAGTATATTCATGGTCACGATGGTGTCTTCGATGTTATCCAGTAACATTCCCTCGGTCAGCTCCAGCTTGAGCCGCGTCGGATCGATGGCATGGTGCAGTACCGCGTTTCTGATCTGGGCTGCGAAATCAGCCTGGTGAAATTGCCTGGCGCTGACATTCACCGCCAGCACCAGGTCACGCGTCAGCGGATCGTTCCGCCAGGCATTGATCTGCGCGCAAGCCGTTTCGATAACCCACTTTCCGATCGGCAGAATCAATCCGGTTTCCTCCGCCAGGGGGATGAACGCGGCCGGCGATACCAGGCCCAGTTCCGGGTGTATCCAGCGGATCAGCGCCTCTGCACCGATTGGTTGGTTCAAACGGTCAACCTGGACCTGGTAATACAACTGGAATTGCCGGTTTTCCAGTGCCCTGCGCAATTCGTTCCCGAGCGAGACCCGGGTCGTGATCACTTCCTGCATTTCCGGGTAGAAGAAACGCAGCGCGTTGCGGCCGGCCTTTTTGGCCTGGTACATCGCGATGTCGGCCTGTTTCATCAGCTCTTCAGTCGATTGTTGCTTGCTGCCAAACAGGGTGATGCCGATACTGGCGGTGCAATGATAAACATGAGTGGAAAGCTGGTAGGGTTTGTCCAGTTCCTCCAGCATCTTGTTGCCGATAATCTCGGCCTGTGCCGCTGCCTCGATGTCCTGTTCGTTCAGGTCTTCGAGCATCACCACGAATTCATCGCCGCCCAAACGTGCAACGGTGTCGGTTTTTCGCACACTATCAATCAACCGTTGGGCAACCTGTTGCAGCAGCAGATCCCCGAAGTGATGTCCGAGGGTATCGTTGAGTGACTTGAAGTTGTCCAGGTCGATGAACAACAGCGCGCCATGCCGGGCATTGCGCGCACTGTGCATCCAGGCATGTTTGAGCCGGTCCATCAGCAGCCGCCGGTTCGGCAGTTGGGTAAGCGGATCGTAGAACGCGAGTTGCCTGATTTCCTCCTCGGCTTTCTGGTTCTTGATATTGCTGTCTCCCAGCGCGGCCTCCGCCCTGCGCTGCAGCATCACGGAACCGAACACCAGCGCGATGAACAACAGCGCGGTAATCCCGTACATCCAGAAATGCCAATGCCATTCGGAGAGGTAATCATCCTCGGCGATACCCGCAAAAACAATAAATGGAAAATCACCCACCTGGCGGAAAGCGAACAGACGCGTGGTGCTATCCAATACGGATTTGGCACTGTAGGTGCCGTGTGTCAATCCCTGGTCCAGATAGGTTTTGACACTCAGGTTGGCGATCTTGCCCATATCCCTTTCGCTCGACGGATAGCGGGCGGCAAGGTGTAGATCATTGTCATACAGCGCCACCAGGCCATGCTTGCCAAGATCGAGGGTTTGGTAGAACTGCTGGAAGTATTCCAGGTCCAGGATGACCAGCACGATGCCGGCGAAACGGCCATCCGCAAAATTCAGCCGCCGGCTGAGGATCAGCGTCCATTTGCCGGTGGTGCGCGAGATCAGCGGATGGGAGATCACCGGCTCTGCTGATGCTGCTGTTGCGGCCATCTGGCGCTTGAAATAACCGCGATCGGCGATATTGATATCCGGAATCGGATCGAGCGAACTGTATATGTAATTTCCCCGCGCATTGGCTACATGTATGACCGCAACTTCCGGCACACTGTCAGCCTGTGATTTGAGCAATGCATTGAGAAATTTGCTGTGCGGTCCGGTCGCACCGCGGGCAAGCTTCATGTCTTCCGGGCGGACGTCTCTTTGTACCTCCCGCGCGAGCAGGTCGGTCAGATTGAAAACCGATGACGCGTGCTCTTCCAGCAACCGGGCGAAATTTTGCGAATCAAGCCGTGCTTGCCGGAGATCGTTATGGTATTCGCTGGCAAGACTGAACACCAGCATCGCAATAATGCCCGCCATCCCGGCGATGCCGGATAGCATCGCCCAACTCGGAAACGGGGAATGCTTGCTGATATTCTGTATGTGTTTTTGCATCGGAAATTGCGCGTGTGTTCAGCGATTATCGCATCACCGACCCGAAATAAATACACGCGTCGGCGGCGCGGGGGAAATATTGCGCAATCACCCGTTGCGGAGTGCCGGTTAGGGAGTTGGGCATTCATTGCCGCGATCTGGCCGCCCGAGATGCCGGTGCGGTAAGCGAAAGTGTTACGCTGCAATGGCAGACAGCGAAAAATCATTCCTCATCGCCGGGGCGAATCCGGGTGCCGGGTGATGAACGGGCATACGGACTCAACACCAGTGGTTCACCCTGGGCCAACCTGTACCACGCCGTAGCGGGTATTCCATGAAGGCTTGCCGGGCGATATGCGGAACAATTTAATTATGCATTGATCATTACCAGCTGATATTCTCTCGTTTCGTTTTTGCCCACACGAATGGCTGGGAATTATTATTCAAGTTATCCGGTGCTATGCCTTATTTTGAACGTGCGAAGGACTGATATGCGTAATTCCATTCGATTGTATTTGTTCGCAATCGTCCAAATCTCGCTGTTGTGTTCTTGTGTCATCACGCCACCCGCGGTTTCAAGCCATGCCGGCAAAGCCCCAAAAGGTATCGCAAATCCCGTACAGGCAGGCGGCGACACCCGTCACAAGGCAACCAGGCCCCGGGAATTCGATGAATCTTTTCACATCGATCCAATTGGAAGCAATGAAATTGACGGTTTGCTGGTCAGATACAGCTTGCTGGTTATTCCCGACCAGAAAGGTTATCTGTTAAGGCTGTCGCTGGTTTTCAGAAACCTTCAACACCGAACCATGATCATCAGACCGAAAGTGCTGCTGCTGGATGCATCGGGAAAGCAGATCAGCGCCTACAGCAAAGACGGCTTTATCAGGATTGCATCGACCTCGGCAGGAAAAGCCCCGGATATCGTCAGTAAAACGATACTCGGAACAGATCGCGACGAATATGTATCGGCAAAATCGCGTACCGATTTTGCCGATACATTCTGGTTAAAGCCCCGCTACAAGATACCGGCCCGGGGCATCGCAATCGGCGTGCTGGTTTACCACGGCACGGACCTGAAGCCGCCCTTGAAACTGGCGGTGCATACCTACAAGCGGAAATTCCTGTTTACCGCCAAAGCGCCGCTACCGGTAGCCGGTAAATAATAGCGTTGCGCAACGGGGCCGTCGCGTAACAGAACCCGGGGCCGCTGCTTATGCGTCCTTCAGGGCGCGCTGCCAGCTGCGCAGCGGTATGCAGGTCTGCAAGCGGTTGACTGCGCGTTCGGCAAGCCCGGGATGGATTTCGTGGCCCACCGACGATGCAACATCCAGCGTGGCATCGCCCTGCAATTCGGTCAGCCTTGCGTAGGCCTCGTAAGCGTGTGCGACCGGGATCACATGGTCATCTTCCCCGTGCAGCAAGTGCAGGGTGGTCAACTCCGGCGCATTGTCCGGCAGCGTTGCAAACCGGCCGGAAAATGCCAACACCCTGCCGACGCCGCCATCATGAGCGATGCTGAATTCCAGCGCCATGATCGCGCCCTGGGAAAAGCCGATCAGCGCGGTGTCTGACTGCAGGATCCGGTGGCGATCCTGGGCCTGCCGCACCAGATCATGCAGAGCCGGCATGGAAGCGGCAACGCGCGCCGGCCGGGTTTCCTCGCTCATGCCGCTGACCGAAAACCATTGCCGGCGATGATCGCCGTTGCCTGACGGGTTGCGATCAAACGGCTGGAATCCATCCGGCAACAGGAACACCGCGCCGGGAAACACCTTCCTGAAGTCGCGGGCCAGCGGGACCAGGTCGGACGAGCTTGCGCCCAAACCGTGCAACAAGACAAACAGCTGTTTTGCCGGGCCCGCATCCGGCAACAGCTCGATACCCTGAAAGGATTGTTTAGTCATGGTTTTATTCCGCAGAAAAAATATCCGGCTTGTGACAGGCGCGCCGCAATTCCGGCCTGCCTGTCGGGCAGCCCCCGACATTACCGCGTCGGCGAGTCTTGCCACAGATAAGCATCCATGGCCAGGCCGCCGTATGTAAAGCCGGGCTGATAACGGGTCGGTGCGTCATCCAGCGCCGCGCCGATGGCGACGAACAGCGGCATGAAATGATCTTCGGTCGGATGGGAATCCGCGCCATACGGGGCGGCACGATAGGCAAGCAGCGCCGCAACATTTTTTGCCGCCAGGTTTTCGGCCACCCAGTCGGTAAATATCCGGGCTTGCGGGAAGGAGGTTTCTCCCTGTTGCGCGCGCCAGTTTATCCAGGAAAAATTATGCGTGATTGCACCGGAGCAGACGATCAGCACCCCTTCGTTGCGCAATGGGGCGAGGGCACGCCCGATCTCGACATGCGCCGCCGGGCCGGCACCGCCGACCAATGAAAGCTGGGTGACCGGGATACCGGCACCGGGATACATTGCCGATAGCGGTACCCATGCACCATGGTCGAGTCCGCGGCCCGGGTCGAGTCCGGCTGCCAGCCCGGCACCGGACAGCAGCGACACCACCTGTTCGGCCAGTGCCGGGGCGCCCGGCGCACGGTATTGAATCTGATAAAGCGCCGGCGCAAAGCCGGAGAAATCATGTATGGTTGCCGGCGCAGCGGCCAGGCTGGCAGTGGGTCGCTGTGCTTCCCAGTGTGCCGATACGGCGACAATGGCGGCCGGTTGCGGAATCCGCCGGCCGAGCTCGGCCCAGCAGGCGACCGCGTCCGGCGCCTCCAGCAACGCATTCGGTGCGCCGTGGGACACGAACACGACAGGCATGCGCTCAGTCATGGCGATCAATCCCCAAATGAATTTTCATTTCAATTCTCCTTGTGTTCAGGCTGAATGCAAACCGGCCGGGTTTGCCGGAGTGACAGGCAAACCCGGCCGGCTCAAAAGACGCCCAGTGTCAGGAACTGCGTTTCGCTGTTTCGCCGTCCAGGCTCGCACGGCCACCACCGAATACGGTGAATGCCAACAGGCCGCCTGCCATTGCAAAATTCTTCATGAACATGATGTGTTGGCTTGCACCCTCATGGAAAATCAGCGCGGCCGCAATACAGAATATGGCCAGCATGAAAGAAACCAGGCGGGTCTGGAAACCAAGCAATAACGACAGCCCGCCGCCGATTTCCAGCGCGATCACCAAAGGGAGCAGTGCAGTCGGGACGCCCATCGATGCCATGTATCCCTCAGTCCCCGCATACCCGGCCCCGAGCTTGCCGTATCCGGCGATGATAAAGATGGCCGAAGCCAGCACCCGGGCGACCAGCACCAATGTGGCACCGACTGCGGGTTGGGCAACGAAGTTGGCGATGCCGCCGTTGACCTGCTTGAAAATATTGCTCATGTGTAGCTCCTTTCCGGTTGAAGTAAATCAGGCGAAATGCCCATTGCGAAAATCGTTCAGTGCCTGGTAAATCTCCTGCTGGGTGTTCATCACGAACGGCCCGTACTGCACGATGGGTTCACCGAGTGGTTTGCCCGCAATCAGGATCAGGCGCGCCGCTTCGGTCGCGCGGATTGTCACACTGTTTGCTCCCGGCGTGTTGCTCAAAATACCCATGCGCCGCGAGTTGACTTTCGTGTCGCCGACCTGCACCGCGCCGCGATACACATAGATGAATGCGTTATGCGATTCCGGCAACGCGGTCGAGAATTCGGCACCGGCAGGCACATGAATATCGAGATACAGCGGCTCGGTGACCTCGCGGGTAACGGCACCAGCCACGCCGTTGCTGGTGCCGGCGATCACCCGCACCATGACGCCCAGCGGGGTGGCATATTCCGGGATCGCGGCACTGGTAAAGTCGCGATACCACGGATCGTCCATCTTGTGCCGCGCGGGCAGGTTCAGCCAAAGCTGGAATCCCTCCATCAACCCGTCCACCTGCTCCGGAATCTCCGAGTGAATCACGCCGCGTGCCGCGCTCATCCACTGTACGCCGCCGCTCTCCAGCAGGCCTTCATTGCCGGCGCTGTCGCGATGCCGCATGTGGCCGTCCAGCATATAGGTCACTGTCTCGAAGCCGCGATGCGGGTGGTCGGGGAAACCGGCGATGTAGTCATCCGGATTTTCGCTGGCAAACGCATCCAGCATCAGGAACGGATCGAGGCGCTGCTGCAGCTGGCCGGCGAGCACGCGGGTCAGCTTAACGCCCGCGCCGTCCGATGTCGCGACACCCTCGACGATGCGCTCGATGCCGCGTGTTTCATTGCTTACGACTGTTTCCATGGTGTTCATGTTCATTCCTTTCGCAAATGTATTCGTTGCAATGGCCATGCTTTGGACGGGGCCGCGCGTCAGGCAGCAATTGTTTCATGCAACTTGCTGACCGCCTCGATCAATTTTTGTTTCAATTCGTTATTGTTCAGCGTACCGCGTTCGACATCGAAATTCTGGTGAAAGCTCGGAATTGCAAGACTGGCTTTCACCTGACCGCCGTAGAACGGCGCGGCACCGGTCGCGGTGGCCAGCACGCTCGCGCCGCCGCGCGCACCCGGTGAAGTGGACAGCAGCACCATCGGTTTGTTCTGGAATACCTTGCCGTTCAGGCGCGAGCTCCAGTCGAACAGGTTCTTCCAGGCGGCGCTGTACGAACCGTTGTGTTCGGCAAACGAAATCATCAGCGCATCGCCGCTGGCGAGCTTGGCCAGGAAGGCACTGGCCTGTTCGGGGTGGCCGAGTTCGGCTTCCCGGTCCACGCTGAACAGCGGCATTTCGTAATCGTTCAGATCCAGTACTTCAACCTCGGCGCCCTCAACCAGGCTGGTGGCATAGGTTACCAGCTGCTTGTTGATCGAGTTCTTGCTGCTGCTTGCTGCAAACGCGACTAATTTCATGATCGATACCCCCGTGTTCAGTTAGTGGGTGCATCATAGGCGGATCGAATGTTTGGATAAAGACGGTAAATCGGGATAGACTATTCCATAAATGGAACAAAAAAATATCTCCGCCGACGACTACATCCTGTTTGCCACCATCGTGGAGCAGGAGAGCATGGTTCGCGCAGCCGGGCATCTCGGCATGCCCAAGGCCACTGTTTCCAGACGCCTGACCAATCTCGAAGCCGCATTGGGGCAGCGCCTGATGTTGCGCACCACACGCCGGTTGACGCTCACCGAATTCGGCCAGACATTTCTCGAGCACTGCCGCCGCGTGACGGAAGAGGTCGCATCGACGCTGGATTTCGTGCGCAGCCATGAAGAGCGGCCGCGCGGACGTTTGCGTGTATCCATGCCGGGGGAATACGCCAAACAGAATTTTTCCCACGCCTTCGCCACATTCATCGAGGCCTATCCGGAGATACAACTGGATATGGACTTGACCTCAAGGCGCGTGGATCTGATCGGCGAACGTTTCGATCTGGCGATACGCATGGGCATTTTGGATAATGATTCAGCCCTGGTGGCGCGCAAGATAGACGAACAAAGCTTTGGCCTGTACGCCAGCCCGATCTATCTGGCGCTGCATGCCGCGCCGAAACATCCGGACGATCTGGAACATCATGCGGCTGTGCGTTTGATGTCGGCCCGGGGAAGCCCGGTTGCGTGGAAACTTTTGCGCGGAAAATCCGTTTGGGAGGGGACACCGCAAGGCAGGCTTACACTCAATTCCATGGACGTGATACAGCAATTGTTGCTGGACGGAGCCGGTATCGGCGCATTGCCGGATCGCTTCGTGGCGCAAGACGTGCAGCTCAACCGCCTGGTGCGCGTGTTGCCGGAATGGTGTTTGCCCCCGGTGCCGGCCTGGGCGGTGATGCCGATGCGCCGCTATCTGCCGGCCAAGACGCGCGCATTCCTGGCGCATCTTGAGCAATTCATGAAGAAGGAGTGAAACATCGGTGCAGACTCATGTCCCGATACCGCGGCGCCGGGAACCCGGTTTTCGTCGATGAATTGATTTCCGGTCTATCCCTTGAAAGTTTGGCGATTGGAATATTGACCGCAGGGCTGGAAAGGAGCACTCTTCAACAAAGGTTTTGCCACCTTCAATCGGAAATATCAGCGGCTCTTTTGTGTTTCTTATATGACTATCAATATCTACAAGGAGAACATCATGGCGATAATTAAAAAAGTTGAGACAGGCGTAAAAAATGCCGGCCGTAATATAGACAAGGCCGCCAAAAGGGTAGCCGCGGCCGAGAAGAAAGTTGCAAAGTCCGCCAAACAAGCGGTCTCGACTGCGAAGAAAAAACTGGGGGCCGCCGGCAAAAGTATCGCCTCGACTGAAAAAAGTACCGCAAGATCTGCCAAAAAAACCGTTGCGAAGATGAAGAAAAAATTAGCGGTGGCTACCAAGCGGGTGGCTTCGGCTGAGAAAGCTGCAGAAAAGAGTGCCAAAAAATCAGTCGCGACTGCAAAGAAGAAAGCAGAAGCGGCCGCCAAAAAACTGGTTGCGACCAACAAGCGTGTGCAGAAGACTGCCAAAAAAGCGGCTGTGACTGCGAAGAAAAAAGTAACGAAGGTCGCCAAAAAGGCGGTTGCGACAGCGAAGAAGAAAGTAGCGAAGGTCGCCAAAAAGGCAGTTGCAACGACCAGGAGTGCAGAAAATACCGCCAAAAAAGCGGCCGTGACCGCGAAGAAAAAGTTGGCGAAAGTCGCAAAAAGCGTGACTGCGACTTCGAAGAATTCAGGGGCCCCAAAAAAAACAATTGCAACCGCAAAGAAAAAATTGGCACCCAAGTCGCACGCCGCCTGACGGGACATCGGCTATCGGTATTGAGCAGGCAGCGTGCGGGTACTGCGTTGGTCGCTGAACCGGGGGTGCTACGCAGCACAGGAAGTAGCAGGGCCAGCCCCCGCCTTCCGGGAATGAACTGACCCCGGTCATGTTTTGCGGTAAAGTGGCTTCCTGCAATTCACACCGGAACTATGACAATGAGCACAGAAGAGCTAAGCAAGGAACAACGCATCATGCGCATCATGCGCAAGACCCTGGGCAATGTTGTAAAGGACGTCACGCCGCTCGGCGGCCGCACCAATCCGCTGTCGGAAGGCACAGTCCAGAATATCAAGGATTGTTTTACTTTGATCTCGGAACGGGAAAAGGAGCTGGCCGAAGCACTCAATTTTGACCAGTCCAAACCCTATTACACAGACAGCGAACCAACGAACAACGCCAAAGTGATCAGTATCGTCAAGCCGCCCAAAGCGTAGCCTCCAGCGCACCGGCTGGCGGGCTGCCGCGCTTCAGGCGGTGGTTTCCTGCTGCAGCAAATGTCCGGTCTTGACCAGTATCGTGCAGCCTTCGATGCTGTACGGGCAGTGTGCACTCATGTGCGGACTGCGGATCCAGGTATCGGCGGGATAGCGGCCGTATTCGTCCTCGAACACCCCCTCCAGTACATAGATTTCTTCCCCGCCGTAGTGGCGGTGCGGGTTGAAGCGGGTGCCCGGCGACCAGCGTACCAGCGCGGTGTGCCGGGTGCCGAATTCCGCCAGCGGCATCACCGAGAGACCATCCACCAGCCCCTGATACCAGGGCATAACCGTGCTGTCCACCACGACGCGACGGCAATCATCCGCTTCGAGATGATGCCGTTTGACGAGCAGCAAACAGCCCGCTGCCGACTCGCAGGCATGCGCAGAGCCGGGCGGGATTTTCACGTAGCAGCCCTTGCCATAGTTGCCGAATTCGTCGCTCAGCACCCCGTCGAGCACCACGATCTCTTCACCCAGGTCACGCGTGCAATGGCCAATTATTGTACCGGGTGCCAGCTTCACGATCGCCGTGGCACGCGTCGTCGACGCGGGCCCGCCTTCCAGGGTGCGTACCTGCATCCCCGGCAAGGTCGTCGCGACCCAGGGCAGAGTGGATTGCTGAATGACGACGCGCTGTGATATATCCGAATTGATCTGCATATTAGGTCCGGTTGACAGGAACATGATTGCAGCAAAGAACAACTCATCCCTGCCGTATCCGCCAATATCGTACCACTATGCCGTGTCGGGCAGATAGCGCCTGAACTGAACCTTCCAATAACATGAATGTCCGAAAGTTCAAATGAACGGATGGCACATGTTGGTCGGCTGGTCGATGGCGTCGGTCATTGACGACTTGTTCCGGTAACTGGTTTCGCAACCGGGATTTGCGCAAAGCCCGCTATCCCGGAAAATCGGGCACTCCACCCAAAGCCTTAAAAACTGCCCGCATGGGCACTTGGCTCACCAGACAAAAGGTAATGGCATTGATCCATGACAGATAATTCTTTGACACCGCAACAGAGATATCACCAGTCACCGACCAGGCTGCTGATCATCCTGACCGCATCGGTATTCGTTATCAATCTGCTGGTGGCGATGTTCCTGGAAATTCTGCCTCACATGCCCAAGATCGCCATCTTCCTGATGGACTCGACTTTGTTGTCCACGCTGACCTTCCCTATTTTCTATCTGCTGGTGTTCCGCCCCTTGTTGAAGAGCATTGCCGGGCACAGGCGGGCAGAGGATGAGTTGCGCACGGTGTCCGTCGCGTTTGAAAGCAGGGATCCGATCCTGATCACCGATGCACAGGCCAACATTCTCCGGGCCAACAGCATGTTCATGAAAATCAGCGCCTATGCTCCGGATGAATTGATCGGAAAAAATACCCGTATCCTGAAGACAGACCGGTATGACGAGTCTTACTACAAGGGAATGTGGGACCAGTTGTTACGCAATGGCGTTTGGAACGGGGAGACGCGTATCAGGGACAAGCATGGCAATGATTTTGCAATCGGGATGGCGATCACCGCCGTGAAAAATGACCGGCAAGAGACCACGCATTACGTAGCCATATACAATATTTAGCCGGATCAGTCTTTGGTCGGGGCTGCGTGCCGACAGGCCAGAACGGTTCGAGTTAGATGGCGGTGAAGGTAAAAACGCCGCCGACATGGTATTGTACGGGGGAAATAATTCGAAAATCAGAAATGAGGGCGCCCCGAATTATGTCCGATCGTTCTTCGCCATCACCAAAACCATACCAGCTGCCGGTAGCAAGATTGCTGGCCATGTTGACCGTAGCGGCATTCCTTGAAGAACTGCTGATACTGTTCGTCCTGGATATGTTGCCGCCCCTGCCAAAAACGGCTGAATTCCTGCTGGATGCAACGTTGCTTGCCGTACTGATTTTCCCCGTGCTTTACCTGCTTGTTTATCGCCCGATGTCGTGGAACATTAGCGAGCTCAAGCAGGCAAAAGACGACTTGCGCACGGTCTCCGTCGCTTTCGAGAGCAGGGATCCGATCCTGATCACCGATGCACAGGTGAACATCCTCATTGCCAACAAGATGTTTTTAAAACTCAGCGGCTATAGCGCGGAAGAATTGATCGGAAAGAACCCCCGCATCCTGCAGACAGGCAGTTTCAGCGAGACTTACTACAAAAAAATGTGGGAGCAAATATTGCGCAACGGCTACTGGTCCGGGGAGTCGCGTATCAGGGACAAGCATGGTAATGATTTTCCAGTCGGGATGGTTATCACCGCCGTGAAGAATGATCAGAAAGAGATCACGCATTACGTAGCCATATACGATATTTAGCCAGACCGAAATCATTCGTACCCGGCCCCTTTAATTTCCCATGCTGCACCTCACCATACTGTGTGCGTTTGCATACTGTGCCGGCATGATCGATGCCGTCGTCGGCGGCGGCGGCCTGATCCAGATTCCGGCGCTGATCAACGTGCTGCCCGGCGCGCAGAATGCAACAATATTCGGCACCAACAAGTTTGCCGCGGTATGGGGCACATCCGTGGCGGCCCGCAATTACGTCGGTAAAGTAGCCATTCCGTGGAAACTGGTGCTGCCTTCCGCGCTGAGCGCCTTTGCCATGTCCTTCCTCGGCGCCGCAACCGTATCATCCATCCCGCAAGGCCTGCTTCGTCCCGTGGTGCTGTTTCTGGTTGTGGTGATGGCCATCTACATCTTCAGGAAAAAGGATTTCGGCGCGATACAGCGTCCCATGACCATCGGCACGCGCGAACGCGTATTGGCAGTGCTGATCGGGGGAGGGATCGGCTTTTACGACGGCCTGTTCGGGCCGGGCACCGGGAGCTTCCTGATTTTTCTTTTCATCCGTTACTTTGCCTTCGACTTCCTGCAGGCATCGGCATCGGCAAAGTTCGTCAACATCGCGACCAATATTGCGGCGCTGCTGTTCTTTGTCCCGACCGGACAGGTGTTGTACGAAATTGCGATTCCGATGGCGATTTTCAATATGCTGGGCGCCTATACCGGCACCCGGGTTGCGATGAAACGGGGCACACCGTTCATACGCGCCCTGTTCCTGTTCCTGCTGGTCATCCTGATCCTGAAACTTGCCTACGATATGATGAAGCCGGCTTGAAGAACAAGTCTGGCCGGCAGCAAACTATGCAACATAAAACAAGGTGCGCGTGGCACAATCGCCAGTGACAACGCCCGGGTGTGCGGGGAACATTCCATTCGCGGGATCGCGGCGTGCGTAGAAAAAGGGCGGTGAAACGGCAGCCATGCCTGCCCCGGCTTCGAGTTGTTTCGGGTTATTATTTCCCCAGGACGGCATTCCAGGCATAAGCGAGGCTGCCAGCAGCAGTGTACGGTTGGTCCATTCTTCCGGAACAAGCGCCAGCGGGGCTTTCCGGCGAATGGAATATCCTGAAAACAGGAAATGTGGTTTGTTCCGGATATCATTTAACCGGACTTGCAGTTATCGTTGAGCGAAATTACATAGGATGTTTTTGAACGTGACACGCGAACAAATACCAGTCGATATCGAGCAACGCCTCAGGCAGTTGGATTTGCTCGACAGGGTCACGCAAATCAGCCTGGCCAGCGATAACATTCAAGAATTGCTGAGCGGTGCCCTGGATATGACACTGGAAGTTTTCCGTGCGGACCGTGCATGGTTCCTGTATCCCTGCGATCCCGCCGCACCGGCATGGAAAGTACCCATGGAGCGTACCCGTCCGGAATGGCCCGGGTTGTTTGCCCAGGGTGTGGATATGGCGATGGATAGCGATATAGCGCCGATATTCGGCGAGTCTCTCCGAATTTCCGGCCCCGTCCAGTATGCGCCGGATACCGACCACCCCGTCCCGCCGTTGATTGCCGAATTATTTGCGGTCAAATCGCAAATGATGATCGCGTTGAGACCGAAAATCGGCAAAGCGTGGTTGTACGGACTGCACCATTGTTCCAGCGCAGTGCGGCATGACGAAGATGAGCTAAAGCTATTTTCGGCAATTGCCCACCGCATCGCCGATACCATGACCGCGTTGCTCACGGTCGAGCAGCTGCGCGAGAGCGAGTCGAATTCGCAACGGCTGGCGGATTCGGTTATCGACCAGGCGAGTGTGCTGGTATTGCTGCTGGACAAGGATGGCCGCATCGTGCGCTTCAACCTGGCTTGCGAGGAGCTGAGCGGCTACAGCTTCGGCGAAATCGGGGGAAAGTTTCCCTGGGACGTACTGCTGCCTCCGGAAGAGGCGGACACTATTCGCCAGAATTCGTTTGATAAATTGGCGTTTCAGTCCGGCGAAAAATCAGGCAAATATACCAATCACTGGCTGAGCAAAGGCGGTGAGCGTTTTTTGATCGAATGGCACAATACCCGGCTTAACGGTGCAACCGGCAATTTTGAATTTATGGTGAGTGTCGGTATCGATATCACCGAGCGTAAAATTGCAGAGGAAAAAGTATTAAAGGCACAGTCCAGCCTAGCCGATGCCCAAAGGTTGTCGGCTATCGGTTCGTGGGAATGGAACGTGCCGGATGACACCGCACTTTGGTCAGACGAAACTTACCGGATATTTCAGATAGACAAGAACGATCTGGGCGAGCATCGCAGAAACTTCCTTGATATGGTGTATGCCGAGGATCGTGGCAAGGTTGACATTGCATTGAGCGAAGCGTTGTGCGGGGCAAATAAATACGATATCGAATACCGGATACGGCTGGACGACGGCTCAAGCAAGATAATACATGCACTGGCTGAGGTCGTGCGGGACGGGAATGACCAGCCGGTGTTGATGCGCGGCACGGTGCAGGATGTTACGTTGCGAAAACAGGCAGAGGAAAAACTGCTGTTCACCCAGTTCGTCAGCGATCATGCAACCGAAAGCATCCTGTGGATCGACGAACAGGGGCGCATCGTGTATGCCAACGAGGCGGCCAGCCGAGAGCGCGGCTTTACGCGTGAGGAGCTGCTGGCGATGTCCATTCCCGATATCAATCCCGAATTGCCGGCCGACGTGTGGGCCGGCCACTGGCAGCGGTCGCGGCAAAAAAACAGCCTTACTTTCGAGTCCAGACACCGGCGCAAGGATGGCTACATTTTTCCGGTGGAGATTTCCGCCAACTTCGTCCGGTTTGGCGACCAAGAACTTGTCGTGGCCTACGTCAGGGATATCACCCATCGCAAGAAGAGTGAGGCCGAGCTGCTCATCGCGGCAGTCGCGTTCGAGTCGCAGGAGATACTGATGATCACCGATGCCGATGGCGTGATCCTGCGGGTCAACCGGGCATTCACCGAGAACACCGGCTATACCGCCGAAGAGGTGGTCGGCCAGAATCCGCGCATCTTCAAATCGGGGCGCCACGATGCGGATTTTTACCGGGAGATGTGGGATGCGATAAAGATAACCGGGAAATGGCAGGGCGAGGTTTGGGACAAGCGCAAAAATGGCGAGTTCTATCCCAAATGGCTTTCCATCTCGGCGGTAAAAAACAGCGACGGCATCGTCACCCATTATGTTGCCTCCCACGTCGACATCACCGAGCGCAAAGAGGCGGAAGAAGAGATTCAGAGTCTGGCGTTCTACGACCCGCTCACCAAGCTGCCGAACCGCCGTCTGCTCATGGACCGGCTGCAGCATGCGATCTCTTCCGGCGCGCGCAGCGGGCGGAAGGGCGCGCTGTTGTTCATCGACCTCGATCATTTCAAGACGCTGAACGACACGCTTGGACACGACATCGGCGACCTGCTGTTGCTGCAGGTCGCCGAGCGGCTTTCGTCCTGCGTGCGCGAAGGCGACACCGTGGCCCGCCTTGGCGGCGATGAATTCATGCTGATACTGGAAGACCTGAGCGACCACCCTGTCGAAGCCGGGGCGCAGACCGAAGCGGTAAGCGAAAAGATACTCATCGCCCTCAGCCTGCCATACCTGCTTGCCGGGCACGAATGCCACAGCACACCCAGCATCGGCGCGACCCTGTTCAGCGGCCGCCGGGCGTCGATCGAGGAACTGATCAAGCAGGCCGACATCGCGATGTACCAGTCCAAGAAGGCGGGGCGCAACACCATGCGCTTTTTCGACCCGGAGATGCAGGCTTCCATCAATGCGTACGCATCGCTCGAAAAGGAATTGCGCATCGCGACCGAGAACCGCCATTTCCAGCTGCACTACCAGGTTCAGGTCGACAACGCGCAGCGCGTGCTGGGTGTCGAGGCGCTGATCCGCTGGATGCATCCAAAACTGGGATTGATCGCTCCCCCGCAATTCATCCCGCTGGCGGAAGAGTCGGGGTTGATCCTGCCCATCGGACGATGGGTGCTGGACACCGCCTGCGCACAGCTCAAGTCCTGGCAGGAAGATCCCATCACCCGCGGACTTGCGATCGCGGTGAACGTCAGCCCGAAGCGATTCCGCCAGCCTGATTTTGCTGCAGAAGTGCGGGGCGTTGTAACGCGCCACGCGATTGATCCCGGGCTGCTCAAGCTGGAACTGACCGAGGGCCTGTTGCTGGAAAACATTGAAGACGTGATCAAGACCATGGGCGTGCTGAACGATATCGGTGTCAAGCTCTCGCTTGACGATTTCGGTACCGGCTATTCGTCGCTGCAATACCTCAAGCGTTTGCCGCTCGACCAGCTCAAGGTCGACCAGTCTTTTGTGCGCGACCTGGCCAGCGACAACAGCGACAAGGCCATCGTGAAAACCATCATCGCGATGGCGCAAAGCCTGGACCTGGATGTGATTGCCGAAGGTGTGGAAACAAATGAACAGTGGCAGATCCTGCTCGGCATGGGCTGCAAAAGCTTTCAGGGCTACCTGTTCAGCCAGCCGCTACCGGTGGCGCAGTTTGAGGCGATATTGAAACAGCACTGAGCCGGTTTCAGGGCTGGCTTGGGGTATTTGCACTGCCGCCTGTTCCACATTGCGGCGCCGGTGTATTTTTCCGGGCGGCAAAATTCGATACGGCATTGCGTTTCACTTTTACGTTTCACCGGGCACCTCAAATTCGTTGCTGGAGGAAATCATGTACATCGAAAAACTGCCGACCTTCACCCGTTTTCTGGAAACCCATCCCGGCACAGAACAGTCGTTTGTGCCCGGTTGCGCCGGCAACTGCGTTCCTGATTTGTGCTGTTGCTCATCAGCGCAATGAACAAGCCCATCCCGCAGAAAACCCATGCCGACATTCGCGCCGCCCTGCTTGCACGGCAGGAGGTTGCGCTGCTCGATGTGCGCGAGGAGCATCCGCATGCACAAGCTCATCCGCTGTTCGCAGCCAACCTGCCGCTTTCCCTGATAGAACTTGATGCCTACACCAAGCTGCCCCGCCGCAGCGTTGCCATCGTCACACTCGACGATGGCGAGGGCAATGCCGAAATTGCCGCACGACGTCTGCGCGCACTCGGCTATGCTGACGTGGCGGTGTTGGCCGGCGGCGTGAGCGGCTGGCAGGCAGACGGGGGCGAACTGTTCCGCGACGTGAATGTGCCGAGCAAGGCATTCGGCGAGCTGGTCAACGCTGAACGTCATACGCCTTCGCTTTCCGCCGAGGAAGTTCAGGCACTGATAGCCACAAAAGCCGACATCGTGATCGTGGACGCGCGCCGCTTCGACGAATATCAGACCATGAGCATCCCCACCGCGACCAGCGTGCCCGGTGCCGAACTGGTATTGAGAATACGGGAACTCGCCCCCCGGCCCGAAACCAGGGTCATCGTCAATTGTGCCGGCCGTACCCGCAGCATCATCGGCACCCAGTCGCTGGTCAATGCCGGTATACCGAACCCGGTCGCCGCGCTGCGCAACGGCACCATCGGCTGGAAACTCGCCGGCCAGAAACTCGATCACGGCCAGAACCGGAAATTCGGGCAGACTGCCGAATCCAATCGATCAAAAGCCGCCGATGTCGCACGCAAGGTGGCGGACAACGCCGGCGTGAAGCGGGTTGTGCTCGATCAGATACAGGGTTGGAAAGCCCAGGATACGCGCACGAGCTATTTCTTCGATGTGCGCACACCGGAAGAGTATGTTGCCGGCCATTTGCCCGGATTCAATTCCGCACCCGGCGGACAGCTGGTGCAGGAAACGGAAATGATGGCCCCGGTGCGAGGCGCACGTCTGGTGCTGGCAGACAGCGATGGTGCGCGTGCCAACATGAGCGCCTCGTGGCTCGCGCAAATGGGCTGGGAGGTTTTTGTGGTGGATGGCGCAGTGCCGGGAGATTTCAGCGAAGCAGGGCGCTGGAAGCAACCGCTGCCGCCGCTGCCGGCGATCCGTAAAATCGGGCCCGCCACCTTGAACGACTGGCTGCAAACGCCGGGGGAGACGATTGTTCTCGATGTCGCTACCAGCGCGAGTTACCGGCAGGCTCACATTCCCGGCGCATGGTTTGTACTGCGTTCCCGCATGGCGAAGGATCTGCAACACATAGCCAAAGCCAAGCGCTATGTGCTCACCTGCCAAAGCGGAGATCTTGCATTGTTTGCCGCCGCGGAACTGCAAGCGATCGTGTCGGCAGATGGAGCCGAGGCAGTCGTTCTGGATGGCGGCACGCCAGCCTGGTGCGCTGCAGGCTGGCCAAGCGAAACCGGCCTTACACGGCTTGCCTCGGAGCCTATCGACCGCTACCGGCGTCCTTACGAAGGGACCGACAATCCAAGTGTAGCGATGCAAGGCTACCTGGACTGGGAATACGGTTTGGTCGAACAACTGGCAAGAGACGGCACCCACCACTTCCGGGTGCTCTGAATCAACCGGGGGATCGCTTCACAATTTTTGATCGCGCCGTCGCGGCGATTCTTGTCGAACAGCTGGCCAACTGACGTGGTACATATGAACCGGGCCCGTGCGACCGGGCCCGTCCATATGCAGCTCCTGCTGCATGCGATGCTTCAGCCAAAAGTTCCCATCGGCCCCGGATAACTCACTTCCTCAAGCTTGCCGGTGTCCACGTCGTAGATGAATCCGCGCACCGTGACGGCGTCCGGTCCGCTGGTCGGGATCCACGGATGGTTCAGGATCGCAGACATCCCGCGCCGCACGTCCCACTCGAGGCGCTCCGTTTGCTGGGCGTTGCGCGGGGCGTCGAGCGGCTCGAGCTTGCCGCGGAAGGCATGAAATGCAGATGGCATCGAGGCGGATGTTTTGCAGCTGGTGAACTTGCGCGAGGTGGCCTGGCCGAGCAGTTTCTCGGCAGCCGGGTCGCCCTCGAGACCGGCCTTGAGCAGGTCATCCGTGAAAGCCAGCATGCCGCAGCGGGTATGGTGGATCAGGATGATCTCGTTGGTATTGAGCAGATGATGCGAGATGATCAGGCAGCGGATCGTGTCGTCGTTCACCACGCCCCCGGCGTTGCGGATGATATGCGCATCCCCGGTCTGCAATCCGAGCAGATCCTCCACGTCGAGCCGCGCGTCCATACAGGCCACCACCGCCACATGCTTGGCCGGGTTGATCGGCTGCTTGCCCGGATAGGCGGGCTTGTGTAGCGGCTGCCCGCTCGCGTACTTCTTGTTGTTTTCCAGATACTGGTCAGTGTTCTTGTTTGCCATGATTCCTCCTAAGATTTGATTGCGGAGTTCTGGTTGGGGAGTCGGCAACGGCATGCATCGCCGATGTCTTGCCACCGGGTCTGCCGGGGTGACAAGCGGAAAATGCTACGCTTCAATCCCGGTCACCGCAAAGTAATCGTGCCATGCGGGATGCCATGCGATTTCAACCAATAATCAAAGAACTAATGGGACTGGCGCGAAGGCCGTGATTTTGCTAAAAGAATGTGGTTACATGACCCTGTAAATCGCGATAACTTTTGATACAAAATAGAAATTCGAACCATTGAAATCCAATCGACCAAAACGTCAGGAATCGCCATGAACGAAAATTCCGGCAGCAAACAACCAGGCCGCCAACAAAACGTCCCCGTCGCCATCGTGGCAGCACAAGCTCCGCCACGCACCAAACCCTCGAACTATCCCGAGCCGTTCGCCTCGCGCATGGCGGGGCGGGAGAAACGCCCGCTCGGCGACCTGTTCGGCCTGACCAACTTCGGGGTCAATCTGACGCGGTTACTGCCCGGCGCCGGCTCGGCATTGCGCCACGCCCATACCAGGCAGGACGAGTTCATCTACATATTGCAGGGCAATGCGGTGCTCGTTACCGATGCCGGCGAAGCGCAACTCTGTGCCGGCATGTGCGCGGGATTCAAATTCGGCACCGGCAATGCACACCAGTTGTTGAATCGCTCCGGCGAGGAAGTCATCTACCTTGAGGTCGGCGACCGCAGTGCGGGCGATGCAGCCGTGTATCCCGACGACGACCTGCAGGCCGCCCTGGTCGAAGGCAAATGGCGGTTCATGCACAAAGACGGCTCTCCGTATTGAAGCCCGCCTATTCTCCGTCAGCCCGGCCAGCGCCATGCCCGGAGTGAGACGGGATCAATTGGTTTCGTGACAAGCATGGGGCACTGTCCCCAGGTAATTTCGCGAATAAAACCGCATTGCGGGAACTGAATTGCCGCGCGGGAAAATATTGGCGCACAATGAAACTGGCAAATACGACATAAATGCAAAATATGACCTATTTGAATAACCAAAATATGCCCATGCTGGTGGCAGTCATAGTCATAGTCATAGTCATTGTTATTGCCGTGATCCTGTTTGTGCGCTATTTGCACAAGACGGCGGACCGCAGAAAAATTACCAGGGTCATTAAAAAATACAGTAATGCATATAAGCGTGAAGTTATTTTTCAGGATGGTATCGGCGGCTACTTCTTTATTGATTACCTGATACTGTTGCCGGGCAGAATGCTCGCGCTGAATCTTCACAGGGGAGAAGGTTATGTCTTTGGCGGAGAGAATATCGAGTTATGGACGCAGATTGAAAAAAACAACTCCAGAAAATTCAGGAATCCGCTCGAGAATGTGAATCTGTTCGTAAAGCATGCGGCAAACCAATTGAAATTTGACGGGATTATGGCGAGGGTGCTTTTCGATAGCAGAAGTGAGTTTCCCAAAGGCGTCCCCGCAGGCGTGCTGCAATTGGCAAACTTCCAGGAACGCATGACTGTCTGGGCCAGCGAGACACAGGTGACAGAGGCAAGCAACAAAGCATGGGATAAATTATCGGCGCTTGTGGCAGAAAGCCGGGAGCGTTACAACAAGGAAACCGGGGCTGGCTAAGTCTGTTCCAATTCCTTGCACAAAGACGGCTCGCCGCAAAATATCCGGGAGGCAAGCGATGGCCATCCCCCAGAAGTTTCTCCCTGTCATTTGTCGTATTTGGACATCACCAGGAAAAATACAAAGATAGTGATAAACGTAATCGCTGGAAAAGCAAACGTCCATTTGACCAGCTGCCCGCCCAAGGGGCGGGAGTACCAAAAAAAGATTCCAAAAATTAACACGCCATAAACGGGGGCCACCAGGATGTGGGCGTTTAACAGGAAATTCCCGAAACTGTTGTAAGCGGCAAGAAACCGGGTTCCAAATGAATCCAAATTTTTAGGCTCTTCCCCAATAGTGGCAAAAGCGAGGCCCATAAATGAGAACATGTGGAACATGGAAGATAAAAACAACAGAAGCAGGAATTTGGTCGTAGACATAGTGTAATCATCAGGCAAACCCTGATTATTGTAAACAGCAAAATGAGGAGTAGCGATGCCGCGCCGGCTCCGCAGGCTCGCAAAGACGAGGGTATTACGGAGAATGACAGGATTCATGATGCCGTCATTGCGAACGTAGTGAAGCAATCCAGCCAGACGAAGATGCATTTTGTTTAAACCACCTGGATTGCCACGCCGGCTTCGCCGACTCGCAATGACGGGATGTTCCGGATCGCCGCGTCGGCTTCGCCTCCTCGCAATGACGGGGTGTTCCGGATCGCCGCGTCGGCTTTGCCTCCTCGCAAAGACAAGGGCATTACGGTGAATGATAGGATTCAGGATGCCGTCATTGCGAACGAAGTGAAGCAATCCAGCAGTTTGTTATTACGGGGGCACGCAACATGGAGAAACAGCCGGCAATTTATATTTTGGCAAGTCAGCGTAACGGCACACTTTACGTCGGCGTGACTTCAAATCTTGTCAAACGGGTGTGGGAGCATAAAAATGATCTGGTCGACGGTTTCTCCCGCCGTTATGGTGTACACATGCTGGTGTACTACGAGATTCTCGATACGATGGACGCGGCTATTACGCGAGAAAAGCAGATCAAGGCCGGATCAAGGGCGAAGAAATTGCGATTGATAGAGGCTATGAATCCGGATTGGAATGATTTGTATGCCAGTATTGTGTGAGTGCCGTCATTGTGAACGAAGTGCCGGGGTTCAAAATACCGTCATTGCGAACGAAGTGCCGGGGCTCAGAGTGCCGTCATTGCGAACGTAGTGAAGCAATCCAGCCAGACGAAGATGCATTTTGTTTAAACCACCTGGATTGCCACGCCGGCTTCGCCGACCCGCAATGACGGGATGTTCTGGATCGCCGCGTCGGCTTCGCCTCCTCGCAATGACGGGATGTTCTAAATTGCCGCGTCGGCTTCGCCTCTGCCGCGCTTCGCTCGCAGCTGAAGTCTTGCTGCAATGACGGGAATCCAAAGTGCCGTCATTGCGAACGAAGTGCCGGGGCTCAGAGTGCCGTCATTGCGAACGAAGTGAAGCAATCCAGCCAGACGAAGATGCATTTTGTTTAAACCACCTGGATTGCCGCGCCGGCTTCGCCGACTCGCAATGACGGGGTGTTCCGGATCTCTGCGTTGGCTTCGCCTCTGCCACGCTTCGCTCGCAGCTGAAGTCTTGCTGCAATGACGGGAATCCAAAGTGCCGTCATTGCGAACGAAGTGCCGGGGCTCAGAGTGCCGTCATTGCGAACGTAGTGAAGCAATCCAGCCAGACGAAGATGCATTTTGTTTAAACCACCTGGATTGCCGCGCCGGCTTCGCCGACTCGCAATGACGGGATGTTCTAAATTGCCGCGTCGGCTTCGCCTCCTTGCAATGACGAGACTATTTAAGAGTATCTCAAGAGATCGCGCAGGTCCTGAACCCGGCGAAGATGTCATCCCGATCCGGCATGAAAAAATTGCGGTAGCGCGCCGAGCGTATCCGCGCGCGGGTGGCGAACGACGCGCCGCGCAGCACCTGGTGGGTGCCGAACCACGGCGCCGAATACTCCAGATACCTGTCCGCGGTGAATCCGGGGTAGGGCTCGAATGGTGAACTGGTCCACTCCCACAAATCGCCCCAGCGGAAACCGGGCTGTCCGGACAAGGCCGGCTGATTTGGCAACGCTGCCTGTCCCGACAAGGCTGCAAGCTCCCATTCCGCTTCGCCCGGCAGGCGGCGCCCGGCCCAGCGGCAGTACGCCTGTGCTTCGTGCAGGCTCACATGGCGCACCGGCTCATCATCCGGCAGCGCGACCGTGATCCCGTAGCGCTCGCACAATTTGCCGTCACGCTGCCAGTAACGCGGGGCGGTTCGTTTGGTGTTGGCCAGCCATGCCTGCCCGGCCACGCTCCAGAATTGCAGCTCGTCATAGCCGCCTTCCAAAATGAATTGCCGGTACTCCCGGTTCGATACCGGGGTGGAACTGATACTGAATGCGGGCAGTTGGACAGCATGTGCCCACTTCTCGTTGTCGAACACAAATTCGTGCGTCTCGGGGCTGCCCAGCTGGAATGTCGTGCCCGCGAAGTGCAGATCGCGCGGCGCTGCCGATGAGCCCCGCGTTCCCGGCAAGGATATTCCCGCCAGGATAGTCGGCGCAGTCAACCCCAGTGTTTGCAGGGTGTAGGCAAAGGCCTCGCCGTGCATGTCTTCATGCGCCAACACCAGACGGAACGGATACAGCGCGGTCGGGTCATCCGGGGTATGGGCCAGTTTTTCCAGGATGCGGTTCAAGACTTCTGCTGCATAGCTCTTTATCGTGGCGCTATCGGGCAGGTCGAGCGTCCAGCGGGTGGCGTGGGCTACGCTGTTCGAGTCGAACCAGCGGTCGCCCGCATCCAGCAAGCAGGGAGATTGCGCCGTAGCGGGGTGGCTCGTGGCAGCCCCGCGCAATACAAACCATTCGGCGAACCATGCGATATGGCCGAGTTCCCACAGGGGCGGATTGACGATGGCGAGATAAGGCAGCCGAGCCGGGTCGTCCAGCCCGGCTGCCTGAAAGCGCTCGAACAGTGCCAGCGTATAATCGCGCGCATCCTGCAGCATGGCCGCCAGTTGGGCGGGAGAGGCGTTCCGGAAGGAAGAATGAATTGGCATCGTTAAATGGCTAAACCGCATATCGTCATTATCAGCCCCGCACTGGCCAATGCCAACAATGGCAATTGGCAGACCGCCTGGCGCTGGTCGCGTTTCTTGCGTGACGATTACCGGGTATCGATCGCGCTGCAATGGGACGGAACTCCTTGTGATGCGATGATAGCGCTGCATGCCCGCCGCTCGGCGTCATCCATTGCCGCGTTCTCTGCCGCATGCCCGACGCTGCCGCTGGTCGTGGTGCTCACCGGCACGGATCTGTACCGGGATATCTTGTCGGACGCGGATGCGCAACGTTCGTTGCAATTGGCCACGCATCTGGTGGTGTTGCAAACCGCTGGTTTGGCGATGCTCGATCCGGCATTGCGCAACAAGGCCGGGGTCATCTTTCAATCCGCACCCGCACTCAAGGCGATTAACAAAAATCCCGCAACCCCGCCGCGATATTTCGACGTGACCATGATCGGCCACATGCGCATCGAGAAAGACCCCGCCACGTTCATGCGCGCGGCAGAATTCCTGCAGGCGAAAAAAATCCGCCTGATCCATATCGGCAGCGCGCTGGAACCGGCCCTGGGCAGGCGGGCTGAAACCACCAGGCAGCACTATCCCCGATACCAGTGGCTGGGAAATTTATCCCATGCCGCGACGCGCCAGCGTTTGAAGCGCAGCCACCTGATGGCCATCACATCGCGGATGGAAGGCGGCGCCAATGTGATCATAGAGGCCGTCACCAGCGGCGTGCCGGTGCTGGCCAGTGACATTCCGGGCAATCGCGGCATGCTGGGCGAAAAATACGCTGGCTACTTTCCGCCCGGCGATAGTTTAAAATTGGCGCAGCTGATCGAACGCGCAGCCGGCGATCCGAAATTCTACGGCCGGCTGCAAGCACAATGCGCCGACCGTGCCGCGCTTTTTACGCCGCAGCGTGAACGCGCATCTTTATTGAAATTGCTGGAAAATTGTTTCACCCAAACATAGAGGCACACATGAATACCCTGCGCACCGACAACATCAAGCTGACTTCCTTTTCCCATGGCGGGGGCTGCGGTTGCAAAATTTCTCCCGGCTTGTTGACCGAAATTCTGAAATCCTCGAGCGGATTTCCGATTCCCAAACAATTGCTGGTCGGCATCGAGACTGCCGATGATGCCGCTGTCTACAAGCTCAACGATGAGCAGGCACTGATCGCCACGACGGATTTCTTCATGCCTATTGTTGACGACCCGTTTGATTTCGGGCGCATCGCCGCAACCAATGCGATTTCGGATGTGTATGCCATGGGCGGCACCCCGATCATGGCGCTGGCCCTGGTAGCGATGCCGATCAAGCAACTGTCGACCGACATCATCGGCAAGATCATCAAGGGCGGCGAGACGGCCTGCACCGACGCGGGCATTCCCATTGCGGGCGGGCACTCGATCGATTCAGTGGAGCCGATTTACGGTCTGGTGGTGATGGGCCTGGTTCATCCTTCCAGGGTCAAGCGCAATTCCGGCGCGCAAGCCGGAGACAAGCTGATCCTCGGCAAACCGCTCGGCGTGGGCATTTTGTCGGCCGCATTGAAGAAAGGCCAGCTTGATGCCGCGGGATATACCGCGATGCTGGCGACCACCACCCAGCTCAATACCCCCGGCATAGCCTTGTCCAACCTTTCGGGCGTGCATGCGATCACCGACGTAACCGGCTTTGGCCTGGCCGGGCATTTGTTGGAAGTGGCGCGCGGCAGCAAACTGAAAGCCAGCATCAATATGGCGGAGATTCCGATGTTGCCGAATGTCCATCAATTGGCGGAAAGCGGTTTTGTGACGGGTGCATCCGAGCGCAACTGGGCGGGTTATGGTCACGACGTAAACCTTGCCGCATCCATCACCCCGGTGCAAAAAGCGTTGCTGACCGATCCGCAGACATCCGGCGGCCTGCTGGTGTCATGTTCACCCGCGGCGGTAGACCAAGTGCTGGCGATCTTCGCCCGGGAAGGCTTTGCCCACGCGGCCGTGATTGGCGAAATGTCAGCGGGTGCTGCCCGGATCGACGTGCTGCCCTGATCGAACCGCGCGCCCTGTGTGCCGATACATCGGTAGATGTCGCAGCAGAGTAGGGTGGATAAGCACAGCGCATCCACCTTTCGCCTGATGGATGCGCTGTGCTTATCCACCCTACAAGCTCTTTTGTATGAGCGGGCCCCCTGACCCGAATTCGCCCCGGGCTGCAAGCGTATCTCGCCGTAAAACATTCAAGAGGCAAGCCATGGCCATCCCCCGAAATTTCTCCCTGCGCCAGTTTGTATTGCTGGTTGCCGCAATCGTCCTGCTCGCCGCCTGTTCCGCCAAACCCAAAGAACAGCCGCTGCCCGCCGGAAGCCAGGTGCTGGCGCTGGGCGACAGCCTGACCGAAGGCCTGGGCGTCACGCGTGAACAAGCATGGCCAGACCTGCTGGCAAGCAAGACCGGCTGGGTGGTGGTCAATGGCGGCGTAAGCGGCGACACCAGCGAACAAGCGCTGCAGCGCCTGCCGGGCCTGCTGGATCAGCAAAACCCGGTACTGGTGCTGGTGACACTGGGCGGCAACGACATGCTGCAACACATACCCGAACAACAAACCGTCGCCAATCTGGAACAGATACTCGCCCTGATCAAGGCGCACGGGGCAAAGGCGGTACTGCTGGCAACGCCGAGCCCGAGCCCGATGCGCGCCGTATTTCAAGATCTGTCCGCGCCTGATTTTTACCGCAAGGTCGCCGCAGCGCAGCACGTCCCGCTGATCGGGGACGCGATTTCCGATGTCTTGTCCAATCCAGAACTGAAGGGCGATGCCCTGCATCCAAATGCCGAAGGGCATGCACGCCTGGCTGAAAAGATTTTCAAGGAGCTGCAGTCGATTGGATATGCCGGCTAGGAATTGTCGGCATGCAAGACCTTAGGGACGGTGACCAATCAATTTGGCGAAAAGAATGTGGCTCCGTCCCCATGCAATTCCACATCCCACTCGCCAAACAATTCGACTCCGGTAGCTATGGTTGACAGCAAATGATTCCGTGATTGATACAAACACAGCATAATAGTCATGCACTACCCACAAACCCGACCCGAAAAAAAGACTTCACCCGAATAAAATACTTCAGGACGCAACAGGCATGACAGATATTCTAAATAAATTCATGAGTGGAATGACCGATGACAACGGTAAAAGCGCCGCATTGGCTGATGTTGAATCAATGTTGAGCCGGGTACTGGCAGAGGCTGAGATAAATCATCTTGTGATTGATAAACAGCATTCCGACCAATGGGATGAGGAAAATTCAGATGCTGCCCAGGATGCAATGGGCCGGGACATCATCAACCAATACCATACCGGAAATTCACTCGGCTTAATTGTATTCAATGACGATGAACAGCCCATCCTGCTGATGCATTACAGCAAAACGACTGGCTGGGAAGGGGTCAATATTGACAAAAGACTCCGTCCGCAAATTAAAGCCCAAATACTCACCGCACTGCCTGGCGACTGATTCAGTCTTGCTGTCAGTTTTTCAGGACCGCGGATGACTGTTTCCGCACATTGCGGACTTCGGGCAATGTAAAAACTGATGCGAACCTGACCCCTTTGGTATGGAGGTCAACTACCGACACTTTCTAGCCTTGGTGTAGGGCCGCTATTCCGCACACAATTTTTTCCAGGTGCCGATGTTATGAACATTCAGGTAGCCCTTCCGCTTTAGTAAGCGTTTTGCCATTCCACTTCGTGTTCCGCTTGCACAGCAGAGAACAACCGGGGAGTTCTTGGGGATCTCACCGAGTCTGTTCCCCAACTCCTGCAGGGGGATATTGATTGTTCCGGGGGCGCTTCCATTTGCAAACTCGCCAGATGATCTGACGTCGACCAATATTGCACCATTCTTCTTGAGTTCTGGCAGCATGGAAAAGACTTTATTTGACCTCCACCACTTGTAAACAATCCAAAGACCAATTGCGAGAACTGGCCAATATTTTTCAAAAAATTCCTGATAATGCATATAACTCCTTATTAGTCTGAATTGATGAGGTATCGATGGATATAGATAGTATCGATTTGGTACGCTGCTTCACAAACCTGTGGCCTTCCTTCATCTTGCCAACGAGTAATACCCCCAGCAAGCAGTACCGATTCTGGCAAATTGCGGACTTCAGTCATTCTTATCGACACAGCACAACGCGATAGCGTGCTTCGCCGCTCCTCAGTCTTGCGATCGCCTTGTTGATGTCCGTAAATTTGAATTTTTCGATCTCCGGCTTGATCTGGTGCAGGTTGGCAAAATCCAGCATCTTCGCGACCGTGGCGGGGCTGCCCACCGGCGAGCCGGACACGGTACGTTGAGCGCCGATGAGTGAGAACACGCTGATATCCAGCGGCGCCAGCGTCGCGCCGACGAAGTGCAACCTTCCGCGCGGAGCCAGTGTGCCGAGGTAAAGGTTCCAATCCAGTTTCACGTTGACCGTGGAAAGGATGTAGTCGAACCGTCCTGCCGCGCTCTTGATCTCGTTATCGTCGCGGGAGTTCAGCGTATGGTGTGCACCCAGACTGAGCGCTTCCTTTTTCTTGCTTGCAGTCGAGGTAAAAGCCGTCACTTCGCAGCCCCATGCATTGAGGAATTTCAGCGCCATGTGTCCCAGGCCACCGATGCCGATCACCGCCACTTTGTCCGTGGGTTTGATGCCGAATTGCACCAGCGGATTGAACACGG
>Ga0307377_10001054_pt1 | contig 36208 bp, 35 predicted proteins | sample TR3MG_FD_202535 | JGI IMG/M metagenome (GOLD analysis project Ga0307377, IMG submission 202535) | Soil microbial communities from Risofladan, Vaasa, Finland - TR-3 | ecosystem: Environmental > Terrestrial > Soil > Coastal area > Acid sulfate soil | place: Finland: Risofladan, Vaasa | collected... | reverse complement strand
CGCCCCGGTCTCGAGCTCCTAGGCTTCGACGCGCACCACTCCCTTGTAGACGCCTTCGGTCACGTCCTTGCCGTTGACGGCGGCGCGGAGTTTGACCTTGTAGTCGCCCGGCGCGAGGCCGGCCGGCACGAGGGCGTGCACCGTTCCGGGAAGGATGAGGGAATATCGCGTCGAGCGGGATTCGGCTCCTCCTTGGTCGACGAAGAAGAGGCCCTGGGCGGCATCGGCTTGGTCGAAGCGAAGGCGGAGGCCCCGTATCTCGGCCGTGTCTGAGACATGGAGGGGCGAATCGGCTTGTCCTTCGCCCGCGACGACCACCGTGTTGAGCACGGGGATGGAGAGGTCGGGACGCTCGTCGCGCTCGGTGCTCAGTTCGAGTTTGGCCGCATCCTCGAATGCGCGGTCGGGCTTGTGATGGAGCCTGATGCCGTGGTTGGCCGCGGAGGAGCCGGGCAGGAAGGAATCGTCGATGGAAGCCAGGCTGCCCGAGGCGCCGAAATAGAAGGTGCCGGTGGGGGTCTTGACCGCCTGCCCCTCCGAGAGGAGGCGGATGAGCTCTTCCTTGTAGAGCTGCATCGCGCCGCTGACTTCCGTCTTCGTCAGGGTCGTCCGGCCGCGGGCCATGATGGTGAGGAATTCGTCGAATTCCACCGTGACGACCGGTGTGCCGGATCGTACGACGTAGGGGTCTTTGCAGGTGGCCAGGTGATTCTTGAGGACCATGATCTTGAGAGACATGGGCAACTCCTTGGGCGCCCTTGCGAAGCCGGCTTTCGCTCGGGCGCTTCTCGACATGGGCCCCGCCAGGGGGGCCCTCGCCCCGCATAACGCTTGGAAGGGCCTCGAATGATTGCGCTTCGCCCGGCGGCATGTGCCGGCACAAGGGCACCGGCAGGTGCCGGTGAGGGTTGCGAGGCCGATGACAAGAATTGGCGCCGTTCGAAGGAAGATATTCCTGGCGGAAAGAGTGAATTTCGAGGTCGGCACGGGTAGTTTTTGAGGACGGAAAGAGTGGTTTTCGAGGGCGCAACCAGTAATCCCGGACAGGGGAACGAGTGAATAGGAGCTCCGGAATCTCTGGTGGCTGCCTCGGTGATCAGGCATAACGGCGGATGGGGACTACTTGGAGACATCTAGACTAGTGTGCCGTCCCGGAATATATAGCCAATTTCGTGAAAAGCTGGCATTCTGATGGCAGGAGAAATCCATGCCACTCGGAAGGCCGAAGCTTGCGCTTGTATTGACTGACGATGAGAGAAAGCAACTTGAATCGATCGCACGTTCCCGTTCGATGCCAGCGGCGCTGAATCAAAGGGCCAAGATTGTGTTGGCTTGCGCCGCCGGGACGTCAAACAGCGATGTTGCCCAGCGATTTCGAGTATCGCGCCCCACCGTCGGGAAATGGCGCACCCGATTTATTGAGAAGCGCATCGTCGGTCTCTACGACGAACTGCGTCCTGGCGCACCACGGTCGATATCTGACGAACAGATCGCGGTGTTGATCAACACCACACTGAAAACCAAGCCCACGGATGGAACCACCCATTGGAGCGTCCGCTCAGCTGCTGCGGAGTCGGCAATCTCCAAGACGAGCGTTCACCGATATTTCCAGGCATTCGGCATTCAGCCGCATCGACAGTGAAGGAGCTGGCAAAGAAAATCGAGACCTTCGTCGAGCACTACAACACGACGAGCAAGCCTTTCGTGTGGACGGCAACGGCGGACTCGATCCTGGCCAAACTCCAGCGACTATGTCACCGAATCACCGGGACGGCACACTAGTTTGCACATTCCATTGTTCATGCGTCCCTACGATCATCCGCTATTTATTGCTGGTCCAGCCGGTAGGGTGCGCTCGGGTTTAGTCAGAAATCGTCAGTAAAGGGATTAATTACCATTACTCCTCTATAGGTCTGACTGGAGCCGAGATCCTCGGAAACTATTTCATAGTCGCGACGACATTGAATTCTTTTATCACCTGGGTCGAAATCACCGGGTGATGCACATCGACGAGTCTTTTAAGGATTTCCTTCACCTTCTCCTTTTGGGCCGTGTCTTCGCCATCAGGAGCATAGACGAATATATTCGTATCTATGAATATTTTAGACACGATACAACTCTTCTCTCGTCCATCTTTGATTTCCGGAAGACACATTCGCCGTTGTGGACCTGACTGAGCACCACCGGCCTTGCCGATGCGCTCACCGGTCAGGGGTGAGCCGGAATCAGTCCTGGTGCATGACTTGATCGACAAGAAACTGGGCAAGGTCATCCCCTACGGGGTTTTCGACATCGGCGAGAACAAGGGCTGGGTCAGCATCGGCATCGATCATGGCACCGCGCACTTCGCCAGCGAAGCCATCCACTGATGGTGGAGAAAATGGGGATCAAGCGATGCCGTTGCGCCACGGCATCCCTGATCACGGCCGATGGCGGTGGCAGCAATGGCAGCCGATGTCGACTGTGGAACAAGATCGAGCACAGGATGCTCAGCCGCATCACCCAGTATTGGCGAGGCAGGCCCCTCGCTAGCCATGAGGTCATCATCCAACTGATCGCCAATGCCACGACCTCCGATGGAGGTGATCCGGGCGGAATTGGACACAGGATCCTATCCAACGAGACTCTTGGTAACCGATGAGGAACTTGCCGCTTTGAACATCAGGCGTGCGAAGTTCTATGGCGGCTGGAACTCCGCATTAGTACCGAACAAGGGCTAGGAACAGTCAGCTTAATATGGCGCGATGCCATACGATGCGTCTACTCGACAGTTTATAGAGGTTCCATAGAGTGAACAAGCAAGAATTTCGCACCATACTTGAATTTATCCGATCTCTCTATCCTGGTGAAGATCCTGTCCCCCTCCACGCCCCACGCTTCTTGGGCAACGAGAAGAAGTACTTGGCGGAGTGCATCGATTCCACCTATGTCTCCTACGTCGGGCGCTTCGTCTCGGACTTCGAGGACCATGTGAAGACCCTCACAGGAGCCCGCGAGGCCGTGGCCATAGTGAACGGCACGGCGGCCCTGCAGATGGTCCTGCAAGCGGCCGGCGTCAATGCCGGCGACGAGGTGGTGACCCAGACCCTGACCTTTGCGGCGACGGCCGCGGGCATTCGGCACGCCGGGGCGGTGCCTGCCTTCGTTGACGTCGACAGGGACAGCCTGGGCATGAGCCCGGAGAGCCTGCGCTCCTATCTGGAGGCAAACGGCAAGCGCGAGGCCGACGGGCTCCATAATAGGAGAAGCGGCAGGCGCATAGCGGCTATCCTGCCCATGCACACCTTCGGCCATCCGGCGAGGATCGAGGAGCTCGTGGACCTGAGCGCCGAGTTTGGCGTCCAACTCATCGAGGACGCGGCGGAGTCCCTCGGGAGTACGTACAGGGGTCGCCACATGGGAAGGTTCGGGAGGGCGGCCATCCTTTCATTCAACGGCAACAAGCCCGTCACTACGGGCGGCGGGGGCATGGTCATCACGGACGACGCCGAACTCGCGGTTCGCGTTCGGCACATCAGCACCACCGCCAAGCGGAAGCACGCCTGGGAGTTTTTCCACGACGAGGTCGGATACAACCTACGCCTACCGAACGTGAATGCCGCCATAGGCTGCGCCCAGATGGAATACTTCGAGAGCACGATCCGGAACAAGCGCGAAACCGCCGAGCTGTACGGCGCCTTCTTCGACTCCATCGGCCTTCCCTTCGTCAGGGAGGGATCGGAATCCAGGGCCAACTACTGGCTGAACGCGGTCGTTTTCAAGGACAGGGCGGAGCGCGAGGACTTTCTCGAATTGTCGAACCGAAGCGGTGTGCAGACCAGGCCGGTCTGGACCCTCATGCACAGGCTGCCGCCCTATGCCTCCTGCCCTCGGGGGCAGGTCCCCAACGCCGAGTGGCTCGAGGACAGGATCGTGAACATCCCGAGCAGCGTGCGAACAGGGGGACCGGTGCGAAGGCATCGTGAAGACGCCCCTCTGCCACTGCAACGATTACGAGGGTAGCAGGGCCGCGATAATCAACGCGGACATTCTACATGCGAAGCCTTCGATCCTCTGAGAGCTCAATAGGATGAGGAGCTTCGCAGTCATTGTGCATGCATCCGCGAGGTTAAGCGAGAGGTGATAGGTTGACGAAAATAGTCCTAGTCGGCGGAGGCGGGCACTGCATTTCCTGCATCGAAACAATTGAGAGTGGTGGCAAATTTCAGATCGCTGGAATAGTGGATGGAACCCTGATTCCTGGAATAAGGGTCCAAGGTTATGAAATATTAGGAAATGATGAAGTGTTGTCGAAATTGGTTCATACGGTAACCAATGCACTAATTTGCATTGGTCATATCGCGTCCCCTGCTATCCGATCAAGGCTTTGGGATTTTGTCAGCGACTTGGGTTTTGCATTGCCCAGTATTGTTGCGCCAACTGCTCATGTTTCATCTCGATCCGATATTGGATCAGGAACAATAGTCATGCATGCTGCAATGGTAAACGCCATGGTTCAAATAGGTTCTAATTGCATTGTAAATACCGGGGCTATCGTGGAACACGGTACTATCATTGGCGATCATGTGCATGTTTCTACCGGGGCATTGGTGAACGGCGACTGTCGTATTTCTGATGGCGTATTTATCGGAAGCGGTGCGGTGCTGAAACAGGGGATCAGAGTAGCCGAAGCATCAGTTGTTGGGGCTGGCGCTATCGTGGTACATGATATAGATGAACCGGGAGTCTATGTGGGGAATCCAGCGATGCTGATCCATGCCTAGAATACTCATGCACTCTACTAGGAGTGCATTCACTGGGATGTGGAACGCTGGGATTTAATCCGCTCTCACATCTTTCAGGTTCTTTCTTCCGAATCTGGGCCAGGTAGGTGCAAGTTCTTGGCACCAGCAGTGCCGAGGTAATAAAGTACATTGTCGGGTTTCGAATTTCGGCGGGCTGCTATGACGAAATGCGGAAGAGGCGTTCGATTTCTCTCATGTTCTTCATATCACGAAGATAGCCAGACTGATGGCTAATGATATTGAGAATCTAGGAAAATTAGGTCCTTTTGGCGTTGGAGATAATTTTGCGAATAGCAGTTTGCACAACAATCTTCCCCTTGGTCATGCCCTATTGGACTGACTTTATCTTGTCTCTCCAGAACCAGAGCTTCGTGGCTGACCTCGTGGTCGTAAATGATGGAGTGAAAGGGGAAATCCCAGGACTGAGCACCTATCCCGGCCATGTTAGCGTCGTTCAGGGAGGCGGCACTACCTCTGAAAACAGGGGAATCCTGATTGCAGCGGCGCTGGAAAAGGATTACGACTGGGCTGTTTTTGGCGATGCCGATGACTTTTTTGAGGCGAACAGAATAGAGACGGTACTAAATAAATCCAGAAGCGTTGATTGTCTTGTGAACGATCTTGCATTAGTTGATGCAATAGGACGTATTCTCCGCAATAGCCTCTGGGGAACTAGAATATCCAATAGCCAGGTGATAGGTCTGGATTTCCTGCGCGACAGCAACATCGCTGGATTATCAAATAGCGCAGTGAAAACATCATTTCTCCGAAACCTTGCCCTGCCCCCGATGATTCAAGCTGTTGATTGGTATCTTTTCAGCCTCGTCGCGGCACGTGGTGCAAAAATAGAGTTTTGTTCGACAACGAAGTCCTTCTATAGGCAATATGGAGCAAACTTCGCCGGCGCAATAGATAACCAGAGTCCCAGCAAAGTAATGAACGCCATTAGAGTGAAGGCGGCGCACTACAAGGCGCTCATGACCAGCGTTGCGGGATTTGAAGGCCGGGCCCTGTACTTTGATAAACTAGAAAGAGCAGTCACCGGAGATTCTGATTTGTTTGACGCCTACATGAATCGAATTCCGTGGATCGAAGGCGATTCGCTTTTCTGGTGGGAAAATGCACCAATTGTAGATGAAATTATTTGAACGGGGGAAAGCATGTTTAGAGAAATGGCTGCTGCTGGTAGGGTGTATATAATCGCTGAATTGGCTGCGAACCACAACGGCAACATGGAATATGCCCGAAAAATGATAAGATCTGCATCATTGGCCAAGGCCGATTGTGTGAAATTCCAGAGTTGGTCAAAAGACTCGATTTTTTCAAAGGTAAAGTACGAGGAAAACTGCTTTATCGCTGATGATTATAGGAATCGAAAAGATATGACTCTCGAGCAATCAGTCGAGAAATACGCTATTTCCGAAGTCCAGCTCATGGAGATGAGGGAATATTGCGATTCATTGAATATTGAAATGACTAGCACCCCTTTCAATGCTCAAGAACTTGGATTCCTCACTAATGAACTCCGCGCGAAGTTCATCAAGGTTGCGTCCATGGATCTGAATAACGTCCCACTGCTTCGGCATGTAGGTTCGAAGGCGCTTCCTGTAGTTATTTCCACGGGCATGGGATCCATCGGGGAAATCGATTCAGCGGTCAATATACTGATAAAAGCAGGGAGCCCCGAGGTCGCGATCCTCCACTGCGTTTCAGAATACCCCCCCCAGGATTCGCTCGTCCATTTCAGAAAAATGGAGACACTGCACAGGATGTTCCCTGACTGCGCGATTGGGTTCTCCGACCACACCCTGGGAACAATCATGCCCATCGCCGCAATAGCTCTTGGGGCTACCATCGTCGAGAAACACATCACACTCGATAAAAACCTGCCTGGCTGGGATCACAAGGTTTCCGCCACGCCGGACGAGCTCGTGACGATCGTCGAGGCGGCTCGGAGGATTCCGGCGGCGATGGGTTCATCCAGGGTGGAAGCTGTGGAATCAGCGGATCGGATACGCGAATTCCGTCGAAGCCTAGTCGCGGCGCGCCCAATCGCAAAAGGTGATCGGATTACACCAGACATGCTTGATAGCAAGCGTCCGGCCCGGGGAATCGAACCTGACATGTTCGATCATGTCGTGGGGCGCATAGCCGCAAAGGACATTGGATTTGACGACATTATCTATCCGGCGGATCTGGTCTAGCGGAGTTGATCGCGATCATACCGGCCCGAGGCGGCAGCAAGGGCCTTCCGGGCAAGAACATCAGGGATTTCTGCGGTAAGCCACTCATCTGCCACAGCATCAAAGCGGCCTTGGAAGCACGATGCATAGACAGGGTACTCGTATCGACCGATGATGCGGAGATCGCCAGGATCGCAGGCGAAGCAGGAGCGGAAATCCCCTTTCTCAGGCCCACTGCCCTTGCTACCGATACGGCCAGGGCTGTGGATGTCTACAATCATCTCCTCGACTGGCTTGAAGGCCAGGGCACCGCCGTCGAGAGCTTTTGTGTCCTTCTCCCTACAGCGCCGCTTCGTCAGGCGAGGCATATCGACGAAGCCGGTGATCTATTCCTGGAAAACTGCGCCGATTCGGTGCTGAGCATCACTACCTACGACCACCCGATAGAGTGGGCGCTTTCGACGTCCGCCGACAAGCGAATAGCACAGATCTTTCCCGAAGAAAGCATGAAGAACCGGCAAGATTTCAGGCAGGCCTTCAGGCCCAATGGTGCGATCTATCTATTTTCCACCGCCTTCTTCCGACAGGGCCGAGGCTACTACGGACCAAATAGCTACGGCTACTATATGGACCCTGATTTTTCAATCGACATAGACACTGCCCTCGACATGAAGATCGCGGAAGTCCTCTATCGGGAAAAAGGAGCAAAATAGGACGGTTGTCTGCCGCCCCATTTGGATTAGTTGTGTCATTACCCAGCGAACAAAATTCCGGCACTTTCAGGAGAATGTCTTTGGAAACGCTGTCACCCACCTCCACCGTTCTTGATGCCTTAGCTCTCATGGACAAAATTGGAATCGGTATTGTCGTGATCGCCGACGATGCCGGGCTCGTAGAGGGCATTCTTTCAGATGGCGACATAAGGAGGGCCTTGCTCCGTGGCATTGGCCTGGGGGACAGTATAAAGCAGAGTATTAACAGGAACTTTGTCCGCGTCGGGCCGGAGACGGGCAGGGCCGAGGTCCTCGACCTTCTCAAGGCGCGTCACTTCAACCAGATACCGATCATCGATGCCGCCGGACGGCTTATGGGAGTCCACACCTATGAAAAGATCCTCGGGATCCGGGTACGGCCCAATTGGGCGGTGATCATGGCAGGTGGCGAAGGAACCCGCCTGAGGCCGATAACTGAAACCATTCCCAAGCCCATGATCCGCGTAGCCGGAAGGCCGATACTCGAAAGGATAGTTCTCCATCTTGTCAGCCATGGTATCAGAAAGATTTTCCTGTCCGTGAATTACTTGTCCGAGGTAATCGAGGACCATTTCGAGAATGGAGACCGCTTCGGTTGCTTAATCGAATATCTGAGAGAAGACAAGCCGCTTGGATCGGGAGGCGCTCTTTCCTTGATCCCCGACCCCGAATCGCCCGTCCTGGTAATGAACGGAGACCTTGTGACAGACGTGGACATCGGTGAACTACTGGACTTCCACGAGGCCAACGACTGCTATGCGACCATGGGCATCAAGCCTTACCAACACGTGATTCCCTTTGGCTGCATCAAGGTGGATGAAAAGGGAATGATACATTCCATCGAGGAAAAGCCCCTCCTCATAAAGAACGTCAATTCGGGTGTCTATGCCTTCTCCAAAGAAGCCGTAGCGAGCGTACCCAAGGACAGCTACTTTCCCATCACAAAGATATTCGAGACAGCGCTGGAGCAGAACCTGAAGTGCGGCAGCGTGATGCTCGAGAACGAGTGGATTGACATAGGGCAGCCGAGCGAACTGAGAAAGGCGCGAGGATTGGACTGAATTTGCTGTTAAAAACAATTGGAAAGCAAAATCGGAACTGAATAAAGTGATTGCGGAGGAATTGATGTTTCGAAATATGAGAATACTTCTTATGTGCAAGGAAACATATTCCTATCCTTTGTACTTTGCTGCAAAAAAACTCCAAAATGACAATCATCTTGCCGCATTCTTTTTCAACTCGGTAGAGTCAGTCTACAATCCTTGCTATCTCAATAGGACGACCTATTATAAATTTAAAGAAGAGGAGCACATCAGGATATATGACACTCGCGAAATTGCCCGCGAGTTTACAGAGAATCTTGATGACCCGAAAGTCAACACTGGCTTCTTGGCTCAAGTAGAAAAGCAATTTACTCATTTTAAACCGTTGGGGTTGCAGATTCTTTCATCGCAGAGCATGACTCGTCACTACCATAACAGGAATTATCTTGGCTATTGCAATCAAAAGCAACAAGAATACTGGCTGGGGCTAAACTACCAAAGAGCTCTTGATGTATGTGGAGATTTTAAGCCTGATGTTGTTTTGGATTGTGATGATGCGGAAATGATGCGGACTATTATGATCGAAATATGCTATTCGAAAAAAATACCCTACATCACCATCGAGCATCCTCGCTATGGATTTTTCAAGTATCCAACACTGCAGCTAGGATACGGCATCGATCCCTATTTTTCACAACTTTACAAGAAGTATTTCGATGGAAGCGGCGAGGATATCGCAGAGGAGCTGGAAAGCGTTCGAAAAATAAGGAATGCGAGCACGATAATGGCGAAGGAATTTATTGGCACAATCACGGCGAAATATTTAAGAACAAAACTTGGAGCGATTGCTAAGAGTTTTGTCGGAAAGATCATGTATTTCGTAGACCAAGAACGGGCTGGCGATGAATTCGGAATCAAGAACAAGAATGAACTGCTTTTTCCTAGAACACTGGAATATCTAAAATTCTATGCACGATATGAATGGCTAAATTGGCGTCTATTGGGAAAGAATAGCTTATTCCATGAGCCGTTAGCGGGAGAGCGATATGTCTACATGCCGCTTCATTTGATTCCGGAGTCCACAACGTTTGTGAAGAGCCCGTTTTATGTTAATGAATTGACTGTCGTAGAGGCTATTTCAAAGGCATTGCCAATTGGGTGGAAACTGTATGTGAAAGAGCATCAAGCTATGCTTGGTGAGCGAAGTTTGGACTTCTACCGGCGCGTAAATCAATTTCCGAATGCAAGGATGGTTACGGTCAATTTTTATCCAGACCCGAAGCCATGGATTCAAAATGCAGAGGGAGTCATAACGCTTGCCGGAACGAGTGCGTTTGAGGCGGCTCTGTTGGGAAAGCGAAGCATTGTATTTAGCGATGTGCCCTTTTCGCTAATCGATGGAATCACAAGAGCAAAGTCAATTGAAGACCTGCCAGGGCTCATAAGGGAATTCGCTCCTGTGGAAAATATGAAATCATGCGCTGCATATATGGCCGCAGTTAAAGAGGCTGGATGCGAAGTTCGGCTAAAATACCTTATGGATCAGGGTGAAAAGATTATTTGCGGGCAAACAATTGATCACGAGTTTGAGCAAGAAGTTGGAAACCTAATGAATCTCTTTGAGAAGGGGTACTCAGTGTTTAAGCAACAAATGGGTGTCGTGGAGACTTGATTCTCCATATACGACTATTTAGAGGCACCAATCCCATTTGTATAGCGCGGGAAGAATGCGCTTGCGATGTGTTCCTCCACTTGGCGGAAAGATGGATAGGTACAGATCCATTTCCCTTTTGAGGCGCGCAACGAAAACTGAGATAGACTGGTCAATGGCCATCCAAATGTGCTGCACAATATATTGCCTCGATGTGGCGACGGCATCCTTCCTGAAACAGCAATGCCACATTCTGGGTTAATGGTGGCGTTAGGTAATCAGTGCGTTTCGCCTCTATCAGTGGGGTCTTTTGTGCGGCGACGCATTGGGAAGTTGATAATGTCGGCAAAATGGAATCAATATTAAATCGCTTTTCTAGGCTTTGCGAATATTGCGCCTTGCAATTGCCTATTCAGGTGGCATCAATGGGATATAAGCTTTTAGCTGATATTCCTGAGCACTTGCTGGCGATAAATGCAGTAGGTGATTGTACCAAAAGCGAATCGAAAAGCCACTAGCGATGCAAAGAGCTGCATTAGGGGAAATTGGAGTATAACTTCCCTATTTCGATACAATCAAAGCTGGTGCGTGCTGCGATACTGGAACTGAATGGTCAGCCATGATCTTGAAGGTTGAACAATCTGCTATCGCTATTGGCCGCTCGGAGATTTCGGTGAGTAGTATCGACACCGAGCCGCTGCCTAATCCAGGGGGGAACGCCCCTGAAGACTTGCTTCGATAAGGGCATTCTCATGCTCAATATTGCATCAATTGTGCTGAAATCCGGTGCATTTCGCTATGGTATGTTGGTCATCCGATGTAGCGGCCTAACAGGTTACCGGCGACGATAACGGAGAGCTTCTGAGATACCTAAGGCTATTGTAATTTTCGCAATCTGCGCATACTCTTTAAGGAATATTTGCGCGCGAATTTGCCATATGAGCAGAGGAATTGCATGAGATATGAATTTCCGTCTTCCATGGGTGACTAATGTCAAATCCTGTCAAAGCAAAGGCTGAGGTGGTTGAGATCACTCCATTTGGAGCGGGGACGTATTCGGTTGTGTTGCGTCCATTGACGCGGCTGCCGCGGTTCAAGGCAGGACAATTCCTGCATTTGACACTTGATGAGTTTGATCCAGGAAGTGGTTATTGGCCTGAATCCAGGGTGTTTTCGATTGCATCGGCGCCGTTTTCGGCCGAGATCGAAATATTGTACAGCGTCAAAGGCCGATATACCAAGAGAATGCAGGAGGAGCTCGGACCGGGGAGTGTGGTTTGGCTAAAGCTTCCCTACGGGTACTTCACTGTCGATTCCGCGTTATCGCCTTCCCAGGATGCGGTCTTAGTAGCCGGTGGTACGGGGATTTCCCCCTTCTTATCGTATCTGCAGAACCTGGATAAAGAGAGTGCGGCTGGGCGACGAGTCCGACTCTACTATGGTGTGCGCGAAAATGGGATGGTATTGCATCGGGAGCTCATTGGCCGATGCGCTGCTGATGGAAAAATAGATGTCTGTCTAATGGTAGAAAGCGGAGAAGTGCTCTACGGCATGTCGGAAGCGGTGCGACAGGTGAGAGGGCGTCTCAATATAGATGCCATCCGGGAAGATTGTCATGGATTGAACAACCCGGCTTTTCTCATTTCGGGACCTCCCCAAATGATAGCCGCTTTCAAACAAAAGCTCCTAAGTGCCGGTACGACATCTGATAATATCAAGATAGACGAGTGGGAGTAGATGATGGGAAAGAGCGAGAAGGACATCAGGCAAGAAATACTGGGCTTAGTGTCTGAATACTATGCAGTGAAGTTCTCGTCCAAGACCTTCGAGCCCGGGAAGACCCCTGTTCGCTACGCAGGCCGCGTTTTCGACGAGAAAGAAATCATCAGCCTCGTAGACTCGTCGCTCGATTTCTGGCTTACCTCCGGGCGCTATTCGGAGCAGTTCGAGTCGGATTTTTGCGCTTATACCGGTGCTGAATTCAGCTTTCTCGTCAATTCCGGTTCATCCGCCAATCTTCTGGCTTTTAGCAGTCTCATGAGTCCTCTCCTCGGAGACCGTCACCTCAGGGCAGGCGACGAGGTGATTTCTGTCGCCGCAGGCTTTCCGACCACGGTGAATCCCATAATACAAAATGGGATGATTCCTGTCTTCGTCGATGTCGACATCGGAACTTACAATATCGATGTAGTTGATCTCGAAAGGGCGATCGGACCCAAGACAAAGGCAATCTTCATCGCCCATACACTCGGAAATCCCTTCGACCTGGACGCCGTCATGCGAGTGGTTGAAAAGCATGGGCTCTGGTTTATCGAGGATTGTTGTGACGCCCTCGGTTCCACTTACAAAGGGAAGATGGTCGGCGGCTTCGGCCATATGGCGACTTGTTCGTTTTATCCGGCTCACCACATCACCATGGGTGAGGGAGGGGCGGTAATTACGAGCGATGAGACTCTAGCGCGAGCCGCCCGTTCAATCAGGGATTGGGGACGCGATTGCTACTGCGCAGGCGGCGAGAACAATACCTGCGGCAAGCGCTTTACAGGACGTCATGGCACTCTGCCGGACGGCTATGACCACAAATATGTCTATTCGCATATCGGCTACAATCTCAAAGTCACCGATATGCAGGCAGCCGTTGGCGTGGAACAGCTGAAGAAGCTACCAGCCTTCATCGAGGCGCGAAAAGAGAATTTCAAATCCTGGGCGTCGGGATTCGGAGCATTTGGCGGCAAATTTATATTACCCAAAGCAACGGTTGGTTCAGATCCATCCTGGTTTGCGTTTCCAGTGACCGTCGCCGAAGATGCCGGTTTTACTCGAACTGAAATCACGAATTTTCTCAATAGCCGATTGGTTGAGACACGAAATCTTTTCGGCGGCAATCTACTCAGGCAGCCGGCTTACGAGGGGGTAGCCCATCGTGTCGGGCCGGGCGGCTTGACTCGAACAGATATGATTATGAACAACACTTTCTTTATGGGGACTTATCCGGGATTGAGCAAACAGCAGATCGACTATGCAATAGCCATGGTAGCCTTGTTCTTCAAAGAGAAGGGAGTCTGAATCATGAAGGTCGTCATCCTCGCAGGGGGATTGGGAACCAGAATAGCTGAAGAATCCGATTTCAAACCAAAACCAATGATCGAAATCGGCGGCAAGCCAATTCTTTGGCACATAATGAAGATCTATTCACATTATGGGTTCAATGATTTCGTGATCTGTTGCGGGTACAAAGCGTATTCGATCAAGAATTTTTTTCATAATTACTATATGCATCAAGCAGATATGACGATTGATCTTTCTGCAAATACTACCGAATACTTCAATTCCTACGCAGAGCCTTGGCGAGTCACCATTGTCGATACTGGCCTCCACACAATGACAGGCGGAAGGATAAAGCGAGTTCAGCCCCTTATTGGGAAGGAGTCCTTTATGCTCACGTACGGAGATGGCGTGTCGAACGTGGATATAAGAGCCCTCTTGGAAAACCACGGAAAGTCCGGTCAGCTTGCAACACTTACCGCCGTCCAGCCATCTGGCAGATTCGGTGCTTTGCATATTGATCCCGATTCATTTATCAGGGCCTTTCAAGAAAAACCCAAGGGCGATGGGGCTTGGATCAATGGTGGTTTTTTCGTCTGCGAACCTGGCGTGTTTGACTATATACGAGATGGTGACGAAACGATTTGGGAAAGAGGTCCGCTTGAAGGCCTCGCCAGAGATGGGCGGTTGGGCGCTTTCAAACACGAAGGGTTTTGGCAACCGATGGATACGCTTCGCGACAAGAATGAACTTGAAAAATTATGGAACGGTGGCGACGCGCCCTGGAAGGTATGGGAATGATCAACCCCTCATTTTGGCGAGGGAAGCGTGTCTTCCTTACTGGGCATACCGGCTTCAAGGGGAGCTGGTTGAGTAAGTGGTTATTGATGTTGGGGGCGGAGATTCGTGGCTACTCGCTCGATCCGCCCACCCAACCTAGCCTCTTTGTCTCCCTCGGATTGGTACATGAGATCGATCATTGTATTGGGGATATTCGAAACGCAGATGAACTCTCGAGTTCGGTGAAGGATTTCAATCCCGAGATAGTTTTCCATATGGCTGCTCAACCTCTAGTCAGGTTGTCGTACAAAGAACCAAGAATGACCTATGAAACTAACGTCATGGGTACGCTCAACGTGTATGAGGCAGTGCGCGCTTGTGAATCGGTTCGGGCGGTAGTATCGATCACGACCGATAAATGCTACGAAAATCGCGAATGGGTTTGGGGTTACCGAGAGAACGATGCCATGGGTGGGTTTGATCCGTATAGCTCGAGCAAGGGTTGCGCCGAAATTCTCTCCTCGGCATATCGTCGCTCCTATTTTAATCCTAGCCTGTACGGGAAAGCGCACCAAGTAGCGTTGGCTACCGCAAGGGCGGGGAATGTGATTGGCGGCGGTGATTGGGCCTTGGACCGACTTGTTCCGGATTGCGTACGTTCCCTGTCCAAAGGCGAAAAAATAGTAATTAGAAGCCCGGGGGCTACTCGGCCCTGGCAACACGTCATGGAACCCTTGTCCGGCTACCTCAGACTTGCAGAGTATATGTTTGAAGATCCATTTAACAGCAGCGAAGGCTGGAATTTTGGTCCTAATGATGATGGTTTATGGACGGTCGAAGAAGTAGTAGCCGAGACTATCAAGAACTGGGGTAGCGGCCACTATGAATGCGAAACCAATCCCGGTTTTCATGAGGCAAATCTCCTGAAACTTGACGTTAGCAAGGCGAGGGCCAAGCTAAAGTGGGTGCCGCGTATGTTGACAACCGAGGCAATTAATAAAACGATTGAAGTTTATAAGAGACATTATGAAAGACAGTCTAGTATTTCTGAGTTGGTCAGTAGTCAAATTCATGAGTATATGAAAGACTAACATAGGATTATCGGTTGTTTGTATGTCTAAGACTGCATTAATCACCGGCGCTACAGGCTTTTTAGGCAGCAATATTTGCAGCTATTTGATTGCAAAGGGATGGACGGTCATAGTGGCGAAGCGGAAGGAAAGCGACCTTGCGAAACTTGCCGACTGCAAATCAAATATAGCTCACATCTGCGATATTGAGAAAGATGATTTGGAGTTCATATTTAATCGATGGCACTGCGATGTTGTGATACATACGGCGGTTAGCTATGGTCGTGATGGCCAATCTCCAACGGAAGTTCTCGATTCCAATTTGAGATTCGGGCTAAGGATCCTGGAAGTTGCCGCTAGGGCTGGATGTCCTCAGTTTGTAAACACAGGAAGTCAGTTACCCAGATTCCTAAGCGCTTATAGCCTCTCTAAGATCCAGTTTGGAGAATGGGGAAAGCTTCTGAGCTCGAATATTCAATTTGTCGATCTCAAGATTGAACTGATGTACGGCCCGAAGGATAACCAAAAAAGCTTTGTGTCGTGGCTGCTCCATCAGTTCAAGTCGGCGAAGCCGGAAATCCTACTGACGCCTGGAACTCAAGAGCGGGATTTTGTCCATGTGAGCGATGTAGTATCTGCGATTGAGGCAGTTTTCGAAAAAAGGAAAATGTTGCCGGCATATTCTAGCATCGATGTCGGGTCAGGACAGATTTGTGAAATTCGGCAGTTCATATTACTGGCTAGAGACATCTGGGAAGAAATCACTAGGGAAAAGGTAAAAGCCAAGCTGAAGTTTGGCGCAATCCAATATCGACAAGGAGAGAATATGAAGGTGAATGAGAATCTTGATCCTTTGTACAATCTCGGCTGGCGCCCAAAAATCCAAATCAGAGATGGTCTTAAGGCTCTCGTTGAAAATATTCGTTTTGAATATAGTCAGGCTGCGAAGTCCATCAATGATACTGACTGACATTCAACCTTGGAAGAAATAATCTGGCGGCAAGCGCTTGACGCTTGCTCGAAGATTTCGGCTAAGGCGGAATATCCCCCAACTTCCTAGGAACAGCACTACGCAACTACCTCTAGCCGTCAAAAGGAAAGGGTTTCGGTCGAACAGGGTATCCGGCTTGCTCAGGTCATTTGCCGTCGTATTAGCCGCTGGTTTTAAGTCCCGAAGCGACTCAACCCAATATACAGGTTCCTTGATCATCCTGTCGCCCATGGCCCATCCAATGATCTCCTTGCTGCCGAAATCCTTTACCCCTGCAAGATAGAGCCAGCCTTCGCCGGTGGAAATGTAGGTGATATCAGTACCCCATACTTCTCCTGGTTTGAGGTTCGAGAAGTTCTGATCGAGGAGATTGGGCTCAGTGGGAAGATTGTGCTTTGAGTTTGTCGTTGCCTTGAATTAACCAAAATGCAAGAAGAAGCTGGAAGCTTAGTTTGTTGACAGAGCCTTACCCCTCTTATGACCATTGGAAGTAAGCAACTCCCATTCAATAGGAGTACTTGATAAAGATATTAATCGCGGAGCCTAAGTCAGAAAAGAAAGCGGCAATGGCTACAACCAAGGAACAGGCATGGATATAAGCCAGATAAATTTGCAGCATGGAAATTTTAAGAAACATGCTGCTATTAATTCGAAACTAATACAAGGTGATTTTGCAAATAAGAAGGAACCTTTTCTAACAATCGCCATCCCGACGTATAGGCGACATAGAACATTAAAAAATACAGTCGCTAGCGCTATCAATCAAGTCAATATACCGTGCATTTACGAAATAATCGTTCTAGATAACGAAGCTATCGATGATGGCGCTTCGAATGAAACACAAGAAATGCTATCTGAATACAGTAACATATTGTATTATCGAAACGATTCCAATCTAGGACTATATGGGAATTGGAACAGGTGCATACAATTATCAAGGAGCAAGTGGGTTGCTTTCTTGCATGATGATGATATGTTGTTTCCAGATTACCTTGAAAAGATATATAAAATTATTATGAAATTGAAAACGGACGACGCCTTAGCTTATATAAAAACAAATATGTCAGTCAAAAAGGATGAATTTGAATTAGAGGCTGTATTTCGCCGGGAAAGGGAAAAACACAGAATTAAAAAGGTTACTAGATATGGAATAAATGATATAATTGTGCTTGGCGATGCAGGTGAATTGGCCGCGCCAACTTGCGGAACCATAATGAACAAGGAAGTGGTTGTAAAAATTGGCGGCTTCGACCCGGATAAATATCCAAGCGCCGATTCGCAGTTTGCATTTAGCCTGGCCAAGAAATATCATGTGTATAAAACAATTGAGAGTATGGGAATATATAGAATAGGCTTAAATGAAACACTCAAAAAAGAGGCAATTATCGCAATAATTGATAATTACGTTGCATATAACAAGGCCTATATGATGAAGCAGTCAAGATTTGGGAAAATGTATGCAAGAATATTTCAAAAAGAACTAGATGCCCTATTCTTGGATAACTTGAGTAGTTGGATTGGCTTGGGTGGAGTAACATTTGAAATAAAACAAATAAATAGGGAGTGCATGTATAATCCAAACAAATATAAATATTGGGTGTTGAAGAAAATTATTGCATGCCACCATATTTTCCATGGATTGATTTAATACGCAATTACATTTTAATAGTAGCGCATTGTTCGGTTAAGATTCAGATGGTCAGAATATAAGAGTCTGTCTTCGCTTGGCCTAGAAGGAATGTGAATGGCTATAGATCTTAATATTGATAAGAAGGCTATGAAGTCTGGATTTTGGTATGCTATTTCGAACATAGCAATCAGGTCTATTAGCATTATAACAATTCCGATCTTCACGCGCCTTCTTTCACCATCAGCATTTGGAATAGCTAGCAACTATTCCGCCTGGCAGAATGTTATTCTAATACTTAGCGGCTTATGCATGACATATAGCATAGGCGTCGCTTTTATCGATTTCCCTGGGAGAATTGATGAGTATATTTCATCAATTCAAACTTTAGGTACAATTGTTTCTGGCATATTGCTGATCACGGCAGTCATCTTTTCTGAATATTTTGGATCAATTATGAAGCTTGATGGTTATCTTGTAATATTTATGTGTTCCTATCTTGTACTATCACCATCTGTAGCGTTTGCTCAGATTAAATATAGATATACGTACGCCTATAAAAAAAGTGTCGCGATTTCTCTTATAAATGCCACAGGAATTGTTATACTTTCTATTGCATTATTACTTCTGCTGCATGAAAGGCAATATTTAGGAAGAATATTTGGCTTTAGCATACCTATGATGATTATAGGTGCTTATATGTACTATGGAATCGCCAAAGCCGGCAAAGTATACATAAATAGTACCTATTGGAAGTACGCGCTTAAACTTTCTCTACCAATGATCCCGCATGCTATATCGATGATAATGCTTGACCAGATGGATAGAATACAACTCGGCCAAATGAGGAATATGGCAGAAGTTGGTATCTATAGCCTGGGCTATTCTTATGCGCTTCTGTTGGGGGTATTTTCTATAGCCATTTCCCAGGCTTGGTTGCCTTGGCTTTACGAAAAGTATCGAAAAAGCGAAATCAGCGATATCCATATGTCAAATCAACAAATACTTTCATTTATGTGCATGATTACGTTGGTCTTTATTGCCCTTGCTCCGGAAGCATTGCTCATTCTTGGAACGAGAGGGTATTGGGATGCACGATGGATTGTCCCGCCGGTTGCGGTAGCAACTCTAGCTCAGTATATTTATTCAAATTACTCAAGTTTGGAAATGTACCATAAAAAGACCGTATATATAGCAGTATTCTCGGTATTGGCGGCCAGTTTAGTATTTTTCCTGAATATTGCATTAATACCTAGGTATGGATTCATTGCCGCAGGTTACACTACCTTAGCTGGATACTTCTTGTTGATGCTTCTTCACAATATCGGATATAGGATGATCACAAAGATCGATGTCTATAATGATTCTCGAACATATTTGAAGCTAGCAGTGACGATGATATTTGCTGCTGGACTAACAGCCATATATAATTATCCGGTTATCAGATTTGCAATACTAGGAATTGGAGTTATTCTATTTCTGTTTATTATGCGGCAAAGTCTATTGGACGTATTTAAAGGCATTGGATTTGAAAAAATGTTCTCGAAAAAGCCCTACTGATAGATAATATGTATTAATAATATGAGATACACCAAATAGGTGTGGTTAGGATATAGGAGAAAAGCCATTTAGCTTGTTTGGTAAAACTAAATTGACATATAGGACTATAAGGCATTTCAATCTCAGGAGAGTTAGTGGAAACAGCAAATATGCTCAAGGTTAGCATTATTGTCCTGATCTTCAAGGTCGAACCCTATTTGAGGAAGTGCCTGGATTCCATTGTCAGCCAAACATACAAGAATCTTGAAATTATATTGTCTGTGAGCACGAATCCGAATGATGCGTGTGAGCAAATCTGTGACGAATTTGCTCGTCTGGACAGCCGGATAGTGCTCGCGAAAAGCAAGCCGGCAGGAATATCCGCCGCTAGGAATCTGGGAATGAGTTTTGTCTCCGGGCATTACGTTGCCTTTGTCGATGGCGATGACTGGATCGAGATCGACATGATTGAAAGTCTCATGAAGAATTCCACGGAGCACAATGCCCAAATCGCGATCTGCGGGAAGTATGAGGAGCATCTTGGATATAGCCGACAATCGAGGTCGATAGGTATTCAGACCATGTCGACCATGGAGGCATTCGAGCGACTCTTATATATGGAAGACTATGGAATGCATATATGGGACAAGCTCTTCTCCGTTTCGGTAATCAAAGGCATATCATTTCCCCAAACCAAGGAAGCTGAGGACAGATACTGGATATACCAGGTGATGACAAATGCACATACCCTGGTGTACGATCCCATCCCCAAATATCATTTCCGGGTGCGAAGGAATAGCTGTTCAAACAACATCATAAACGCGAGCATCTCCCTCGATGCCGATGAAAAAATGTGCGACTATGTGACAGGGAAATATGAAAATTTGCGCGCGGCCGCTGCTTCCTTTCTATTCACTTCGAATTACGCCGTAGTGTATTCAAATATCCAGAACAGGTTCTGGGACGCTGAGCTCCCCAAGGACTTATTCAGGAACATGAAGAAGAGCGCGGGACAGATACTGCACGATCGGAAGGCCGCCAAGGCAATGCTCTTCAAGGCTTTGCTCGTTATCATGAGCAAGCAGGCCTTTCTTGCTTTCGTGAAATGGCGGACCCACAAGTACCGCGACATCAAGAGCAATTATTTCGACTGACTGATCAATGGATATCGCCGCGAGAGGACCTCGCCAGACTTCCGCTGATGATCTATTCATGATGATATCCGGGCACGCTTGACAGATAGAAAGAGGTAGTTTCGATGATAATCACTAGAACGCCGTTTAGGGTTAGCTTTTGTGGAGGCGGAAGCGATCTACCCCAATTCTATATCAAGCATGGGGGATGTGTGCTTAGCGCTGGAATTAATAAATATATGTATATTATGGTTCATCCTTCATTTGCTGAAAATACCATTATGCTTAAATATTCACAGACAGAAATTGTAAACGATGTAAATGAAGTTCAACATAAGTATTATCGTTCAATCTTATCTAAACTAGACGTGAATGGTGTAGAGATTGTAAGTACGGCGGATGTTCCAGCAGGTACAGGCTTAGGATCATCAAGTTCTTTTACCGTTGGTGTACTGCATGCTCTATATGCATATAAAGGAAAATATGTGTCAAAGGAAAAACTCGCTGAACAAGCATGCAATATTGAAATTGTTGACCTTATGGAACCTATTGGAAAGCAAGATCAATACGCTGCTGCATATGGGGGGCTAAATTTTATCACCTTCAATAAGGATGGAAGCGTATTTGTAGAGCCAGTAATTATGCCAGGTCGTAAGCGTGATGAGTTAGAAAAAAACCTACTATTGTTTTACACCGGAGATACAAGATCTGCGTCCAATATCCTAAGAGAGCAGAGTGAAAAAATAAAGAATGCTGATGCGGAAGATAAACAAAAAAGAATTTGCACTCTAGCCCATGAACTAAGAAAAGAATTGGAGAAGGGGAACATTGATTTTCTAGGCCAGGTGCTGCATGAAAGTTGGATGCTGAAAAGGACATTGGCGGAAGGAATTAGTAATTCGTCTATCGATGAGGCTTATGAAATAGCATTAAAGAATGGCGCAACTGGGGGCAAGCTTCTAGGTGCCGGGGGGGGCGGTTTTCTTTTATTTTATGTACCACATGACAAACAACCCGATGTTAGAAAGGCCATCAAAATGAGAGAAATGGAAATCGGTTTTGATAAGCAAGGGTCATCTGTAATATATATAGGAGATCAGCCTTAATTCTTGTGAGGGTACTGATGACTGCTGTAATTATCGCAGGTGGAAAGGGCACACGACTTTCATCCATAACAAACAATGAGATACCTAAACCCATGGTTCGCCTATTGTCGAAGCCGATATTGGAATATCAAATTGAGGCATTAAGGCGGAATGGGATAGTCAAAATTATACTTATTATCGGCTATCTGCATGAAATTATCGAAAACCATTTTAATGATGGCAGCGCTTTTGGAGTTTCAATAGAATATATTGTAGAGAAAGAACCACTTGGCTCAGCAGGAGCACTTTTTTTTCTTCGAGGGAAGATTACTGAGCCCTTCTTTGTCGTATTCGGCGATTTAATATTTGATGTCTTCATTCGCAAGATGCTTGCATTTCATAATGAACATACTGCGGTGATGACATTATTGGTACATCCTAATGCCCATCCATACGATAGTGACCTGGTCGTAGTAGATAATACGTGCAAGGTCCTAAGAATCGACTCGAAAAATACCCAAAGGGACTATTTTTATAAGAATCTTGTTAATGCGGGAATCTTTATCTTGAATCCTTTTGCGCTTGATGTTATTGGAGAGGTAAGAAGGGCAGACTTTGAAAAGGATATTATTCAGCCATTGATTATCCAGACTAATAGTGTATATGGCTATAAAACAACTGAGTATGTAAAGGACGTAGGGACCCCAGAGCGATTGGCGGCCACCGAAAATGATATCATGTTAGGAATTGTAAGCGGAAAAAATCAAAGAAAAATGCAAAAATGCATTTTTCTTGACAGAGATGGGACGATAAATAAATACATCGGACTTCTCAGTCGTATTGATTCTTTTGAACTTGAAGATGGTGTTATCGATGCAATTAAGATTATTAACAAATCTGAATATCTAGCAATTGTGATTACAAATCAGCCTGTGATAGCTAGAAACTTATGCAGCATTCAGCAATTAGATGCTATTCACAATAAGATGGAAACCCTATTGGGAAATGAAGGAGCATATATAGATGATATTAGTTATTGCCCGCATCATCCCGACAAAGGATATCCTGAAGAGAATTATGAGTATAAGAAAGAGTGCACTTGTCGAAAGCCGAAAATCGGAATGATTGAAGAATGTGCAAATAAGTACAATATTGACTTGTCCCGCTCGTGGATGATAGGAGACTCTACAATTGATATTCAGACTGGCATCAACGCAGGCTTGAAAACAGTTCTACTTCATACAGGGCAAGCCGGGATGGATCACAAATGGGATGTCCGGTCTGATTTCGAAGCAGATAGTATGATTGAGGCAATCTATATGATAGTGGAGGTTAGGGATGAAGGATTATAAAAGACAAATCGAGGATTATTTGAAGCTTGAAATTGAAGTCCTTAAAAAGCTTAATATTGAAGAAATAGATAGAGTACTGAATGTTTTAGAGACAGCTAGGAACAATGGAAAGCAAATATATATTTTTGGAAACGGCGGAAGTGCTTCAACTGCATCGCATTTTTCTTGTGACTTTAATAAAGGTGTCAGCGAACATCTGGAAAAGAAATATAGGTTTGTTTGCCTAAATGATAATGTGCCGACCTTAATGGCAATTGCAAATGATATTGGATATGATAGAATATTTGATATACAAATGCACGGCAAGTTGGAAGAAGGAGATTTAGTTATTGCAATTTCTGGAAGTGGAAATAGTTCTAATGTTGTGAATGCGGTAAAATACGCTAAAGAACTGGGAATTCTAGTCATTGGAATTACCGGCTATACGGGTGGCTTGGTAGATGAGTTGGCAGATTATCATTTGCATGTTCCAATATTGAATATGCAAATTGCCGAAGATATTCACATGATATTTGAACATTTAATGATGTGGATATTAACATATGGCGAGTGAACGCTAAAAGAGGTGGAAGTTGTGAAATATTTTGTGTCAGGCGGAGCTGGTTTTATTGGGTCAAATATAGTTGATAGGTTATTGGCGAATCCAGGTAATGAGGTAGTTGTATATGATAATTTTACTACAGGGAATATAAGGTTCTTGGAAGAATCTAGTAAAAATCCTCGGTATAAATTAGTAAAAGGTGACCTGCTAGATATAGACAAATTGAAAAAATTTATGAAAGGATGTGATTTTGTCTTTCATTTTGCAGCAAATGCCGATATCCGATTTGGAATTGAACATCCAAAAAAAGACCTTGAGCAAAACACTATTGCAACATTTAATGTGCTAGAAGCCATGAGAGAAAATGGGGTTAAGAAGATAGCATTTCCATCAACTGGACCAGTTTATGGAGAAGCCCCAGTCATTCCAACGCCAGAGAATTGTCCGATGCCAATTCAAACATCACTATATGGTGCTTCGAAATTGGCCTGTGAAGGATTGATTGAAGCATACTGCGAAGGTTTCGGCCTAGTAGCCTATATTTTTCGCTTTGTATCAATTCTAGGTGAAAGGTACACCCATGGGCATGTCTTCGATTTTGTTAGGCAGCTTTATGGAAATCCTGAACGTTTATATATTTTAGGAAATGGAGAGCAAAGAAAATCATATCTGTATATTCAAGATTGTCTTGATGCAATATTTACCATTATTGAGAAAGCAGAAGAAAAGATAAATATATATAACCTTGGTGCTGACTATTATTGTGAAGTTAATAATTCTGCAGAATGGATTTCTGATGAAATGGGATTAACTCCTAAATATGAGTATTCTGGGGGGCGCAAGGGTTGGATAGGAGATAATCCCTTTATATACCTTGATACAACTAAAGTACAAAAGTTTGGCTGGAAAGCCAAGTTCACTATTGAAGAAGGAGTTAGGAAGACGGTTCGGTATCTTATGGCAAATAAGTGGATAATTGAAAATGAAAAATAGTGAATGTTTCTATTAGCCTCAATCTTATATGAGTGATCTCTCTGTCAAGGGGCTATTTTGATCTTTTCTTCTCCATCGCCTCATCCTGTCGGAAAAGAAGCTTGGCGCTTCTCCCTTTTAAGGGGCGCTGAAAAAGTAACGATTATTTCTTCTTTGGTTTCGACGCGTGTTTTGAAGAAGCAAAGAACGCATTAAGATCAACTGTCAAAGGTGGAGCGTCAGGGAGCATGCAGGTCAGTATCTTGAGATCCATATGTGCGATGTCCGTGTAGCCATATCCGCGAGCCTGAATCGTAAGCGCTTCATAAAGCCATATAGCCCTAGACACCTACGCGCGCGATCTTCGCGGACGGAGGTGATGAATGAAGGCACAATCGAAGCGCAAAAATTGGAAAGGCATAATCGAGGATTGGCATGTGAGCGGCAGGAGCCAGAAGGCATATTGCCGGCAAAAAGGGTATGCCTACTCGACGTTCTGCTATTGGAATAGGCGTTTGCGGCAAGACATTTTTGGGCAAGTCCTGAAGATCGTTTGTGTGCCGTCGAGGTCGGGCCGAAAATGCGATCAGACCCTTCGTGTCAGCGCCGATGGTAAATTGCCGGAATTAGCCGACGAGAGTTTGCCGGTTCCTGTCCAAAAATAGGGGCCAACCTCTGGTAGCATGGTGGTAATCACACACGCCAGCACCGGAGGCAAGCCCCATGGATAAGGAGCATACAATGCTCGAGGCCAGGATTCTACAAGGACAAGGGAAAACGCAGGTGGAGATCGCCGATATCCTCGGCGTCTGCGAGCGGACAGTCCGCTACCACCTGAAAAACATGCCCGCGGGGAGAAAGAGGCCCACGCGCGGCAGCAAGGTCGATGATTTCAAGGCCAAGATCGACGAGATTCTCGAAGACAACGCTTTTTATAACGGCGAGCTGATCTACGAGCGGCTCGTGAAGATGGGGTACGCGGGCAAGATATCGGTCATGAAGGACTATGTCGCCGCCGTCAGGAAGAAGCTCAGCATACAGGCAGTCCAGCGCTTCGAGACGGAGCCGGGTCTCCAGGCTCAGGTCGACTGGAAGGAGTTCGGCAAACAGACCGTCGATGGCAAGACTACCAAGCTTTACGCCTTCGTCATGGTGCTTGGGTTCTCCCGCAAGGCCTTCGTGGTGTTTACGACACGCATGGACTCGGCGACATTGATGGCCTGCCACGCCTTGGCATTCGCGTACTTCGGCGGGGTTCCCTACGAGATCCTCTACGACAACATGCGGACGGCCTTCCAGCCCGACGCCGAGGGAGCATGGCGACCGACGAAAAGGCTCCTGGCCCTCGCCGTGCACTATGGTTTCGCCCCGAAGCGATGCCGTGCCAGGCGGCCGGAGACCAAGGGGAAGGTCGAGCGGACAGTCGGCTACCTCGATAACAACTTCTGGCCGCGCATGGAGGGACAGTCCCTTACTCTCGCGGGCCTGAACGACCTGGTTCGCGGCTGGCTCGCGGCCGTCGACGCCAAGAAGCTTTCGGGCTTTGATGAAAGCCGCGAGGAGCGCTTTCGGCGCGAAGCCCCGCTGCTCCAGAGCCTTCCCGGCACAGCCTTCGATGTCCGGCACGATATACCCGTGCTCGTGAGCCGGGAGTCGCTGATCCGCCATGCCACAAACAGCTACTCGGTGCCTCCAGAGCACATTGGCGCGATGCTCACCCTGAAGGTCCATCCTTTCGAGCGCGAGGCGGAGCTTTTCGGTCCCGCAGGCTCCATCCGGCGATTCCAGCTTTCACCCGAGGGGGCCAAGAGCAGGTTCTTCTTTTCCGAGGATCGACAGGCGATTCATAGGCGCTGGGATGCGGACCGTGCCCGCCTTGCCCGGATTCGCAAGCCCAAGGTTCCCAAGACCACGGCTAAAGATCCGGAGGTCGAGATCCGCCCACCATCCCGCTACGATGAGCTGTTTCCTGTAGAGACTGTGGCGGCGATCGCATGAGCGCGCATGGCGTGGCCTTGGCGACGCTCACGACCAGGATGGAGGAACTTGGCCTTGGCTTCATGGCCGCGGGCCTGGAGACCTTCCTTGGTGCCCCCCAGCGAGCCGAAATGCCCTTGTTCGACTCGGTCAACGAGCTCGTCGAGCTCGAATACATTGCGAGAATGGAGCGCATGGCCAGGACACGGCTCAAACTGTCCGGCATGCCGCAGTACAAGCGACTCGCCGATTTCGACCTCTCCTGGCTCAAGGGCGGGCTTCCCGAGGCTCGCTTCGAGGAGCTCAAGAGCCTTGCCTTCGTGGAACGCAAGGAAAACGTCGTACTCCTTGGTCCCTCGGGTGTGGGTAAGACCCACTTGATGCTCGCTCTCGGCCACCATGCCTGCATGTCGGGATATTCGGCGTATCACCTTACTGCCAGGGAGGCGATCGAGAAGCTGCTCAAAGCGAGAGAGCAAAGCCGCCTTCGCAAGGCCCTCGCGTGGTTCAGGAAGCCGAATGTCCTGCTGCTGGACGAGGTCGGCCACGAGCCTCTGACGCCGGAACAGGCCCACGTCTTCTTTCAGCTCGTCAATGTCCGCTACGAGACGGGGTCAATCGTCATGACATCGAACCGTCCATTCTCGAAATGGGCCGAGCTCATGTCGGACGAGGCCGTCGCCACGGCGATGCTGGATCGCCTGCTCCATCATGTCCAAGTCTTCAGCCTAAAGGCCGATTCCTATCGCATGAAGGAAAGGCTACGCGTCGGGGCAATCGCCGCCGTTGGCGGCGGAGGCTTCGACTGAGATTGACGGGAAACCGGCAAAATCTCGTCGGCGAAAAGGGGGTGCGGACATTTTCTTGGATAACTATACTACCATCCCAAGACTCAACCGGTACTGAACGGGGCTCATTCCGCCCAGCGACATCTTGATTCGTTTATTATTATACCAATGAAGATACTTATCCAGCGTTTCAATGAACGAATCCATGGTGACACCGATCCATGTCCGGTTATAGAACATTTCATTTTTGATCCGGCCAAAGAATCCTTCGCACGCGGAGTTGTCCGGTGAACAGCCTTTTTTTGACATAGATCGTACTAAGGCAGCCTTCTCGATCCGTTCAAGCCAACCCGGCCAACGGTAATGGCAGCCACGGTCGGAGTGGATGATCGGATATACACCATTATTTAGTGTTCCTGTCGCCATGTCGAGCATCGTGTTGACCATGTCGGCGTCCGGACGAGTGGAAACCGTCCAACTCACGAGCAACCCGTCAAAGCAGTCAATGACCGGTGAAAGATAGGCCTTCCCTGCCGGAATGTGGAACTCGGTGATGTCAGTGAGCCATTTCTCGTTCGGTGCATCGGCACGGAAATTACGCTCAAGAAGATTTTCAGGTGCAGGCGTGATCTCGCCTTGGTAGGAACTGTACTTTCGCTTACGTTTTGGCTGGGCAACGAGACTAGCCTCCTCCATAAGCATCCGAACGACCTTTTCGGAAACCTTGATACCTTCCTGAGCCAACAAGACGTGTATCCGGCGATAGCCGTAGCAGCGATTGTTCAAATCGAACAGCTCGATGATATGGTGCTTGAGTGCCTTATACTTGCATTCCAGGCTCTGCGTCCAGAGTTGGTAATAGTAACTGCTTCTCGAAAGGCCAAGCCTATCCAGCAGGGATTTCAGCGGGTGCTCATTCTTCAGGGCGCCGATCAGGGCCGTCTTTTCTCGGTTTGACAGATCCTTCAGATCGACGCCCGGGTCTTTTTTTATTAGTTCTGCCGCGACCTCCAGGATATCCTTTTCGATTTTCAGCCGCTGTACCTGCTCCTTGAGTATCTCAATTTCTGAAAGGAGTTGGTCCTTGTCATTCGGCAGATCCTGGTTCTTCTTCTCTGCCCTTGCCATGGCGTTCTCCTTGCCGAGCAGATCATTTTTCCACTTGTATAGCGATGCCCTTGTTGCGCCGTGTGTATCGGCGACATCTTTAGCACTGCCTCGCCTGGAACAGAGGGAGATAACCGCCTCCTGCTTCTGCTCTTGAGAGAATTGTACCGCAACTCTTGAGTGCTTGCGCTGTCCTGGAGCAAACTCATTGCACCACTTGGAAAGAAGCTCTTGGCAAGGGTACCCCAAGGCCCGTATGGTCCGAGCAAGACACCGGCCGTGTTCCAGATAATGTTGGACCGCCACCTTTTGTTGCTCTGCGGTGTACCTGCTCAATTTTCGCCGGTGGTCATGGCTGACACCAGTCTCCACTTCTTCAAGGGATTCCTTGTACCACCTTTCCAGCATCTTAGGACTTGGGTAACCGAGTTCGTTGGTTACGGCTGTCGAGCTCTTATCATACTTAAGCCAAAGTTCAATCGCCCTGTTTCGATCTTCCCTTGAGTACACGGACAACCTCCTGACAACGATTCATGTCCAGGATTTTGTCCGCACCCCCAAACCGGCAAAATCAAATCGGCGTTGACACTTCGCGGTTGGCCGTCGCAATTGGCTATTCTTCGATCAGTCCAGCGGCGCCGAGGCATCAACATCGTTCTATACGCTCATCGAGTCGGCCAAGGCAAACAACCTCGAACCGATGCACTACATGCGCTTCCTCTTTACGTGTATCGAGCATTTTGGCAGTGAGATGATGCCATGGGAGAAAATGCTGCCCACGCCAGCCATCAGGACTTTCGCGGACTCCTTGGGCATCCCTTATTCCATGGGATTGTGAAGCGCTTACTCTTGTTTCACTTTGGCGAGCTGGATATGGGATTTTAGCTCCACACGAAAGTCTGAAGAGCCAGATTGTGGTGAATATCTCATCAAGAATCTCCGGGTTGACCTTATCAGAGACGAACTACTATTATGGTTTTGTTGAAGAGTTATTTTATTGACAAAGTCTAAAGAGGGACTGGAAGTGAATAGCAAAAGTAGGGATGCCGCCAAAGGAATACCTCAAACTATCAAAGATGATAAATGGTGTATTCTCTGCGGCTATCAGAATAGGGACCCGGTAATCGAAAGGAAAAACGGTAGAGGTGCTGCCGAATGAGCTCGACAGTGGAGCCGATGGATCGGACAAAAAAAGCGAAATGAGAGTACTTGCATTATATTTACCCCAGTTTCACGAAATAGCGGAAAATAGTCAATGGTGGGGAGAAGGCTACACGGAGTGGACTTCAGTTCGGAACGCAAAGCCGCTCTGGCGAGGACACATCCAGCCGAGGCGCCCACTGAATGGCGAGTACTATGATCTTTCTGACAGAAGTGGCGCCGGACTGAAATGGCAGGCCGATATGGCCTCTGCTTATGGTATCTATGGATTTGTTATCTATCACTATTGGTTCAAAGGAAAGCAATTGTTGGAACGGCCAATGGAGATTCTTTTGGCCCATCCGGAAATCGATATCAAGTATTGCATATGTTGGGCGAATGAGCCATGGACAAGAACATGGTATGGGTTGGAAAGCAAGTTACTGATCGACCAGGAGTATGGGCTCCAGGAGGATTGGATAGCGCATTTTAACTACTTGCTTAAATTCTTCAAGGATGAGCGATATATCAAGGTCGACAACAAACCGCTAGTAAATATCTATAGAAGTGCTGATATAGATGACCTTGAGTCGATGCTTGCCTGTTGGAAGGCGCGTGCCATTGCGAACGGTTTTAGCGGCCTATACGTGGTGGCTTCCAACAACTCCAAAGAAAGGGAAACAAGAGTGCATCTTGTCGACGCATTCTATAATTTCGAGCCTGGTTACTCGACCAGAAACGACCAAGGGATTCTGGAATCATTTCGATACTTTAGCGGAATCGCCCTCAAAAGTCTACTCAACCGGCTAACGGGGCTCAAGATCTTAGAACGCAGGATCGATGCAAGAAGGATTTGGCGTAAAATCGTCAAAAACTATAGGCGAAACGGTCCAGGAGGGAAGATCACCTATCCCGGTCTTTTTCCCATGTGGGATAATACTCCTCGGCGGGGCTACAAGGGAATGGCATTTACGAATGCATCACCTAAAGTGTTCGGAAAGACTCTGGCGGCGTTGAATGACATGATCGAGGCGAAGGATTTCATTTATATCAACGCCTGGAACGAATGGGGTGAAGGCTGCTATCTGGAGCCTGATACCGCGACTATGTATGCTTATCTTGAAGAGATCGCTTCCTGCAAAGGGCTGGGCAAAATTGGAGAGGCTGGCTTTGGCCAGATGAAAGATGCCGGCTCGAATTCGGAGACTCAGGGGCCGCGCTAGAACTCATGGTAAGCTTCGATTCAAAATGAGGCTCGCTCAGGGTGCGTTGCTCTCTGGGTTCGGAAGGACGCTTGGAAAGATATCAGCTGGCGAGGTAGTGGAGGAGTCGATAGAGATGCTTGCCTCCTCGATGCTGAGTTCGCGGAAGTTGTCCGGGTTGGGGTTCCAGGGAAGAATATCATTGGTGCGGTCAAGCAAGATCATGTGTTTCTCACAGGCTATTGCATACAGTTTGGGAGTTAGGACTGCAACGTGTCTCAACTAAATATTGGAAATCTGCTGACAAGGCAGAGGAAATTTAAGACATGGATTTGGCATCACTATTATGCGGTAATATTCATAGCCTATTTTCTAGCTGTGTTCTACCCGGGTATGATAAGGCCGGGGGTAGTTGGTACTATTTTGCTGCTTATAGTTGGATATAGCATCTTCCCGATTAGGTTACATAGCGTTGGTTTGTTGATCTTGTGTTACTTCGCGCTGACGTGGATAGATGTATTTCTTACACCAGTCGCGGGGCTGCCCGTGTCGGTAGGTTTAAGAGAGTTTACAAATTCTTCACTCCCTGTTCTATTCTACTTTGTTGGCTCTAGCTCAAAATTTAACGCAGAAAGAGCTTATAGTAATTATTTGAGCGCCTTGTTGTTTGCCTATTTCGTTGGTTTTATTTGGTATCTGTCTCCCCCCCAATATTATCTTGAGTATCTTTATCGAGTATACAATCTTGGCTCTACCGGTTATTTTCTAGATCCTCGTTTTACATCATTCTTGAGTTCCGTAGAAATAGCCCCTCTTGCTTGTGTCGGAATGCTGATTTCGATTCATAGTTATCTTGAAGGTGGCAAGGCACGGGATCTCTTGCTTACATATGGTTCACTTTTAGTGACAATGCTTACCTTGCAAAGAGCGGCCTATTTAATGGTCGCTGCAATTTTTTTGGCGGCAGCATTACGCTATTATAAGAGCCGTTTTAAGAGAGTCTTAATACTGTTTTTGCCTGCTATGTTTGTTGTTTTGTTCTTGCTTAGCAATATAGATTCATCGCTATTTCTAAATATGATTAACAAATTGAGTCGGCTTGGCTCAGCAGTTGCTGAAAGATCATCCCAGTGGTCAAATGTGACAAAAATAGGGATTGGCATATTATGGGGGCATGGCTTAGGTTCTATGTCTCACAAAGCAATTGGCTATACTGACTTGTTGATAAATGATGGGGGTTTCTTTAAGCTGCTTGGGGAGACGGGACTCATAGGATTTGTTTTATTATGTACTGGAGTGTTTCTTGCCCTGGGCTCTTGCTTTGGGCGCAAGTGCAGGACTGACATTTTTATTGAAAGGATGACTATAATAATATTTGCAATTGACGCTGTCGGCTCAAATACCCTTTTTTTTCAAGTCTGCGCGCCAGTTTTTTGGTTGGCACTTGGTCGACTTGCCCTAGCGCGAAGCTCAAACATAGAGGAAGGCACGCCGTCTCGTTTGTCTATTCTTGCGTAGTTTCCTATTGGGTTGCCCTTCGAATGAAACACTCACTACCAAGCAGAGCAAAAGAAAAGTGGATACGTGATCTTGGTTGCTGCCTTATAAACATAGCCGAAATATTTAATGTGGTCCCTATACTGAGCTATCATCCTATTTGGCGCTTTTTTCCACAAGTGTGCCTTCGTGCCAGTTTCCGACGACCATGGTGAGTTGGGTATGGCATTGCTAATTGTTATGTCGTACTAATAGTATGCTAATGTTCAGTTTATATGATGAATCTTAGGATGGATGATGCAAGGCACATGAATGATCCTATTCAGGAAGTAACATATCGGGAGGCATTGAAAAATGCAGATCGTTCATGACTCTATCATTTATAGCCTTCAGAAAGTTGGAGGAATATCTAGTTATTGGGCCAACCTTGCTAAGCGCATCGAAGTCGAAGTCGAATTGGTCTATCCCGGACATGAGGAAAATATTGCCTATGAAAAAAGATCAGAAGCCAGACTGGCTAGCTCAAGGGCGCTGGAAAGATTCAGGGATGTTCTTTGCGACGAAGTGGAGGATGGTCTATTTCATTCTAGTTACTATCGTATTGCAAAAGGGCATGCAGTTCTTAATATAACTACCTTGCACGACTTGATTTATGAGAAATTTAGAAAGGATGCAGCGGGGAGACTTCATATATTACAGAAAAAGAGAGCTATTGACAAATCGTCCGGTGTCATTTTTGTTTCGGGAAGCACGGAAAATGACTTTCGAGAGTATTTTCCAAAGGCAAAATGTTTGACGAAAGTAATCTATAATGGCGTTTCGGATGATTATTTCCCTATTGCTAGCTCGCGGAAGGGCGAGTTTGTTGTTTTTGTAGGCTCACGTCAAAGATACAAGAATTTTGCACTGGCCGCAAAAGCAGTCGCTTACTTTAGGGATATTAGTCTAGCGGTTGTTGGTGGGGGAGTATTTAATTATCAAGAAAAACAACTGATAGCGGACTTGGGGATGCAAGGCAGGGTTGAACACTATCTTGGACTTCCGAATACTGATATCAATCGGCTGCTGAATGAAGCAGTTTGTCTGTTATATCCAAGTAGTTATGAAGGATTTGGTATTCCCGTTGTTGAGGCAATGGCAGCTGGATGTCCGGTTATATGCAGCAGAATCCCAGCCTTGGTTGAAGTGGCAGGGGATTCAGCCATATTTTTCGATCATTCCTCGCCTGGAAGCTTGGTGGATGCTTTGGGGGAGATGTTTCGGCATGATCAAGCAGACCTCGTGACTAGAGGTATTGCACGTGCTAAGCTTTTTTCATGGGATAGGACCGCTAAGGAAACACTTGCATTTTATGAAGAAGTGGCAAATGGATCTATCCCGAGTTAGCAGTCAGAAGATTAAGCCTCTCCCCGCTCTCCCCTCCTGTCTTATAGCCTTGATCTCGAAAGTTACTGAAAGCGATACGGGGATTAATTAGTGCTTATGATTTCTAGAGGAATTTGAAATGTTTACGCTTATGCCACAACATCTGCTTTGCAAGCTACTAGGATGGCTTAATGAGAATTAGCATTATAACTGTATGCTACAATAGTCTATCGACGATCAAAGATGCAATCGAATCTGTGCTTGCTCAGGATCATATGGATGTGGAATATATCATTATAGACGGAGCCTCCATCGACGGAACTATGGATATTGTCAGCTCTTATGGGAAGCGAATTAACATTGTGGTGAGTGAGCCTGACAAAGGGATTTATGATGCTCTGAATAAGGGTCTCAAGCTAGCTACTGGGGACTTTATAGGCATATTGCATTCGGACGATGTATTTGCCGGTCCTTCAGTACTCAGTTCTGTTGCAAGATTCGCCGAGGCACATTTGGGGCGCGAGATTTTGTTCGGTGCCGTCGCGCAAGTCGAAAGACAGAATACCGAAAAGATAATCAGATACTACGATGTAAATCACTTTAAGCCATGGTGGCTAAGGTTCGGGATAATGCCCCCGCATCCAGCTACCTTTATTCGCCGGGAAGCCTATATGCGCAGTGGGATATATTTGACGGAAGGATACAAAATTGCCGCGGATTATGAGCTCTTGGTCCGATTGCTTGTCCGCGATAGGTTAAGCTTCGCTCGAATGCCTTTCTTGGTTACATTGATGAGAGTCGGAGGAATCAGCACCTCTGGAATCAAAAGCAGCATAACAGTTAACAAAGAGATTTTGAAGGGATGTCGTCAAAATGGGCTCGCTACCAATGAGCTGTTCTTAATCATGAAGCTTCCGTATCGACTTTTCGAGCTAGTCCAGCGCCCAGGAGCCGGTGCTTGGGAGGGATTTAACCCCACAAACGCAGATGTCACTGGGTCTTCGATGTGACTATACTGATAACTGGGGCTTATGGATTTATTGGGAGCAACTTGGCCCGTTGGCTTAAGTCGAAAGGGATGGAGCTCATTGGTCTAGACGTTACAAGGAAGGAACTCGGAGACTTCAAAGAGCGATACACTTGGGAAGAAATAAATAAGATTGACTTTTGCAATATCGACGCTGTAATTCACTTGGCAGGTAAAGCCCACGACTTAAAAGGGGTATCCCAGGACAGAGAGTACCGCGAGGTAAATTATGGACTTACGAAACAAATCCTTGACACCCTCAATCTTAAATTCAAGATGACATCAGGCAGAGTGATGCCCGCCTTCGTCCTGATGAGCTCGGTTAAGGCCTGCGCGGATTCTTTTGTCGGAGTGATGAATGAGGAGACGCCCCCTCATCCAACCACTGCATATGGAAAGAGCAAGCTCATGGCTGAGGAATACGTTCGGAGGAACTATCCGGCCGCATATATGCTTCGATCTTGCATGGTCCATGGACCGGGTAATAAGGGGAATTTCAACCTACTCTTCGCCTTGTCAAGGACTGGGCTCCCATGGCCTCTAGGTGCGTTCGAGAACGCTAGATCCTTTGTGAGCGTAAAGAATCTCTGTTTCGCTATCGAACGCATTGTCTCGGCGCGCCCTTCCCCAGGGCTTTACTTGATAGCCGATGATTTGCCAATATCGACGAATCGCCTCCTGCGCCTCTTGTGGCAGGCTCAAGAGAAAAGGGGCATCATCCTGCGCTTGCCAAAAGGGCTAGTCCGTGCCTTTGCAAAGGCTGGGGATATTATAGGGCTGCCTCTAAATTCGGAGCGACTAGGCAAGCTTACGGACTCCTTCGTCGTCTCTAATCAGAAGATCAAGACCGCTTTGGGCGTAGATCAATTTCCGATTACAGCCGAGGATGGGCTGGTCGACACGATTCAGAGCCTTAATATATGATATATATACCTTCTTCTTTTGGAGGAATTCCCAAGTAATGGACCAAATTCCAAACCGATAGAGAATGCAGCCGCGATTTAGAAATGAATTCGATTTTGCTAAGTGTTTATCAAGGAGTCAAAGGTTGAGAATTACCCGTTTGCCCGTGTGGGACATTATTCAATGAGTAAGAGGAACTAATGTCGCGTTTTTTTGATATTCTTTTTTCTGGAATGGCGATGCTCGTGCTTTTCCCTTTCATGGTACCCATCATGATCGCTTTAAAGCTCTCAGGTGAACATTATATATTCTATCGACAGAATCGAATCGGCCGCTATGGCAAGGAGTTCGGTCTTTTCAAATTTGCCACCATGCTCCTAGATTCTCCCAATCTGCCTGGTGGTCTATACACGGACAAGAATGACCCGCGCATGCTTCCCATGGGTGAATTTCTCCGAAAGACTAAGATTAATGAGCTGCCACAGCTGATCAATATATTTATCGGTCAAATGAGCGTAGTTGGTTATAGGCCGACTGTACGGCAGCATTTTGAAGGCTATCTCGAAGCCGCGAAAAGAAAGCTTTACGATGCTAAGCCAGGGCTGACGGGAATAGGGTCGGTAGTGTTCAGAAACGAGGAAGAAATCCTTCAGA
>Ga0307377_10001053_pt1 | contig 36230 bp, 31 predicted proteins | sample TR3MG_FD_202535 | JGI IMG/M metagenome (GOLD analysis project Ga0307377, IMG submission 202535) | Soil microbial communities from Risofladan, Vaasa, Finland - TR-3 | ecosystem: Environmental > Terrestrial > Soil > Coastal area > Acid sulfate soil | place: Finland: Risofladan, Vaasa | collected... | reverse complement strand
GTGATCTTCTTGTTCGGCTTTTCAGCACCATGTGCCTGACGCAAGTGCTCCAGCAATTTTGCTTTGTCTTTTTCCGACATCGAGTCGGATTCCTGCTCCTTGGATATCCCGGCCGCTTTCAGCTGCTCAAGCAGCAACGCAACCGGCAATCCCAGTTCAGTCGCAAATTCCGCTACATTCAATTTTCCCATTGCTATCCTCTAATCACCTTGTCAAGCAAACCATGGCGCGCGTGCAGTCATAATCAAAGTGTTGGCACGTTCGCTATCCATACCTGACAGCTCCACCAACTCATCCACATCCAGATCTGCCAATTGTTCCTGTGTCGTCACGTCCTTGGACGCCAAGGTACGGGCAGTTGCCTCATCCATACCCTCCAGCTTAAGCAAGTCCTCGATACCATGTTCAACCTTTTCTTCGCTAACAATCGCCTCTGTCAGGAGTGCATTCCGTGCGCGGCTGCGCAATTCGTTTACGGTCGCCTCATCGAAAGATTCTATTTCAAGCATTTCTTCCAGTGGCACATACGCAACCTCTTCCAGCGTACTGAAGCCTTCCTGGACCAGAATGTCGGCAACCTCTTCGTCCACATCCAGCTTGTCCATGAATATTGCACGGGTATTCGAGAACTCTTCGTTGTGTTTTTCGCTGGATTGCTCGACCGTCATGATATTCAGCTCCCAACCGGTCAATTCACTGGCCAGGCGCACATTCTGGCCGCCCCGTCCGATTGCCTGGGCCAGATTTTCTTCCTCGACGACCACATCCATGCTGTGCCGCTCTTCATCCACGACGATGCTGCTTACCTCCGCCGGAGCGAGCGCATTGATCACATAGGTGGCCGGATCTTCCGACCAGAGTATGATATCCACACGTTCGCCGGCAAGTTCGTTGGTTACGCCCTGAACACGCGATCCGCGCATCCCGACGCAGGTACCGATCGGGTCGATGCGCGCATCATGGGACTGCACCGCGATTTTGGCCCGTGAACCGGGATCTCGGGCAGCACTGACGATTTCCAGCAGCTTTTCCTCAATCTCGGGAACTTCCAGTTCGAACAGCTTGACCAGCAATTCCGGCGAGGTACGCGACAGGATAACCTGCGGGCCGCGCGCACTGCGATCGACGCGCAACAGGTGGGCCTTGACACGATCCCCGACACGAAGGTTTTCCTTGGCGATCATTTGGTCGCGCGGCAGCAACGCTTCGATCTTGCCGAATTCAATGATCGCGTTACCGCGCTCCAGCCGTTTTACGGTACCCGATACCAGATGCTCCTTGCGTTCCATGAAGTCGGCCAATACCTGCTCGCGCTCGGCATCGCGGATCTTCTGAAAAATAACCTGTTTGGCAGCTTGTGCACCGATGCGGCCAAAATCAATCGATTCCAGCGGCTCCTCGATAAATTCGCCGATCTGGATATCAGGTTTGCGTTTTTGCGCCTCTTCCAGCTTGATGTGCAGATCGGGTGTTTCAAAAGTTTCGTCATCCATTACTTCCCAGCGGCGAAATGATTCAAACTCGCCAGTATCGCGATTGATCAAAACACGCACGTCCGCCTCGTCAGAAAAACGCTTCTTCGTCGCAGACGCCAGAGCCGATTCGAGCGACTCGAACACCACGTCCTTGTCCACGTTCTTTTCACGGGACAACGCATCCACCAACAACAAAATTTCACGACTCATACCATTCTCCGGCTATCTGCTAGCTTTCAAGCTAAAAGGTCGGCACTAAACGCGCCTTATCCAAATTCGACAACTCGATTGTTACCGGGCTGCCCTCCACATCCAATTGCAAAATCCCATCGCTTACCCCCGCTATCATGCCCACAAAATTCTTGCGTCCATCCAGCGGCATGCGCAGCTTGAGCTGAACCTTTTCTCCGGCAAACCTGGAAAAATCAGCTTCCTTCTTCAGCGGCCTGTCCAATCCCGGCGACGACACTTCCAGGCGGTCATAGTCAACATTTTCAACCATAAACAGCCGTGTCAACTGGTTACTGACTATTTGGCAATCATCCACCGAGATGCCTTCAGGTTTGTCGATGAACACCCGCAACATGCCGCGCCCGGACCGTTCCAGATCCACCAACTCATAGCCCAAACCGTTTACCGTCGTCTCGACCAGCTTCACCACATCCATAAATTCGTGACCCACAAATGAAAAACGGGCTCGAAGCCCATCTCAAAACGCGCCGCATTGTAGCAAAACTTGCGGAGAAAAGGAATTAGATTAATGCGGATATCTAGAAATCATCCTGATAACGCACTGTGATCGGATACCGCCAGTCCTTTCCATAGCTGCGTTCAGTGATGCGTATGCCCACCGCAGACTGGCGGCGCTTGTATTCGCTGATGCGGATCAGATGCACCACTCGCCGGACATCGGCTTCGGCAAAACCAAGCGCGATGATTTCCGGAATCGAGCGATTCTGTTCGACATAGCATGCCATGATGTTATCCAGCACATCATAGGGCGGCAGGCTGTCCTGATCGGTCTGGTCCGCACGCAACTCGGCGCTCGGCGGGCGCGTGATGATACGCTCGGGGATCACCCTCCCCAGCGTGTTGCGATAGCGTGCCAGACGATACACCAGCGTTTTGCTGATATCCTTCAAAACGGCAAAGCCTCCGGCCATATCGCCATAGAGCGTGGCATAGCCAACCGTCATTTCGGACTTGTTGCCCGTGGTCAAAACCAGCGAGCCCAGTTTGTTGGACAAGGCCATCAGCAGCGTGCCGCGTATGCGCGCCTGCAGGTTTTCTTCGGTGGTATCCGTAGCACGCCCGGCGAAACTGGTTTTCAGCCCGGTCAAATAGCTTTGGAACACCGCCTCAATGGCTAACTCGTCATAACGTGCGCCAAGAATTTTTACCATCTCGCGTGAATCGTCCAGGCTGATTTGTGCGGTATAAGGTGACGGCATCATCACCGCATGAACCTTGCCGGCTCCCAGCGCATCGACTGCTATCGCCAATGTCAGTGCGGAATCGATGCCGCCCGACAATCCCAGCAACACGCCGGGAAAGCGGTTCTTGCTGATATAGTCGTGAACGCCAAGACACAGAGCGCGATAGACATCAGCTTCCTGGCCAGATTCGGCAACCATTTCCCCCAAAGGCCTCAAGTCGCCTTGAATTTCCAGAACTGACAATCCCTCTTCAAATACGGAGCACTGTACGGTCAGCTCACCATTGCGATCCATTGCAAACGAACCACCGTCAAAAATCAATTCGTCCTGTCCTCCGACCATGTTGGCATAAACCACTGACATACCCGTCTCGGTGATCCGTTCACGAACAACACGATGACGCCATTCCAATTTGCCAATGGCGTAAGGGGAAGCATTCAGCACCAGCAGCACTTGCGCACCGGCTTCCCGCGCACGATGAGCGGTATCCGGTTCCCATACATCTGCGCAGATATTCAGCGCAAAACAGATGCCTTCCATTTCAAATACGCAAGGTTCGCTGCCATGATCGAAATAGCGCTCCTCGTCAAACACCGAATAATTCGGCAGTTCATGTTTCAGATAAGTTGCTGCAATCACCCCATCTTTGAGCAGTGAAGCAGCGTTGTAACGATTTCCATTCTGTTCATGCGGGTGTCCCACCACCACAGCGATACCGGAAATCTTTCCTGCGAGCTCATCCAGTGCCCGAGCGCAGGCATGGTAAAAACCTTCACGCAGCAGCAGGTCTTCGGGCGGGTAACCGCACAAGCCGAGTTCGGGGGTCAGCAACAATTGCGCATCCTGTTGCCTGGCCTGCTCGGCGAATTGCAGAATCTTGGCAGCATTACCCGCCAGATCGCCTAACACGGAGTTAATTTGCGCAATCGCCAGTTTCATTGTCGTACTGAAAATTTATTTTGGATACGTATCTTACCATCGCGACTAACCCTGTCATGAACAGAAAAATTTGCTTTATTCAGCCGTTTTACAGGGTCAGTTACTGGTGTCGTCGACAGGCAATTCATCCAGGGTTGAATCAATCAGTTTTTGTGGCAGGTGTTTTGAGGGCTTAACACCCAGGTTTTTGAGCTGCTCTGCCTGGCGGATGACATTGCCCCGCCCCCCTGAAAATTTGTTAAATGCACCATCATAGGCGGACTGCGCCTGTTTCAGTTTTGTGCCGAGGTTTTCCAGGTCATCCACAAAGCCGACCAACTTGTCATAGAGTTTTCCGCCCTGACTGGCGATTTCCTGGGCATTGCGGCTTTGCTGCTCCTGCCGCCACAGATGCGCCACAGTGCGAACCACGAACAGCAGGGTGCTGGGGCTGACCAACAGGACGTTTTTTTTCCATGCGTCCTGCCATAAATCGCTGTCATGCGAGATGGCCAGCATGAAGGCGGGCTCCACCGGGATGAACATCAGCACGAAATCGAGCGATTGCAAACCATACAGCTGCTGGTAGTTTTTCCCTGACAACTCCCGGATGTGGGCGCGTACCGAATCCAGGTGACGCTTCAAAGCGGCATCGCGCTGATGATCTGTTTCGGCATTGGCGTGTTCCTCATAAGCCGTCAGCGAAACCTTGGCATCAATGATCAGGTGTCTGTCTTCGGGGAGATGCACGACCACGTCCGGTTGGGCACGTGAACCGTCTGCACGGGCATGGCTTTCCTGCACGTCATATTCATGGCCCTTGCGCAAACCGGAAGCTTCCAGAACCCGCTCCAAAATCAGCTCGCCCCAGTTTCCCTGTGCCTTGGCCTGGCCTTTGAGCGCGCTGGTTAGATTGTGAGCGTCCTTTGACAACTGGTTGTTGAGTGACATCAGCTGCTTGACCTGCTCGGCCAATGCAGAACGGTCTTTCCCTTCCTGAACGTAGACTTCCTGTACTTTCCCCTGGAATTCGGTGATCTTGACCTTCAGCGGCTCCAGCAATTGATTCAGGTTGGTCTGATTCTGTTCGGTAAATCGCTTGGATTTGTCTTCCAGAATCTCGCTGGCCAACGTTTTGAAACGGTTGGATAGCTGCTCCTCGGCATTCTTCAGCAGTTCTATTTTTTCCCCGTTCTGGGCACGCTCCGATTCCAGATTGGTGGTCAGTTCGGCCACCTGATTGCTCAATCGCTGTTGCTCAGATGTTAGTTGGTCACGAAGTGCGGCAAGAATTTCTTTATCTCTTGTTAGCCGATTGGCTGCTTCTTGCGATGCGATCAGTCGCTCGTTAAGGCGGGCGATTTGAACCTGGTGTTCATTTGTCGCAAATATTCCCGCAGATGCAATGCGTTCACGCAATGCCAGCCAAATGGCGCCCGCACCCAAAAGCAGGCCAAGCAAAAGTGCAACGAAGATACTGACCATGGGCCCCATGAGTTTTTCCTAATCTAACTTTCGTGCCAGTATAAACCAACCGCCAGTCCAAAATAAAAAGGGATGCCGGAGCATCCCTTTACCTTGCATGAATGCAAACTAAGCGCTAGCTGCGTCCGGCGCGTTTACGTTCGTTCTCTGTCAGAAAACGTTTGCGCACACGAATCGAGAGCGGCGTGATCTCAACCAATTCATCATCATCGATAAACTCCACTGCTGATTCCAGCGTCAACCGCACCGGCGGTGTCAAACGCACCGCTTCGTCGGTGCCGGAAGCGCGCACGTTGGTCAGTTGCTTGCCCTTGATCGGATTAACCACCAGATCATTGTCACGGCTATGGATGCCGATAATCATGCCCTCATACAATTTGTCGCCGGGAACAACGATCATGCGACCACGATCTTCCAGTTTCCACAAGGCATAAGCCACGGCTTCGCCCTTTTCCGCAGAAATCAGCACACCGTTGCGGCGGCCCGGCATTTCGGCCTTGACCGGCGCGTAGTCATCGAACACGTGAGCCATGATGCCGGTGCCGCGTGTCATGGTCATGAACTCGGACTGAAAGCCGATCAAACCGCGTGCAGGAATGCGGTATTCCATGCGCACCCGGCCATGCCCATCAGGCTGCATGTCCTGCAGATCGCCGCGGCGGCGACCCAGTTCTTCCATCACTGCGCCCTGGTTGTTGTCTTCCACGTCTACGGTCAGCACCTCGAACGGCTCGCACTTCTCGCCGTTGATTTCGCGATAAACAACACGCGGTTTACCCACGCCCATCTCGAAGCCTTCGCGGCGCATATTTTCCAACAGGATGGTCAGGTGCAATTCCCCGCGCCCGGACAGCAGAAAGACATCGGTGTTATCGGTTTCTTCGACACGCAACGCCACATTCACCAGCAATTCCTTGTTCAGACGGTCGCGAATCTGACGACTGGTGATGAACTTGCCTTCCTGTCCGCACAAGGGAGAGGTATTCACCATCATGTTCATGCTCAGGGTTGGCTCGTCCACCTTGGGCATGGGCAAAGCTTCCGGCTTGCTCACGTCCGCCAGCGTTACGCCGATGCCGATCTCGTCAATACCGTTGATCAGAACAATGTCGCCTGCCAGCGCTTCATCCAGCAACACGCGTTCGATACCGCGAAAACCCAGCACCTGGTTGACGCGCGCTTTCTTTGAGGATTTGTCGCCATTCATGACCATTACTTCCTGGCCTGGCTTGATACGCCCGCGAGTCACGCGACCCACGCCGATGCGGCCCACGAAGCTGGAATAGTCCAGCGCGGAAATTTGCAATTGCAGCGGTTCTTCAGTAGCGGCAACGCTGGGGGCGGGCACATTATTCAACACGACATCAAGCAGCGGGAACATGTTGTCTGTGACAGCATCCAGTTCAGTCTTCGCGTAGCCATTCAATGCAGAAGCATATACAACAGGGAAATCCAGTTGTTCGTTGGAAGCACCCAGTTTGTCGAAAAGATCGAACGTCTGGTCAACCACCCAGTCGGCGCGCGCGCCCGGACGGTCAACCTTGTTGATCACCACGATAGGGCGCAAGCCTAAAGCCAGCGCCTTTTTGGTAACGAAGCGGGTCTGAGGCATCGGCCCGTCTACCGCGTCCACCAGCAACAAGACGCCATCCACCATGCCCAGCACACGCTCCACTTCGCCGCCGAAGTCAGCGTGGCCCGGTGTATCCACGATATTGATATGCACACCTTTGTATTCTACAGCGCAATTTTTTGCCAGAATGGTGATGCCCCGTTCCTTTTCCAGGTCGTTGTTATCCATGACGCGTTCCGCGACATGCTGATGGGCGGAGAAAGAGCCCGCTTGACTGAGCAGCTTGTCCACCAGCGTGGTCTTGCCGTGGTCAACGTGGGCGATAATGGCGATGTTACGGAGTGGGCGTGACATGAATACAGCCTTGCATATGAAAAGGGCGCGCATTCTAGCACAAGGCGCGGCACGATAAACTTTAGCTGGCTTTTATTTTTTCCATCCGTATAATGCGCCGCTTGTCGCCACTAAAGCGGCATTAGTTCATCGTTTTCTGACCTATCTCTCGCGCATATGTAATTCGCGCCTGTCTATAAAAGCTCAATTATGAGTTTTCCGGTTAGCAACGATGTTTTATGCGCCGGTTACCTCCTCCCCGTTCTACGGGCTGTATTACCACCTGCGCTCACCTTAGGGAATTGCTGATAGTTCGCCATGCCGGATTCACTTCGGCATTCAGTTATTGTTGACTGGATGCAGCCGTGCACCCGATATGCGATGCGGAATCCCTTTGATCATAAAAAGGAAGCAAGATGTCATTTGAAAATTTGAATTTAAACGCCGCAATACTCAAGGCGATCGCCGAAACCGGCTACACGGAACCAACGCCTATCCAGGCGCAGGCCATTCCCGAAATCATGGCCGGACACGACCTGATGGCCTCATCGCAAACCGGTAGCGGCAAGACCGCCGCTTTCATTCTGCCCGCACTGAATCGTCTGGCCACGCCATCCGCATTGCCGGGCAAAGGTCCGCGCGTGCTGGTATTGACCCCGACCCGTGAACTTGCACAGCAAGTCTGCGATGCAGCGACCAAGTACGGCAAGAACATGCGCTTCAAGATCATCAGTATCCTGGGCGGCATGCCTTACCCGGTACAAAACCGTTTATTGTCCAGTCATGTGGATATTCTGGTTGCCACACCCGGTCGTTTGATCGACCACCTGGAACGCGGACGCATCGACTTCTCGCGCCTGGAAGTGCTGATTCTCGACGAAGCAGACCGCATGCTGGACATGGGTTTTGTCGACGATGTGGAACGCATCGCCAAAGCGACTCCAGCCACCCGCCAGACTCTGCTGTTCTCAGCCACGCTTGATGGCGTGGTCGGTAACCTGGCCTCGCGCCTGCTCAAGACACCTAAGAAGATTTCCGTCTCGGCAGCCAAGGACAAGCACGAAAACATCGAACAACGCATGATGTTTGCCGATGACGTGGCACACAAGAACAAGATGCTCAGCCATCTGTTAACCGATGCTGAGATGAACCAGGCTTTGGTATTCACTGCAACCAAGCGTGATGCGGATACCATTGCGGACCAACTCTCTGCACAGGGTCATTCCGTCGCGGCGCTGCACGGCGACATGAACCAGCGCGAACGCAATCGCACCCTGCTCAACATGCGCAACGGAAACGTGCGCATTCTGGTTGCTACCGATGTGGCCGCACGCGGTCTCGACGTGCGCGGCATTTCGCATGTAATCAACTTTGACCTGCCAAAATTCGCCGAGGACTACGTGCACCGTATCGGTCGTACCGGCCGTGGCGGCTCGTCAGGTATCGCGATTTCGTTCGCATCGAACCGCGATGCACAGCTGCTGAAGCGTATCGAACGCTACACAGAGCAAAGCATCAAGATGCACACCATCGAAGGATTGGAGCCCAAGTACAAACTGCGCACCGGCCCATCCTCTGACCGTCCGCGCAGCAACAACGGTCCGCGTCGCAGCAACAGTGGCGGTTACGGCGGTGGCAACAATGGCGGTTTTGGCGGCAATCGCACGGGCGGCGCCCCCGGAAAACCCGGCAGCGGTTTTCACCACAGCACTCCCGACAGCCGTCATAGCCATACCGGACGCAAAGAAGGCCAGTGGCAGGGCCAAGCCAATGGCAACACCGGGAATACCCTGGGTGTCAGTCAAGGTACCGGCCAACCGCGCAGCCAGGAACGCAGCTTCGGCAACAATCGCGGCGGCAACAGTGCTCCGCGTCGTACCGGTGATCGCCCCAGTTACTCACTCGGCCGCGGCAACAATGGCAATACGCGTTAAGGCAATGCGCTGACGTAAAGCAGATAGCTGTAAAAAAACACGCCCCAGGGCGTGTTTTTTATTGTCTTCAAAAAATCAGATGTATTCCTTCATGCGTGCCCGTACTGTCTCACGCGGGAACAATGCCAACACGGCATCTACTGACGGTGTATGTGTCTGGCCGACCAGCATTACGCGCAATGGCATTGCCAGTTTGGGCATTTTCAAATTGTGCTTGGCCAGCAATTCCTTGATCAGTGCGGCCAAAGAGGGTGCCTCCCAGGCTACGTCGGCAATGCGTTCGGCAAGTTCGCGCAACGCCGGGAGAACCTCGGGCACCAAGTGCGCATCGAGCAATTCCTGAGGCGGATGTATATCGGCATAAAAAACCTCCGCTTCGTCCGCCAACTCCAGCAAGGTGGCAGTACGATCTTTATACAAAGCGATCACTGCCGCCAGTTGTGGTGCATCGCTCACTCTTACGCCGCGTTCGGCCAGATGCTGGCGTACCAGACCATCCAAACGCGTATTGTCAGCCAGCTTGATGTAATGCTGGTTCAACCAGCGCAGTTTTTCCGGATCGAACTGGGCGGCAGATTTACTGATGTGGCGCAGATCGAACCATTCTATGAATTGCTTGGTCGAGAAAATCTCTTCATCGCCATGCGACCAACCCAAACGCGACAGGTAATTGATCAGTGCTTCCGGCAGGAAACCATCCTCGGCATATTGCATCACGCTCACCGCGCCATGCCGTTTCGACAACCTTTCCCCATCGCTGCCCAGAATCATCGGAACGTGCGCGTATTGCGGCAGTGCCGCTCCCAGCGCCTTGAGTATATTGATCTGGCGCGGCGTGTTGTTGACGTGATCGTCACCGCGGATAACCTGGGTGATCCCCATATCCAGGTCATCCACCACCACACAGAAATTGTAGGTCGGCGTGCCGTCGGCACGCGCGATGATCAGATCGTCAAGTTCGCTGTTTTCGAACACGATCCTGCCCTTGACCATGTCATCCCAGGCAGCCACACCATGGGTTGGATTCTTGAATCGAACCACAGGCTTGATGTCTGCGGGAGGCGCCGGCAAGACCTTGCCTGTTTCCGGGCGCCATTTGCCATCGTAGCGTGGTTTCTCGCCGCGCATGCGCTGCGCCTCGCGTAAAGCATCCAGTTCCGCCGGGGTGGTATAGCAGTAATATGCGGTACCCTCGCCCAGCATCTGTTGCAACACCTCTTTGTAACGCTCCATGCGCTGCATCTGGTAGAACGGGCCTTCGTCGTAACCAAGGTCCAGCCAGGACATCGCGTCCAGAATCGCCTGCACCGATTCCTGAGTGGAACGTTCCAGATCGGTGTCTTCGATACGCAAAACAAAGGTGCCGCCCAGTTTGCGCGCATACGCCCAGGAAAACAAAGCAGTGCGGGCACCACCGATATGAAGATAACCGGTCGGACTGGGAGCGAATCGGGTGCGTATGGTCATGAGTTAAACAATCAAAGCAAAATAAGGGGCGCATTTTACGGGCTTTACACATTGCCCGCACTAAGTTGTCGTGGGCATTGACCCGGCTTATCGCGTTATGCTTTAATTCGCGCCCTCTTTCCGGCAGTTAGCTCAGTGCTAGAGCACCGCCTTAACACGGCGAGAATCCGTATAATTATCATTTACAATTAACAGGATATTTAGGCAGTTAGATCCAGGACTCCGGCAGGTGTTCCAAGATAATTTGGGAGGTTAGCTCAGTGGTAGAGCGTCCGCCTCACACGCGGAAGGTCGCTGGTTCGACACCAGTACCTCCCACCACCTTCTCAGCTGAGGATGTTCCTTGGGGTAGACTATATTCAGGCGCGTCTTGTCGCTGCGTGCCAATAACGGACTTCAATTTTATACTCCATTAGTTTCGCGGGAGGATACTGGCATGAACCCACTGTTTCAACACAGGCGCCAGAGATGAAAACAGAACTCATGCTTGTCTTCATGGCTGGTGTTGTACTGTCTCTTTTCCTTTTCATCATTGAAATTGCGGCAATGCGTAAGTTTGCATCAAGACTCAGAACACGGCTTGTGCGTTTATATCAGGCAAGAAGGATTTTGAGGCTCCTTACCGAGACATCCGCTATCGCTGCATTTTTTATTGTCCAACCGTTTATCGTTGCATTTCTGGTGACCATGGCGCTAGATCAATTAAATTACAATTTTTCCAAGAACGTCATTCAGGAGATTGGGCAGTTATTTTCAAATTAGTCGGCTGTCCCTGGAAGTTAAAATTCATAGCCCTCAGCGTCAGACAATGCGGGTTCGCCTGAGAATTCTACTATCGCCGCTTTCTTTTCTGAAAACGTATAGATGATTATCATTTCTAGGCACATTAGCGCATGGGGGTCGCTAGCGTGCATAGCTGGTTAAAATAATTAACCGGGTTAACAGTAAGATTCACGCGGCACGGATAACTGGTTTCAGCCAGTACCGCCTACCAATAGCAATCCAGATGCTCAAAACAAAAGGCCCGGCACTTTCGTGCCGGGCCTTCTTAACAACTCAAGAATCGATTACGAAGCTTCTTGGATGTTCGAAGCTTGCTTGCCCTTGGGGCCTTGTGTCACTTCAAAGCTGACCTTCTGGCCTTCTTTGAGAGACTTGAAACCGCTCATGTTGATCGCGGAAAAGTGCGCGAACAAATCATCGCTGCCATCGTCAGGTGTGACAAATCCGAAACCCTTTGCATCGTTGAACCATTTAACAGTACCTGTTGCCATGTGTATTACTCCTACTCACTAAAAAACGGGGAAATCCCCCGCAAAACTATTTGAATCGAAGATTGCACATGGAAAACCAGTATTGCAAAGACTTTGAATCAAATACCTAGATGTCTTTTACGCTGGTTTGGTAGGTATCGTCAAGGTAAATCGATATTAATTTGATCCGTCAGTTAAAATTCCTGAAATTTACTTCTGGCGTTCCCAGACTATGGATATATTTAGCCTGCTTTTTCTGATAGTGCTGGCCGCGTTTGGGTGGTTTTGGTTCGACAGCATGTATGCGCTCGAAATCGCCCGAAAAGCGGGCAGGCGCATCTGCGACGATGCGCATGTCCAGTTTCTTGATGATACGGTCGCCGGTACCGCACTTGCTCTGGTACGCGACAAAACCGGGCGCAGGGCGTTGCGACGCACTTATCGGTTCGAATTCAGCGAAACCGGCAACACCCGGCTTGAAGGACAGTTGATTCTACTCGGCGACCGGATCGAGTCGGTGACAATGGAGCCTTATCAGATGTTGCCTGATGAACAGTAGCGATACTTTTCTCCGGGCAAGCAATCCGGCATTTACCGCAACAGGGCCGAATTGCTTCAACCCCGCTACCGACATTAATTGCTGTCTCGAGTGCGCATAATTTGTATCAACCGACCCGCATCTCCAGCATCAGATGATTGACCCGTTTGACGAAGCCGGCCGGGTCGTCCAGTTGCCCGCCCTCCGCCAGCAATGCCTGATCGAACAGGACGGCAGCCCAATCATCGAAATACTTATCTTCTTCCTTCAAGCGCATTACTACCGGGTGCGTAGGGTTGATCTCCAGGATAGGGAGGGTCGCCGGCAATTTCTGCCCGGCAGCCTTGAGCATGCGTGCCATATTGCCGCCTATGTCATGCTCGTCTGAAACCAGGCAGGCGGGCGAATCGGTCAGGCGATGCGTCACGCGGACTTCCTTGACGCGACTTTCAAGTATCTTCTTGATCCTGTCGGTCAGCTCCTTGTGCTCACCTGCCTGCTTCTCCTGCTCCTGTTTTTCTGATTCATCTTCCAGCTTGCCCAGATCCAGACCGCCCTTGGCCACCGACACCAGTGCTTTGCCATCGAATTCGGTCAGGGAACTCGCCACCCATTCATCCACGCGATCCGAAAGCAAAAGAACTTCGATGCCCTTCTTGCGGAACACTTCCAGATGCGGACTGTTCCTGGCAGCATTGAAGGTTTCGGCAGTGATGTAATAGATCTTGTCCTGCCCTTCCTTCATGCGGCCGATGTAATCTGCAAGCGAAACGGTTGCCGCGTCGGTGTCGGCATGGGTCGATGCGAAACGCAACAGACCGGCGATCTTGTCCTTGTTGGCAAAGTCTTCCGCCGCACCTTCCTTCAGCACCTGGCCGAATTCGCCCCAGAACGCGGCATATTTTTCCTGTTCATTGGCTGCCAACTCCTCCAGCAAGCCCAGCACTTTCTTGGTGCAACCGGCGCGCATCGCCTCGATATCCTTGGACTCCTGAAGGATCTCGCGTGAAACATTCAGCGGCAGGTCGCTTGAATCCACGATGCCGCGCACGAAGCGCAGATAGGCCGGCAGCAGTTGCTCGGCATCATCCATGATAAACACACGACGCACGTAAAGCTTGACGCCATGGCGGGCGTTGCGGTCCCACATATCGAACGGTGCACGCGCCGGGATATAGAGCAACTGGGTGTATTCCTGGCGGCCTTCGACACGCGCATGGGTCCAGGCCAGCGGATCTTCGTAATCATGGCCGACATGCTTGTAGAATGCCTTGTACTCGTCGTCGGAAATATCATTCCTGGAGCGCGCCCACAATGCGGAAGCCTGATTGACGGTTTCATCCTCGTCAGTGATGACCTGGCCGTCGTCTTTCCATTCTTCCTTCTTCATGATGATGGGCTGGACGATATGGTCGGAATATTTGTGGATGATGGAACGTATCTTGTGGCCACTGAGCAGGTCGTCCTGGTCGGTGCGCAGATGCAGCGTGATCTCGGTGCCGCGAGAGGGCTTGTCGACCATCTCGATGGTGAATTCGCCGCCGCCATCGGATACCCAACGCACGCCCTGGTCAGCCTGCTCTCCGGCACGGCGCGTCGTAACAGCGACCTTGTCGGCCACGATGAAGGCGGAATAAAATCCGACACCGAACTGGCCGATCAGATTCGCATCCTTCTGCTGGTCGCCGCTGAGTTTGGTAAAGAATTCCCTTGTGCCGGACTTGGCGATTGTGCCGAGATTGTTGATGACCTCGTCACGGCTCATGCCTATGCCGTTGTCGCTGATCGTCAGAGTACGTGCATCCTTGTCGTAACTGACGCGTATCTGCAGTTCGGAATCGCTTTCAAACAGGCTGTCATTATGCAGCGCCTCGAAGCGCAATTTGTCGCAGGCATCCGATGCGTTGGAGACCAACTCGCGCAGAAATATCTCGCGGTTGGAATAAAGCGAATGGATCATCAATTGCAGAAGTTGTTTGACTTCCGTCTGAAATCCCATCGTTTCGCGATTGGCAGCAATATTTTCAGTCATATGAATCCCTTAAAATCCGTTAATACGAAAACCCTGGAGCAGAATGGAGTCGTTTCGGGCAATTTCAAGAGGTATGCCACATATTCACGTCCCGACTTTCCAGGTTTTGCATTTTCCGCGTGAATTCATCTCATGGCCTAAAGCTTGACCCTGCCCAACCGCAACGCATTTGTAATCACGGATACCGAACTGAAGCTCATTGCGGCAGCGGCAATGATGGGTGACAGCAACAAGCCGAAGAAAGGGTACAGCACCCCTGCAGCAATCGGCACACCCAACATGTTGTAGAAGAAGGCGAAGAACAGGTTCTGGCGGATGTTGCGCATGGTAGCCTGACTCAAATGACGCGCCCGGACGATGCCGTTCAGGTCGCCCTTGATCAGTGTCACTCCGGCGCTTTGCATCGCCACATCGGTGCCGGTGCCCATCGCGATACCGACCTGGGCCTGGGCCAGTGCCGGCGCATCGTTGATGCCGTCGCCCGCCATCGCGACGATGCGACCTTCCGCTTGGAGTTTCTTGATAATCTCTGCCTTTTGTTCCGGCAGCACTTCGGCTACCACGCGTTTGATGCCCAATTTATTCGCGACCACTTCGGCCGTGGCGCGACTGTCGCCGGTGAGCATGACCAGTTCCAGGCCGGCAGCCTGCAGGGCGCGCACCGCTTCCGGTGTGGATTCCTTGATCGGATCGGCCACGCCGATCAGCCCCGCAGGCTGGCCATCGACGGCCATGAACATCACGGTCTGACCTTCTGCGCGCAGCGCATGGACACGTTCGATCAGATCACCTATATGTATTTTGAGCTCGGCAAAATATTTCTGATTGCCGATGGATACCTTCCGGCCTGCCACCAGACCGCTGATGCCCTTGCCGCTGACCGATTGGAATTCCTTCACCTCGGACAAGGTCAGGCTGCGTGCTGCCGCCCCCTTGACGATGGCATCCGCCAGGGGGTGTTCACTGGCACGTTCCAGGCTGGCTGCCATTTGCAGAATTTCGTTGTCGTTAAATCTTGGCAGCGCCACGACCGAGGCCAGTTTTGGTTTTCCCTCGGTCAGGGTACCGGTCTTGTCGGTTACCAGCGTGTTCACCTTTTCCATGATTTCCAACGCCTCGGCATTTTTGATCAGTACGCCCTCGGTCGCACCGCGCCCGGTTCCGACCATGATCGAGATCGGCGTTGCCAGTCCCAATGCACAGGGGCAGGCGATGATCAGCACCGACACGGCCGCGACAATCGCGTGGGCGAATCTCGGTTCGGGCCCCCACACCATCCAGACCGCAAATGCCAACAAAGCCGAGAGCACCACGATGGGAACGAAATAGCCTGATACCGTATCGGCCAGCCGCTGTATCGGCGCGCGCGAACGCTGCGCTTCGCTGACCATCTGGATGATCTGCGCAAGCAGCGTGTGCGAACCAACCTTTTCTGCACGCATCAGCAGGCCGCCGGTTCCGTTCATCGTGGCACCGATCACCTTTTCTCCCTGTTGCTTTTCCACTGGAATCGGTTCACCGGTCACCATGGATTCATCGACCGAACTGCTGCCTTCCAAAACCCGGCCATCCACCGGAATCTTTTCGCCGGGACGCACACGCAAGGTGTCACCGACCTGCACCTGCTCCAGCTTGATGTCTTCTTCCTTGCCATCGCTGCGCACGATACGCGCGGTCTTCGGCGCAAGACCCAGCAACAGTTTGATCGCGTTGTTGGTGCGGCTGCGCGCTCTGAGCTCCAGCACCTGCCCCAACAGCACCAGCACGGTGATCATTGCCGCCGCTTCAAAATAGATCGGCAAGGTGCCATCCGCGCGGCGCAGCGTCTCCGGAAATATTTCCGGCAGGAACGTGCCGACCACGCTGTAAGCCCAGGCCACGCCGACGCCCAGCGAGATCAGCGTGAACATGTTCAAATGCCAGTTGACTACGGACGCCCAGCCGCGCTGGAAAAACGGCCAGCCGCCCCACAGCACGACCGGCGTCGCCAGCAGGAATTCGGCCAGCTGCAAGTGCCCCGATGTGATCATATGCGGCACCAGTCCCTTCCACATATCGCCGGCCATTGCCATCACGAACACCGGCACGGCCAATGCCAGGCTGAACCAGAAACGCCGAGTCATGTTGTCCAGTTCGGGATTGTCCTCCTTGGCTGCGACCGTCCTCGGTTCCAGTGCCATGCCGCATTTCGGGCAAGTACCGGGTGCATCCCGAATGACCTCGGGGTGCATCGGACAGAAATATTCGGTGATGTCCGGCTTGGGCAGCGCATCCTCGGGCTCCAGCGCCATGCCGCACATCGGACATGCACCCGGCTTTGACTCGCGCACTTCGGGATCCATCGGGCAGATGTACACTGCGCCCGGTATCGCAACCTGGGGCTCAGCCGGAGCCGGATGAAGGTATTTCTCGGGATCGGCAGAAAACTTCGCCTGGCACTTGGGATTGCAAAACAGATAGGTCTTGCCAGCATGTTCGTGGCGCAACGGCGAATCAGGCTTCACCGTCATGCCGCACACCGGGTCCTTGATCTCGCCCGTATCGGTCATGCCGCCGATAAGATATTTGTCCGGGTCGGCCGAAAACTTGGTCTGGCACTTCGGACTGCAAAACCGATAAGTCTTGCCGTTATAGTCATGGTGCAACGGAGAGTCCGGTTTCACCGTCATGCCGCATACGGGGTCTATGTGTGTTTTCGTCCCTGACTGTTTTTTAGCAGATGGATGGCTCGTCATGATAATTCCCCTGTATTTTGAATATCCTTATTTGAGTCCGCCCCGTAATATCCATGACTGGTATATTTGGTCAGCCCAGCAACTGTGAAAATTGGAAATCAGCGCAAGCTTCTCATCATCGTTCAATTTGCCATTGAAGCCGGTCATTTTTCCTCCCATCGGGACACCGCCCCGGTCTATGGCTTTCTTCAAGATGCTCGGAGATAACACCATCATGCTTTTAAGCATAAATACACCCGCTCTTGTCGCACTGTACTCGGATTTTCAGGACGTGCTGCTTTGCTCGAATTCCTCACGTTCAATTTCACCATGCGCCTTCCGCTCCCCGAGTAGATCGGGTGCGTTTTTTCACGAACGTAACCCCTACTTTTTGCCGTGACCAATATGTATTTGCCCAACCCTACAAGAGCAACGTTCAATGCACCCAAGATCACACGGTCTGGGCGGGAGCTTAAAATTGCTATAATAAATCAGGCTCCTGCTGAAACAAATAATAGCAACAAGGCTGATCCAGCTTTCACCATATAAAAGCGATAGAACATAATTGTTGCATGAAATTCCATAATTGGACGTTATTGCTGCCCTTGGCATAACAGGCGCAAAGTAAAATGGGTAACGGCTGCAGCATGCATTTTTGAATAAGAGGCTTCGGGTATCGGGGGGTTACAAGTTGGATGATTCGGATCACAAGGAAGTCTTGCGTTTTGCCCGAACCCCGGCCTTGCCGGGCGTCGAGCTGATGACGGCACGCGGCAGTCCGCATGCCTGGCGGGTTTACCACGAACAATATGCCGTGTGCACCGTTGACAAGGCAACGGCCGATATCCGCTACCGCCGCAATTTGCACCAGATCGCCAACCGCAGCACCTTGTTATTCGAACCGGGCGAAACACACCTGACTCAGCCCGTGACCGTGCCACAGGATTTTCAAGTGCTGTTCTTCACTCCGGAGTCGATGCAACAATACAGCGATGAGATGGAAATGCCGGGTAGGCTGCATTTCAAGCCGGATTGCAACATCGATGAACAGTTGTTACTGTCCTGCAAGCGGCTGCATGCGGCAATCCTGGAGGATGCGGCAGCAATCGAGCAGCAGAGCCTGCTGGCAGATTGCATCGGGACACTGTTCAGCAGCCACGCGGAAAGGCGTGGGCAGACCATGCTGGGTGCAGAAAAACTACCACTACTGCGTGCGCGCGACTTTCTGATTGACCGTTACGCCCATACATTATCACTGGACGAAATTGCCGCAATTGCCGGGTTGAGCCGCTTTCATTTTCTGAAGGCATTTACTGCCCAGTTCGGCCTGCCGCCGCATTCCTACCAGATTCACCTGCGCATCGAGCGCTCGCTGCCGCTGCTGCGCCAGGGAGTGTGTTTGTCCCATGTCGCAGAGGCGATAGGGTTCAATGACCAGAGTCATTTCATTCGGCATTTCAAGCGCATCATGAGGGTCACGCCGGGACGCTACAAAGGCCTAATGCCGGTTTCCCGCAGATCACTCTAGCTGTTGTCCTGCTTCCTGCAACAGCAGCGATCGGATACCTTATTTTTTACTTCAGCAATCCATACTGAATCACGTAATAAATCATCTCGGCGTTATTTTTCAATTTCATTTTTTCGAGGATATGCGCACGGTAGGTGCTGATGGTTTTGACGCTCAAAGAAAGCGTGGTGGCGATTTCGGACGCCTTTTTCACGGAACCGAGCAGTTTCAATACCTGGAACTCCCTGTTGCACAGATTTTCATGCAATGGCTTTTCACGGTCGGTATTGAAGCCGGACCAGCATTTACCGGGTTGATCGATCTGTGCCGGCTCGCGGCTATGCCTGAATGTGCGGATCAGCCGTACAGTTTGCGTCCGCGGATACGGGCGCGATGCGCCCTGCGTTGTTCACCCTCGGTGAGCGGCTTGGGCTTGGACCCTTCGAACGGATTTTTGCTGGAGTTGTACTGGATCTTCAGCGGTGTGCCTTTGAGCTTGAATATCTCGCAGAAAGTGCGTTCAAGATAGCGGCTATAGCTGGCCGGCACATCGTCCAGGCCGCTGCCGTGTATCACGATCAGCGGCGGGTTGCTGCCGCCCTGGTGGGCGTAGCGCATTTTCGGTATGAAGCGCCCGCTCTTGGGCGGTGCCTGTTTTTCCAGCGCGCCGATCAGGGCACGGGTTAGTTTCGGGGTGGACAGCTTGGACATCGCCGCCGCATAGGCCTCGTCCACTGATTTCAGCAAGCCCGGTATGCCGTTACTGTGCAGCGCGGAGATGAAATGCAATTTGGCAAAACTCAGGAAATGCAGCTTGCGTTCGATGTCGCGCTTGACCTGGTCGCGGTGGTGTTCGTCCAGGCCGTCCCACTTGTTGACCGCCAGTACCAGCGCGCGCCCCGCCTGCAGCACATAGTCAGCCACATGCGCATCCTGCTCGGTGATCTGGTCGCGGGCATCAACCACCAGCACCACCACGTTGGCATCCTCGATCGCCTGCATGGTCTTGATCACGGAGAATTTCTCCACCGCCTCTTCGACCTTGCCGCGCCGGCGCACCCCTGCGGTGTCGATAATGGTGTACTGCTTGCCGCCGCGCTCAAAGTCAATGTAGATACTGTCGCGCGTGGTACCCGGCTGGTCAAACGCGATCACGCGCTGTTCACCGAGAATGGCATTCACCAGCGTCGATTTGCCGACATTGGGGCGGCCTACAATGGCCAGCTTGGGCGGGTGCTCATGCTCGGTTTCTTCCTCTGCTTCCGGCGGAAAATTCTCCAGCGCGATCTCGACAACCCCGGTGACATTGTCGCCATGTGCGGAAGAGATTGGAAAAGGTTCGCCCAGTCCCAACTCGAAAAATTCCGCCGTCACCTTGGCGCGCGCCATCCCTTCAGCCTTGTTGACCAGCAGCAGGATCGGCTTGCCGGTCTTGCGCAACTGTTCGGCAATGATCGCGTCCTGCGGCGTGCAGCCGGCGCGGCCGTCGACCAGGAACATCACCACGTCGGCTTCATCCACGGCCTGGCGGCTTTGCCTGGCCATTTCGAACATGATGCCATCCTTTGCAACCGGCTCAAGTCCGCCGGTATCCACCACCAGAAAAGGCCTTTCCCCAACCCGGCCCTTGCCGTAATGTCGATCACGGGTCAGTCCCGGCTGGTCAGCGACCAGTGCGTCGCGACTGCGCGTGAGGCGATTGAACAGGGTGGATTTGCCCACGTTTGGACGACCGACCAGAACCACTGTGGGCAACATACTGGAATCTTTCCTTATTTGAGTGTCAGCGAATACATTTCGCCACCGCGCGTCTGCACCAGCAGTCCGTCATCCAAACCCATCGGCGTCGCCTCGATCGCTCCACCGTCCAGCTTGATACGTGCGGCAAAGCTTCCGTCATTGAGATTCAATGCATGCAGGTATCCTTCCAGGTCGCCGACCACGGCATAGTTTCCGAACACGTAAGGTGCGGTCAGACTGCGATACAACAGATCCGCATTCTTCCACACCATCGCACCGTCGGTTTTATCCAGAGAAATCACGGATCCGGTCGAATCGCTGAGGTAAAGATATTTGCTGAATATCGTCAGGCCGGTATAGCTGGAAATGTCCCGGCTCCATAACTGATTGCCTTGCGCAGTGTCAAAACAAGCGGTTCGCCCCTGAAACGAAACGGCGCAAACCTGATCATCATCCACGACCGGGTCGCTGGTCACATCACTGATGCGTTCCAATTCCGTATTGCCGCGCGGTTGCGACACCAGTGTTTCCCATAGCACCTCACCATCGCTGATGCGTATCGCGGCCAGTTTCCCAGCCGCAAATCCGGCAAAGGCTACACCCCTCTGTATGGCTACGCCCGCATGACTGCGCACAACCAGTGCCGGTGTGCTTCGCTCGTACGTCCACACCTGTTTGCCGTTTTCGGCGTTCAATCCGGCGATCCGCCCATCGCCGCTGCGCACCATCACAATGCCGTCGGCAACTTTCGAAACGTTAAGCACTTCGCTGGATACCAGGCTTTTCCATCTGAGCTTGCCATCCTCGCCGTATGCCAGCACATCACCCTTGTTGCTGCCGACGAACACCATGCCGTCGCCACTGGAAACGCCGCCGGAAATCACCATTCCGGTTTCGATACGCCAAATCTCCTTGCCGTTGGTACGATCCAGACGCAGCAAACTTCCTTTACCCGTAGCGCAATATATCGCATCCTTGGTCAGCGTTGTCTGCAGCAAATCCGGCCCCTGATTGCCTATGCTGGTGTGCCAGCGCACGTCAAACTGGGCAGTCTGCTTGAAATTGAACAGTATGGCCGGCTCGGCATCTTTTTTTACACCGGCCCAATCGGGTCTGGAATCCTCCGTTGAGGCACAACCGCCCAGCGCGGCCAGCATCAACAGGCCCGTCAAAATCCCGAATTTAACCCTGAAACCTGCTCCCTTTGGGCGGGCACTGCCAATGCGCGCAATCATTTTGCGGGTCCCAGGGCATCAAGTTTCATCTGGATCAGGCTGCGGTACATGCTTTGCGGATCAATCTTTTCATAGGCCAAGTTGTATGAACTCCTGGCTTCATCGGTCTTGCCCTGCGCGCTCAGCACGTCACCCTTCAAATCCGAATACAGGCCATCAAACGAGTCGGGATGTTTGGCATCAAGCAAGGCGAGCGCGTCCGCATATTTTTTTTCATCCAGCAGCAGGGCCGCAAGGCGCAGTCTCGCCACATCCTTGAGCGTGGCTTCCCCGGCATTATCGATCACCCAGCGCAATTCGGTCTTGGCTCGTGCTGGATCATTTGCCTGCTCATTCACCCGCGCAGCCAGCAATTCTGCACGCGCTGCATAGATGCTGGAGCCGAACTTGTTGGTTACCGCGGCAGCGGCATCGTTGATACGCTTGGTATCGTTGCTGGCAAGTTGCTCGATCAATTGCTGGTACAAAGTGGCCGCACCAGTTGACTGCTGGCTCTGGTAATACTGCCAACCCCGCCAGCCGCCGGTCGCGACCACTATAACCAACAGCGCGCCGAGTATCTGGTTGCGGTTATCCTTCCACCATGTCTTGAGGGCTTCAAGTTGTTCCTGTTCCTGCAAATCCAATGTTGCCATTTCGTCTACTCCCGCTTGATAAATATATTTGTTGCTCTAATACAATGCAGCTCCGCCTGCAGGAATCGTTCTGCAGTGCAATGAAAATCGTTTGCTAGCATTTCAGGAACCGCACCACGGTCGCGGTGAGATTTTGCACGGTCACCCGCTCCTGTTCGCCTCCCTGCATCGGCTTGACGCTGACCTCATTTGCCTGCGCTTCGTCATCGCCGATCACCACCGCCACCCGGGCAGCGCTGGCATCGGCCTTTTTCATCTGCGACTTGAAACTTCCGCCTCCGCAATGCAGCAGCACCTTCAAATTGCCGTCGCGCAATTGTTCCGCCACGGTGCTTGCGAGTCGACCGGCCAATTCGCCCTGATGCACCACGTACACATCGACAGCCTGCCTGGGCAGCATCATGCCATCCTCCTGCAGCAACGCAAGCAACCGCTCGACGCCCATCGCAAAACCGGTTGCAGGGGCTGATTTTCCGCCGATCTGTTCGACCAGTCCGTCATATCGACCACCGGCACAGATCGTTCCCTGGGCACCGAGTCGGGTGGTCACCCACTCGAACACGGTGCGGTTGTAGTAATCCAGCCCGCGTACCAAGCGCGGGTTGATCTCGAACGGCACATCGTGGTGCTTGAGTATCGCCTGAACCTCGTCAAAGTGACGTAGCGCATCATCTTCCAGTTCGTCCATCAAACTGGGCGCACCGCTGATCAATTCCTGCATCGACGGATTCTTGCTGTCCAGTATGCGCAACGGATTACTGTGCAGACGGCGCGTGGCATCGGCATCCAGCACGTCCCTGTGCTGCTCGAAGTAGGCGATCAACTTGGCACGATGGCGGTGCCGTGAAGCGGTATCGCCCAGGGTGTTCAATTGCAGGGCGACATCGCGCAGACCGAGCTTGTTCCACAGCCGCGCGCACATCAGGATCTGTTCCGCATCGATATCCGGGCCGGCAAAACCCAGCGCTTCCACGCCGAACTGGTGAAACTGGCGGTAACGCCCCTTCTGGGGACGCTCATGGCGAAACATCTGCCCGCTGTAATACAAACGCTGCGGTGCGTTATACAGCAAATTGTGCTGCAGCACGGCACGAACGCATGAAGCGGTCCCCTCGGGGCGCAGCGTCAGCTGATCACCGTTGAGCGCATCGGCAAAACTGTACATCTCTTTTTCCACGATGTCGGTCACTTCGCCGATGGCGCGCTTGAACAAGTCTGTCGGTTCGACCAGCGGCATGCGGATGTTGCGGTAGCCGTAGCTGTGCAGCCAGTCGCGCACCACGTCCTCGAACCATAACCACAATCCCGCCTCGTCCGGCAGGATGTCATTCATGCCGCGCACGGCTTGCAGGGTTTCGTTACTACTCATCTTTTCTGGGATTTCTCTAAACGGTGTGAAGCGGGATGCGGCGCGGCGCGTATTTGCGCGCCACATAGCTGTCCACGATATCGGTAAATTCACCGGCGATATTGTCACCGCGCAGGGTCATGGCTTTTTCACCGTCGATATAGATCGGCGCGGCGGGACTCTCGCCGGTTCCGGGCAGACTGATGCCGATGTTCGCCAGCTTGCTTTCACCCGGGCCGTTGACCACACAACCCATCACCGCCACGGTCATGTTCTCCACGCCTTCATACTGTTCGCGCCACAGCGGCATCTGCGTGCGCAAATGGGTCTGAATGCTCTGTGCCAGTTCCTGAAAAAAACTGCTGGTGGTGCGTCCGCAACCGGGGCATGCCGTCACCATCGGCGCAAATGCGCGCATCCCCAAAGTCTGCAGGATTTCCTGTCCGACCAGCACTTCCTGGGTGCGATCGCCGCCCGGCTCCGGGGTCAGCGAAATACGGATGGTGTCGCCTATGCCTTCCTGCAACAGCACGGACAACGCGGCAGTCGAAGCGACGATACCCTTGGAACCCATGCCCGCCTCGGTCAAACCCAGATGCAGCGCATAGTCGCACTGTATTGAAAGCGCGCGGTACACCGCGATCAGATCCTGCACATCGCTGACCTTGCAGGACAGCACGATGCGGTTATGCGCCATGCCTAACTTCTCCGCACGCTGCGCACTCTCCAGTGCCGAAGCAATCAGTGCGGCACGGGTCACTTCACTTGCTTGTTTGGGCTGCGCAAGACGCGAATTTTCGTCCATCATGCGCACCACCAGTTTCTGGTCCAGGCTGCCCCAGTTCACCCCGATACGCACCGGCTTGTCATAGCGGATCGCGGTTTCGATCATCATCGTGAACGGGTCATCCTCCTTGCGGTTACGCCCGACGTTGCCCGGGTTGATGCGGTATTTCGCCAGTGCCTGCGCGCAATCGGGGTAATCGGTGAGCAAACGATGGCCGTTGTAATGGAAGTCGCCCACCAGCGGTACATCGCAGCCCATACTGTCCAGGCGGGCACGAATGTTGGCCACCTGTGCGGCTGCCTCGGGGCTGTTGACGGTGATACGCACCAGTTCCGAACCGGCCTTGGCCAGCTCAAAGACCTGCTGCGTGGTGGATTCGACATCGGCCGTATCGGTATTGGTCATGGATTGCACCACGACTGGCGCACCGCCTCCCAGCATAACCTTGCCGACCAGCACCCGTTGCGACGGGCGGCGTTTAATAATGGTATTGCCCATGCTCACTCCAGCGTAATCCGCGCCACTTCGCTTGAAGAATTGGTATGTGGCGCCAGATCGACCGGCTTGCCGTCCTGGTACAAACGCGTTGCTGCGGCATGGCCGATCACCAGCGACAGCGGCAATTGGCCCTTGATACTCAATTCGCTGCCGGGCGGATTGATCTGCGACGAAATCAAATTCCCATTTCCGTCCGTGATTTCCGTCCACGACTCTTCGTCGAACACCAGATGCAACGAAGATAATTTCCCCTTTGCTACAGTGCGGACAGGCGTTGTGGCCGCCGTACCGCTCGCAGCGCCGGTTTTGTTCGCGGTGCTTTTATGTGTTGCCGAAACTGCCGATCTTGCCGGCGACACAGTTTCAGCGGGAACGGCTTTCGCTTTTTGGGGGGCGGGTTTCTCCGTGCTGGACTGGTGCCTGGGCTCTGCAGGGGGTGGCTCTGTCTTTCTATGCTCCTTGGCGGGAGGCGGCTCAATCTTTCTGCGTTCCTCGACACGGGGTGTATGGATCACTTCTGCCTCGGCGGGCAGGGATACCGGAGCTTCAATCTTCACGACAGCGGCATGCTTGACCGGCGCTGTAAAATGCCACACAGCAAATCCAGCCACGACCACGGCCATCAGCAATGCGGCGGCCAGCATAATCATGTTCTTTTGCGCGGTATAGTCGACCGGGAACGGTACATTGACGGAAGCCGGGACCAGTTCCGGTGTCGATGACTTTGTTTGCGGCAGCGCCGCAAACAAGGTCTCAGCATCGAGGTTCAGTATCTTGGCATAACTGCGCACAAAACCGCGCAAGAATGCAGTTTCAGGAAGATTCTTGAAATCATCTGCTTCCAGAGCCTCGATTTGGCGGGGTGCAAATTTGGTCTGGGCAGCCACATCCGCGATGCTCATGCCCAGTTGATTGCGCGCCTCGCGCAGCATCGCACCCAGCGATGGATGCGGCATCGCCGATCCGGGATTAACCTGCTCTGGCTTATTTTCCGGAATCTGTTCCATCACTCACCGTTATTCAGCATTTGGGTTTCACTCGCATCGGGGAAACGATTGCGCAATTGGGTGGCATAGCTGTCCGCTGTATTGCGATTGCCGATCTTGCGATTGATCTTTATGCCAAGCCAAAGTTGCTCCGCGGTAAGGTTGTCTGACTTTTGCGCAAGATCGGCAAAATATTTTTTGGCCGCAAAGTAATGCATGTTGGTATAGTTCAAATCGGCCAGCGCAAACAGGGTTTGCACAGAATCAGGCTGCGCCTGCAACGACTTTTGCAGGAAATATTCGGCATCCTTGTTGTTGCCGGCTTTTCTGGAACACAGGCCGGCATTCAGGTAGGCACGGCCTGGTGTCGTGTACAAGGGGTTTTTAATTGCATCCATGAATTGGGGAATGGCTTCTTTTGCCCTGTCATTCTGGCACAAGAACCAGCCATAGTTATTATGGGCGTCGGAGTTGGTGTTATCCAGGGACAGGCTGTGCTGGAAGTCTGCATCGGCGTCCTTGTTCTCGCGCAGGGCCATATGCACCAGCGCGCGGACATTGTATGCAGGTGCATAGTCACGGTCGGCATTCAATGCTTTCTTCAATTCATCCAGCGCGATGCCGTACTGTCCCCGCTGATAATACAAGCCAGCCAGTTCAGTGTGCACTTTGGCACTCTTATATGGCTGCGAGTTTTCGGAAGGGGTACTGCAACCCGCCAGCAGCGCCCACGAAAAAAATACCAGGATCAGTTTGTTCACGGTATGCCTCGACATTTTAGTTATACAGCACCTGTAGAGCGCTGCAGCGTCCTTTTGGTTCTATCCATGACCTGACCGGCCAGCTGCCCGCAGGCGGCAGCAATATCGTCGCCGCGCGTCTTGCGCGTGGTCGTTACGATATTAGCCTGCATCAGCACATCGCGGAAACGCTGGATTGCTTCGGGACGCGAGCGCCGGTATTGGGTCTGCGGAAACGGATTGAACGGGATCAGGTTGAATTTGCACGGCACGTCGCGCACCAGGCTGACCAGATCACGGGCCTGCTGCACCGAATCGTTCACGCCTTCCAGCATCACATATTCAAAGGTGATGAAATCACGCGGCGCACGCTCCAGATAACGCTGGCAGGCGGCCAGCAACACTTTAAGCGGATACTTCTGGTTGATCGGCACCAGTTCGTCGCGCAGCTTGTCATTCGGCGCGTGCAATGAAACCGCCAGGGCCACCGGGCACTCATCGCGCAGCCTGTCCATCGCCGGCACGATGCCGGAAGTGGACACCGTCACGCGCCGGCGCGACAAGCCGTAAGCCTGGTCGTCCAGCATCAATCGCAATGCGTTCACGGTGTTATCGAAATTCAGCAATGGCTCACCCATCCCCATCATCACCACGTTGCTGATTTTCCAGTTGCCCTCTTCATCCTTGCCCAGTTGATGATTCGCCCACCACAGTTGGCCGATGATCTCCGCCACGCTGAGGTTGCGGTTGAAACCCTGCTTGCCGGTCGAGCAGAAAGAACAGTTCAGCGCGCAACCCGCCTGGCTGGAAATGCAAAGGGTTCCGCGCGTTTCTTCGGGAATGTAAACCGCTTCCACGGCATTTCCTGTGCCGACGTTGAGCAGCCACTTGCGGGTACCGTCGTCGGATAATTCTTCACGCATCACCTCGGGCGGGGTAATGCAGGCGGATTGCGCGAGCTTGTTCCGCAAGGTTGCCGCAATGTCGGTCATCGCGGCAAAATCGGGCTCCCCGACCTTGTATATCCAGCGCATCAGCTGGCGGGCACGGAACGGCTTCTCGCCCATTTCCGTTAAATAGCCGGCCAGCGCATGCGCATCAAAGTCGAGGAGGTTTTGTTGCATCGTAAGTTTTTATCGTGAATGTATATTCTTTTTCGGGAAGAAATATGCAATCTCGGTTGCAGCATTTTCAACCGAATCCGAACCGTGCACAGCGTTGGCATCGATGCTGTCGGCAAAATCGGCGCGAATCGTGCCTTTGTCGGCTTTCTTCGGGTCGGTCGCGCCCATCAGATCGCGGTGCTTCAGAACGGCGTTTTCACCTTCCAGCACCTGTATCATCACCGGTCCGGAGATCATGAATGCAACCAGGTCCTTGAAGAACGGGCGGGCACTGTGCACGGCATAAAAGCCCTCCGCCTCCGCCCGGTTCAGGTGGCGCATCTGTGCAGCGACGATCTTCAACCCGGCCTTTTCAAAGCGGGTGTAGATCTGACCGATGACATTCTTGGCGACCGCATCGGGTTTGATGATAGACAACGTACGTTCTACAACCATGCTTATTTCTCCAAACAATATTAAAAATTGATCAAAAATTTCAAGGGCGTGATTCTAACAGGCTTTGCGCGCTCTGTCGCAGGTGGCTGGGCCGGTTTCGAGGTATATCAATCAGCGCCCAAAAAACCATTTCATGATGAAAACATGGCCCGACTAGCCATGCCAATCAGGAAAGTGGTGTTAATTGAACATCAAGTTTGGCAGGAACAGGGTTACCTGGGGTATGTAGGTAACAATGACGAGAAAAACCAGCAGCACCATCAACCAGGGCAAGGCCGCCCTGGTGACCTGAATGATGCTCATGCCAGTGATGCCGCTGGTCACGAACAGATTTAGCCCCACCGGAGGTGTGACCATGCCGATCTCCATATTGACCACCATGATTACACCAAGGTGTATCGGATCGATACCCAAATGTGTGGCGATCGGAAAAAAGATCGGCGCGAGGATCAGGATGATGCCGGTGGGCTCCATGAAGTTACCCGCGATCAGCAGGATGATGTTCACCACCAGCAGGAACATCCACGGCGTCATCCCAATCGCAACTATGTGCTCGGCTATGGTTTGCGGGATACGCTCAGTGGTCAGCACATGGGCAAACAACATCGCGTTGGCGACGATGAACATCAGCATCACCGTGGTACGGCTGGCATCCACAAAAACCTGGGGCAACTGGTGCAATTTCAAATCGCGGTAGATGAATACCGTGACAAACAGCGCATACACAGCCGATACGGCTGCAGCCTCGGTCGGCGTGAAAATGCCCCCATAGATTCCGCCCATGATGATGACCAGCAAAGCCAGTCCCCACATTGATTTCCTGAATTTGGAAAACACCTCACCCAGACTTGCGCGGGGAGTTATCGGCAAATTCAGCTTCTTGACCCGCCAATGCACCGCCAGCATCAGCATCAGTCCCAGCAGAATTCCCGGAATCACGCCTGCCATGAACATGCGGCCCACCGACACATCCGTCACGGCCGCGTATACCACCATCACAATGGACGGCGGAATCAGAATCCCCAATGTGCCGGCATTGCAGATCACACCGGCAGCAAAATCCTGCGGATAGCCGCTGCGCACCATCCCGGCGATAACAATCGAACCGACAGCAACCACTGTGGCCGGGCTCGATCCTGATACCGCGGCAAACAGCATGCAGGCAAGGATGGACGCGATCGCCAAACCACCGCGCAGATGACCCACAGCCGCGATCGCAAAATCGACCATGCGTTTGGCGACCCCGCCGGTGGACATCAATGCGCCGGCCAATATAAAGAACGGGATCGCCAGCAGGGTGTAGTGCTCGCTGGTTTCATATAATTTGACCGACAGCGATGCCAGAGAATCCTGGGCAAAGAACACAATGGTCAGCAAACTCGACAGGCCCAGGCTTATGGCTACCGGAACACCGATCAACATGCAAAAGAACAGGGAACTGAAAAGAAAAATGGTGTTCACTTGTTCTCCTCCATTGCCTTCAGTTTGAGCGCCTCTTCGACCTCATCCACAAGATGCAAGCGGTCAGACTTCCCGGTAATCAGATTCACCAGCACCGGCAGGAATCGCAGTGCCAGCAAGGTAAAACCGATGGGCAGAATGGCACGCGCGATCCATATCTTCATCGGCAAGTCGTCCATTTCGATACCCACTGCTTTCATCTTCAATACATAGATCATGGAACCATAGATCACCAATCCCGCATAAAGCAGGCAGAGCAGTACGGCCAGGATGGAAGTGATGCGGCGCGGCTTGGGCGGCAACATTTTGACGACTGCGTCCACCCCGATATGCGCGCCAACCCTGACCCCATAGGAGATTCCGATGAATATCATGCCGGCGAACATCACCGTGTTGAGTTGCAGAGACCAGGTAAAACCGGAGTCGAACACATAGCGCAGGACCACTTGCACAAAGGTGAGCAGCGTCATCGCTGCAAGCAGGAGTGCGATCAGCCACTCGTCCAGCCGCTTGAGAAATTTCATGACTTCCCCCTGAAATGACCCCGGCTGGGCCGGGGTCTATAGACTTGTGCAGTCAATTAGCATTCAGATTTGCTTCGCATTGCGGATGCTTATTTGCTTTCGTTGGCTTGTTGCGCTGCCTCAACCAGATCCTTGCCGATTTCCGGTTCGAATTGTGCCCATACCGGCTTCATAGCCTTGCGCCATTCTGCCTTTTGCGCTTTGGTCAGCGTGATGACCTCGGCTTTTTTGGCCGCGATCACTTTGGCGCGGTAACTTTCGTCCTCGGTCATCGCGATCTTGTTGCCATAGGTTATCGATTCTGTCATCGCTTTGGCCAGCCCTGCCCTGACATCAGCTGGCAGCCCGTTCCACCATTTCGCATTGGTGACCACCATGTAATCAAGCACACCATGGTCGCTCTCGGTGATGTATTTCTGGACCTCATAGAACTTCTTGGTGTAGATGTTGGACCATGGGTTTTCTGCGCCATCGACCACACCGGATTGCAATGCCTGATAGACCTCGGCAAAGGCGAGCTTTTGCGGATTGGCGCCAATATCCTTGAACTGTGCTTCCAGCACATCCGAAGACATGATACGGAATTTCAATCCTTTGGCATCTTCGGGTGTACGCAACGGTACATTGGCCGACAATTGTTTCATACCGTTATGCAGAAAACCCAAGCCGATGAGACCCTTGTCCTCCATCGAATTGAGCAATTCGAGTCCCTTTGGACTGCGCTGAAAGCGGTCAACAGCTTCGATGTTGTCAAACAGGAATGGCAGGTCGAATACCTGCAGCTTTTTGGTGTACTTGCCGAATTTGGCCAATGCGGGGGCTACAATTTGCACGTCTCCCAGCAACAGTGCCTCCATTTCCTTCCCGTCGCCATACAACTGGCTGTTCGGGAACACCTCCACCTTGACCTTGCCAGGCAAATACTTCTCGGCGAGTTCCTTGAACTTCAAGGCAGCCTGGCCCTTCGGTGTGTCTACAGCAACAACGTGGCTGTATTTGATGATGATCGGATCGGCCGAAGCCACCGCGGAAAGACTCAACAATATGGCAGTGCAAAACGCAATAATCAGCTTCATGGCTTTCTCCCTCGATGAAATTAGCGGAACTGTCACAATATTTTTTATAAATTGTAACAATTTGTAACCGGCATGATAGCCCAATTAACTGCAGGACACCAACACTCCGTCCTCGCTTTCATCGGCAAGATAATCCGCATCGATTGCCACACCCACCACGCATGCCAAATCTTCGCCGCAAAACAGCAGTGGCAGACGCACACGCTCCCAGGGAGGGATGCGATGCTGCTGCAGCAGATTCTTGAGTGTTCGCTTCGCCGCGGCCGGGTGCGGCCTGATGACTTCGGCACCGTTGCGCAGGCGCAGCGTCACCGGGGCGTGCTGCAGCTTGCGGAAACTGATCCCCGCACCGGTGGTGCGCGAAAAATGCAGCCGTTTTGCGAGCGGAACCCAGTCCAGCATTGCTTCGCCCTGCCACGGCAATGACAGGGCACGGTCAAATTCTGCTGTCTCGGGCAACAGATACACGCAGTCCCGGTAACGGCGCAGCTGGAATTCGCCAACGCGAACTTCCACGGCGGCATCCTGCCGCGCATCGCAAAGCTGCCGCAGCATTTCGTCGAGATGGGCGCTTTGCGGCATTGGCGCTCCCTGTGTATGCAGAAAGTAGCGCAGCAAATTCTTTGCGCGGGTCGATGACAATGCGCGCAGTGCCTCTACCCGCATCGCATTGCCGTCCAGTGCCTGCCCCGCATCCAGCCGGGCGAGTTCGTCAAGCAACTGGGTTGCCTCGGCAAAATGCCGGGCACTGCGCCCAAGGGTTTCGCGATAGGCAGGAAAATGCGGTGTCAGCAACGGCATAACGCGATGGCGCAAGTAATTTCGCGGATAACTGTCGTTCGAGTTGCTATCGTCCTCAACCCACTGCAATCCGAACTCAACGGCGTAGTCGAGAATCTCCCGGCGGGAACAATGCAGCAGCGGGCGCAACAAAGCGGGAGAACCGGCGTGCCGGGCAAGCATGGGCCGCCTCGGCATAACCAGCGGCCTGGCTGGCGTTTCTTGGCAGCTTAGTCGAATGGCCGGGGGTTCCTTCAGACTCAGGACGGGCATGGCACTCGCGCCGCGCACCCCGGCGCCGCGCAGCATCTGCAGCAGCAGCGTCTCAGCCTGGTCATCGGCATGATGCGCAAGCGCCACGTAGTCGCAGGGTTGACGGGAAAACGCCGCAATGCGCAGCTTGCGCGCCGCCGCCTCGATGCCATGCGCACGCAGCGGTGCAATATCCACCTGCTCGACTTGAAACGGAATGCGATCGCGTTCGCACAGCTCGGCACAGAATTTCGCCCACGCATCCGCATTGCGGCTGATGCCGTGGTGGACATGCAATGCGGAAATTTGCCAGTCATAACGTGCGGCAAGGTTGTGCAGCACATGCAGCAGCACAACCGAGTCCACGCCGCCGCTCAAACCGACCAGGATGGATCCGTGCGCAGGAACAAGCGGTGCAATCAGCGCCGCTACCCGTTCAACCAGAATATTATCGGTAACCACAATCAAACCCGATGAACATCATTCCGACCGGAATGATGGAAGAAGAGGAAAAAGGTTGTATTACTGAAGCGATACTTCCTTGAACTTGCCATAACTCATCAGGCGATTGAAACGATCCTGTATCAGGCTGACCGTCGGTTTGCTTTGTGCGGTCTTGAGTGCGTCCTGCAAAGCCTTCTTCACGTTCTGCATGGTTGCCGCATAATCGCGATGCGCTCCGCCCAAAGGTTCGCTGATGATCTTGTCCACCAGACCCAGCGCCTTCAGGCGCGTCGCGGTGATACCCAGGGTTTCTGCGGCGTCGGGAGCTTTTTCCGCGCTTTTCCACAGGATCGACGCACAGCCCTCAGGGGAAATGACCGAATAGGTGCTGTATTGCAGCATCAACAGCGCATCGCCGACGGCAATGGCCAGCGCACCACCGGAGCCGCCTTCGCCGATCACGGTACAGATGATGGGCACGCGCAACTCGCTCATCTCGTAAAGGTTGCGTCCGATCGCCTCGGACTGGCCGCGCTCTTCCGCATTTACGCCGGGATATGCGCCGGGCGTATCAATGAAAGTCATGATCGGGATGCCGAATTTTTCCGCCAGACGCATCAGGCGCATCGCCTTGCGGTAGCCTTCCGGACGCGGCATGCCGAAATTGCGGATGATCTTTTCCTTGGTATCGCGGCCCTTCTGGTGCCCGACCACCATCACGCTCTGCCCGTTGAACCGCGCCAGCCCGCCCACGATGGCCTTGTCGTCGGCAAAGGTGCGGTCGCCGTGCAGCTCCTCGAAATCCGTGAATAGCGTCTGGATATAATCCATGGTGTAGGGACGCTGGGGGTGGCGCGACACCTGCGAAATCTGCCAGGGCGAAAGCTTGCTGTAGACATCCTTGGTCAAGGCCACGCTCTTTTTCGACAGGCGTGAAATTTCATCCGCGATGTCCAGTGCAGAATCGTCCTGCATATAGCGCAGTTGCTCGATCTTTTCTTCCAACTCGGCGATCGAACCCTCAAAGTCCAGAAATGATATTTTCATGTTAATTTCCCCATCGTTTAGCGCGGCGCAATAATACTACAAACCGAAGAATCGTTTGATAATCGCCAGTACTTCGCTGTGGCGGTTGCGGATATTGTTGTGCAATCCCGCTTTGCCCATGTTTTTCAGTGCACTGCCCGGTTGCGTCCTGCGCATGGCCATAATGTGCGTGACCTCATCGGTGACGACCGGATGCACCCGCATGATTTCGCCCAAAACCTCCTTGTCGGGTCGGTCACCAGGCTCATTTTGCCGAAAGCACTGCCTTTCGACCGCGCATCCAGGCTGCGCCTTGCCCGCCAGCTTAAGAATGGTACGAACAGGGGGCTAGCAGGAGGCTAGAAAATGCCCAGGGTATTGATGGTGCTTCTGCGCGCTTGCTTGTTGAAAATGAACAACACAAACGCCAGTCCCAATGCCATCAGCAGCACCGGCAGGGATTCGTCACGCCAGAATAAATAAAAAGCAGTTTCCCAAAACGACACCTGTCCCCAAGGACATGGATGAGGCTTTCTACACCAACGAATATTCGGCCAGGCGCTTGCTACGGTGCCAGAATGCCCATGTATTGCCGCGCGTCAGCATTACATGCCGAATGCCATCCCGGCTTAAAATGTCCAGTTGCACCTGTGCGATTTTCCCGTCACGCAACGCCTGCCATAATGGCCGCGCATATCCGCTTTCAAAGTCCTGCAAAGCGCTGCGCCAGGCGGCCAGATCGCCGCTCTGCAAAGCCGAGCGCAACCCTGTCCAGACCAGCAATTGCCCGCCATCGTTTTCCGCTTCTCGCCAATGTCCGGCCCATGCAGAGAACGGAACATCGGCAGCCGCGGCCAGCATTTCAACCAGCACCTCGTCCGAACTCGCATTGCCGTAGTTTTTCTGCGGCGACACGCTATCACTGTGTCCTGTTCCCCACAGCCACACGCTGTTGATAGTCAACTCGCCGCGCTCATCACGGGATTCGTTAGACGGATGCGCGAACAACAGCATCTGTATCTCATTGAAAACCCGGTGCCAGTGGGCTGCATCCGCACCGGTCGGCAATGCCCTGCGTACATCCCCGCCGATCACCTGAGAAATCGGTCTGGTCCGGATATCCGGCAGCGAGTCCAGCCGCACATACCAGCGTTGCGGATGCGGTGCAAAAAATTCCATGCCCTGCCCGGCAAAATGCTCATTCAGGCTGGCGCACATTTGCCCGGCCTCGTCAGCGCTGATTTCACTATGGGCAAGCAGCAGCATCTGGTCGCGCTGCAAGCGCAAATGCACCGGATCGGCGCGCAACCAGCATCCCGCGGCGAGCCCGTCAAAAGCAGCGGAGACAGCCGCGATTGGCGCATCTCCCCGGGGAGGAATATCAAACAGCTTGCAAAGCATGTCTTCCAGCAAATCGGGATCGAGGATTTCACTGTGGCCGCGGCCCAGCATCTTCTCCAAAACAGGCAGGGACAGGCCCGCGCAAACCTCCGCGGCAAAGTCTTTCGGCAGGAACAGATCGGGGATGACCAGATGGACGGATTTCATATCGGTTCAGTACGCCATAATTCTATAGACACCTTGATTTAGCGACTTGATGCATGTTTGGACAGCCAGGAAGACACGCCATCAAGCGAGCGAAAATCGTCCACTGACCTGGCATCGGCATCGGCAAAGCGCGCCTGCGCCATGCGCGCCAGGGCGCGTCCCGGCCCGAGTTCCAGAAACACGCGGCAACCGCGTTCGTACAGCATATCCAGGCAGCCTGACCATTCGATCGTGCGGTCCAGTTGCTGCGACAGCTTCTCGATCGCCGTTTCGCGGCGTATCACCCATGCGGCATCGATGCCGGCGACCACCGGAGTGGCGGGGGCGGTTATCGATGAAGCGTTGAGCAGTGCGCGGAATGGCACGACTGCATCGCGGAGCAGCGGTGTGTGCGATGCCAGTCCCACCTTGAGCCGGGTCAGCCTGGCGCCGCATTCCGCGAACGCTGTGCTCAACTGTTGCAGAGCAACGTCCTCGCCGCCGATGACAAATTCCTCCGGGCCGATCGCGATCGCGATCCAGGCGCGCTGACCTTCACACAGGCGATCCACCTCGTCGCGCCGCAGACCCTGCAATGCCAGCATGCCGCCATGCGTAGCGGCCGCAGCCCGATCCATCAGCGCGGCGCGCGCGACGGCAATGCGCACCAGGTCAATGACCTCGAGCGCACCGGCGCAGGCATAGGCGCCCAGCTCGCCGACGCTGTATCCGCAGAACGCCGCAGGCCTGGGTGCATCCTGCCGCAATGCGGTCCAGAGCGCCAGCTGGGCAAGGCAGATCAATGGTTGCGCGATCGCGTTGCGGAAAATATATTCGGGATGTGCGAGTACTTCGCCCAGCTGCAATCCGAGCACCGCCTCGCCGGATTTAATGACCTCGGTGGCGGCCGGATGATCTGCGATCATGTCCAGCATCGCCGGATGCTG
>Ga0307377_10001051_pt1 | contig 36250 bp, 30 predicted proteins | sample TR3MG_FD_202535 | JGI IMG/M metagenome (GOLD analysis project Ga0307377, IMG submission 202535) | Soil microbial communities from Risofladan, Vaasa, Finland - TR-3 | ecosystem: Environmental > Terrestrial > Soil > Coastal area > Acid sulfate soil | place: Finland: Risofladan, Vaasa | collected... | reverse complement strand
GATGAACCGCTTTCGCCGCATATTGACGCGGTGGGAAAAGAAGCCTGAAAATTATTTGGCTCTGCTTCATCTTGTTTGTGCCATAATTACGTTTCGTTGTTCCGGGTTATTCGGATAGGCTCTAAGTTTGGCTTTTTTTGCGTTACTGTTTCTATCCTGTCCGCACTCGCCGTCTCCTGTGGACAACAACAGCAGCAGTCACGCGAGCTGAACATGCCCGGCTTGGATCAAAAAGTGTGGCTCGTTGACGAAACCAACGGCAAGGGCAAATTTGCCAAATGGGAAATCATCAAGGATGATTCGGCGCCCCACTACTCGCCCGTGATTGCGATAACTCGCAACAAAAACAGCGGTCAAACCTACAACCTCCTTATGGCAAAAGGAACCAGCTTCAAGAACGTTGAATTGGAGGTCAACCTTAAGCGCATAAGCGGCAAGGAAGACCAAGGCGGCGGCATCATCTGGCGGGCCAAGGATAACAACAACTATTACGTTGCACGGTGGAATCCGCTGGAAGAGAATTTGCGTCTTTACGTGGTACTGGACGGCAAACGCAAGCAACTGGCCTCGGCTGACGTGAAGGCGGACCCTGGCGCCTGGCACAGAATCCAAATCCTGCACGAAGGAAACGAACTCGCAGTTGAATTCGATTCACGGGAGCTCATATCGGTTAAAGACGATACGTTAGCTCAGGCAGGCATGGTAGGATTATGGACAAAAGCCGACGCCGCCACCGCCTTTAATGACTTTTATCCGCAGAAAGGCATGGGCGACTAAAATAGACACTTTCGACCGGCCGCTTTGAGCAAGAGCGTCTGTTTACATGGACCACACCATGGGCGTGTCTTGTGAAACTTAGCAGCCTGACTTATCACCATATCTGCCCACGAGCGGCGGCTTAAATAGCCGGGCAGACAAACGCCCTTGTCTTCGAGAAGAAAACAAAAATTATTATGGTGAAACCAAAAATGAATCGGCGGGACTTTATTAAAGCTCTGGGGCTGGGAGCAGCGACCATGGCTGTTCCAGGCTGTACGAGCAGCGGAAAATTCTTCGGGGGCGAGGGAAAGCACCGGCCCAACTTCCTCTGGATAAGCTGCGAGGATATAAGTCCCGACCTGGGCTGCTACGGCGATGACTATGCGGCGACGCCCAGCCTCGACCGCCTCGCCGAACAAGGCTGCCGTTATACTAACGCCTTTGTGTCCTTCCCTGTCTGTGCGCCGACGCGCTCGTCGATAATTACCGGCGTACAGCCCGGCACTCTCGGCACGATGCACATGCGAACCAGGAACAAGGGCTACGAGGCCGTCCCGCCGCCGCAGGTAAAGTGCTTTACCGAATACCTGCGTGCGGCCGGCTATTACTGCACCAACAACGTCAAAACCGACTATCAGTTCAATTCGCCATTTACCGCCTGGGATGAGTGCAGTAAAAAAGCCCACTGGCGCAACCGCCCACCGAATATACCTTTCTTCAGCGTCATCAACCTTACGACAACCCACGAAGCCCGATGCTGGCCCCGCGAGGGCGAAAAGCTGACGCACGACCCCGCTAAGGCAGTGGTCCCGCCATACTATCCCGATACACCAATTGTGCGTGAGAACCTGGCCCGGTACTACGACAAGATTACTAAAATGGACGGTCAGGCGGCCGAGATTCTCGAACAGTTAGAGCAGGACGGCCTGGCCGAAGATACGGTAGTGTTTTTCTGGAGCGACCACGGCCGGGGCTTGCCGCGCTGCAAGAGATGGCCCTACGATTCGGGTCTGCGCGTGCCTCTTATCATCCGGTGGCCAGGGAAAATTAAGCCGGGCAGCGTCTGTGACGATTTGGTCAATCTCATCGACCTTGCCCCCACACTGCTGAGTCTTGGCAGAGTTGAGATACCGTCGTACATTCAGGGCAGGGCATTACTCGGCAGCCAAGAGGGTAAGCCGCGAGAGTATGTCTTCGGCGGCCGCAACCGTATGGATGAAAGCAGCGACGATTATATCCGCACGGCCCGCGACAAGCGTTATCGATATATCCGTAATTTCACGCCGGAGATTCCATACGCACAGCGAATCGACTATATGGAAAAAATGCCCATCATGCAGGAGTGGCGGCGCCTCAACGCCGAAGGCAAGCTCATCGAAGCCCAGAAGCTCTTCTTCCGCCACCCCAAGCCAACCGAGGAGCTTTACGACGTGGTCACCGACCCTTATGAAGTGAACAATCTGGCCGACTCGCCCGAACACCGGCAGGTACTCAAGCGGATGTGTGCCGCGCTGGAAAAGTGGATTAGGGAAAGCGGGGACCTCGGCAGCCTCGACGAGGACGAACTCATCGAGCGAATGTGGCCCGGGCGACAGCAGCCGGTAACCGCCACGCCGACTATTAAGACCACTGCTGCCGCAAATGGCAGGATGATAGCGAGAATAAGCTGTGCAACCGCCGGCGCCTCTATCGGATACAGCCTCGGCGAGCAGGAACGCTGGCGGATTTACACAAAACCGATTTTTCTTGAACCCGGCATGGTTCTGCGGGCCAAAGCCATCCGCATCGGCTACAAAGAAAGCGAAATGGTACAATTCGAAGGGCCGCAAGCGCGAGACATCTGACGAGTAGAACACAGATATGGGTAGAAATATGTGCACCCGGCTGGAGTTTTTGAAGGTATTGGGTATGGCGGCCACTGTTCTGGCCGCGCCAGGCTGCGGCGGTTTTGGGCGAGTCGCACGCAAAGCGTCTGCGGGAAAGCCCAACTTCATTATCATCTTCACAGACGACCAGGGCTACAACGACCTGGGCTGTTTCGGCCCGAAGCTGATAAGGACACCCAATATCGACCGGATGGCGGCTGAGGGCGTGAGGCTGACAAGTTTTTACAGCGGCACGCCGCTGTGACTATCGCCAAGCCGGCGACAAACCGCCTGTCTGGGCACTCTGAATGTCCGATTTTGTCCCGATTCAACGACGGTTGCCGTGCAAGGGAGCATTTTGCACTTGAATTCCCCAAGGAAATGGCGGTATATTTGTACGTTAGGCGGCAGGGACCGTTGCCGGGCAAAGGTCATATGGGAAATGTCGATTAAGGAGGGACGGTATGAGAAACAAATACCGCATGAGAGAGCCGTGCAACCGGGTTGTTCAAGTCAGGCGCTTCGGCGGTCCCGACGGGCTGGAGGTGGTCAACGCTCCCCTGCCGACGGCCGGCCGGGGCGAGGTGCGGGTCCGGGTGCTCGCCTCGAGCCTGGAGTACACCGACGTAGTGATCCGGCGCCACCTTTACCCGCAAACGATGCGCCGCCAGCCGCCGTTCGTGCTGGGCTATGATGTCGTCGGGGAAATTGATCAGCTCGGCGATGGCGTGAGCGGCTTTCAGGTTGGCGACCGCGTGGCCGATATGACGGTACTCGGGTCGAACGCCGCCTATCGCACGCTCCGGGCTAACCACCTGACCCGCGTGCCGGCGGGCGTCGACGCGGCGGAGGCGGCCGCGCTGGTCTTGAGCTGGACGACCGCATACCAGCTCCTTCACCGCGCGGCCCGGGTGCAGCGAGGCCAGCGTGTGCTTGTGCAGGGAGCCGCCGGCGCGGTCGGCCAGGCGCTGCTCGTGCTCGGCAGGCTGGCCGGCCTCGAGCTGTGGGGCACCGCGCGTGGCGCGCACGCGGCGCTGATCCGCGAGCTCGGCGCCACGCTGATCGACTACCAACGCGAAGACTTCACGCGCGTCCTGCCGGGCGGGTTCGACGTCGTCTTCGACGGCATCGGCGAGGACGCCTATCGCCGCTCGTTCGCGGCGCTCAAGCGCGGCGGGCTGCTGTGCGCCTACGGCTACACGGCGGGCGTGCAGGCGCAGCGTCGCCTGCTCACCATCTTGATGTGGATTGCGCGCGTGTATCTATGGAGGCGGTCGCTGAGTTGGTTGCCTGGCGGCAAGCGCCTCCGCGTCTACTCGATCAACGTGATGCGGGCGCGACATCCCGCCTGGTTCCGGGAGGACCTGGAGCGGCTCTTCGGCCTGTTGGCAACTGGCGCCATCCGCCCGCGCGTTGCCGAGCGGGTCTCCTTCGATGAGGTCGCCGAGGCACACCGCCGTCTCGAGGCGGGCGGTCTCGAGGCGGGCGGTCTCGAGGGCAAGCTCGTCCTGTGCCCGGACCTCCCGTCGCGACGCGAACGGGTGCCGCCTCAGCGCGAGCCGGGCGCCCCTACCGTCCAGGCCCCGCCTGCGATCTGAGGCCAGCATCAGCCCGGTATTGCCTTGCCGGCGGCCCACTTGTTCAAGTCTCGTATTTCCCCGACACCCGGTCCTCGGGTGATATCGGTCAATCGGGTGCGGCTGGGGGTCTGGAATAAACAGCCGCCAGTGTTTTTCGAGCGAGCCTGCATCGACGGCGACGGCACAATTGCCGAGACCACGGGCGAATGCAAGTAAATTCAAGAAGACGAAAGGTTTTGCTTTTCCTATGGCAGCCGACCCTGATGGGAGCGTATACTGCCTGTTTGCTATCCAATTCATCCCTTGTACCTTCGTGATCGATAAGAACGGGGTAGTGAAATGGGAATCTGGGGGTTTTACCAAACATCAGTTTCACGATTTAGTGGGTCTTATCCGAAAAGAATTGGAATAGAGCACCGACGACCTGTACCATGCTGGCCCCTTGAATTCTCAAGACATACTTGATATGTTGCCGCAAATGAGGCTTAGTTGGTAACTGCGAACACATATATACCAAAACACGTTAGAGGGTTTTTTATGAGAGCCAAATTCAGCAGAAGAGATTTCTTGAAGCTCGTCGGACTCGGCGCAGGCGGGTTGTCACTGCCCGGCTGTCTTGGCAGTACCAAGAGCCTCAACAAGACGAATTCAGCGGACAAGCCGAATTTTGTGGTCATTTTCACCGACGACCAGGGTTACAACGACCTCGGCTGTTTCGGCTCGAAGCTGATAAGGACGCCCAATATCGACCGGATGGCGGCTGAGGGCGTGAGGCTGACGAGTTTTTACACCGGCGCGCCGCTGTGTGCGCCGAGCCGGGCGGCAATTATGACGGGCTGCTATCCGCAGCGTGTTGCGCAACTGCCCGGCCCCGAAGAGTACTTCATGTCCGACTGCGGAGATTACCAAACAATCCTGGACGGCAGCGAGGTCACGATTGCCGAGGTGCTGCGCAAAGTCGGCTATGCCACCATGGCTATCGGCAAGTGGCACCTGTCGGGAAGCGGCTATCAGGCGGTCGGCAAGGACCGAAGCGCGGAAGGGGTGGTCCGTTTCAGGATGCTGCACCCCGAGCTGATGCCGCTGCGGCAGGGATTCGATAGCTATTTCGGCATTCCCTACAGCAACGATATGCACCCTTCGGTCCTCATGCGGGACAATTCCTTCATTGAAGCCCCGGTCAAACAGGAAGGACTTACGACCCGCTACACCGATGAGGCGATCAGGTTCATCGAACACAACAGGGACAGGCCATTCTTGCTCTACTTGGCGCACAACATGCCCCATACGCCTTTATACCCGAGCAAGAAATTCGAAGGTAAATCGCCTTACGGTCTCTACGGCGACTGCGTGGAAGAGATCGACTGGAACACGGGCAGGATTATGCAGACACTCAAGGAGCTGGGTATAGATGAGAATACTCTCGTCGTCTTTACCTCGGACAATGGTCCGTGGATTGAGGGCGGGCAGCGCACCCCGGACAACCGCGCCTCCCGCCTGCAATCGGGGACGGCCGCTCCCTTGCGCGGCTATAAGATGACGACGTGGGAGGGCGGGCCGCGAGTGCCGTGTGTCATGCGCTGGCCCGGACGGCTGCCGGCAGGCAGAGTCAGCGACGAGATTGCAACCACGATGGACCTTATGCCCACGCTGGCGCGGCTGGCCGGGGCGACCGAGCCGCAGGACAGAATCATCGACGGCAAAGACCTCATGCCGCTTCTGACCGGCAAGACCGACAAGGGGCCGCACGAAGCCTACTACTTCTACAAGCACACGATTCTTTATGCGGTGCGCAGCGGCCACTGGAAACTGGTCCTGCCCAGAGCCGCAAGGCCAAAGGAGTTGGGCTGGTACGGCAGATTGCAGGAGGAGGTCAAGGAACTGACGCTATACAACCTGGACGATGATACCGGCGAGACCAGGAACGTTGCGTCACAGCACCCCGACATTGTGGCCAGGCTGCAATCGCTCTTGGAGAAGGCAAGAAGAGACTTGGGTGACGCAAACGAGCCGGGCCGCGGCCGAAGAAAGAGAGCTGAAGGCGCCACAAGCCGTCAGAGATAAGGCAGGCACGAGTTACGGCCTCTTTTTCAGAAGACACTGGTGGGCAGGAGCCCTTGTGCCCATTGAAAGGTAGTCCTTTCAAACCGCCCTTGATTCGGTCTGCCGATTCGTTATGATAGCCGCTTCGGCTTGGACTATTCTGATGTTTTTGAAATGGAGGAACTTGTTATGACTACTGAGATCTTTACACGACGGGATTTCCTGCGGACTCTTGGCGCAGCGACCGCGGCCCTGACGATTCCGGGCTGTGCGAGCTCGGGGCAGGTGGCAGGCGGCCCGTTGCAGGCGGAGAAACCCAACTTCATTGTCATCTTCACGGACGACCAGGGCTACGCCGATGTCGGCTGCTTCGGGGCCGAGGGCTTTGAGACGCCCAATCTCGACCGCATGGCCGCCGAAGGCGCCAAATTCACCAGCTTTTACTCGGCCGCCCCCGTCAGCTCGCCGGCACGGGCGGCATTGCTGACGGGGTGCTATCCGCAGCGAGTGAGCATACCGAGAGTATTGTTTCCGCGGGACGACATCGGTCTGAATCCGCAGGAAATCACGATAGCGGACATGCTCAAGGCCCGCGGTTACGCGACCTGCTGCATCGGCAAGTGGCACCTCGGACACCTGCCGCAGTTTTTGCCGACGCGGCAGGGATTCGACTATTACTTCGGGATTCCTTATTCGAATGATATGAAACCGCTTGTGCTTGTCGAAGGCGAGCAGACAATCGAGACCAAGCCCGACCAGAGCCAACTGACCCGCCGGTACACGGAAAAGGCCGTGGAGTTCATCACAAAGAACAAGGACGGGCCGTTCTTTTTGTATCTGCCTCATACCATGCCGCATGTACCACTTTACGTCTCAGAGAGGTTCAAGGGCAAATCCAAGCGCGGCTTATACGGCGACGTGATTATGGAGATCGACTGGTCGGTCGGCGAAATCTTAAAGACCGTCAAGCAACTCGGCATCGACGAAAAGACGCTTGTCATTTTCACTTCCGACAATGGGCCGTGGCTTTCCAAGGGTGACCATGGCGGCTCGGCGAAGCCTCTGCGAGACGGCAAATTCGCAACCTACGAGGGCGGGATGCGCGAACCCTGCATAATGCGCTGGCCCGGTAAAATCGCGGCGGGCATGGTCTGCTCGGAGATGGCAACAACCATGGACTTTCTACCTACCTTCGCAAAGCTGGCCGGAGCAAGAGTACCCACAGACCGGATTATCGACGGAAAAGACATTTGGGCGCTGATGACGGACCCGAAGGCGAAAACCCCCTATAAGAAATTCTTCTACTACTTCGAGGGTCAGCTTGGCGCCGTGCGCTCGGGCGACTGGAAACTTGTGCTGGAGCGGAAAAGGGGCAAAGAGCAAATCTCCGCGGGTCTTTACAACCTGGACCGGGACACAGGCGAGCAAAACGATGTTTCCGCCCGGCATCCCGAAATAGTCCGGCGGCTCACCGCACTGGCCGACAAAATCCGCGAAGATATCGGCGACTCGGTCACCGGAATCACAGGGAAAAATATAAGACCCCCCGGTCAGGCATGAGCCGCCACTTCAGGTGCTCACCTGTGCTATTGCAAAATTGCCGCCAATTGGATATTATTACGCCGATGTCGGCAAAATCGCGCAAGAAAAAGGATAAGCAGCAACAGACGCCGAGGGCGGTTCACAAGAAGGCCTATCGTGACTACGAACTTCTCGACAGGTTCGAGGCGGGAATCGCCCTGTTAGGCACCGAGGTCAAATCCCTCCGGGCGGGCCAGGCCGACCTCGATGGCTCCTACGCCAGAATCCTGAACGACGAGTGCTGGCTCGTGGGAGGAAAAATCGCCCAGTACGCCCAGGCCGGCTCGGCCAGGCACGAGCCGGACCGAAAAAGAAAACTCTTGCTTCACAAGGCCGAAATCCGAAAAATAAGGATAAAACTTGAGCAGAGAGGCTTTACGCTCGTGCCCCTGCAGATTTATTTCAACGACAAAGGGCTGGCCAAAGTGGAGCTGGCGCTGGCCAGAGGCAAAAGAAAGTACGACAAACGAAGGGCGATTAACGAACGCACGCAAAAACGGGATATCGAAAGAGACATGAAAAAGTATCGCAGAAAATGAGCAGCCCCGGTTTTTGCCGATAAAAACCTTCAGGAGTTCTGACTATGGGTGAGCAAGAAGAAAAAAAAGACGAAGAAAAAAAGATTATTATTGACGAGGACTGGAAGCAGCAGGCCCAAAAGGAAAAAGAAGTATTAGCCGCTCAGGAACGGGCCGAGAAGAAAAAGAAGGCCCAGGAGCAGCGCCGGGCCCGCGGGCCAATGCCCAGGGGCGATTTTGCCGCTCTGGTGAGTATGCTTGTTACGCAGGCGCTATTTTCTTTGGGCCTGTTGCAGGCAGAGGGGCAGGAGGACCAGAAAAGAGAGCCGGATTTGGAGCTTGCCAGGTACAATATCGACATGCTTGAAACCCTTGAAGAAAAAACCAAAGGCAACCTCACCGAACAGGAAGAAACCGTCCTGAAGAATCTGCTCAACCAGGTCCGTATGGGCTACGTTAAGGTCGCAGGGTAAACCTCGTCAGAAACACAGTAGGACGGCGGGGTACGACTATGATATACGCTTAATTCAGGAAACCGAGGTTTTTAACGGGGGCAAATCGGCTTGGCGAACATATTAGACGAAATCATCGCCGACAAAAGGACTGAAGTCAGCAGCAGGCAGTCACAAGAAAGCCTCGAGCAGCTCAAGGACCGGGTTCGCGGCATGAGCAAATGCCGCAACTTCTACAGAGCCGTTACCAAGCCCAGCGCCCGCGGCATAAATGTTATTGCCGAAGTCAAGAAGGCCTCGCCGTCGGCCGGCCTGATAAGGCAGGACTTTGACCCCGTCGCCATCGCGCAGACTTATGAAAGATGTGGCGCCGACGCGATCAGCGTCCTGACCGACGAAAAATATTTTCAGGGCCGGCTGGAATACATAAATCAGATTAAGGACGTGGTAGACCTGCCGATTCTGCGAAAGGATTTTATTATCGACATCTGGCAGGTTTACGAATCCCGCGCCGCCGGCGCCGATGCGATACTGCTGATAGCCGAGGCCCTCAAGGCCGGCGAGCTGATGGACCTGATGATTGCCGCAACTGAGCTGACATTGACGGTCCTGCTCGAAGTTCACGAGGCCGACACGCTGCTGGCCGTCCGCAGCCTTATCGGCTTCCCCAAAATAGGCTACAGCGTCCTCGGAATTAACAACCGCAACCTCTCGACAATGGAGGTCGATTTGAATACGACCAGCCGACTGGCTGAGCTGCTCGACAACAAAAAAGATCTGGTCGCCGAGAGCGGCATAAAAACCCGAGCGCACGTCGAGAAACTAAAGGACATAGGCGTAAGAGGCGTCCTCGTCGGCCAGACCCTCTGTGAAAGCACTGATATAGAAGAGAAATTCAGGGAACTTTTCGGGTGACGGCCGGCATGTGAGAAAGGATGGTTCGAATATGGTCAATACACTGTTTTTTTTACTGCTGGGGCTGGCGGCCGGAATCCTCAGCGGCCTTATCGGTATCGGCGGAGGGATAGTAATCGTTCCCGTACTCGTACTCTTATTCGGCCTATCGCAGCATAACGCCCAGGGCACAACATTGGCGCTGATGGTGCCGCCGATTGGCTTGCTCGCCGCATGGACGTACTACAAGAGCGGCTTCGTGGATTTGAGGATTGCGGCCCTCGTATGCGTGGGCTTCTTTTTCGGCGGCCTGCTCGGGGCTAAACTTGCCACGGGAATTTCCGATGCGCTTCTTACGAGGATTTTCGGCGTGGCCCTGCTCCTGATCTCCATAAAAATGATTCTCTTCAAGTGATGCCGCAGTACTATTTCTGCTGCGCCTTTTGAATTCTGGCCCATTCGTCACGGAGGGATGCGGTGCGGTTGAACACAAGCTTGCCGGCGGATGTGTCGGGGTCGGCGCAGAAATAGCCTAATCGCTCGAACTGGTAGCACGCCAGGGGGCGGGCATCGGCCAGCGACGGCTCGACTTTGCAGGCGGTCAGAACCTTTAGCGAGTTCGGATTAAGATTGGATTTGAAATCCTCACCTTCCGGCACATCGTCGGGGTCTTGCTTTGTAAAGAGATGGTCATACAACCGGACCTCGACCGGCAGGGCATGGGCGGCCGATACCCAGTGCATCGTGGACTTGACCTTTCGTCCGTCGGGAGCATCGCCGCCGCGCGTGGCCGGGTCGTACGTGCAGTGCAGTTCGACAATCTCGCCGTTGGTAGCCTTGACCACATCGGTGCAGGTTACAAAATAGGCATAGCGCAGGCGGACCTCCCGGCCGGGGGCCAGGCGGTAGAACTTCCTGGGCGGCTCCTCCATAAAATCCTCCCGCTCTATATAAAGCTCGCGCGAAAACGGAACCATGCGTGTGCCGGCGCTCGGGTCTTCAGGATTGTTGATCGCCTCCAGTTGCTCGACCTTGCCGTCCGGGTAGTTGTCGATTATCACCTTGAGCGGCCGCAGGACCGCCATCACGCGAGGCGAGGTCTTATTCAAATCCTCTCGGACGCAATGTTCGAGAAGCGCTATGTCAACCGTGCTATTGAACTTGTTGACGCCGATGACTCGGCAGAAGTTTCGAATCGACTCCGGCGAGTATCCCCGCCGGCGCATGCCGGAAATGGTCGGCAGACGCGGGTCGTCCCACCCGCCGACGAGACCTTCCTGCACCAGCCGCAACAGCTTTCGCTTGCTCATCACGGTATAGGACAGATTCAGCCGGGCGAATTCAATTTGCTGCGGGTGATACACCCCAAGCTCGTCGAGGAACCAGTCGTACAAAGGCCGATGATTCTCGAATTCGAGCGTGCAAATCGAATGAGTTATCCTTTCGACGGAATCCTCCAGACCATGCGCCCAGTCATACGTCGGATATATGCACCACTTGTCCCCCGTTCGATGATGGGTCGCGTGCAGGATACGATACATAACCGGGTCGCGCATATTCAGGTTTGGATGCGCCATATCGATTTTGGCCCGCAGCGTCCGCGACCCGTCGGGAAATTCCCCTTTACGCATACGCTCGAACAAACCAAGGTTCTCTTGGATGCTGCGGTCGCGATACGGACTATTCCTGCCCGGCCGGGTCAGCGTGCCGCGGTGTTCGGTAACCTCTTCGGACGTCAGGTCACAGACGTACGCCTTGCCCGCCTTTACAAGCTGCGCGGCGTACTGGTACATCTGCTCGAAGTAATCCGACGCGAAATACAGCCGGTCCTCCCAGTCCCAGCCGAGCCAGCGGACGTCCTCTATAATGGACTTGACGTACTCCTGTTCCTCCTTTTCAGGATTAGTGTCGTCGAACCGCAGATTGCACAGACCGCCGAATTCAACCGCGATGCCGAAATTAAGGCAGATACTCTTGGCGTGCCCGATGTGCAGGTAGCCATTCGGCTCCGGTGGAAACCGAGTATGCACCCGGCCGTCCCACTTGCCAGTCTTGCAGTCCTCGGCCACAATCGACCTTACAAAGTCCAGCCTCGTTGAAGAATTGTCCGTGTTCATATTCTGTCACTCTCGGTGTTCTACATGAATTCGGCGACGACTCAACAGGCACATTTTAGCAGAGTGCGGTTATTGCGAACAGTCAAAATACGCCTTTGTGTATGGGTGTACATTCGGTTCTCTGTCCAGCGATTGCCTGCTCAGCCATTTGTATTCGCTGTGCTGGTCCTGCGGCAAATTAAGTGGATCCTCACCTATCTCTATCTCGTAAGCCAACACCACATAGTGTGTGCTAAACGTTTCCTTTTCTGTAAAATTAGTCGGGTAAAAGTGTTCAAAGGCCCCCCGAAAAGTTGCATCCTCAAAAGTTAGGTCAATCCCTAATTCATCGTGCGCAATGCGCTCAAAGGCCGCGGCAATCCGCTCGTCTTTTAGAATCCTGCCGCCCGGCACGAACCAGAGACCCCTGGCCGGCTCATTCTTTCGCAGACCGACCAATATCTCGCCCCGGCTGTTTTTGACTACCAAGTCCACAGAAACCAAAGGCGCCTTCCTGACCACCTCGGCCAATTCATCGTGACCAAGCTTTCTGGGCTCTTTTCTTCTCATCCGGCAAAGAATTTAGCACATTATTCCCATCCGGTACAGCCAAATACTCTTGAGGATTGACATTAATCCGCCGCAGAAGTATCTTACTTCTTTCGATACCTGACTTTCCTTGGAGTTATGAGTAATGGTCGTAACGCGTTTTGCACCATCGCCGACAGGTTATTTGCACGTGGGAGGCGCCAGGACCGCACTTTTTAGCTGGCTTCTGGCCCGCCGGACGGGCGGCAAATTCATTCTGCGCATAGAAGATACCGACCTTAAACGTAATACCCCCACCGCCACCCGACAGGTCATAAACGACCTTCGCTGGCTCGGCATCAACTGGGACGAAGGGCCCGAAGTCGGAGGCCCCAGCGGCCCGTATTTGCAGTCCCAGCGAAAGGACATCTACGACCAGTACGTAACGAAACTCATCGACGAAAAAAAGGCTTATTACTGTTTCGATACCACGGAGGAGCTGCAGGAAATGCGCCAGGAGGCGGAATCGCAAAAAAAGGGCTTCGCCTACAAGCGGCCGGAAGTATTCCCGACCGGCCAGGACGCCCAAAAGGCACGCGCACAAGGCATGCCGGTAACCGTCCGCTTTGCCATCCCGCAGGATGAGACGATTGTCGTTAAGGATGTCGTTCGCGGTGAAGTCAGCTTTTCCCCCGGCGAGTTCGGCGACTTCATCATAAAAAAAAACGATGGATACCCTACCTACAACTTTGCCTGCGTCATCGACGATGAGCTTATGGGTGTTACCCATGTCATTCGCGGCCAGGAACATCTGATGAACACGCCCGGCCAGCAGGCTCTCCAGCAGGCGCTCGGATTTCGCACCCCCGTATATGCGCACATGTCCGTAACCGTCAGCGAGGGCGGAGGGAAGCTGTCCAAACGTGAGCGACCAAAGGCATTGCGAAACGCAATCAAGGCGGACCCGAATATCGACGTTGAAAGACTCGCCGAGGTCGGCGGCCTCACTGTCGAACAGGTCAAGAGCTTTATCGCAGGCAAGACCACGCCCGATATGCCCGGCGTCGACGCTATGGCAAAGTACCTCGGCATAAGCCTGCCGGAAATCAACGTCGTCGATTTTTTTAATAGCGGCTATCTTCCCGAAGCCCTTGTGAATTTTATCGCGCTGCTCGGCTTCAGCCCCGGAGGCGACCGTGAGATTATGCCGATTGAGGAATTAATCGCCTGTTTTGACCTGTCCCGCCTGACAAAGTCCAACAGCCTCTTCGACCGCAACAAGCTGCTGGCCTTCAACACCGAGCACATCCGCATGGTCCCCAAGGAGAAACTCGTGCAGCATTTCAGGAATTACCTCAAGGCCATCGAATCTCCCGTGATTTCCGCGGACAATGAGCTTCTTTCGAGAATCGTCGAGCTTTCCGAGGGGGCCCGCACCTTGGCTCAGATAGAGCAGAAAAGCAGGTTCCTGTTTTTGGCCGACGACCAAATAAAATACGACGAAAAGGCGGTAAAGAAAGTTCTTTTGAAAGATAGCGGTCTGGCCATTTTGCAAACAGTCAGGGACAAGTTGGCCGGGATGGACCCATTCACCGGGGAAAATATTGAGAACATGCTGCGGTCATTAGCCGAAGAAAAACAGCTCGGCCTCGGTAAAATCGCCCAGCCCCTGCGCGTTGCCATTTGTGGAAACACCATAAGCCTGCCGATTTTCGATTCGGTTCAAATGCTGGGTAAACAAAACACCCTGGCCAGAATAGACACAACGCTCAAGAATTTCGGGGCAACCACTCAAGCACAGGAAACTTAGAGATGTCGCTATTAGTAACCGGCTCAATTGGTATCGATACCGTTGCCACTCCCCATGGCGTCAGCGAAAACTGTCTCGGCGGGTCTTCCGTTTATTTCAGTATGGCAGCCAGCTTCTTCGGACCCGTTCGACTTGTCGGGGTTATCGGCTCGGACTGCCCTTTTGATTTGGCCGAAGTCTTTGCCGGGCGGAATGTCGATTTAACCGGCCTCGAAGTCAGACCCCAGAGCAAGACCTTTCGATGGAAAGGCACCTACCGCATCAATATGGACGACAGAACGACCGATTTGCTGGAACTGAACGTCCTTGCCGAAGGGCCGCCGACCATTCCCGCTCAATACAGAGACAGCAAGTTCGTCTTTCTCGCGAACACCGCGCCGCCCCTGCAGCTCGAACTGCTCAACCAGCTTGAGGCCCCCGACTTTGTCGCCGCCGACACCATGGATTGCTGGATTCAGGGGCGAGCCGACGATTTAGCCCGACTGCTCAAAAGAACCAACTGCCTGATAATAAACGAACAGGAAGCCAGGCTGCTGGCGGCCGAGCCGAACCTCATAAGGGCCGCCGAGAAAGTCCTGGCTATGGGCCCTAACGTCGTAATCATCAAAAAAGGCGAGTCCGGCTCACTAATGTGCAGCGCCGACGGAGAAAGATTCGTCCTGCCGGCCTACCCGGCCACCGAAGTGAAAGACCCCACCGGCGCGGGCGACAGCTTCGCCGGCGGACTGATGGGCTGCCTGGCAAAAAACGGCAAAACCGATTTTGACTCATTGAAAACCGCAATCGCTTACGGTACAGTGGTGGCTTCTTTTGCCATTGCCGGTTTTTCGCTGGCTGGTCTGACTTCGATAAGCAGGACCGATATCGACGAAAGATTCGAAACTTTGCGAAAGTTAACAAGTTTTTAGCGGCTGGTATCCAAATGCGAGTTTTCATTGCGATAGATATTGGTGAAGAAATAAGAGCAGCACTCGGCGAGTTGCAGCGGCAGCTCCAGAGCAAGGCCGACGTGAGAAAAGGTGATGTCAAATGGGTCAGGCCCGACTCCATACACCTGACACTGAAGTTCCTCGGTGAAATCAAAGATGAACAGGTTGTCGAGGTCTGCAACGTAGTCAAAGACGTTGCAGGCCGGCACAAAAATTTCGAACTCGACGTGGAATCGGTCGGTCATTTTGGCGGCAGTAGCGCCAGAGTTCTATGGGTTGGCTGCGGCCACAATTGCGAGCAGCTCCACCGTCTTCAGAAGGACATTGAAGAGCAGTTAGCTTTGGCCGGCTGGCCCGAGGAAGCAAGGCAGTTTACCGGCCATCTGACCCTCTGCCGCATCAGAAACGTGAAAGCAGGCGCCGAACTGGCAAAGTTGGGCGAGGCCTTCAAAGATTACAAGCTTGGCATTATCTCCGCCGACTCCGTATCTGTTTACCAGAGCCAGCTAAGACCAAGTGGGCCTATTTATACAATCCTGGCAAATTACAAACTGCAATAAGACTGGAGAGGAATAGAAATGGTTAAGACAAAAAAAACGGACAAGACCCTGGAACCAACCGGCAAGGAAACGGCTCTGCAAAGAGTCATCGCACAAATCGAAAAGCAATACGGCCAGGGCGCAATTATGCAAATGGATGAGCGGTGCTATGCCAGAATCGCGGGCATTCCGACCGGCTCATTGTCACTGGACATCGCTCTTGGCGCTGCCGGCATACCCCGCGGCAGGGTTACGGAGCTGTTTGGTCCGGAGTCCTCGGGCAAAACCACCCTCGCTCTGCACGTTATAGCAAACGCCCAGAAAGCCGGCGGCGTTGCCGCCTTTATCGACGCCGAACACGCCCTCGATACAACCTGGGCAAAAAGGCTGGGCGTTGACGTCAGCAGCCTGCTGGTCAGCCAGCCCGACACGGGGGAACAGGCGCTCGATATCACCGAAATGCTCATACGGTCCAACTCCGTGGATGTCATAGTCATCGACTCGGTCGCCGCACTGACGCCGGCAGCCGAAATCAAAGGCGAAATGGGTGACACCCATATCGGGCTGCAGGCAAGACTTATGAGCCAGGCTATGAGAAAGCTCGCCGCCATCATCAACAAAAGCAAGACCTCGCTGCTGTTTATTAACCAAATCCGTATGAAAATCGGCGTCATGTTCGGCAACCCCGAAACCACGCCGGGCGGAAGGGCACTGAAGTTTTACAGTTCTGTCCGAATCGACGTGAGGCGTCTGGCCACCATAAAAGAAGGGAACATCGCCGTCGGCAGCCGCGTCAGGGCCAGAGTGGTAAAAAACAAAATCGCGCCCCCCTTCCGCGACGCCGAATTCGATATTATGTTTGACAGCGGAATCAGCTACGAAGGCGACCTGCTCGACCTCGGCGCAGAATCCAACGTGGTCGAAAAATCCGGCGCCTGGCTCAATTACGGCGACATACGACTCGGTCAGGGCAGGGAAAACGCCAAGAAATATCTCGCCGAGAACAAAGACCTGTCCGAGGAGATAAAGAATAAAATACTTGCCGCCAAAGGCGTCGTCGCAGCCGATGACAGCCGATAAAAACAGAAAACCAAACGCTTGTTCAGGAAAACGTCAAGTGCTCACTGCAACGCAAATAAGAAGCGGATTTATAGACTTTTTCAAAGGCAAGGACCACGAGTTTGTCCCCAGCTCACCTATTGTCCCCGTCGGCGACGACACTTTGCTTTTCGCCAATGCGGGAATGAACCAGTTCAAGGATATTTTCCTCGGGCTCGTCGCGCCTGAATGCCGCAGGGCCGTCAACAGCCAGAAATGCCTTCGCGTAAGCGGCAAGCACAACGACCTTGAAGAAGTCGGCAAGGACACCTATCACCATACCTTTTTCGAGATGCTGGGCAACTGGTCGTTCGATGATTACTTCAAGGCCGAAGCCATCGAGTGGGCGTGGGAGCTTCTTACCGGCGTCTGGCAAATCGAGCCCAACCGCCTGTGGGCAACGGTTTTCGCCGGCGAGCCCCACGACGGCCTGCCAAAGGACAACGAAGCCACCGCCATCTGGACGAAGGCGACTCCAATCCCCTCCGACCGCGTCCTCGCTTTCGGGAAGAAGGATAATTTCTGGGAGATGGGAGAAACCGGCCCCTGCGGACCATGCAGTGAAATACATATCGACCTCGGGCCCGATATGTGTGACAAAAAAGATGTGCCAGGCCACAAGTGCGCCGTAAACGCCGGCTGCGCCCGATTCATCGAACTGTGGAACCTCGTCTTTATCCAGTACAACCGCACCGAGGACGGCAAACTTAACCCGCTCGGCGCCAGATACGTCGACACCGGCGCGGGGCTCGAAAGAGTCGCCGCGGTACTTCAGCATAAAGGCAGCAATTATGACACCGACCTGTTCATGCCCATAATCGAGGCCATTAGCGACATAACCGGGCACAAATACGCCTCCAGGCTAAACAACAAAACCGATAACGCATTCCGGGTCATATCCGACCATATCCGCTCGCTTACATTTGCCATAACCGACGGCGGCACGCCCTCCAACGAGGGAAGAGGCTACGTTATTCGCCGAATACTTCGCCGGGCGTCGAGATTTGGACGGGAGCTTGGAATGCATGAGCCGTTCATGTATAGACTTGCACCGGTGGTGGCCGACTGCCTGGGCGACGCATTCCCTGAAATAAGGGAAAGAACAGACTATGTTTCAACGGTCATCCAGTCGGAAGAGGCAAGCTTCGGTAGAACACTCGACCGCGGCATCGAAATCTTCAACGATGCCGCTGAGCGGGCGGCCGCAACGCCGGAAAGAACTATCACCGGCGACGATGCTTTCCAGCTTTATGATACCTACGGCTTCCCGCTCGACTTGACCCAGCTCATGGCCGAGGAACGCAGGCTGATAGTGGATACCGCCAAATTCAACGAACTGATGGAACAGCAGAGAGAACGTGCGCGGGCCGCACAAAAGACCTCCACTTTGTTCGCCGCGATTGCCGATACCGAACTGCCGACAACCGAAGACCTGCACAAGTATCACACCGACCGTTGCGAAAGCACGATAGTCGGCTGGATCGACGAGAAGGGTCTTCAAACCAAAGGCCGAATTGAAGCCAGCGCCGAGGCCGCCGTTGTCCTCGATAAAACCTGTTTCTATGCCGAAGCCGGCGGCCAGGTCGGCGACTGCGGCGTCATCGAATCGAACCAAGGACGCTTCATTGTCGAGGACACCGCCAGGATAGCCAACTGCGTTATTCACAAAGGCCGACTTGCCGAGGGCTCATTCGGTGTCGGCGACCGGGTTAACGCCATCGTGAGCAAAGACAGGGATTCGATAAGGAAAAATCACACCGCCACTCACCTGCTCCAATGGGCCCTTCAGCAGATAATAGCTAAATCCGTCGCTCAGCAGGGAAGTCTCGTCGGGCCGGACTACTTAAGGTTTGACTTTACCTGTCCCAGGGCGCCGAGCGACGAAGAGCTGAAAAAAGTCGAGACTTTGGTGAAAGAAAAGATTGCTGCAAATCTGCCCGTTACCTGTGCCGTGATGCCCAGGGCCGAAGCACAGAAACTTGGCGCTATGGCTTTGTTTGGCGAGAAGTACGGAAACGAGGTCCGCGTCGTAGCAGTTGGCGCCGGCAGCCGGGACGAACTCAGCGAAGCCTTCAGCCGTGAATTCTGCGGCGGCACCCACGTCGAAAGAACCGGCTCTATCGGCGGCTTCAAAATAATCAAAGAAGAAAGTATCTCAGCCGGCGTCCGAAGGATAACGGCCCTTACCGGCTCGGCGCTGGCCCAGTACCTTGAACAGCGCAGTGATATCGTTGATGCGCTTTCCGAAATGCTCAAGGTCCCTCCCGAGGCCCTGCCCGACAGGGTCAACCAACTGACAAGGGACAACAAGGACCTCACCAAACAGTTGAAGTCCGCCGCGAAACAAAAGGGGGCGGACGTTATGGCCGAAGCCAAACAGCTTCTCGAAACGTCCCATAAAATCGACCAGACCCATATAATTATCGGCCGTCTTTCCACAACCTCCGTAGAGCAGGCCCGGTCCGCAATTGACATGCTCAAGAAAAAGGCAAAATCCGCCGCTATTGTCCTGGCATTTGCCGAAGAAGACAAAGCCACCCTGCTGGCGGGCCTCACGGAGGACCTGGTTAAGAAGGGCTTGAGCGCCGGCGACATCGTCAAGACGACCGCACCCCTGATTGATGGCGGCGGAGGCGGCAAGCCCCACATGGCCCAGGCCGGTGGGAAAAATCCGCAGAAAATCGACGATGCGCTCGCCAAAGCCGCCGAAATAATAAAACAAAAACTGGCCGGCGAGTGATTGTGCCGCTCGACCTAAAAGAACCCATAAACAGCAGGGAACCGAACACATGCGCAAACTGTCTAAATATAATAGTGTGTTTTTCGCCTCGTTGCCCTGGAAATATCTCTTGCAATGCCCGCGAAAAATGCAAGAATCTGGTACATAAAGGCGGCATGTTGCCGCCGTCAAGTGTGCGTGTACAATTTTGAAGGAGATTACTATGGTAATACACAAGAGTCTTAAAGTCCTCGTTATCCTTGCCTGCGCAACTGTCTTGACCCTGGCCGTGAGTAGTTGCAAGAAAAAGTCCGAGGAAGCGGCGCCGATAGAGGAACCTGTCGCGACGACCGAAGCCCCAGAGACAACAGAGCCTGAAATCCAGCCCGCCGAAACGCCTGAAACCGGCCGGGGACCCTTGGAGGTTGTGCCGCTGGTCGGCCTCGGCCCCCTCGAGTTCGGCATGTCAAAAGAGCAGGTCTACGAGAATTTCGGGCAGCCGGAACGAACCGAGGGACAAGGCGTGGCGTCGTATTACCTGGCATCCAAAGGAATCTCTATGATGATTCACCCCAGGATTGGTCTGCAGACCATTGAATGCTGGTCGAAGGACTATCCGGGAGCGCCGCCCGAGTTGATTACTTTTGCCGGAAAGACAAAAGAAGGCATCGGGATGGGAGCTACCCGCGAACAAATTGTCGCCGCCTATGGCGAGCCGAGCAAAGAGCTGCCGAGCGGCGTCCTGGCCGGTTTACTCTATGATGAGCTTAAAACTACATTTATGCTTGTGGACAACAAGCTCGTCAACCTTAGGATTCAGGCTCCGAGGTAAGCATCCCGGCGCCGAAGATATCTGCGCCACTGCGCCAACTGTACGTCGGCTCGCAAAAATCCCGAACGCAGGGTTGGACCAACGTGAATTGACAAAGGGAGAGTCGGCAGTTCGTTAATCGCTTGTCCCGCCTGCAGGAAGCCCGATGAGAAACTGCCGATAAAAGATGCGGCGCAACTTAGCGGGCAAGGGATTTTATGATCAAATTTGACTGCAAAAGCTGCGGCCGGGAAATCCGTGTCCCCGAAATTCACGCCGGCAAGAAAGGCAAGTGCCCAAAATGCAACAGCCCCATTCTCGTCCCACACATAGAAAATCAAGCTGCCATCGGCCAAACTAATGCCGCCGCCTCAAAAGCCGCCCCGAAGAACCCCTACGCCGATTTGTCTCTTTTGGACATACCCGAAGCGCACAAAACCCGCGCTCAGCCAACCAGCCATGGCGCCCCGCCGGATGAAGCTCTCAAACAGCTTCAAAAACTTGAACAGTTGATAAAGCCGCAGGAAGCTAAAACGCTCGCCAAACGAAAATTCCCCTGGCTTATCGATATTTTCCTCTATCCCATAAGCACCCCCGGCCTGATTATCCTTATGATTGTCGTTGGGATACCGTTGTTGATTGACGGCCTGGCAATGCTGCTTGGGGTGTTCGCCTTCCTCCTTGCCATTCCGGGTCTTGTCATAAAAATCGTTATTTTCTTGTACATGTACTGGTACTTTAGCGAATGTATCCGCGACAGCGCCGACGGCGGCATCCGAGCACCGGACGTCCTGGTCAATGCCCCAAGCATCGGTGACATGCTCTCCCAGACGCTCACAATAGGCGGCACTCTCGCCTTTTTCGTCGCACCAATGGCCGTCTACCATCTGTACGCCAAAACAACAGACACAGCCTTCTGGCTATTGCTCGCCTATGCCGTTTTGTTTTTCCCTATGGGTTTGCTGGCCGTTATCATGTTTGACTCCCTATCCGGCCTTAATCCTCTGTTACTCGTCGGCTCGATGTTCAGTACGTTCTTTCCCTATTGCGCGATGGTTTTGGTTTTCTTTTTGGCAGGCTTGCTCCTGAAGGAATGCACACCGGATACCCGGCAGTCGCTTCCCCTGACTTTCCTGTTCACCTGCGCCTATATCTATCTGGCGATGGTGGCCGCCCATATCCTGGGCCGGTTTTATCACCGCTATCAGGAAAAGCTCAACTGGGAAGTGTAGCCCGTCGGCGAGAATTCAGCTTTGCTGTCGGATTCTTATGCTCTTTGCGTGCGCGTCCAGTCCTTCCGTCTCCGCCAGACGGATAATATCTTCGGCACTGTCGGCCAGTTTCTTCTTGTCATACTCGATGATGCTTATTGACTTGACAAAATCGTTGGCGCTCAAAGCACTAAAAAACTTAGCCGTCTGCCCTGTAGGCAGTGTATGGCTCGGCCCCGCCCAGTAGTCGCCAACCGCTACCGGGCTATAATCGCCGATAAATATCGCTCCGGCATTCTCTATTCTGTCGGCAATCTCCCTGCTTTCTTCTCCGCACTGAATCTCAAGATGCTCCGCCGCAAACTCATTCGCTGCCGGAACCACGTCATCCATATTGTCAAATTGAGCGATTTTACCGAATTCCATCAAGCATTCTTTTGTCCGTTCCGCCCGGTCCAATTGCTCTACTTGTTTCTCAAGCTCATCAAGAACTTTTTTGGCAAGTCCTTCCGAATCCGTAAACAAAACTGCGCTTCCCGGTGCGTGTTCAGCCTGGCTTAGCATGTCCGCCGCCACCCAGGAAGGATTGGCCTTATCGTTTGCAATTATTAGCACTTCACTTGGTCCGGCTACAGAGTCAATCGCAGCATACGCACCGGAAACCATGTTTTTAGCGGTTTGCACCCACGGATTGCCTGGCCCAACAATCTTATCAACCTTCGGGATGGTTTTTTCTGAAGCCAGAACTGCAACTGCCTGCGCCCCACCTACACGGTAAACTTCATTGAGCCCTAATTCACAGCAGACAGCCAGAGTTACGGGGTGAATATCTTTGTTGTATCTTGGCGGTGACACTACAACGATTTCTTTAACTCCCGCAACCTGCGCAGGTACGGCTGTCATAATAACCGTAGACGGCAATGGGGCTGATGCGCCCGGCACACAAATGCCCACTCGCTTTATAGGCGTGTATTTTATTCCGGGATGTCTGTTTTCTTTCTTGTTGCCAACAAAGATTCCGGTTTGATAATCTCTCACATTACCGATCATCTTGCGAACAGAAGCCAGAAGCTGCTTATGTTCTTGCTCAATCTCTCTGTGGGCATTTTCCAACTGCTCTGGTGAGACTCGGAATTCGTCGCGCCTCAGGTCAACCTTGTCGAATTTTTTTGTATACTTTCTAACAGCCTCATACCCATTGTTTGCAACGTCGCGAAGGATATCGCGTACTTTTTTCTGTTTTTTTTCGCTTTCCTTGTCGAAGCCCCCAAACCTCGCGGCCCTGAGAAGTTTCCCGTGGAGTTCCCTCAACCTGTCTTTGAAATCCTTTTGGGACGATAAGATCAGAATTTCCTCAAGTTCGTCGCTCAAACTTATCTCCTATCCTGCAAAATTGCCGTGGCTGTAAACTCGTGTAGCCTTTTGCAAAAGTAAATACTCGCTGCCTTTATATTTCGTAACAATCCCTGCCGCTTTGAACCGCAGCCGCTCCAGCTCCTGCGATTGCTTATTCTCAGCCATCTCCAGCGCTTCGCACGGCAGCAGGCCGTACGAAACCCCCGGTACAGTCCAGCCGAGGCCATCAAGGACAAATTCGTATGCTTTCTCACCCTTAACCCGTATGAAGCCCGTCCTGTCTGTCAGGACGGTATCCTGTTTCAGCTCGGGTCCGCTTTCCAGTGCCGGCCCGGCTTTCTCATTCTTTGCCGAATTCAAATCCTCTTCGACCTTCTTCACCGCTTCCGGCCTTTCCACCGGCCTGGCCGCGCGTACAACTCGCCTGCTCTTGAGCTTGTCCATTATCTCTTGCGGCACCGTCAGCACATCGTTCGGCTCGTTAATCGCTGGCTCGCCCCCGCTCCGGGGCGTAGAAGGAACATCCGGCGCCTCTTTTTCCGGCGGCTGCCCGTCCGGCAATGCCGACGACTGTGCATGCGCCACGACCGGCGTTTGCTCCGCAGCCTGACTCGGCGTCGCCTCGGGGTCCACAATGCTCAGAAAATAGGTCGGCAACAGGAAATTCCTTCCTTTGTATTTCGTTACTCTGGCCCACAGCCTGTAATCTGCCTCAGACCGCTTTTCCGCCGTCGCCGTCATCTTCTCCAATGTGCTCGACGGCAAAAGCTCCAGCCTCGTCCCCGCCATGACCCGGCCCCTGCCGTCATTTACGTGCGAATCAAATTCAAAGAACCATCTCTGGCCCCACGCCGCCGACTCATCGTTACTGTCCTGTGGGGTCAATCTGCCTTCCACACATGTCAACACAAATCCGTCGCGCAGCGCAGTTTCACGACCCTCTGCCCCCGGCGCCCGCGATACTGTCGGGCCGACCGCCACAAAAAACGCAAGAATCAAAATTATCATTTCCCCAGCCATCGCCGCCGTCCGCGTACGAAAAATCCGTAAGAATCACATACTTGCTGCCAGAATGTCCTTCACCTGCTCCGGCCTATCTGCCTGCCGGACATATCGCCTGCTCTGCGGGTCGTCAACGGCAACCAAATCAACCAGCGGCTTCCAGAACCCACCCACAAGTATAATCGGTTTACGCCCCTGCAAGAAGCCCTTGTTGCTCAGCTCCCAAACCTTGGCCAGTTCGAGCAGCGTGCCCGTTCCGCCGGGCAAAACCACATACCCCTGCCCCAGTTTTATCAGCGTATCAAGCCGCTCGTCGAGGGTATGCGTAACAATCTCACGCTTTATGTATTCGTTCGCACCGCCTCGCCCGAAAGCAGAGCAAGTAACACCGATAGTCTCTCCGCCCCCTTCGGCCGCCCCTTTGGCCGCAGCCAGCATCGTTCCGCCGTAGCCGCCATTGGCGATGGCAAAACCGCCCTGAGCAAGGACTTTACCCGTTTCGTAAGCCAGGTTCCAGACCGAGTCGCCGTCCTTTGCTCTGCACGTCCCAAAAAGGGCTATTATCCTTTCACTCATTAGCCTTCTTCCACGTATAATTCAACAGTCCGGCCGACAGCAGAATCTCCCTGTCTCTTTCCGAAAGAACCAGCTTGCCCACAAACTCATACTTGGCGTTTGCCTCAGCGATTCTGACTTGGTCGCCGCGTTTTATCGCTTCGAGCAAGTCGTCGATACGCAGTTCGTCCCCGGGACTGACTTTGTCGTAGTCACTCGCATTGGCAAATTCTATCGGAACAATGCAGAAATTAACCAGGTTGGCCTTGTGAATCCGCTCGATACTCCTGGCGATAACCGCCCGCACACCAAGGTACATCGGGCAAAGCGCAGCGTGCTCCCTTGACGAACCCTGACCATAGCTTTCACCGGCTACAATCACCCCGGAAACACCTTTTTTCTTTAACTCCAGCGCACGCTGGGCAAATGTCGGCTTGCCCGGCTCGTTAAAACAATTGAAGACCGCCTTCGCATACTCCGGAACGTTTGAGCGCAGCTTCAAAAAAGCACCGGCCGGCATAATATGGTCGGTAGTTATTTTGTCCCCGTATTTAATCAGCACCTTGCCCCGCAATCTTGCCGGCAAAGGAGGCGGCATCTCCGGCACGACAATCGTCGGCCCCCGCAAGACTTCCGCCTTCGCCGCTTCCGCCTCGCTCAAAGGCGCCTCTATCATATTATCATCGATGATAAACTCTCCCGGCAACTCAACTTCAGGGTATTCAATCCCCAACAGCTTCGGCAAATCGCGCGGGTCGGTAATCTGTCCTGTAAGAGCGGAAGCAACCGCCGTCTCGGGGCTCACCAGATAGACCTTATCCCCTTTTGTACCGCTCCGGCCAGAAAAGTTCCGGTTAAACGTCCGCAGACTTACAACACCGTCGCCCGGCGAAAAACCCAGCCCGATGCATGGACCGCACCCCGCCTCCAGAATTCTCGCCCCCGCCGAAATCATATCCGACAAGGCCCCGTTCGCCGCCAGCATATTCAGGACTTCCCGGCTGCCCGGAGAAATGGCGAGCTCGACCATATTGTTTGTCCGCCTGCCCTTTAACACCCTTGCCACCATCATCAAATCGGCAAAGCTCGAATTCGTGCAGCTTCCTATCGCCACCTGACCCACCTGCACACCGGCAATCTCCGCTATCGGCCTGACGTTATCGGGCGAGGACGGACACGCCGCCAGCGGCTCCAGCTCCGACAAATCTATTTCTATCACGCGGTCATATTCGGCATCCGTATCGGCCGCCAGCGGCTGATAGTCTTTCTCTCGCTTTTGGGCCGCCAAGAATCTTCTGGTTTGTTCGTCGCTGCCAAAAATACTCGTCGTTACTCCCAGCTCGGCGCCCATATTCGTTATAGTCGCTCTTTGCGGCACCGAAAGCGTTAAAGCCCCTTCGCCGAAATACTCGACCGCCCAGCCCACGTTGCCTTTTGTCGTAAGGATGCTCAGCAGTTTAAGAATCACGTCTTTGGCCGCCACCCATTCGCCCAGTCTGCCCGTTAGCTTCACGCCTAACACCTTCGGAAAGGTCAGGTAAAACGGCCCTCCGCCCATGGCCGCCGCCACATCCAGTCCCCCGGCGCCGATTGCAAGCATCCCTATTCCGCCGCAGGTCGGCGTGTGCGAATCGCTGCCCAAAAGCGTCGCCCCGGGCCTGGCAAACCTCTCCAGATGAACCTGATGGCAGATGCCGTTGCCCGCCCGTGAATGATAGACTCCCGACTTGGCCGCTATCGTCTGCAGATACAAATGGTCGTTATGGTTCTCAGGCCCGAAGCCTGCCATATTGTGGTCAACGTAGCTCACCGAGAGCTGCGTCTTCACCCTGCCGGCGCCCATCGACTCGAAAAGCAAGAACGCCGTCGTTCCGGTCGCGTCCTGCGTTAGCGTCTGGTCAATCCGAATGCCAATCTGCTCTCCCGCTGCGACTGCGCCTTCGACCACATGGCCGGCCAGCATTTTATAGACAAGTGTTTGCCCCAATTTTCAACTCCGTCAATATCAAACCTCGTACTTTAGCACAAAGCCCGCCTAAAGACAAATCCCATTTACGGCTGCATCAGGATTTCCCCGGTACAGGTTTGAAACGGATTGGCAGACAAGATGGCCAAAAAAGGCAAACAAAAAGCGGCCTCGTACTCTCTGCACAAGGCCGCTGAAAAACAGCATAATCAGAAACAGACAATCCTGCGGCTTTACATTTGCCTCTCATGCACGATGTATGCGTCTTTTTCACCCCTTGGCGCGCCCACACCGTTGCCGGTCGGCCCCGTGCCAACAGGGTCACCCAGAGTTGTCGCGGCGTATGTGTAAATGTTGTCCTCTCTAAGCCCGCACGTTGGCCTCTTCTCATGCGTCACACTCAGATTCTTAAACAGCACATTCTGGCCCTTGCCCTGGTGGCATACAGAATTGAAAACCTCAATATCGGCCGGCACAGTAGGCGTAGTGGGCACATTTTTGTCGAGCCAGGGATTTCGGTCCGCACAAATAGGCGTGCCGGGGCCAAACACGTCCAGAATTGCAAAAGCTTGGCCTTGGTTATTGTTATAGGGCATATGGTAGGCGTAACTGACAAAGTCCCCCGGCCAAGGTAATTTTGAAACGCCCGACCCCCAGCCGCCGCCGAAGTCATGCCAATAACGAGGGTCCCGGTAGTCTATGCCGGGCGGGGGCATGCCCGCCGTTGGTCCGACCAAATCCTTGTTGAACTCTATAACGCCATCATCGCCCTTGCACAAAAACTGCTTAGCCGTGCACCGCCTTTGCCTCATCAGAAGATAAAAGCTCGATGTGACAGTCGCCTGCCCCAAGTTGAAAGCAGTTTCCTTATACCAAGTCGCCGCCGCAAGATGGCCCATGGTGCTCCATGTACAAGCCGCAGTGCCCGCGCGTGGCCAAGTATCATCGCTATCGCTGGAATAGGTCACCATCGCATTGCCAAGACCCTTCAGATTCCCGGCGCAAACCATCCGAATAGCCAGCTGCCTCGCCTTGTTCAAGGCAGGCACCAGAATACTCATCAACAGCGCTATGATGGCAATCACAACCAGCAGTTCAATAAGTGTAAAACCTCTTCTTTTCATAACTTTCTCCTTTAACCTTTCTTTCAAATTCGCGACCCAAGCCTTTCTCAAGTCTCTCTATTACCATTTCAGACACAGCAAGACAAAGCTAAAGCTTTACTTACTCACTTTGCATCGTTGCTCTCGTTTCAATTATAACGGATGCACGGCTCGAATGCAAGCTTCACCCTACAAACAAAGCTCAATACACTCATTAATTTGCGAAATCCAGCTCAAAGTTATTACAAAGTACAGCGCCACCACAACGATTATCGCAGCAGCAGCCGCGTGCCTCGCAAGTGAACTGTACACAATAGCCCTGCACGCCTCAAATACACCGATTCGGCCGGATGCGTTGAGCCGGTTTATAGCATCTATCACCGCGTCTTGACGCGCCGTCACACTCGAATCAAAACTGCCAAACAAGCCGCTCAGCAATCGGTCTTCTTTCTCGAGTGCTTCGGCGTACTCTCTGCACCCACAACATTCGCCCAGGTGTTCCTGAAGTGTCTGTCTTTCCGCATCCGCCAGGAACCCGCTGACAAGGTCCGCAATCCGCTCTCTCATCTTCTGACAACCACTATTCATTATGCACCCCCTTCTGTCAAAAGTTCGTGCAACAGCTTCCTTGCCACCCTGATTCTCTGACACACTCCCGAATGGGATATGTTCAACTTCTCGGCAATAGCCTTGGCGCTTTTATTATCGAAGTAATACATTACCAGAGGCAGCCTGAACTCTTTCGGCAACTGCCTGATGGCCTCCTGCAAATCGTGATACTCATTCGTTGCATCGCCGGGCCGCCCGCACTGCTCAGCCGCAAACGCCTTTATGTGCTTTCGCCTGCGAAGAACATCAACGCAAAGATTCTTTGCAATCTGCAAAACCCAACTGTCGAATCGCTCGGTCCTGCGCAGCCTCTTTATCTGCAAAAAACCTTTCAGCATCGTATCCTGGGCAATATCTTCGGCATCGGCAACATTTCCCAGCATCCCGAGGCACACCCCAAAAACGCGGCTGTAGTGCCTCCTTACAAGAATCCCGTAGGCGCCCTTGTCGCCACGTGCGCTCGCTGCAACCAGTATGTCATCCGAAAAACCATTCAATCGGTCTTCCCGTAACCTTCACCATTATAAAGACGAATGAGGCTGCACCAGAATGCAAAAAAATGGAAGAAAGCGTGAATATTTCTTCAAGACCTGCCCCAACGCAGACAAAAAGCGGCCCTGTGCCAACTCACAGGGCCGCCACGCAGGTGTTTTTTGAAATCCAATTGAGCTTTCTGGACTACAAGTTCTTCTCATTCACCAGATACGAATCGAGCCGGTCAAGGGGCATGTTGCCTAGGGAACCGGCCTTATGCGTGTAAATGTCATCGTTGTTATACCCGCACCGGCGGGTCTTTTCAAATGATACATGCGTGTCCACAAAGGAGATGTTTTGCCCTTCTTCCTGGTGAGGCGCCGAGTTCGCGAGCACCGTCGCCACCGGCCATCCTCCGGGAACCGGCTCGGGTGTCGGATTGCTGCCCAGCGGATTCTTGTCTGCCAGTGCTGCAAGACCGGGATCGCTTGCCGCCTTTAGCGGAAAGCTCATAAAACCGGGGCTGCCACTCGTATACGGCATGTGAAAGGCATAGCTGATATGTTCTCCTGGACTGGCACCGAAATCCCAATAGTTGATAAAGTCCCCGCTCGGCTGGATCGTGGACGTGTCATCGAGCGCGACATTCAACCTGAACTCTGATGCATCCGTATCGCTCTTGCACAGAAACTGCTTCGGTGTCGTGTAGTCTCGCTTTACCAAAAGATACAGACTGGCCGCTACGGTCGCGGTCGGTGGGGTCCCAAAAGCATCTGTAATGGCCACTTTATCCCAAAACGCGGTCTTGCCCCACACGCACTCTCGCGGGCCTGCGCGCGGAAACCGCCCCGACTGGTCATCGTTGGCATAGACCACCATCGCCTTGGTAATGCCGGCCAGGTTGGTCCCGCACACTACCCGTTGAGCCAGCTCCCGTACCCTTGCCAGAGCGGGCATCAGGATGCTCATTAACAGTGCTATGATCGCAATCACGACCAACAGCTCAATTAATGTAAACCCTTTCCTTTTCATAATTCGTCTCCTTTAACTTTTCTTGAGATTCGCAATCCGAACCGTTCTTAAGCCCGTTTTTCACCACAAATCAAACTTGCCAACTCGGTACGCACGCCGTATTTTAGGAACGTAATAATTACCTTTTTTCTGCGAATCTCATCTACCTCTAATTTTTTTGCCCAAGAACGGCCGGTCCAAATTCGCAAGGTTGAACGCTACCAAACACTTAACCTGCTTTCTCTAAGCTCAAGCCCTTACCACCTGAATGGCACAAAGCCGCATTGAGAAACACAATTTCTTTGGCAGGCAGGTTTAAAGTGTGAATTATAATAGTTTGAGATAATTATGATGGCTGTTTTAAATTATGATAACCTTTTAAAACCTACCTATCTCTATTTTGAAAATTATCACAAATCCATTACCCTGTCAAGTGGATTTCGTCAAATTTTTGCAACTTTCTTGAAAATTTTGAAAATTCGCTTAAAATTCGGTTTTTGAGCTTGAAATCGCTGGTATGATTGACCAAAGAACCGTTGAAAACCTGAAAAAAGTGCTGAAAGACCACAACCAGAGCCATCTTTTGGCCTTTTGGGAGCAGTTGGATGGCCCCCAAAAGCAAAGCCTGCTTGAACAGATTCAATCGCTGGACTTTTCCAAAATAGACGATTGGGTAGTCCGTTTCGTAAGAAAAACCGCTCCCGCCCCCATGCCTGCCGATTTCACTCCTGCCGCCGCCTACACCCCTTGCCCGACCGGTCCAGACCAGCAGCGCAGATACGCCCAGGCAAGACAGCTCGGCAGGGAGCTGATATCGGCCGGCAAGGTCGCCGCCTTTGTCGTCGCCGGCGGACAGGGAACGCGCCTTGGCTTCGACGGCCCAAAAGGAGATTTCCCAATCAGCCCCGTAAAGAACAAGACCCTCTTTCAAATCTTTGCCGAATCCATCGCTGCAGCGTCGAAGAAATACCACACCACCTGCCCCTGGTACATTATGACCAGCCCTCTCAACCACGCCGAAACCAACGCTATTTTCCGGCGGAACGATTACTATGGGCTCGATAAAGAAAACATCTTCATATTTCAGCAGGGCACATTGCCCAATTTCGGCCTCGACGGCAGAATTCTTCTGGCCGACAAGGCCAACATAGCCTGCTCGCCCGACGGCCATGGCGGAAGCCTCAAGGCCCTTTGCCGAAGCGGCGCCCTCGAAAATATGAAAAAACGCGGCATTGAGTTCATAAGCTATTTCCAGGTTGATAATCCGCTCATAAACATCTTTGACCCGCTCTTTACAGGCCTGCATGCCCTCGACGGCGCCGAAATGTCCTCAAAAGCCCTTGTAAAAACCGGGCCCAAGGAAAAAGTTGGCAATTTCTGCCTTGTCGCCGGCAGAGTAACGGTTATCGAATACAGCGACCTGCCCGACGAGCTCGCCGAAAAACGAAACCCCGACGGCTCCCTGCTTTTCCAGCTCGGCAGTATCGCCATACACATCATCAATACGAGCTTCATTGAGAAACTCAAAGCCAGCGGTTTTTCACTACCGCTTCACAGGGCCGTTAAGAAAATACCCCACATAGACGAGCAAGGAAACCATGTGGAGCCCGCCGAGCCCAATGGCGTAAAGCTCGAAACCTTTGTATTTGACGCCCTCCCTCTCGCCTCAAAATCAATAATCCTGCAGACCCTAAGAAAGGAGGAATTTGCCCCCGCCAAAAATGCCACTGGCACCGACAGCGCCGAAACAGCAAGACAAATGATGGTCGCCCGCGCTGCCGACTGGCTCGAATCTGCAGGCGTAAACATACCGAGAAAAGACGACGGCTCACCCGACTGCCTTATCGAAATAGCACCGGGGTTCGCCGTTGAAAAAGATGATATAGGAGCAAGACTGAGCCAGATACCCTCAATCAAGCCGAAAGACAAGCTTTACCTCGCATGAGAACTCCCCTAAAGTATTAGCATCGCATCACCGTAGGAATAGAAACGGTATCGCTGCTCGATGGCATGGCGATAGGCGCCAAGAATATTCTCAAGCCCGGCAAACGCCGCCGCCAGTGCAAGCAGCGTCGATTTCGGCAGGTGGAAATTCGTTACCATCGCGTCAACCAGCTTGAATTCATACCCCGGCTTGATAAAAAGCGTCGTTTCTCCGCCGGCCGCCTTCACCCGCGAACCCTCAGCGGCCGTCTCCAGAACTCGCACCGACGTCGTACCCACCGCAATTATGCGCCCGCCTTTTTCTCTGGCTGTGTTTATTATGCCTGCATTCTCAATACTGATATTGAACCTCTCCGGTTCCATTTTATGCTCGTCAAGACTTTCGGCCGTTACCGGCTTGAACGTCCCGGGCCCAACGTGCAGCGTTACAAAGGCAAAGTCGATGCCCCCCTTTTTTAGCCGCTGGATTAGCTGCTTTGTAAAGTGAAGCCCCGCCGTCGGCGCCGCAATCGCCCCCGCCTTCCGAGCGTACACCGTTTGATACCACAATCTGTCTATCGCCGCCTGATTCGCGTCATCACCCCGCTTTATGTAAGGCGGAAGCGGCGGAAAACCAATCCTATCAAGTACACTTTCGCACCCTGCTTCTGTTTCCACTCTAAGACGGCACTCACCATCCTCCAATTTCTCCAGCACCTCTGCCGTGCAGAAATCCCCCCTTTCTCTGTCTGTCAAATGGATAGTTTCCCCCATCTTCACCTTGCCGGCCCCTTTCAGCATCACTGCCCACACCCCCGCTGCAGCCTGCCGCAAGAACAATCCCTCCAGTTTGCCGCCGCTGCCGCGCCGACCGAAAAACCGCGCGGGCAGAACTTTTGTGTCGTTAAGGACCAGGCAATCACCCGCCGAGAGGAACTCGCCAACCCTCTCGAACCGGCTGTCAGCAAGCTCTCCGCCGCACCGATAAAGAACCAGCAAGCGCGACTCGCTTCGAACATCGACCGGCCGCTGCGCAATCAACTCGCGCGGCAAGTAGTAATTCAACCGCTCTGTCTTCATAAACAAAAGTTATCAGACCGCGACTTAGATAACAAAAAAAAATTGACCCGGTAATAAACTGATTCGAACGTTCAGACTCGCGAACGAAACTTCCGACAAAAGTCACTCTACCCCGGGGACGATAATGATTGTGCGTCCGGGTTAAGAACTTAGCTTTTCAAAGGTCAGGGCAATGGCTTCGAAAGAGTATTTGGAACAGACAGCAACTTCAATCGCCTCTCTCGGCAAAGATGAACTCAAAAGACGAATCAGGAATTTCAGGGGTCGGTTCAAGCTGGATTTCACTGAGGATTACCTGGACGCACTAAGCGTTGACAGGTTGAGGCATATTCTGTTGGCCGCCTTAATAAACGCAAAGCCGCACAATTAATAACCTATCTGCGTATTCCAAACTACCCAGCTTCACAGCACCATTCATTCTACCTACCCAGTTTTGTTACCCTCTGCGGCTAATTTAATACAATTCTTCAGGGTGCCAACCACCCCGGCCCCTCACCCGATCATAAACCCCGCCCATCCGGCTGGGCCTTATCCATCCGAGCATAAAAAAAGCTGGAGCTATCCGAACTCCAGCTTTGTGAGACAGCCTTTAATTTACTAAATATACTGCAACTTTATCAAAAATCCCAGCCGTCTCAGCGAACCAAGATATTTAGAAGAAAAGAACTATTAGGTTTTCTATCATAGATTATACTCCCCCAAGTCAATTTTGCAAGCACTTTTTTCAAGATTTTGAAATTTTTTTTAAGAAAAGCTGTGTTTACATAACCCCTGTAGTGGTAATAAGTTACACCCATCGCTAACGCTTGCACGCCTCTCTGCCTGCACTTTTTCGCCAAAAATCTCGTGGACTGTCGCTTCAGAAAACCTCTGCCCGCCATGCAAGGAATCGCCCAACCAAAGCTTTTCCCCTCATTTGCCCTCACCTCGCCACAATGGTGGCCAACAGCTTCGGACCCCCATTGCCGACCAGCTCCTCACTCAAGCCGGTATTCACTGAATACGTCCGGATTACGCTCGTAGATTATGCCGCCTTTCGGCTTCGACATATCGCAGACCTGGTCTTGCCACAAAGGTTGCATCTTTTCTACCCTTCACGCAAAAAAAAAGAGTCCCATAAACCCTTGACATCTTCGGGTCAATTAGTGTAGAATGTTCTCAGTTCGGTGGACGCTGTAGGAGTGGGTAGAAAGCCGCGGTTGTCTTCTGGCAAATATTCTCCCCACGAGAGGTATTCTTACTGTAGCCCAAAATGCAACAGGAGGAGAGCGGTAGATGAGCGAAAGAGCAGGGCTAAGGGCTTGGCGGTTGGGTTCCAAAAACTTCCTGACCCTGTTCTCCGCCATAAAACACCCCTTAGTGGCAATCCTGTTGCCAATCCTGATTGCAGCCGTTGGAGCAAATGCCGGCTATACTGCCACCGGCAGCAGCGACGAAGTTAATACTCTGGCAATCTTCCAGCATCTCTTCGGCGCCGATGTGAGCGGCCAGCAATGGTGCGGCTCAGTATACACCAACGGAACCATAACCGCTGTACGGATCCAGGACTATATTGACCCTTACTCGCCGCCGGGTGCTCCGGGAGACAATATCTACTTGCTTTCCGGTTCGCTGTCGCCGACGGCTACGGACCAGTATTGGGTTGACGGCCACGCCTCTTCAACTGCCACGGCGCGCTATGCTCACTACGACCAGCGATTCGGCTACGACGCGGGCAGCGGATTTGTCGAAGTCATTAACGTCAACTCCGTGTACGGTTTCATAGATGTACCCGGTATCCCTGTCGTTTTCGGCCCGGGCTCTGTTTGGCAGTGGGCGCGAGTTGGAAATGGCAGGACCTGGTACTCCGCCGAAGCCAATAACAGCGATGCCCGTGACCATCTGATTGCATATCTCGTTACCGGGCTGAATAATGGCAAGATAACCTGGGTCCTGTTCTGGGATGACCAGAAAGATCCGGATGCCGATCGTGACTTTAATGACCTGGTGGTTGTCATTGAGGCGCTTCCGGTTGTTCCGAACGTGGTCGGTTTGACAGAATATGCTGCCGGAGTGCAGATTACGGTCGTTGATAATCTCCAGCTCGGCAATGTCACTTATGAATATAGCGAAACCGTCGAGGCAGGGCTGGTCATAAGCCAGGACCCTAACGCTGGAACACCCGTCCAGTTCGGCTCATCCGTTGACATTGTCGTCTCACTCGGCCCCCATGCTGTCCCCAACGTTATTGGTATGCAGCTTTCTGATGCCAACACCGCTATCATCGATGCCGGTTTTTCAGTTGGCAGCCTTACCTATGTCTACAGTGATACACAGGCAGGGATTGTGCTCGGCCAGACTCCTGTCGGCGGGGCAATAATCCCGATAGGCTCTCCTGTTGACCTGGTTGTTTCTCGTGGACAGCCTTTTGTCCCCGATGTGCAAGGGATGACCCAGGCCAGTGCAGAATCAACCATAACATCGGTTGATAATCTTCAGGTTTCGGTGAGTACTGCCTATCATGACACCGTACCTGCAGACTATGTCATCAGCCAGGACCCGGCAGCCGGTACACAGGTACCCGTCGGTTCAACCGTGAATATATTGGTCTCGCTGGGCCACGCGCCGGTCACCGTACCTGATGTTCGAAACACGACCGAGGCCCAGGCCGAGGCCGCCCTTAACGCCGTCGGCCTTAACAAGGGCGCGGTTACTACCTCCTACAGCGACACCGTGCCTGCGGACCTTGTAATAAGCTCCAATCCTTCTGGCGGAACATCGGTCGACTACGGCTCATCGGTTGACCTTGTAATATCCTTAGGCCACGCGCTGGTTACCGTACCCAGCGTCCTGAACATGACCGAGTCACAGGCCGAGGCCGCCCTTAACGCTGTCGGCCTTAACAAGGGCGCGGTTACTACCTCCTACAGCGACACCGTGCCTGTGGACCTTGTAATAAGCTCCAATCCTTCTGCCGGGACATCGGTCGCCTACGGCTCATCGGTTGACCTTGTAATATCCTTAGGCCGTGCGCCGGTCACCGTACCTGACGTCCTGAACATGACCGAGTCACAGGCCGAGGCCGCCCTTAACGCCGTCGGCCTCAATAAAGGCAGCGTAACTACCTCATACAGCGACACAGTGCCTGTGGACCTTGTAATCAGCTCCAATCCTTCTGCAGGTGCATATGTCGCCTACGGCTCATCGGTTGACCTTGTAATATCCTTAGGCCACGCGCCGGTCACCGTACCTGACGTCCTGAACATGACCGAATCCCAGGCAGAGGCCGCCCTCAACGCCGTCGGCCTTAACAAGGGCGCGGTTACTACTTCCTACAGCGACACAGTGCCTGTGGACCTTGTAATAAGCTCTAATCCTTCTGCAGGAACATCGGTCGCCTACGGCTCATCGGTTGACCTCGTAATATCCTTAGGCCGTGCGCCGGTTACCGTACCCAGCGTCCTGAACATGACCGAGTCACAGGCCGAGGCAGCCCTTAATGCCGTCGGCCTCAATAAAGGCAGCGTAACTACCTCATACAGCGACACAGTGCCTGTGGATCTTGTAATCAGCTCCAATCCTTCTGCAGGTGCATATGTCGCCTACGGCTCATCGGTTGACCTTGTAATATCCTTAGGCCACGCGCCGGTCACCGTACCTGACGTCCTGAACATGACCGAATCCCAGGCCGAGGCCGCCCTCAACGCCGTCGGCCTTAACAAGGGCGCGGTTACTACTTCCTACAGCGACACAGTGCCT
>Ga0307377_10001050_pt1 | contig 36311 bp, 48 predicted proteins | sample TR3MG_FD_202535 | JGI IMG/M metagenome (GOLD analysis project Ga0307377, IMG submission 202535) | Soil microbial communities from Risofladan, Vaasa, Finland - TR-3 | ecosystem: Environmental > Terrestrial > Soil > Coastal area > Acid sulfate soil | place: Finland: Risofladan, Vaasa | collected... | reverse complement strand
ATTAAATAATTCAGGAATTTATAACGGAAAAGATTCAATTGCCAAAGGGGTTTATACAAAACAATTAATAGGGATATGGAGTTTATCATTAGCAATCGCATTAGGTTTTAAGGAAATTTATCTCATCGGTTACGATTGTTGCGAAATTAATAGTCAAACACATTTTTATCAAGGAGTTATTGATTTAAAGAAGTCAACACCTATTTATATTAGAGAAAAATTAGCAGACCATAGATTACATTTTAGAGGATTAGGAAAAAAGGAAAATGGACAATATAATACATCAACATATAATATTAAAAAGCATTTGAATGAGAAATGGTTTGCTCCTTTTCAAGCGGAAAGAAAAACAATTAAAATTTATAATGTATCTCCAGAATCAGCAATAGAAGTATTTGAAAAAATAGATTATGAAACATTTTATTCTAAAATAAAGAATAATCATATTGACCAGACTGATTCAAGAGAAGAGATTAAACAAATTATACAAGAGAAATTAAAATGAAAAGTTTAATAATCACTATAATTAGTATTTGTATTGCAATATATTTAATTCCTAAATATATATTTTATTTATTAAAAAAAGGAATAAAATGATAGGAATAATTGGTTGGATAGGAAATTTTTTCTTTATACTTGGAGCTATCCTTTTAGCTAAAAAAATTCGTTTAGGATGGCATTGCCAAGTGCTAGGGAATCTTTCATATGTTATTTTTGCAATTTTAATGGGCATAGATGGAATAAGTTTGGGAGCTTTATCACTTTTATTGATTTTAATAAATTGGTATGGATTAAAAAAATGGGAGAATAAATCATGGATTCTTTTAAAAAAATAGCTTGTGTTAAAGGTTTAATTATCGGCATGGAGGAAGAATTATATAAATATTTTCAAAAAGATAATTTACCAAAGAATTTAAGAGATACTATTATAAATGAATATTATAAATCTATAGTTGAATTTTTAAATAAAGAGGAAACTAATGAAAACACATAGAGAATGGGAAGTTCTTTTAGCTTATTTTAGAGAAATTCCTATTGATAAAATACTTATTGAGAAAATTGAAGTTTTTTTAGCAGTAAAGAAAAATGTTTTAATTATGATTGCTAAAGAAAATCCAGAAGATAATCCTAAATTTACTCAAGAAGAAAAATTTAAAGCATTATGTGAATTATTTTCAGAAGAGACTAAATCAGGTAAATTAATCATTTCTGCTGTTCCTGATATTAAAAAAATTAATAAAATAGATTTATAAAGGATATTATGAAAATAGCCATTGTAGGAAGTCGAGAGTTTACACCTTCTATATTAATAGAAGAAACAATGAATAGAATTTTTTCAAAACACCATAATGATATTTTGATTAGTGGTGGTGCAAAAGGCGTAGATTCTATTGCTGAACAAATTGTTGATAAATGGAATAAAATGGGTTACTATTATTCAAAGACTCCTTATCAATTTCAAAAAATTATATTTAAACCTGATTGGGATAAATATGGTAAAAGTGCTGGATTTATTAGGAACAAACTAATTATTAATGAAGCCGATAGAGTAATTGCTTTTTGGGATGGAAAAAGCAAAGGCACAAAACATTCAATTGATTTATCCATTGCTCAAAATAAACCTATTGATATTTATGTGAGATAATATGAAAAAAGTATTAACATTTATGGTTGGAGATATTTTCCATGTTGGACATTTAAATTTACTCCAGAATGCAAAGACATTAGGAGATTATCTAATTGTTGGTATACCTACATCATGGACAATAGAAGAACATATTAAGGGAAAAGAACCTATATTTTCAGCAGAGGATAGATTAAGAATTGTCGAAGCATTGGAAATCGTAAATTTCGCATTTATTTATACGGATAGCGAGTCCTTAAATGAATCAATTATGTTATTAAAACCAGATTTTGTTTGTAGAGGGGATGATAATAAAAATTTTGTAGGAAAAGAAATGGCTGAAAAGATAGGGGCTAAAATAATTTATTTTCCATATACTAAAGGAATTTCATCATCAAAATTAAGGAGAAAGTTATGAGAATTATTTTCGGGGGCAACTCAGATATAGGAAAAGCAATAAACGGTGTTCATATATCCAGAGAAGAATGTGATGTAGAATATTACAATAATATATTTAAAACAATATTAAAATATAAACCAGATGAAATTGTTAATTGTGCAGGTGTTATTTGTCCAGCTTCAATAGATAAGTCACAAATTTGGGATTGGGAACAAGAAATTAAAATTAATTTATTAAGTGCATATTATATTGCAAAAATTGGAACTATATATAAAGCAAAAATTGTTTATATAGGTTCTACATCTGGATTAAGTGGAAGAGGAAATTGGAGTGGTTATTGTGCTTCAAAAGCTGGATTGATTTCTCTCGTTCAATCAATGGCTGAAGAAGGATATAGTGTATGGTGTGTGAACCCATCAAGAACAGATACAAAAATGAGAAATAATTTATTTCCAAATGAAGATAAATCTACATTATTAAAACCATCTAATATTGCATATGTTGTTGAAAAATGTTTTCAGGGAGATTATTTATCTGGAAGTATTATAACTGTTTTAAAAAATGAAAAATTTGGGGAAGTTAATGAAATAAGGATTGAAAAATAATGAAAAGAAAACTAACAGATAAAGAATTATATGGATTAATAAGGTATGTAGAAGAGATAGGTGATAATGACTTAATATTAGAATTATCTCAACTACATAATTATGAAGTTATTGGTGAGTTTAAAAATAAAAGATTAATTGGGTATGAACTCAAGGAGAGATAAATGTATCTAAAATTTAAAACTAATGGAACATTTACTGAAATAACTGATAAAATTATACCAACTATCGAAAATGGTTATTGTGTGCTTTCTTCATTACATACAACTTGTGGATTAGCTATTTTAGAAAATGAATCGCTATTAAAGAAAGATATGGAAGGATTTTTAGAAAGAATGGCTCCGAAATGTGGCGTGTATGCCCATGATGATATTGCAAAGAGAGATGTTCCTCCCGATGAGAGGATAAATGGGTTTTCGCATATACGTTCATTGCTTTTTCCAACAAGTGTTATTATTCCGATTGAAAAAGGAAAATTGGTATTAGGACAATGGCAATCAATATTTTTAATTGAATTAGACCCACAAAGAGAGAGAACAGTGTTTTTTGGAGAAATAAATAATGGATGATGTTCAATATTTAAAAGATATCTATATTGAAAGATTAACTAAATTATTAGATTTATTAGAATCTAATGGATTACAGCCATTTCTTTTATGTGGAACATTACTTGCATTTATAAGAGAAGGTCAACCATTTACATATGATTTAAAAGATATAGATATATCTCTTCCTAAAGAAGATTATTGGGCATTTAGGAAAATAATAGATTCAAGTCCAGATTTTAAATATTATAGAATTTGGAGAAATGAAATCGCAGTTTATTATAAAGATAAAAAAATAGATATATTATTTTTAGAAACAAAACCAGAAGAAAACAAAGCATATATTTATAGTTATAAACAAAATAGTTTTACTGGTAAGTATGATACTGAATGGAGAGTTGTATTTAAATCAAGCGATTTTTATCCATTAAAAAGAGTAAAATATCCATTTCTAAATAGAGAAGTTTATATACCATTCAATTCAGAAAATGTCTTAGCCACCCATTATAATAAAGATTGGAAAACACCTAATCCAAATTGGTCAAATGATTGTCTTACTAATGTTGATATAGAACATAGACAAATAGCATTTATTCTTCCGCAAGATACCAGCGAAGATGAAAAAAACCAATGTTTAGATTCTATCATAAATTTATATCCTGAAAATTGGTATAGAATTTATAATAATATTGAAGATGCAAAAGAACCATTCCTTATAATATTAAATAAGAGTTATATTTTTAAAAAAGAACTAGATTTAAATGCCCTTATTCAAAGTTTATTAGATAAAGAAGAAATTGGTGCAGTAACATACGGAAATAATACAGAAAATACTGTGTTATCATTTGCATCTCGAACACAAACAAAAAAAGAATATGTTTATGGCGATTTAAATACAGAATTTATATTAGCTAAAAAGGAATATTTGGATAATCAAGCAAAATATAAAACCATACTTGTAAATGGGGCTATTTGATAATGAGGAAAAAAAGAAAAAATAAAGCAAAAATAACAGATATAGGGTCTATTATTATTAATTTTTTAAGACCAGAAACTACTATTTCTTGTATCGAATCGTTGAGAGGAGAAATCCCTAATTTAAAGATTTATATAGGAGACCAAGATGATGATAATAGTTTATTAAAAAATTATTGTGAAGCAAGAAATATTAATTATATAAAATTACCATTTGATTGCGGAATTGGAGTAAGCAGGAATACGCTAGTAGAAAAAGCTAAATTAGATGGATGTAAATATATTATGTGGGGAGATAACGACTTTGTTTATGATTCTCGCTTTAGATTACAAAATATGTTAAAAGTGTTAAACAAGGATAAAAAAGTTGGTATTGTAGGTGGAACGGTGCTTAAAAATAATATAGTTCAACATTATGAGAGGATAATATATTATAACGAAGATTATCAAACCGCTTGTTTTATTCCTTTAGAATATACATATCCAGAAGTATATTATGCAGGCGAAGTGGATTATTATTATTGTGATATGACATTTAATTTCTGTCTTGCAAGAATGGAAATTTTTGATGAGAATGTGAGATGGGATGACGAAATAAAGGTGAAGTTCGAACATTCTTTTTTCTTTTGTAAGTATTTAAAATATAGTAAATTCAAAGTCGCTTATTGTCCATCTGTTATGGTAAAACATGAGCATGGTAAAAACGATATTTACAGTGGATATAGAAATCGTGTTAGTGATGGCGAAGCATATGCGAGAAAGTTGCATTTAAAAACTGGATTTGCTATTAATGGGCAGTCATGGAATCATCTTACTCAGGATTTTTTTAATTTTAAGAAGGTCGCATCTCTAAATCCCATAATAATTTCGGCTTTAAAATATAATTATCTTGAAAAACCACCAACAAAACAAAAAATAACAGAAGTGTCTAATAAAAATATTAAATTCTATAGTCTTTTAGATATTATACAATATTTAAAAGAAAAGAAAATTAATTTTGTATTGATTGATAAGTCGTGTTTACAAGTTGTTAGAGAAAGACGATTTAAAGACGATGATAAAATATTATATATTGGTATAGAAGGAATAGATGTTCACTCTATTTTAATCAATGATGGGTTTAAACAAGAGGCTGAAAACGAATATTCTTATGAAGATTATAAAATCATATTAAGTTCATATACAAATACAACGAAAAAATTTATGGTTGAATATGAAGAGGTTAATGTTCCTTATCCTGTAATTTCATATTTAGTTAAAAAATATGGTCGTAAATGGGAAACTTTAAATGAATAAAATAGCAATTATTATTCCCACTATCCACAGAGATGAAATTCTAATGGAAACTATAAATTCTATTCTTGATAACTATCAAGATAATTGGGTTATTTTAATAGGAGACCAAAATAAGGAAGAAGATTGGAGTTTTGAAAAGTCATCGTTTTACCATAGTGCCTGTGCAGAAGCTCATACTGCGTTAAGAAATCAAGATAGAATTAAGGTTCACCATTTGCCATACGATTGTGGTTTATCCCATGCTAGAAATGAATTGGTAAAACTTGCTAATAATTTAGATATTAAATATTGTTTAATAGGAGCAGACAGTATTAAATTTACAGAATCAATGAAAAGTATTAATTATTTAATAAAATATTTAAATTATTCTCCAGATTTTAATATTGATTTATTAGGTTTAGAAGTTCAGGAGAGAATCAGTTGGGAAGCTTGGTTAGATTTACAAGATTCATTTATTTTAGATTTTATAGAAAAAAATCCAATTGAAGGTTTATTAGATAGATATTGTAAAAATAACATAACTATTTGGAATTGCGACATTGTTCGTAATTTCTTTTTAGCAACAACTAAATCTCTTTTAGAAGTCAAATGGGATAATAATTTAAAGATGATGGAACATGAAGATTTCTTTTGGAGATATAAACAAACAGGATATAAGGTAGGATGGACAAATTATTCTTCTGGAAAATATTCACCAGGTATTGATATAGAATATAAAAAAATAAGAGCAAAAAACATGAATATTAGCAAAGAAGAATTAAAGCAAAAATACAATCTAAAATCTTGGGTTCAATACATTAATCTTAAAAATGCAAAGAGGTAAAAATGATACAATTTCTACTTTGTTTACTCATCACAGTATTTATCCACGAACTTGCCCATATGCTTGTCGCATTACGCTGTGGAATAGGCGTAAAAGCGTTTTCTTTAGGCTTTGGCAAGCCTTATTTGCATAAAACCATCAAAGGTATTGACTATAGATTAAGTCCTCTTCCTTTAGGGGGATATTGCGACATCAAAGGGATGGATTCAAAGAAGGATAAAGACGATTTTTTAATGCATCCTTATAGGCATAAATTTGCTGTTATAATTGCAGGGGTCACAGTTAATATTTTATTAGCATTAATAGTGTATTTATTTCACTATGGTTCAATCAAATTAGGATTAGCTATAGATTGGATTATTCTTAAATCTATGTTCACTAAAGACTATACTATGGTAGAATATATCTTTAGAAATATCCCAATTAATTTCTTTTTATTACAATTGTCTATTTTAAATTTATTTTGTGGTATTACAAATCTTCTTCCTCTCCCTTCATTAGATGGTGGTCATTTATGGTTAGTTCTTATGGAGAAGATATGGAAAGAAAAATTTATTAAAAGATATACAATAATAACATATGTAGGATTTGCATTTTTAATAATAGCACAACTTTGGCTAATTGGTTGGTTATATTATCATGAAATAATACAATGGATAAATTCAATATTATTATCACTATCAAATTTATTATAAATAAAGGAGAATTATGAATAAATTTATTGTTACTTATGAAGATAATATACAATTTAGTGGAGACCCTTTAAAGTCTGAATGGAAAAAAATAGATGAAACTAAAAAGATTACTAAATTAGAATATTTGTTAGATAAAATATATATTGTGATGGAAGGATATAAGCAATATAATCACTTATTAGAATGTGTGGGATTAGGTCAAAAAGGAATAGCGAGAATTTTATTAATGGGAAGAACAGAAGAGCAGACAGAAATTATTGTGTTAGATTTGAAACAGAATAAAATTTATAAAGATTTTAAACCATGCTATAGAGAATATGGAGAACAAATATTAGATGGTTGGCAGGATGGATTATTAACAATACCAAAATCAATATTTAAAAAGATTCCAAATGTTCAGTAAATCGTATTTAAAAAAATGTGATGTTCTTGGCATAAATCCTTTAACTCAGGATGAATTAGTAGAACTTTGCAAAAATTTACCTAAATATAAAAAAAAGACCTATCTTCAGCTTTTAAGTAACTTTAGGATAGGTATACAAAAAATATGTTGCGAATCGTATTTAGCAACACAAGATTTAAATGAATTATGGTTAATGTTTTATAATTATGAAAAAGACGAAAAAAATAATGGAAAGTCTTGGAAGGAATTACAAAAGTAGTAGTTATTTCAATATTTTAAAAGGATTCTGAAAATTTAATATAACCCTTGCTCTTGGCACAATTAAAGGTTTCCCACCTGTGTACTGTGTCATATAAGCAGAAATATGAAGAATTAAAGCCCCATTCTGCACTTCATAAAATGATGTCTGCTGTAAATCTAGTTCAGTATTATAAAAATCAAGGTCATTATCTTCTGCTTCTTCATAAATAATATTATATGTAATATATGGTAAAATAATTGAACTTAATATTTCCCCCGATACGGCAGAAATATCCGTTATATGAAGTTCCCATTCCTTATAAATATACCTAATAACACCATCTATTTCTAAAGCACCCATGTTTTCAAATTCTGTTGTTTGAATAGGAATTCTAGGAAGAACTTGAGATAATAACATTGCTTGTTTTCTTAAATGAACATTTCGTACTTTTTTATCATTTTCTGATAGTATATTATTTTTAGTAACTTTTTCTTGTTCGAATAAAGTTTCTAAAATTCTTTTTTGGGTAGAATTAATAGTCATTTTAATAAGCCTTCGATTCGTTGTAAGAAGTAGGGTTTTCGAGATAAATTTTTACTCTTAACTCTATATCTTCTGAAGCTGGTACATAAGTAGGTGTTATTAAATCTGACCAAGAAGCATATTCATGAGCTTCAGAAAGCACTAATACATAACCATCTAAGATTAAATTATATTGAGTGTCGTTTATTTTGGTTAATTTTTTAGTTTGTTTGGCACTAATAAGTTCATCTGTTAAAATATCTTGAAATGCTTTTGGTGTAGATGCTCCTGCACTTGTCCAATTATCAATTGTTCCTTCTGATTCATCGCTAGTCCATACTCTATAAATTGCAACATTATCTTGAATATAAAAATCACTTCTTGTATTACCTGTCAACGGCAATGCATCTATATCAGCCACATGACCTTTATAATTTGGTAATTCATCTGAAAACACAATATTATCATAAATATCCAATACCGCTTTTGCTTGAGCTAAACCACCTTGAAGCCCGATTAATTCCCAAAATGTTTTATTCGACCCAGGATTCCAGCCACTAGGAGCTGGAGTTGGACTTCCACATTGCAAATAATCTAATAAATTAGGAGCTATATATTTTCTTGCTGTTGGTAAATAATAACTAGGGTCGTCACCTATAGGAACTGGCAAATTCAGATACTGATAAGCAAATGTATAATATGGCACAGTTTGTCTTGGACTATTTGTGAAGGGAGGAGTATAAATATATGAATCTAATGGTTGAGGAGCATTACAGGGAAATGGAGCAGATGTATAAGTTATTCCTAACCAATCATAAAGTTGAAATGAGATTTCTCTTTTACCTGTACTTTGATATGAATAAACACCAGCGATACGAGTTGTCGGGGTAGTTCTTGCTATTACTTCTATTTTTAAATATGGAAGAAATTGTTCTGTTAAATTTAAATTTAATTCTAAATTATATAATGCTTTTTCTGGTAATATAGTTCCTTTTGTTTGTGATATAGCTGATGATATTGCTTCTATCTCTGGAATATACCAATCTGAATCGTATAATAAACGAGCAGATTTATAATGAGTATCACATGGTAATGAAATAAGAGGTATTTCTTTTTTTTGTTCAATACTAATTTCGTTCTGATTTTGTAAATTAGTAAGATATTTTATTTTATTCTTTTGATTGTTAAATGAATTATATTTAGACATTATGATATCTCAGTAGTTGGGACAGTATTATAATCTTGTTTATTTATAAGAACAAGTTCAGCTTTTAAACGTAATTGTTTTTCATCTGGAATAACGAAATATGCATGATAGTAAAAATCCATTCCATTTTCTCTTTTTATCCATCGACTAAATTGAGCAAAATTCTCACTGGTTATTTCATTTCCCTCTTCATCATACAAATAAGATAATAGATTGAAATTATATATATCTTTTTCACTAATAGATGGAAATCTCAAAATTTGCCGAATATTTCCAGATGATGAAGCAAATTCCCATTCATCTGTTTCTGAATAATCTTCGGGGTCGTTACCAGCAGGGACACGATAATCAAAAATTGGCAAAATAAAAGTCCATGTACCAGGAGGATTTTCAATATATGCTGATGCAGGAGTTGGGTCATTTCCACCACCTGACCTATAAGTGACTCCTGTAAAATTATAAAAATCATAATAAACAGGGTTAGTATCTAATTCAAATCTAGTTGTTTTTTTAAGAGCATTTGATGAAATTATATTAATACTAATAGGTGTAAGGACTTTAATATTGTTTTTATCTGTATTAATTCTAACCCAAAGTTTTTCGAATTTACCTTTAGTATTGTCAAATGATTGATATACCATTATGATATTACCTGTTCGTTTTCAATCGTTGCTCGTTCAATTTTTAAGCGTGTTCTCATATCAGATTTTAATGCGATTAATGTGCGAGTTTCTGGAATATTATATTCTTCATCATCTTCATCAGGAAATTCAGAATTAATAATTTCTAACTCTTTAGTTGATTTTACATTATCTGCTTCTATAGTAACTTTTCTATCATTAGATGTAATTGTGATAGATTTTATACTTATTGGAAAGCCATTTGCATTATTATAGATATTAGATTGAGTAGTATTATCTATATTAATTTGTGTTAAAAGAGATAGTGCATAATATAAATAAGCATCTATAGTAATATTAAATGTGCAAGAAGTATCAGGTAAAATATCACCATTAATATTTTTTAATTTTTCGTATTCTAAATCCGCAACAATCTTACAATATTTTCTAAAATCATATCCAGCATCTTTTATAGAATATAAACCATCTTGGTCATCTACCAATTTTGGTTTAGATATTTTAATTCCATTTCGTACTGAAATTTCTTTAAATGGAGCTTCTCCAATTTTATAATATGTTGTATAAGCCACTGGTGAGTGTCCATATTTATGGAGAACACTTGAAGGCAATTCGGTTATTTCTATTTCAAGAAAGCCAGGAGAAACATTAGGGAAAGAAATTTTTCCAGTTTCAGAATCTTCCCCAACTGCTTGTTTCCAATGGGTAGCTTGTTTTAAATCCCATAAATCTTCACTTACAGGAGCTAAAGATGTTCCAATATATAAAAATTTAATTGAATCCAATGGAGCTAATTCATTAATAGTTTTGCTAATAGTATCAAAAGTTTCTTGAATTCCTTCACTAATATTATCTAAGGTTTGTTGAATTCTTATACCTGTTCTTAACCAAGGTTTACGTTCATTTATAGGTAATTCTCGCTGTGCATCATCAAATTTAGCTATTTCATCTTCTTCTTCAGTTGTTTCTTTAACATTTAAAACAACACCGTCTAATTTTTTAACTGTAGGACTCCAAAAATAAGTCCAGTTTGGTGCTGGATTAAAAGTTCCTTCTTGAATAGCGTCAGCAATATTCCCATTTGAATCAAATACGGATAAATTAATAGAATGTTGTTCTATTTTAGTACCTAAATCTACTCGTATACCTTTATATTTTTTAGGATTATCTTCATTAGATGGGTCAACATAAGGATTATAAATTTTAGGGTTCTGTATTAAAATATCATATAATGATAATCGGGAATTTAAACCAGGTAAAGACATAGTTATATTATTAGTTTTATTTTCTTTTTCTTCAGCTAAAGCACTAATAGTAACATACTCTCTATCATTTTCATATTGACAATCTAATTCAGAAATTTTACCAGAAAATTCCGTAACACCATCTATTTTAATTTCAACAATATTTTGAGATGTAATTGTAGAACTAACACCTTCCAAAGTTGTATTCAATTGGTCATGTTTTCTACTTAGTTGAAAAGAAGCTCTTGATTCTTCTCCAACCGAATGAGTTATTGAAATAGATTCTAAAACTAAATCAGTATCTTCTAACTCTACACTATCTATAAAAACTTGATAGTCCTGTAGATTGATTGGGATAATATCATCTATTGATATGATTGGAACAGTTTCTTTTGTTAAACATTTAAAATCAGAATTCATTTTATAATATTGATATGATAAAGCAGTAAAATCAGAATCTAATTTAAAAGCAGAAACGATATTAAAATTAGAGTCTATTTTAAATGTAATTGGCGATAGACAAATAAAATTCGAATCTAATAAAAATTCAGTTCTTTCATCAATAGTATATAATTCACCAATAACATTGTCAGTTCCAGCATAAGTTATACCGAAATTTTCATTATGTTCTAGTGTTAAAATATTGTCAGTATCACTTAAATCAAATATTGTTTGATTAGCTAAATCTGCAACCTCTACTTTAATAACTTTTCCATTATTTCCAGCAATATAAATATATGTACCTGTTTTATTAATAGTTACATCTTTAGCGTTTGTAATTCCAGTGATTGTTTTTACAACCCATGTTGGATTTTGAGGGTCTGTAGTATCAACTTTAATAATTTCAATGGGATTAGTATCGGTTATAAAAATTAGGGGATTAATAGAAATGATTTTAGATGCAAATTTTGCGTCTGTATTACTAGCACTAACAATAATAGTATCTTCAATATTTATAGTTTCTGAGACAAATGGTGATGTATTAATTACATAAATGCTATCATCTATATTAAGTGTGTCTGATATATATGCAGAAGTTTCAAATCCTTCTATTTCAAATAGAGTGCAATATGTATCTCCTCTATATGATGATGTTATATATAATCTATAATACCTATATGGCGTACTATTTACAAAATTATAAGTTTGTAAAGAAGCACTATTAACCGCATCTACTACTGTTTCTAAAGTAACCCAATCAGAATCATTATTTGACCCTTGAATTAAGAAATTTCTTATTGAAGTTCCACCATAGCCAATATCATATAATGGAAGAATAGTAATTCGTTCAATTGTTTTAGTAACACCAGAGCCTAAATCATATTTTATCCAATGAGGAAATACCGAGTCTGAACTTGACCATCGAGTTCCAGTGTTGCCATCGAAAGCTTCTGTTGCTGTATATCCACCACCAAATACTGAATCGGCACTAGCTGTTCCATCAATAAAAACACTCATTTATATCTCCTTTTAAACAGCAGTAAGCGTGATTGTAATTCTGACTCGCACTCCATTATCTACATCAACAGCATGACCAGAAAATGTTAAACGATTAAGCATCAAAGAACCAGACGCTGTCAATGAATTAAATAAACCTGCTTCTACAATTGTATAAGATTCGCCTGACACAAAAGTAAATGTTTTGTCATACTCTCTAATTCCAGTTCCTTCATCTGTAGGAGCAATTGCTTCTCTAGCAACTTCTGTTCCTAACTCTGTATCGCCAGCAGTAACAGCAGTAGCATCTTCGCCAATACCCATATAACCAATATTAACCAATCCATTATCTATAACTTCATCTAAACCGATATTAGTAACTAAATTATGAACTCTTGTTTCTTTTTTAATTTCTCTTGTTCTTAAATTGATTGTTTGAATAATCGCATTAATTTTAAGTTTTACATTAGCTTGCATTTTTATCTCCTTTAAGATATTTTATTGCTTTGTTTAAAATTTCAATATTATCTCTAAATTTTCCTAAACCGTTATTACATTTATCACATAATAATCCTCTAACATCACCAGTTTTATGATTATGGTCAACGGATAACGGTTTAATACTACCATTGTTATTTGTATTAGATTCTTTTTCTCCGCAAATCGCACAAACATTGTTTTGAGATTTTAGAATACTATCATACTCTGTTAATGTAATACCATAAGTTTTAACCAAATGCCAATTACGTCTTTTTGGTTTATTATTTTCTTCATATTTTTTATAGGTTGTTTTTCTTTTTTCGGGATTCTCTTTAGCCCATTTGGTTGATAATTTTAACATATGTTTAGAATTTTGCTTTTTCCACTCATTATTTTGTTTTAAAATTTTTATTTTATTTATAACATATCGTTTATGAGCTTTATTTTTCACACATTCTTTACAATATATATACAAACCATCTTTTGTATTTTTATTATTATTAAAATTAATAATATTTTTAGTTTGTTTACAACACGGACAATATTTTAGATTATTTTGCTTTTTCATAATATTACCTATTAAACTATTTCTGTTATTGTAAAATCATATACCCCACCAGACATTTCATATACCCTAACTAATCTTGCTGGATTTTCATATGTGACTATCCATATATCGTCATTTGAATCAATAGTCATACTTTTTGCATTATTTACAATATTTCCACTTTTATTTAAATCTACTGTTTCTTGTAATACTCCAGATGTATCATATTTTAATAATTTAGCATTAGTGCCACTTGCGATACCAGGCAATAAAAACCATAAATCTATTCCATTAATTAAAACATCTATAGGAGATTCAACAATCGCCCCTTTGGAAATTGTAGTAACAGAAGTTAAAGGATTTATTTTAGAAATAATTTCACCTAAAAGAGTAGCATCTTCATAAGCAACATATAATTTAGAAGAATCCAAATCCATCGCATTTACATTATTTACTTCACGATTTAATGAATAATAAACTTGTTTAGGAGAAAACTTCCCATTTTTTTCAATAATGCATTTTCCATTGCTATTTTTAGCAAATGCAATCCATAAGAAATTAGCGAAATTATCTGCTTTTTGAGCAGTTATTTGTTTATCATCAGAAAAATCAAATCTTCTAGTTATTGTCATTTAATTCTCTTTCTTAAATTAATTCTCCAACCATTTACAAACAAATACTGGTGAAGCTGAAAATCCAGTTGTTTGAGAAACTGGAATAACCACACAAATATTTGCATATAAATTAGAAGCTACTGTTAAAAAACCATTTTGGTCATTAAGATATAAATAATTTCCTTCTGAACTTCCAGCCATTCTAGTAGCCCCTGTAATCCAATTTGCCCCAGGAGGAGTAGAAGTGGTTGTAATTCCTCTAATAAACGAATTAGAAGACGTTCCAGAGCCTAACATAGCTCCAGTAGCACTATTAAGGTTAATATCATCGTATACTTCAAGGACAGGTTCTGAAGCTGTTACCCCATCAAATTCAAAAGCAATTACATAACTTTTATTTAAATTTCCCATATTATCAATGGATTTAAGTAAATTTTCACTTGTATCTTGCAGTAAATAATCACTTAGTACAATTTGAGAACCAGTTAAGATAATACCAGCACTAATTAATTCAGCTTGTGTCGGAATATCAGCCCCATCAATAACTTCTGTATTTCCATTGGTAAAAATTAATTTGTCAGAACCTTCTGCAAATTCTACCCAATCGACACCAGAAGTACCTAAAACAACATCTTGTGTATCACAATTTATATAAACTTTTAAAGCCATACTATTTCTCCTTTATTATGCCCAACAATTTACTTTAAAATTAATAATTCCTTCTTGAAATGTCACAACTTTTTTCTTTCTTGTGACTGGAAATTGTATAGGTTCTAATCTTTTTACTTTTAAATCTTTTGTTGTAATAGAGGTTAAATCTATTTTTAATACATATTTAGTATTATTTACAATAGTAGATGATAACCCATTCATTATAGCAACTAAGGATTCATAATCATCTTCAATAAGCATGAAATTTAAAGTTAAATCCCAAGGAGCTTGAGAACCTTCTGAAATTATTGAGCCTTGTCCTCTTAAAGATGTGTGTTCTGAAAATGTAATAGGGTCTAAAAATGGAGCATTGCCCCAATCTAAGACATTCTCAAATTCATATATAAGAGAAACTCCTGTTGAATCATATAATCTAAATCTTGGAAATGTACCAGCCATAATTATTCTCCTTAAAGAGCTAATGTTCCTTTTTTAAGATTATTTGTTTTAGTATTTTGAACATTATTCGCATAATCGGAAAAAACTTTATCTAATTGCTCATCAAATATTTTTGTAATTCCTGGTTTTGCTTGTTCAAGCATTGTTTTTATTTGTTCTTTTGTTCCTGATAAATTTAAATCTTTTCCATTAATATTAAAATCTATAGAAAGTTTCTGTTCAGAAGGAGGAATAATTTTACCCATTTGTCCAGCAGTAATAGCTGTTGTCATAGTTGTTACTGGTGTTTTAGGTATTAATCCTTCTGATACTTTCTCAAGAGCTAATGTATTCTTATCTAACGATGATATATTATTATTAATACTTGCCGAAAATGGAGCAATCCCTTCTCTCGCTTTTGATAATTCTAAATCTGCCATCATTTTACCTTGTGATGGTGGAGTAAATTTCTTTGCTGTGGATATTCCTTCTCCTCCTCTTAAAGTTGGTAAGTCTGGAACTTTAAGACCTTTAAAAAACCTTGATATTTGTTCCTGTTGAAAGATATCAGAAAATTCTTTTTTAAAAGTATCAACGTCTTTACCGCCTATTTTTAAAAATAAATCTAAATCTGTTTTACCAGCCAAAACATCTCCGATTCTTTCGGCGGATTTAGTTCCTTGTTCTTGGGCTATTTTAAAAAGTTTAGCGTCTTCAGAAGGTATATCTGTTCCTAATCTTTTTTCTTTATTAATTTCACGTTGTATTTCTAATTTTCTAGCTAATTTTTCATTATCAGTATCTTGTAGTTTTGCCTGTTTTCTATAAATATTTTCTGCTTTTAAAATTTCTGAATTTAATAGTCCTTGAGTTCTTAACATTTCTAATTGATTATTTACTAAAAGGTCTAATCCTTTTCTTTTCTCTTGTGCTTTATTTTGCTCAAGCGTTTTTCTAATTGTTTCAATTTGATTCTCTAAATTATCATCTAAAACCTGTCCTTCACGTTCTAAAATAGCCAATTGCTCTTCTAAAATCTGTTTTCTTATTTTTCCAGTTTGAATTCCATTTATTTCTGTATTAAATAAATCTTCTTCAACTTGTTGAACCGTCTTTCTTAATTTAATATCACGTTCTACCTGTTTAGTAATTTCGTCTCTAAATTTTGCTTCTTTAGAGGAAATATTAACAAGGTCGCCTTGAATTTTATCTAAATTTTTAAATTTTCGTTGTAATCCAAGAGCAACATCATCGGAGAATTTTATTTTTTCTGAAAATTTTGTAATTAATTCAAATTCATCTTTTGTAATCATTTTACTTTCACTAATTTTTGTAATAATTCCCTGAAGTGCTTTAAATTCATCAGTAAATTCTCTTGCTTCTTTTGGACTAAAATGCATCTCTCTTGCAAGATTATTAAATATAGGTTTTAATATTTTATCAATATCTGAACCTATTTGACCTATTTGACCTTGCAATTCTGTTCTTTCTAATGTTATTTTACCCTGAACAGCAAATTCGACAAATTTAGGAGCTTGGTCTAAGAGTTGTTTATTAAATTCTTCGGCATTAGTGGTTGGTTTTATATCTATAGCCAATGTTGGATTTAATTTATTAAATTCCTGAATTTCTTTTGATATAATACCAATTCTATGTTCTATTAATTCTATTTCTGATGCACTTTTTGCCAATCCTAATTGTCTAGAAAGGTTTGTTGTCCTATTAATTAATTCTTGAAAGTTTTTAGATAAGTCTACTACTCTTTGTGCTTCAACACCTGCTTGTCTTAATTCACTTGCTATTCCTCTATTTACTGCACCTCTCATATCTAAAATAGCTGTTAATCCTTGAATTTGATTTTTTAAGAAATCTAATGTTCCCTTAATTGCTCCTGTATCAACGACAGTATCAATAAATTCCTTCCATGTATTAGTAAGTTGTGTAATTCTTAATTTTGTAGTGTCTGTTAATTTAGCAACAGCATCATCAGCTTTTCCTAATCCTAACAACGCTTCTGTTTGCGATTTTATTGCTGTATTAAAATTTTTAAAAAGAACAATAGCCTGATTTGTTCGTCTAACTCCAGCAACCAGTTTTGCTACTTGTGCTTGTTGTGCATTGCCCATCGTATCAAAAACTAAAGATATATCGGATATAATATCTTCTAAATTTCTTAATGTTGGTGTTACTCTATTTGTTGCTTGGTTTGTTTCATCTAAAAATAGAGGTATTCCTGTCATTTGTTGTAGAGCTTCAGCCGATGTAGTAGAAATACGAGAAAACATTGTTCTTAATGATAAACCAATCTTTCCACCAGCATCTCTAGTTTCTTCTTTAATAGCAGTAATAAATCCTGTTAATCCAGAAAAAGATACACCAAGAACTGATGCTGACGACGCAACTTGTTTATAAGCGGATGCCAAATCTCCTGCTGTAATAGCATTGTTTAACATAACATTTGTCATCGAATCAACAATACTTATAGATGATTTTGCATCTAAATTATATGCATTTAAAACGGCTGTTAAATCTTCAACAGATTCAACTATAGTTTTACCAGTTAATAAAGATAATTTTGCGGTTGCTTCTAATAATGGAATAACTTCTTTAGCTGATTTACCCTGTTGAATAAATAATTTTGCACCTTCTCCGAGCAAGGCATTGGAAATCCCTAAACTACTTGCAAGAGATAACATAGAACGAGATAAAGATTGTATAGACTCTTCAGAGTCCTTTCCAACAATGCGAATTTGGGCTAATTGATATTCCCAATCAATAAGGAATTTTAAACTAGATTTAAAAGTTTGTGTAAGAGCAACAACAGTAGAACGTAAAACTAACCAAACAGGAATCGTTAATAATGCACGACCAACTAAGGTTTTTAAATTATCTCCAAAAGTGCGTAAACCAGATGCACCAGCTTTAACTGTTGTATTTAAAACTTTAAAATCTCGACCAGCACCTACTGTATTTTGTGTTACTGTTGATAGTTGTCCATTAGCCCCTCTTAAAACGGTAGTAAATGTTCTTATATCGCTTGTTGTTTTACCTGATTTTAAATCAATAGGTTTAGCTGATTGGGAAATTTTAGTCAACTCTCTACGAACAATAGTTGCATTTTTGGTAAACTCTGAACCTAAACTTTTTGCCATCGTGGTATTAAGTCTTTGGATAAGAGTAACTTTTCTTTGTATATCTGTTACATCACCAACATAGCCAATTACAACATTTTCCATTCCCATTATTTGTCACCTTCTTTATCTTTTATTCCAGAAAAAATTGGTATTCCCATTGTTCCAGGTTTTTTCTTAGATTTTCTTTCTTCTATTTTTGATTTTCTAATATCTTTTTCGATTTGTTTACTTCTCCAATATAAGAATGCATCCGTTCTATCATTATCTTTAATTACTCTTTCATCTAAATTTTCCCATTCCATTCTAGCAAGTTCTTCATAGAGCATAGAATATACTCTTAACCAGTAAATAAAAAGATATTGTATACCACTAAAATTTGCCTGATTTTCAAATAAATATATACCAGAACAGGTCTTAGAAGCATTATAAATTTCTTGGTAATAAGAACTTCTTGCAAGTTGTCTTAATTGGGCTTCAAGTTTCATTATTACTCCTTAATTGAAAGTAACAATGACTGTAAATGTTCTAACGCTTTATAGGTTAAACCAGAATTATCTTTACCATATTCTTCATAGTCTTTCCAAACAGCTTCAAACGCATCTTCCGCTATTTGAACTTCTGTACATATATAAGAGAGGAATCTATAATATTCTGTCTTAGCTTGTTCTTGAATACAAGGAGTAAGCATTTCAATAATTTCAATACTTATATCCATAAATTTAGATTCAATAATTTCTTTTTTCTTACGGATTTCTTCTATTTTTTCTAATTCTTTAGAAGAAACAACAGCTAATTCTAAATAGACATCCTGTAATTCTTGTCGTAATATTTCTTTATCTTTTTCTTTTTCAACAACATCGAAACCAATATTCTTTTTTAAATTCTTTATTAATGTATCTCTTGTTACATTTCCTTCTTCTTGAGATAATTTAATCTTTAATTTGTTCTGAGCCTGTTCAGCTAAAGTTTGTTCTCTTTGATTAGGCATTCTTACTCGATAAATTTTATCTTTAAGAGGAAATATAATTTTATTTTCTTGAATTAAAGATTGATTTGCAGGATTAATATCCATTTCTTTTAATACTGCTTTAATCTGTGCTATTTTTTCAGGGGATAACATTTCCATACTTTTTACTCCTTACATTTTATTGTTTATAATCTTCTGGATATCCTTCATAAATATTCGTATAATGGGTATGAATCTCAACTGTTCGTGCTTTCATCAAGTCTTCAATAGCTTTTCTTAAATAAGCAATCTCAACTTCTAACGCCTTCATTCTTTCTTCCATTATATACTCCTTAAAATAAAAAAGACCCTTCTTATGACTCTTTTGAAGGGTTATATATAGGTAGTTTGGAATACTCTCGACCCTCCGAATAGAAGATAACACTATTCTTTAAATCTCTAAATTGTTCATAAATAAGTTCTTTATTTAAAGATTTTAATAGGTCTAAAGTTTGTTTTGTTTCTTTAGATAAATTTGACTGAGCTTGAAGAACTTCAATTTGCTTACATACTCTTCCCACAAGAGTTCTACTTTGCTCTGTGCATAATTTCTTTATGAATTCTTTTAAATCTTTTTCCATACTTTTTACTCCTTACTTTTTTAATCGAGATGGGAGAACTAGCTCCTAAGAGAGATTGTCTCCCATCCCATTCTCCATACCCATAACTATAAAATTCTTAGCTTTTATAGTTGTATGGATTTAGATATTATAAATTTACTTCTGATGCAGTAATAAGCACATCATCTGATTGTGCTGATACATCCATAGTTCCGAATTCGTTTGCTGTAAAAGCAAAACTTCCATCGGTATAGGAAAGATTATCAACCTGATAACCAATCAAGAATGTATCTTTATCAGCATTATTGTAAATTTTAATAGTAACTTTTACATTATCATTAAAAAGTTGAACACTAGAAATCATTGGAGTTCCATCCAATTGATTCATGAAAGCTTGTTCTCCTTTATAATCTTTAACACGACCTGAGAAATCTACTGTAACTGGCGTATCAGAAATTTCTCTAAGAATTCTTTCATCATTACCAAGAACATTTTCATCAATACGATTTAATGTTGCTGATAAAGTTAATGAACTTAATTCGGTCATTTCAACTTCTGTAGTTCCATCACTGATAAGAATAGTGACATTCTCTGCTTTTAAGAAGCAAATAGGGTCTGTATCAACTGATGTTGGGTCACCTGCTGAACCAAAAGAAGAAGCACTATAATAAACATTATAGACATCTCCAGTTAGAGCAGATAAAACCGTTATTTCTGAACTTCCAACACTATAAGTATAATTCGTTGTAATTGCTAAACTCACAGTTTCACCTGAACGAGTTCTATCAATACGAAGAACATATACACCTGCATTGTTTGGGTCAACAATTGGAGCAGGGTCAGAAATATCAATGACATAAGCCCCTGATGTTCCTGATGGTGCTGTATCTTCAACATGAATGAGATATTTATTCACTCCTGTAAAAATACGTCTGTCATCACTAGATAATTCAATATCTCTTGTGATTCTTGCCTGCGGGTCATCTATATTTAAATTAAGACTGTTTATTGCACATTTAGGCATCCAAACAGTAGAGTCCAAACTACCATTAAATGCATCTTTAACATAATAAACAGTATCTACTAAGGAGCTATTAAAATCTAACAAAGTAAAACCACCAACAGGTTCGCTGTCTAGGTTTGCTAATGTTAAATAGGAATTAATCTCTCCTCTTTCTAACAATGCTAATGGTACGGTTACTTCTGGTGTTTCTTTATCTGTACCACATTTTGCTTTTTTACCAATTACATATACATCTTCTGAACCAACACTAGGGTCAGCTCCTACATCAGTTAAACCATGAAAATCATCTGCACTCCCACCCTTATTTGGAATTATCCAAGGGCTAATTGCTCTTGCGTGTCTAATTACATCTGCCATTTTAATATCTCCTTGTTATTTTGTAGATTTTTCTAAATCATTAATTCTTTGTTTCTGTACAGCCAATACTTTATCTATTTCTTGCACCTTACAATTAATTTCTTTTACATCCTTTTGTATCTCACTTACATCTTTCCCCAAATGTTTTAAGTCATTGAATTTAATAATTAAAAATCCATATGTCATTAACCCCATTTGACAAAAAGAAAGTATAAAAAGCCAAAATTTCCAATCCGAAAACATATCTATCTCCTTTATATTGCAATAGTTACATTAATTGAGATATTTTGCCGAAACTTCTCAAATAAATCTGAATTTTGAGTATTGCGTAAAGGAGTATCTGATACAAAATCAACAGAACCTTTTCCAAATAAAACTTTATCTGGTGTCTCTGGAGTGATAGCATTCGGTGTATAAGTATAAACACTAAATCCATCATTAATTGTTTCTGAAACCCATTCCGCTAAATCCGACCTCATACCATCATCTAATGCTCTTACATCAATAATCATCAAATAACTTTTTAAACGTCTATTATTTCCTATAAATCCTCTTGGTGCTGTTCTTGTATCTAAATAAACTGAAATATTAGGCATACTCCAACTTTGTTGCGGAGCATTACCAACACGAATATCAATAGATTGTTCTGCACCTTTATAAAATACAGTTTTTCCAGTTGCTTGTGTTTGTAAAAATTCAACTAGACTATTTTCAAGTCCTCTGCGAATTTGCCAAGGAATTAATGTCATAATTTTGTTCTCCCTACTACTGTAGAAATGATTTGATTTATTTCACTAATTGTTGCTTGTATATAATTTTTGGCTTCTATTGGTTTAGTAGGATTGATAACATAAATCGCTGATTCTTTTCCACTCCATCGACTATTACCACCAGCAGAATCTGGTGCTGGATTACCAGATGTAAATTTACCCCAACTTCTAGGCGGTGTCGTTCTTCCTGATTGAGCTACACCAAAATTTTGCCAATACCAATATTTTGCATTTGTATTTAAATAATCAATATCGCCTACACCCCAACCACCATCAATTTTAACCGTTGTAAAAGATTTAGCTAAATTCCCCTTGCTTCCATCTCGTTCAATACGTTCTGTGATTTTTTGCCGAATAACTCTTGTTGTTTCATCGGCTATTTCTTTAATTTGTCTTTCAGCTAATCTTGCAATAGTCTGTGTTTGAATTCTAGCAAAGTCTTTTCCTATTCCAGTAATAGAAACTCTAACTCTAGGCATTAGCCCACATCCTTACGGAAAATTATAATTTTTGTGAAATTTGCAAACTGAGTAGGATATATCTGAAATTTATTTCCTACCCCTTCATCATATACATAATATTCTATATTATCAATAAAAATCTTTTCGCTATTTTTAATTAATTCTACATCTCTATTTTGAATAATAATCTGTAAAGCTCCAGCTTTTACTAATCCTAATTCATGATAAGTTAGACTTGAAGCAGATAGAACCTTTGTAAGAGCTTTAACAGGTAATGGATTTTGATTTGTTTGGTCAAATCCTATTTCCCTAAAAGGGTCATAATTTTCATTTTTAGTTTTAGAACTTCTTAAAAAAACTAAAGCGATTTTACGATTTTTTCTAAATACAGTATCAAATATCTTCTGGTCTATTTCGAATGACATTTTATTTGGTTTCCCATGTTATTCTTTGTTCTTTAAATTCTATTTCACCCTGATGAATAGTGAATTTCTTAGTAGGGGTATTATTTGTTTCTACTTCAATTTCTATATAAGATTTATTTGCAAAATTGGTTGTTAAATCTTTAGCAATATTAATAATAAAAATACCAGTAGCAGGGGCAGTTATTTCTATTTCATCAACAGAACCACCACTATTTGCAGTAGCTAATTTAATACTATTTCCAGATTCATCATAAATCTCACAACGTACTTTCCAATCAGTCATAGCAACATCTAAATCACCTTCTAAACTGAATGAATCGCCTTTAATTAAAATTTCAGGAAGCACTAAGTTCATATTAATCCTCACATTTTTTTAAATTTAATTTTAAAGTAGGTAACTTCTGGTTTAATTTTAAATTTGGTAATTTAATTAAATTTAATTTTTTGGTACTTAAAATAGCATTCAATTTAATCGTATCTAAATGCTTTAAATTTATCTTAATAATATCTGTATTTAACTGTAAATTAAAAGGGAGAACATAACGCACAATTATATCTCCACCACCTGTGCCTTTATAAATAATTCCTCTAGTAGCTAACGCAATTGCATGACCCGACATAATTTATTAATCCTCTTTTACTTTATAATCTGTTAATTGTGTTGCAACATTATAAACACCCGATATTGTATAGGTGGCAATAGGGAAACCTTCAGAATCCACATCACTAGCATTGCTATATATTGCCATTTTTCCAGATGTCAAACATCCATTTTCGTCATATACTAAATCATTTAATCTAAAATTACTTTGAACAAGCCCTAAAACTTTGCTTAATTCGATACCAAGATTATTTAATGAATCCTGAATATCATTGATATCACTTTTTTGAACAATTAAATTCTCTATTCCATTCTCATATTTTGTAGGAGTAAAATAAAGAATATAATATTCCCCCAAATCAGCAATAGTAATCGTGTCAGTATAAATATTTCCAGTATTAGTCAATGTTCCGCTTGTAATTAAAGAGTTATCAGAACTTTTTCTTACTTCATAAGTAATAGTTAAACCTGTTTTATAATCACCTTTGCCATCTAAAATAGCAATTATTAAAAAATGGGATGTGTTTTGTTTAATATAAGTAATCAACGTGCTTCTCCTATATCAACATACACCAGAACTGTTCTATCTTCAAGAGTTTCAGTTCCAGTAGTAGCTATAAATATTTGCTTTCTAAAAGCAATTTTTGAATTGTTTATGCATAACCATTTATAGGTACATCCATAGTCGTCATAGGATTTAACTATCATCGAATTAACAACATAGTTTGTGCCTGCTTTATAAGAATCTAATATATCTTTTACTGTCATAACACTCCTTATACTGGGTCTAATGTCCCTGTTATACTCAAAAATCTATTATATGGTGTCTTAGTACCTGCTAATACTGCTAAAACTATTTCTGTATTAGGGAGCAATACAATAGGGTTTCCTGATATTGATTGAGCTTGATACATAGTACTTGAACTACTCATTAGAAGATTAAATAAGCTATAATACATGTCAAATTTAACTGCTCCTGCTTGTCCTGTGGCACTATGAGTAATATTGGTAATATCTCTTATCCCAAGGTCGTTGCCTTGAAGAACACCTTCAATAGCTGTTCCTACAACAGAAGATTTTGTTATTTCAATAGTGCAAGTTCTTCCTGTGTCGCCTTTTTCATTTGTATAGGTAATAGTAAATATATCATTCACAGCCGAACCAATCTGTGTTGTAACTAAAGCATATATCCCTGAGTTGAACTGTGGGGCAACTAAAGCTGAAGCATCAATAAAGGTGTTTGTAGCACAATTAAATGTTCCACCGACTGTTTCTATGTATAACCTTGCTTTTTCTCCTGCTGTAGCCGAGTAACATCTTAAAGAATTTGCGGTGAAGCTATATCCTATTGGAACTAAATAATGTCCTATCTCTTGCCACTCGTTAGCGTTTACTGCTGAGAAGGTCTTATCATATCTAATCTGGATAGGTAGAGATAATGGCGAAATTGCACTTGTAGATTCCACCTTTAGGCGACCATCATACGACAATGCCCTTGGTAAAACTTCCACGATTGGAGATAATATTGTTTGTAAACGAAGTGATGTTGTAGTGGAAGCACCAGTATTGGATATTATTATTCTAAAATAATTCGCTGTAGCTTGGAATGTTCTTGCATCACCGACGTTAGCTGATATTTGAAAAATATCTGATATATCCCAATTAACATTATCCATCGACTGTTGTATTTCAAGTGTAAAGTTTTGGGTTGCTTTAAAATTAATTTGAATACCCCTGACACCTAATGTTGACTCGCCAGTTCCTGTAAATGAAGCTCCAGAAGCGATGTTATCTGTATAATTATTATATAAAGACACTTTATTATTCTGAATAATACGAGATTCAAGTTCTCCATTAGAAGATACTAATGCTGTATTTACTCCATCCCAAATTTTAATCTTTGCTAAACCATCAGTAAAGAGGGATGTTAATTTATCCCATATATTTTGTAATTTAGAAAGAACAGTAGAACCACTTTCTTCACCAACCGTATTTAAAATAGCAGAAGAAGTTGTTTCTGTTGCAAAATCTTTAGCAATTAAGGTATCAAGTTTAGTTTTTACATCATCTAAGTTTATTTTAACTAATGATAATGTGGCTTCAGAAGCCCTAGTTGATAAAGTGACATCTATGTCACTATTAATCGCATCTATAGCAGTTTTGATTGATGCTAACGTAGCTTCAGTTGCTCTTGAAGATAATGTTACATTAATATTAGAATTAATAGTATCAATTGCTGTTTTTATTAAAGCTAATGTTGTTTGAGTAGCAAAATCTTTAGAATTAATACTTTCTAAAACTGATAAAAGAGTAACACCAGAAGATTCTCCAAGTGCATTTAAAACACTTGCTAGAGTTGATTCAGTAGAAAAATCTGTATTATTTAAAGTATCTAATTTGCCTTTAATATCATCTAAATTTGTTTTAACATTTACTAAAGAACTTTCAGATGCTCTTGTTGATAAGGCGACATCTAACTGACTTAAAATAGATTGTAATTCATTAAGAATAGATGTTCCCGAAGCTTCACCAGTCGCATTTAATAGAGATTGTAAATTATTATCGGATGCCCTTGTAGAAAGGTCAACATCTAATTGAACAAGGATAGCTTCAATTTCTGTTTGTAAGGTTGAAAAATCTTTATTATTTGTTCCCTTAATAGCATCTCTCAAAGCACTAAGGGTTATATCTAATTGAGAAAGAACAGAACTTAATGTTGTTTCAGTAGAAAAATCTTTATTATTCAATCCGTCAAGTTCACTTAATACTGTTTTTCCAGATTCTTGACCGATTGTATCACGAACTTCAGAAAGAGTTACTTCGCTTGCTCTTGTAGATAAATTCACATCTAAAGAGTCTATGATAGTTTGTAATTTAGTTTCAACAGTATTAAGATAATCACGAACTTCTACTAATGTTGACTCCGTTGCTAAATCTCCGCTTCCTAAACTTGTAACAATATTCTGTAATTCTATAATAAGATTTGACCCTGATATTTCACCAATCGCATCAAGAAGAGATTGACCAGTAGCTTCTGAAACTCTTGTAGATAAAAGAACATCTAATTGGTCACGAATAGATTGTGTTTTTGTTTCCAATGTATCAGTGTTCGTATCAATCGCATCTAAAACAGTTTTTATAAGTCCAAGAGTATCTTCTGTAGCTGGATTAATCTGACTTCCTGCTATATTTTCGATTTTTACTTGGTCTATTAATTCTCTAAGAATCATATATATCCTTATTCAACTAAATTAACGTATTGTTCAAAATCAAATGTTCCAAGAAAATTCTTAAAATTACGAAAGGCTTCTTTAATCTGTTCTTGGTCTGACTTATCCCTTTTTGGACTAATATTTAAATCAGGAATACTTATCCTAATATTCTGAGGGTCTACAACAATATGAGCAATAATAGCAATAAAATAAAGTTCTTCTGTTGTTGGGTCGTATTGATTTTCTGCAACAATTTTATCACTACTATTAATTAAAAATGTCTTTTTATATTGATACATGGGAAAATAAACTAATGAACTTTCTAAATATCCTTGGAGTTCTACATCAGAGTATTTTTTGTAATAACTATATTTGATTAAAATAGTATCATTTGTAGTTAAAGAAGATATTGTTACCTGATTATTATCAGCATTATAAGAATAACTACCAGCAGATAATTGTGTTCCATTTTTAAATACTGCAATAGTAGAAGAAGATATGAAATCCTCAGTTAAAGTAAATACGCTGTCTCCATAATAGATATAAGAATCCCTACCATCAGTACGGATTTTATCATCTATCAAACCTCTTATAATATTTATTACACTTGTTACGGTATTAGTTATCATAATTTATCCTTTATTCATCGCCTGACTTATAAAAAGGTCTTTTATATGTATATTTTAAATTTTCTTTTTTTAATAATACTTCTCTATCTCTTACCGCAATAATACTGAATCCACTTTTTCTTAAAATATATGATGGTTTATACCTCTTAATTTTTTCATCATATTTAACAAAATTTTTGTTAGTGTTTCTAACTTTCATAAATAAATCTTTTAATTCTTGCCACTGTAAATATGCAAACATATCTTGAAAGTCTTGTTTTGATTTTGCTAATACTTTTATATATTTTCTTTCATATTTATCTTTATATCCAATAATTAAAAGTATCGCTTTAATTTCATCTTTTTCTTCTTTAATAAAACATTTATTGCCATATTTTATACAGTCTTTAAAAACTTGTTTGGCAACATCTGGATTAGTTAAAAAAAGACGTTTATTATCTTTGGTTATATAGAAATCTGAATAGGGGTCTCTATATTGACAAAAATAAATAAAATTTTTTAAATCTTTAGATATGACTGGTCGAATCATTTGAATTTCTTTTTTGATTATGGTTAAAACAATCCAGAGAAGGGGAGAGTTTCACTCCCCTTCTCTTTGATATAATTAAAACTTATGCTCTTGTGTATTTCGCATAAGTTAGGTCATTCAACGAAGTAGCACTAAATTCTTCAGCAAGGAAGAATCCTTTAGCATACTTACGAACAGAACCGACATTGATACCATTACCACTTGAGATAACAATGCGTTCTTTATCAGCGTCAACAACATCAGTATCAGCCATTTGAGCTAAAGCACCAATTTTGCGACGAGCAACAACTAATGATTTGTTCATTTTGCTATCGGCAACAGCAACCAAAAGAGCAACATCAGGGTCAATAACTGTTTTCTCAACAGTATTAATCGTGACTTTTAAATCCTCGATTGGGATATGCTTGCTAACGATATCAAAAATCGAAACTGACTGATTTTTATCAGCATCATAATTCATAAGTTGAATATCAGTAGTAACATTACCACCAGTGATAAGAACTAATTCTCTACCATATTTGGCGATAGAACGAGCCATCTCAACCAATTTAGGATATGTGAATTTATCTTCACCAGAACTAAAACCATATGTATTACTTTCAGCAACTGCACCAGCATCGGCAAGTTGAAGAACAGAATAGATTTCTTGTCTATCCATAGCTTCATTAAGTGCATCAGCATTGAATGTCAACACATCATGGTCACCCTTCAACCAATCATGTAAACAAACATAAACTTCATCCGTCACAGGGTCAACCCATGTAACTTCGGTGCGAGTATTCGGGCTAACTTTCGTTTGCACGATAGTACAATCAGACGTGATTGTTTTTACTTCTTTAGTCTTAGTCGTAGGAACTAAATAATAAACATGCTCCCCAACTTCGGCTCTCTCAACTCTAGCAATAGAATTGATAACTTCAGGAATACCTATTTCAACATCATAGACATCACCGATAGTACGAGCAATAAAGAGTTCCCTATCACCAGTAGACATCGCCCTAGCTTGAATCATTTTTTCTGCAACAACCTTTTTCTGTTCAGCAGTTAATTTAACTTTCATCTTTGTAAATCCTCCTAATTAATTTGTTATTTATTTTCTTTTGTAAACTTTTTGTGATTCTCTTTTATCTTTATTTTCTTTACGAATTGATGCCATAACTTCTTGATAATCATCTTTTGATTCATCAGAATTTCCAGTTTCCATCTCTTCATCTGTTTTCACAGTTGCTTCGATTTTTTCAACTGGAACTTTAGCTTTCAATTCATCTTTTTCTTTTTTGACTTTTGCTAATTCAACTTTAGTTTCATTAAGATAATCTTCATCAGTAAAGTCTTTTGCATATTCATTTTCTTTTAGTTCCTCTTTAAGAGAAGCTAAGAGTTCAGCGTTCTTTGCATCTTGAATAGCTTTTTCAACTTTTTCCTCACTTAGAAAATCTTCATCTGTAAAATCTTTAGCAAAAGAATTATCTTTCAATTGAATTTTTACATTAGCTAATTTTTCAGCATTAACTTTGATATTTTCAATCTCAGAATCTTTAGTTTTTAAAGATTCTTCTAATTCTGTTACTTTTGCTATAGCTTCTTTCATAGAATTATAATCACGAACTGTGATTATATCTACAGATTCTTCTACAACTTCAACTCCATCTTTTTCTACTAATGAAAAAGTGCGAATTTCAACAGAATCTACTTTATAAGCAACTTCTTCTGTTTTTTCAACAGGGGCTTCTTCAGTAGCTTCAACAGGAGTTTCTTCTGTTTTTTCAACAGCAACTTCTTCAGTAGTTTCAATAGGAGTTTCTTCTTTAGCTTCTGCATTGATTTCGGCTTCTTTTGTGCTTTTTTCTTCACGAATTTTAGCAACAATAGCTTCGTCAAGCAAATCTTCGTCAGAAATCTCTTTAGCGAAATCGCCAAGTTCTACTCGAAGTTCTTCAATTTTTGCTTTTTGTTCTTCTGTCACGATAACATTTCCTCCTTCTTTGGATTTGTCTTCATTTCCTTTTTGATTCGCCAGTATATCTTTATTTTTATCTAATTCAATACTTGAATCAGGCAAAGTGGGATTTTCATTTTCCTCTTTTAAAATTGCATCACAGGTTTGCTCTACTTGTGAAGCAAAGACTAATTCTTTATTCTTTGATTTATTTACTCTTTCTTTTATTGCTTTAGCAAATTCGTAGGTTTTTGCTTTAGGATAAGCAGGAGGGTTATCAATAAGCACGCCAACGCCCTGAAAATCAATTTCATGCAATAAAATAGTACCATCTGATAATTTTTCTTGCTGACTTGTTTCAGCTAATAATTCAAAACTTACAGATAATTCATTATTCGCCATTGCTTCTAATGCAAGAGTATATTCATCTTTATAAATATTTTTAGCAAAAGAATAAATAATTTCAATTTCATTAGAATCATTAATCCATGTATCTAAAATAATACCAATAATCCAGCCATAACCCATATGCTCTAGGTTAGCTTGACTTCCAACCATTCTTGTTAAAGCATCATTGACAGCTCCTTCAGCAAGGCGTACACCATTTAAATTTGCTTCATTAATTGGTGCATATACACTCTGAAATAATGCTGTATGAGTAGAAGGTAATATAATACCTACTTTTTCTGCTAATTCTTTAATTCTATCAGTTTCTTTTGCAACTGATACTGATTTTGCATAAAATTTTTGTCTCATATTAATAACTCCTCTATTTTGCTATTTTATTCATCAAAATCTAAAAGGTCTAATGCTTCTAAAAGGGCAGTAATATCTTTTTCACCTAAAATTTTCTGTGTTTCTTCGTTATAAAAAGATTTATTCCCTTTTAACGCTTGATATTGTATTAAATCATTTAATTTCACGCCATGTAATTCATAATTTTTTTGTGATAAAAATAATTTTAAAGATTTAATATCAATTTGTTCAGATTTTAAAAACTTTTTAAATCCTATTAATTCTTGCTCAAATGTAAATGGATATAACTCTTGTCCACTTAGTTCTAAATTTTGTTTAAGTTGATATAAAATTTGAGCATTAATAGAAAAATTATATTTTTTAGCTAATAAAATATATCCTAGTAAATTAAATAATTGAGTATTAAAAATTAATTTTAAACCTACTAAATCAAAAAACTGTCTTATTAAAACTTTACGTCTACGTTGTCTTAATCTTACTCCACCACTAATTGCTGGTTCTGGAGGAGTAACTTGTCTTACACAAGTAGAATTATATTTTACATTATTAAAAGTGCATGAACCATACATATATTATTAAATATCCTTTAATTATTTTATGACATTGTAAATAACATAGAAGCTACTATATTATTAGCTGATGCTCTCCAACTTCTAACATAAATAGAAATTCTATCACCTTGAACTGCTGTAAATGAATGTGTTAAATCACTTCCATTTGCATCAGGATTAGCAAGTGTAACAGTTAGAGCAGTAGCGACACCATTTTTATATACAGTTGCTATTAACTGATTACCTGTTGGAGTAGCATGAAGATATAATTTGCTAAATGTTCCTCCTATATTAAGTTTGGTCTCATAGTCTGCTATAACAGTTCCTGCACCACCACCTAATGCAAAATAATATGTCGTACCAGAAGGGACATTACCACTAACTCCCCATACTTGTGTTGCACCTGAATTAGCATCAACATAGGTTTTTACTGCTTTTTCAGTTGGAACTGCATTATCCGAATTCCCTGATAATGTTCCGTCGATTGAAAATTCATTAATATTTGTTCCATTAGCTAATGTTAAATCACCACCTGCACCTAAAATAACATTATCTAACCAATTCGACAATTCAGTATATTCGGCAGATGTTAAATGATAATATTCTGCCGATATTCCACCCTGTAATCCTGATAAATTATTATGTGTGCTTGTAGAACCAAATTGTGACCAAACTGAACCATTAAAAACATATAAAGAATCTTCATCTTCTACCCAACATGCAAATCCTTCATTTGGAATTATTTCAGTCCATGTACTTCCATTCCATTCGTAAATATAATTTATAGTTACAGATTGTGCTGTACTACTTGATGTTCCTGTTACTGTATTTATATATCTGTCACCAACAGATGGTGAACCTGGTTCAACAGTAGTAAAATCTATTCTATCTAATACACTTTCTTGCCAATCTAATCCTTGAACTGCTGAATCAACATATGCTTTTATAGCTTTTTGAGAAGGATATTTTACATCACTATTAGCAGATAAAGTTATATCTGTATCTTTATTTGCAACATCTTCAGCAGTAAAACCCAATGATGGTTCTTTTGTATCAGCATATGTTTTTACTGCTTTTTCAGTTGGAATTACATCATCAGAATCTCCTGATAATGTTCCATCTGTAGATAATTCAATAGGTGTAAAATCTCCTGTAGGCATATTAATTTTAATAATTTGCCCATCAGTAGGAGGAGTAGTAAAATCTAACTCTAACTGGGTAAGTGTACGGTCTTTTATTTGATTACCATGTATAATACTATTTCTATCACCCATTTATTCTACCTTCTCGCCTGATAAGAGTTCATAAAGAACAATGATAGCTCCCTCATATTCTGCTTTATTCTTTTCTTGTTGAATCAAACCATTGTTAAGTTTTTTAATTAATTCTAATGTTTCTTTATGTTTGGTTCGTACTTCATCCAACTTTTTTTGAATATCACTTTTTTTAATTTTTGAGGAAGCCATCATTATTCCTTTTTTTATTTATTAGTTATTAATAATATAATAAGCAATAAGTTTTTCACTTGCCACTAAAACATCGCCATTAACTCGAATGGTTTTAGTCATTCCAGAATCAGGATTTAATTCATAATCTTTCCCTGCTCCTTCTTCGGATAAAACACCATTGATAAATACTTGTAATGATGCGGTAACTGGCACATCAGTTAATTCAAAATCAGTTAATACACCATTAAGTGTTGCTGAAAAATTCTCCAATGAAAAATCAGCTTCAACGATATTATCAGCAATTGCATCAACAACTAATTGACTGTTTGTTACTGATAATCCAGTGCCTTTAATAGCATTTAAAAAGGCATCAATTGTCAATTTTTTACTTCCAGAATCAGTAGCGTCAATAAACGCTAAAGAGTCTGCTGTAACATCTACAAATTCTCCTGTTAATTCATTTAAATCAAGAGCCAACGCTGTTCCAGCTCCACCAGATAAACCATTGCCAGCTACAGAAGATGCTAATTCATTTTCTGTAATTGTTGCATCTTTAATTTGATTTCCTAAAATTACTGTATTTCTATCTGCCATTTTTTTAATTCCCCTTTGTCCTATTTTCTTCTTTTCTTCTTTTCTTCTTTTTTATTTCTATATAAATTATTTATCTATTTTTTAATTATCTAATATTCCTTGTAATGTTACTATTTCTCCAGCGTCTAATCCACCAGAAGCTAAAACTTCTGTATTTATATATGCTCTTCCACCCCATTCTGCTATAAGCATTTTAGAACTATCAGAAGTAAAATCTAAAGTATAACACCCTTCAAAATTAACTGCATTATGTTGTAATACTTCCCAATTTGCACCATCATCCGTTGACTTATAAACAAACCATCCACCTTCGTCAGATGCTATAAAAGTATTTCCATCTGGACTTATTCCAAGAACTTTCCATGACCCATTCGCATCACCAGCTGGCTGTACTTCTGTAAAAGATGTCCCACCATTAAGTGAAATATAAAGTCTATTAGCATCTCCACCAACAATAATTTTATTTCCAGTAGAATCACATCCTAAACCATATATATAAGAAACAGGACTAATATCTGTCCAACTAGTTCCACCATTTATTGATTTAAATAATCCTGCTCCGCTATGGGTTCCAGCGTATAAAATACTAGCATTAGGAGTCATTGCTCCAGCAGACCAGTTTAAACTCACAGCTCCAGCAGGCTGTGTTTCCGTAAAATTAGCACCGCTATCTGTAGAGATATATAATTTTCCTACTCCTCCGCCAAAATCGCTGGTTGAACCTGCAAGAATAGTAGTACCATCAGAACTAACTTTAGCAAAATACCAATTTCTATCGGCATCAATACCATCTGGTCGTCTTTCAATCCAATTTGCACCACTATCAGTAGATATATATAATCTTTGTTCACATGCTGTTAAAACGCTAAAATCTGCACTTGCATCAACATTTTCCCAAGGTTTATTAACAGCTCCAGCAGGTTGAGTTTCCGCCCATGTATCTCCACTATTAGTAGATATATATAATCTTGGATAACCAAGAATAATTTTAGTTGCATCAGAACTCATAGCTCCTACATACCAATTTCCATTAACATCACCAAGAGGTTGAATTTCATCCAAAGACGAAGAAGCAGGAGTGCTAGGAAAGGTTACAACACCATCACCTGTACTTAAAACATAATCTTTTCCAGCTCCTTCTTCTTGTAAAAGACCATTTAAAAATACTTTAACACTACTAGCAAGAACTGGATTGCCACCTGAAAATGTTGGCATTACGGATTGTTCTTCGGTTGCAATTACAACTGACTTAACAAAATCTGCTTCAGTGATATTATCAGTAATTACATTTACGGATATAACACCGTTAGTTCCAGTTAAACCAGAACCTGCAATCCCTGTAACGAAATTTACGATTGTTTCTTTTTTGGTTGAATTATCTGTTGCATCTATAATAGCTAAAGAGTCGGCTGTAACATCCACAGTCTCTCCTGTTAATTCGTTTAGGTCAACGGATATCGGTGAACCAGCTCCGCCAGCTAAACCATTGCCAGCTACAGAGGCATTGAGTTCTGTCTCAGTCACTGTTGCGTCTTCAATCTGATTACCTTTAATAACTGTATCTCGTTTTGCCATTTAATTATATTCCTTTATGCTTCATAATAATCTATTTTTTTAATTATCTAATATTCCTTGTGATGTTACTATTTCTCCTGCTACTAAATTAGGAATAATTGAACTTGATATATATAATCTTCCAGCTTCTTCTCCAAGTAGAAAATTATCTCCTTCTCCATCTACTACATTTCCTCTCCAAGTTCCGTCAACATCACCAGCAGGTTGAGTTTCTGACCAATTAACACCACTATCTTTAGAAATATAAGCTCTACCAGTTTGTTGTGCGACTAATAGAACAGTACCATCAGAATTTGAATCTGCATCCCACCAAGGGTCATTAACTGCACCAGCAGGTTGAGCATCTGTCCAATTAACACCACCATTTGTTGATAACCATACTCTTCCGCCCCATTGTCCAGCAAGGAGAATAGTACCATCTCCATTACAAGATGTTGCCCACCAATTTCTAGTGCCAGCTCCAGCAGGATTTCTTACTGTCCAATTAACACCAGCATCAATGGATGTATATATATTACCATTAACAGCACCAGCACAAACTATAATAAAATTACCATCACTACTAGAATCTAACATTCTCCAAGATTGATTAACAGCACCAGCAGGTTGTCTTTCAGTCCAATTTGCTCCTGTATCAGTAGAAGTATATAATCTACCATTAAATACACAAGCAACGAGTTTACTACCATCTGAACTCATAGATACATCATACCAAAGTTTATCAACAGCACCAGCAGGTTGTCTTTCTGTCCAATTTGCACCACCATCTATTGATGTATATATTCTTCCTCCTGTATTAAGAGAACCTACTATTAATACGCTTCCATCAGAATTTGAATCTGCACAATACCAAGTTCTATCGACATCTCCAGCAGGTTGAGTTTCAGTCCAATTTGCTCCATAATCAGTAGAGATATATAATCTACCAGTAGCATTGCCGACGATTAAATTACTACCATCTGAATCGGAAGCAGATAAATACCAACTTGTATCAATATCACCAGCAGGTTGTGTTTCAACCCAAAGTTGACCAGATGTAAATGTTACAACTCCTGTTGTAAGATTTATTGTATAATCTTTATCTGCTCCTTCTTCTTGAAGTAGACCATTTAAAAATACTTTAACACTACTCGCAAGAACTGGATTGCTACTTGAAAATGTTGGCATTACAGTTTGACCTTCAGTAGTAATTACAACTGACTTAACAAAATCTGCTTCAGTAATATTATCAGTGATTGCGTTGACTGATATAACACCGTTAGTTCCAGTTAAACCAGAACCTGCAATCCCTGTAACGAAATTTACGATTGTTTCTTTTTTGGTTGAATTATCTGTTGCATCTATAATAGCTAAAG
>Ga0307377_10001048_pt1 | contig 36335 bp, 26 predicted proteins | sample TR3MG_FD_202535 | JGI IMG/M metagenome (GOLD analysis project Ga0307377, IMG submission 202535) | Soil microbial communities from Risofladan, Vaasa, Finland - TR-3 | ecosystem: Environmental > Terrestrial > Soil > Coastal area > Acid sulfate soil | place: Finland: Risofladan, Vaasa | collected... | reverse complement strand
TATACATGCCATCCCGACTTAGCAATAGTCGTGCAGTTCAATTTTTCAGCTAGTTTATTAGCAGATTTAACATTCGGCATAAAAAATGTTAACAGAGTTCCTACCTCTCCGTCTTCGTCTAAAATTTGCCGAAACTTTATTTCATCTATATCTGAGATGATATTTTTTAAAAGTTTCTTATTACTATGAAGTTTATTTTTGATAAAATCTATTTTTTTTAGTTGTGCTCCCGCTACGGCAGCTGTCAGTTCATTCATTCTAAAATTAAGTCCTAAAACCGTTCTCTTTCCTTGTTCCACTCCTTGTCGTAGTGGTAAGTGGCCTTGGTCGTGAATGGCAAAGGCTCGTTTATATAAATTCTCGTCATTTGTCACAACCATTCCTCCATCACCAGCGGTAATCGTTTTATAAACATTTAGACTGAATGCTCCCATTTGTCCATAGGTTCCTACCGATTTTCCACGAAACGAAGCACCAAAAGCCTGAGCACAATCTTCTATTAGAATAAGGTTGTTATCTTCAGCAATTATTTTAATTTCATCTAAATGGCCAGGATTTCCTAACATATGCACTAACATGATCGCTTTAGTTCGCGGAGTGATTTTTCTTTTGATATCCGTAGGATCTAAGGTTAAAGTTTCGTCAACCTCAGCTAAAATCGGGACAGCTCGAGCAAATATAATAGCAGTAATACTGGCGATAAAAGTATAGCCAGGTACTATAACTTCGTCTCCAGGACCTATTTTTAAAGCCCATAATGCCGTCAATAATGCGGTAGTTCCTGAATTTACACCCAGAGCAAAATTTGCTCCAGTATAGCTTGCTACTTGCTGCTCCAAGTTCCATACTTTTGCTTTAAAGTTAGGATCAGTATAACCTCCATATCTATATAAGTAACCTGACTCGATAACTTCTAAAATTGCTTCTTTTTCTTCCTTTCCAATAAGATCCATTCCCGGTCCTGGCATTAAAATCTCCTCTTGAATATATTTAGGTTAGTAATAGAAAATTATTTTAACTTTAGTAAGATAACGATTCTTTAATATGTTGTTATTAAACGATTATATACAGCAAAATCACCTAAAATTTAAAGAATATCACACCAATTTATCATATAAAAGAATAATTTTTTTTTCAAGGATTAATTCTTCAAATTGAAAAGTAATAATTAATTAATCAAATTTTTATGAGTGTTTGTTATGGTTGAAAATAATAAAAATGATGAAAAACCGGAAATAAAAGAAGAAGACAAGAAAAAGGAAGAAAAAAAAGAGGAATCTGAGACCAAGACCGACGCTGAAGAGTCAAAAGCAAAATTCACATTTAAATGTACTCGATGTGATAAGTGCTGTTTAGGTCGAGGACCAATACCTATAACTTTTTGGGATCTTGAATTATGGGCTAGAAATGGTGTTGTTGCGAATTTCTTACCATATATGGACATATATAGTAAACCAGATGGTGGAATTGATTTGATCCTAAAGCCTTTGCCACCCCCTCCAAAAGAAGGTGAAGAAGAAAAGCCAAGGGATCCATTTGGTGGAGTTCCAATAGAAGATTTACTAGAAGTTAAGTGTCCTCTATATAACAAAGAGAAAAAAGAATGTTTAGTGTATGACAACCGACCTCTAAGTTGCAGAACTTATCCGTTAGAATTTGATGGAAAAAATTTCACTGTCGTTGATGTAGAATGCCCAGGAATAGGTGAAGAAGGGATGACTAAAGAAGATTTAAAGGACATGAGAGACACAGCGAAACAAATGTTTTACGAATTGACTCGCATGAGGATAGCGTTACCTGTCTTGAGTCAATTAATATCTCAGAAAGTGATGATGGATTTAATGAGGCAAAACATGGAAGCGATGTCGAAAATGAGCGACGAGGATCGATCTAAACTTGATGAGATTTTAAAAAAAGAGCAAGAACCACAACCAGAATAAAATTTTTTTTAATACCTTTTTTGATATATTTCATAAAAAATTAAAAATTAGGATTAAAGAAATAATTAGATTTAGAATTTGATTCTTAATTAAAAATTAAATGTAAAAATATAAAGATATTTTTTAAATTAAATACTTGTTAACTTTTTGTATCTGTTACAATTGCTTATATAATTATTTTACTTTTATGTAACATACTCAAGGTATACATAAATGTTAAATAATCAATTATCCTTATATTTTTCTTAATAATAAATTTAAAGTTGGCGAAATTTATTTGAATAAATGTAATTTAAAAAGTTCTTTTCTATTGATTTTAATATTTTCAAGCTTATTTACTCCATTTATATGCTCAAATATAAAATCTTTTAAAACCACTGACATAAATATTATTAAAACCGCAGGATCTTGGATAATTTCACCTATCGTTATTGATGGTTATGATCCTTTAAAGAATTGGGCTTATTTTGCCTCACTTTACCCATGGTGCTATGGAAGTGGTACTGAAAACGATCCCTACATTATTGAAAATGTTACTATAAATGGAGGTGGATCTGGGGACCTAATTACAGTTGAGGATACGCTGGAATATTTTGTAATACAGAATTGTCATCTTTATAATGGAGAACATGGTATTGGTTTAGAACATGTTGAAAATGGTAAATTGATAAACAATAACATCCATTCAAACCTTTATAGCGGAATTAGTATCAGATATTGCGACTATATAGGTATCTTAAATAATAGCATAACTAACAATGGAGGTTCTGGAATTTATTTGTATGGTGACCATATCGACATCGCGGGAAATAATTGTACGCTTAATAATAGTGGTATGTTTATTGATGATTCTTCCGATGTTAATGTTTTAAGTAATATTTTTTCTGACAATCTAGAATATGGAATTATTCTCAGAGGTCAAGATTGTGAAATAAATAATAATGTTATAGAAAGAAATGGTTATCCAGGAATATATATAGACAGTTTAGGTGAGAATAATAATATTTCGAATAATTTTCTCGATGGAAATGAAATAGGTGTTGAGTTACATTCATCATCTAACAATATAATTTCGAATAATACTGTTCGAAATAGTATTGGCTCGGGGATGATTATTGGAGGAGGAGCTAATCGAGTTATAGGAAATTTAATAACAGACAATATCCATGGAATTACTATAGAAGGTGGAGGGAATATCATTGAAAAAAATAAAATTGTACATAACAACGCAAGAGGAATAGAGTTATTAGGGTCAGACAATACAATTTATTATAATAATATAAGTTTTAATAGTTATGGAATTTATACCAGTGGACTCTATGGGATAGATGCGGCTCGCATAAGAAATAATATTTCCAATAATGAAATTTCTTATAATACTTATTCGGGAATTGATATAAATTATGGATTTCATAACAACACAATATATAACAATAGCATACGCTCTAATGGTAAATATGGAATTTATGCTTTTTGGCCTTATGACGTTCAATGCAGATATAATGTAATAGCAGAAAACCTTATTTATGATAATTACTATAGTGGCATTGCATTATATCGGTATGATAATAATTATATTTTAGGTAATAATATTAGTGGAAATCATAATTCGGGGATCTATTTTTACCAATATTGCGATTGGAATTATATATCAGGTAATTTTATATATGACAATTATCAACAAGGAATTGAAATATATTATAGTTGCGACAGAAATGGTATAGATAATAATACAATTTATAAAAATAGAAACATTGGAATATTGATTTCATGGAATGATTATAATAACTTTACCAATAATTTCATAATAGAAAATTTGAATTATGGCGTTGTAATAGATAATTCTAACTCGTATTATAATATATTCGCGGGAAATAATTTTACAGGTAATGGTATTCATGCAATTGATAGTTCTATTTTCAATTACTGGAATAGTTCTACTATTGGAAATTATTGGGATGATAATTTTCCAAATACAGATTTAAATGATGATGGTATCGGAGAAACCCCATACGTTATTTCGTTAGTCCCGCTTATCCAGGATTACTTACCGATTTTCGATGACGGAGATGATCCAGCGCCACCAATTATATCAATTATCTTTCCGAGTGATTATCAGATAACAGGAAAAGCGTCGCCAACCTTTCAGATTTCAATTAAGGGTTTGCATGTTCATACAAGATGGTATGAACTTGTTGGTGCTGATCAAAATGTCACTTTTACAGAAAATTCCGAGAAAATAGATCCATCATTATGGGATAGTTTTAGTAATGGAACGGTTACCATTCGATTTTACGTCAATGATACTCTGGGATATGGAACATTGGATGAAGTCACTGTTAGAAAAGATATCTATGAACCAGAATTGACTATTAATTCACCTATAAGTGATAGTCTATTTGACAATACCGCTCCTTTGTTCAATGTAGAGATTTCAGACCCCAATCTTGACCAAATGTGGTATACAATCGATGGTGGTTTAAATAATTTTACATTTATTACGAATGACACAATCGATCAAAGTTCTTGGGATCTCGCTTCTGATGGCGATATTACCATTTATTTTTATGCTATTGATGCAGGGGATAATGTAATCTTTGATTCAGTCACCGTAAGAAAAGACACTATCGCTCCAATTATTAGTATAAATTCTCCAAACCAATATGATCTCCATGGAAAAACGCCCCTTAGTTTTAATGTGCAGATTTTTGAATTAAACTTAGAAAAGATGTGGTATACGATCCAAGGTGCATCTATGAATATTACCTTTACTTCAAATAGTACGCTTAACCCAGCATTATGGGATAGTTTCGGTAATGGAGATTTGACACTTATTTTTTATGCAAATGATAGTCATGGTAGAATTACATTTGAAAGTGTAAATATTACTAAAGATATCGATCCTCCAACACTTTCAATATTAAAGCCTAGTCTCGGAGAAACATTTTATATATCCCCTCCCGAATACGAATTTACTGTGACTGATCCAAATTTGGAATCTATATGGTATACGCTTGATGGAGGTATAACCAACACAACCATTACATTAAATAGTGGTTCGATTAGTCAGAGCATATGGGATGCTATTCCTATTGGTGAGGTTACAATACGGTTTTATGCTAACGATAGTGTAGAAAATATAGGATTTGCGGAAATTGTTGTTACTAAAGCTTCTGTATCACCTAATCAACCAGATCAAGGAATTCCCGGTTATGATACCTTTATTATAATTGGATTTGTTAGCATAACAACCATAATCGTTGTTCTTAAACGCTATAAAAACTCTCAATAATTAATTTCTTTATTTATATATATATATTTTATTACCTACTATACTACATTTTCAATTAATAAGATATACATCTAATATATTCTTTAAAAACAAAAAAAGAAGCGATTTATTAATTCCAATTAAACTTTAGCTATTTAATTCATTCAAATATGAACGATGTATACATGTAATCCTGTAATTTCTTATTTTAAAACATATATTTAAACCAATAATAAGGGGAATAAAAATTTCTAACAATTTTAGTTTATTTTTATAAGATTTTGTGTAACCAAGACTTATTTCAAAGTCCCAATTATCGTCTAATTATGTGAATTTTTAAAATTATCAATCTTTGAATAAATTAATAAAGTATTAAATAATTCAGATTCTACTTATTGAACAATTGAGCTAAATAGATTCAAGTGATTAAATTGAAAAAGATGAAAGTAAATAATTCAATCATCCAATTAGTACAAGGAGATATAACGGAGATGAATACGGAAGTAATTGTAAACGCAGCGAATGCTCAATTAATATTAGGAGGTGGTGTTGCGGGAGCGATACGAAGAAAAGGTGGCCTTGCAATTCAAGACGAATGCTATAAAATCGGAGGTACATTTGTTGGGGGCGCAGTTATTACAACAGGAGGAAATTTAAAAGCAAGACATATAATTCATGCCGTTGGTCCTCGTATGGGTGAGGGCGATGAGGATATTAAACTAAAAAACGCCGTTCTAAATAGCCTAAGATTGATGGACGAGCATGGATTAAAAACTATCGCGCTTCCAGCAATCTCAACTGGAATTTTTGGATATCCCATCGAAAGATGCGCAAAAATAATGATTTCTGCTACTAAAAAGTACTTAAATGGCGATACAACCATTAAAGAAGTAGTGTTTTGCTTATTTTCTAAACTTGATTACAAGGTTTTCGAGAATGAATTAATTGAAATTTAATTTAAAATGGGAAAAACATAGATAAAATATTAAAAAAAATGAAAGTTAGAATTTTATTTAAGATTTTCGTGACGCTTTTTATGAATAAAAACAATACAAGCAATGGAACCAGCAGCGATCAATAATGTCACCAATGGAGGAAATGAAGGGATTTCATTAGAGGGGTTCGTTTCTGCTTTTTGTATTACAGTATATTCGAATGGATTTCCATAAATGTCCTTTCGTATTGCTTTATTCCCTTGAAGATCCCACGCCATGATATACCATAGTATCATAGTATTAGAGGGTTGAGCTGGAAGTGATGCTTCCCAAGTTCCCGGATTAAGTATCTGCTCATGAAGATGAATGATGTTCCAATGCAACCCTGAATCAATGCTATAATTAATGATGCATTCTTGCATTCCACCTTCTTCAAAAATGTCAATCATTATGAAGGGAGAATCTGTAGAGGTAGGAGCAACTCCATCCATATTTGAATCATAATTTATTACAGGAAATGCGATATCAGGCGGAAGATAATCATAAGTATTATGCTCATAAGGCCGAGAGCTATTGCAGAAAAGTGGCATCGAATTAAATAAAAAAGTACCAAATCTGATATCTAAGCTTATTCCTTGGACAATGAAATCTTGTGGATCGTCGTCATAGATGTCATAACCTACCTTAAAGATATTAGATTGCTCTTGTTCAGCATAATTCTTCACGCTCATTTCTAAAGTTACATGAGAATCTAGACCTGGAAACTTGACTCTAAAGTCTAATCCTAATTCAATTTGAAAGGATGTTTTTCTCGCTTCAGTCGTGGTAACTTCATGTTCATGAGTGTAATGTGCTCCACCACTTTGAGAGAAATAGGAGACCCATTGAACAGGAATGGAACTATTATAAACCGCATTTTGTGTTCTCCATTCTGGAGGAGCATGTTCATCCGATACAAACGTTTCAGCATCTCTGATAATCCCGTAAAATATTTGTGGTGCCTCCCATCGATTGGTTCCATTAGAATAAATCCTCTGCGTGGCATTCACTATCCATCGATAAATCCACGATTCACCCCAATACCTATCTCCATATCCCGGACCGATATAATCTGGATCATCAGTCACTTGACTTGAAGTCAAGCTGGTTGTGTCGGTTACTTCAAATCTGAAGTCATATCCTTCCTCTTGAGTAACCTTTCCCTCTATTTTTACTGAGGCACCGGCTTCAACCCCCCATAATTCAGCAAAATCTCCTATTTCCATGCTTCCTCCTATTGCTGATGTTATTTCGCATCCGATACCCATCGATAATTTTGTAGTTTGAGAAAAACCAGAGTAACTACCGTCACCATGGGGATCGTGTAAAATGAGGTATAATTGTTTCCCCAAAATTTGGGTGCTACTATTTAAAATTTCAGTCACTTCAAAATTGATGTTAACAAACGTAAAATGATGGGTATCATTGAACATCCAATTGGTATTATTATATCCGCACAATACCGCGGCTATGGGACTCGTTCCGTTGACATGCTCTGAAAGTAAGATTACGTGTTCTTTTTTTGAAACATTACCATAGTTATGATTTCCTATATAGAGTTCGATGGTGTCCAAGTTGCCAAAATTATACTCGAAATGGAACTGCACCCATTCATTAAAATCATCAGATGCATTATATGGAAATACTACGGTTTCTCCTTCTAAGGGAGTAATCCACTCAACAAAGGGTTGATCATAAGATTGCCCCGATACTTCCGTGGAATTATCACTTGCCCCTGCAGCATTTATTGCACAAGCCACGTAATAATAAATTGTATCGTTTTGCGGCGGAATATCGATATATTCAGTTGAACTGGTATCTCCGATAAAGTTTTTAGAACCATTTAATACTTCTCCTCGATATATTTTATAGTTCAGGATGGGCGCTCCATGATCACTTGGTGGATCCCAGTATAAACGGATAAATCCGATGTTGTTTTGAATCTTAACAACTGGCGGATCTGGTATGGAAACATCAAAATATACTTGAAATAATCTAAGTTCAGATTCGTAGAAGTTGCCAATATTATCCTTACCATAAATTTGAATAAAGTGCGGTCCATTTTCAGGAAAGGGAAATGTCACATTACCCAGAATTTGCTTTTTCGACTCGCCATCTAATGAGTACGCCATCCAAGTAAGGGTAGTACTATTTTCAAAACTAAGCAATAATCCATCCTTTTGATTATCTCCAATTCCATAATTGGGATCCCATGAATAACCAATGGCATCAATATATATCGAAAAGGGCTCTGCTCCTATATCGGGGTGTGTGCGAAACCTAATCTGATGGATTTGATTAGTAGCTTGAAAAGATCTTCGTTCGGGCTGTGGATTACCATCGATTGTTATTCTCGCCATATCGGTAATGGTGTTAAATGTAATGCTGATATGATGCCAGACATTCGAAGCACCACTGAATTGATAATAATACCATTCTTCAGAACCGCCAGCACTTCGAGAAGCATAATAAAGCCTATCCGCAGCAATATACATTAAATAGAAAGTATTGCTTGTATCTTGCATTTCAAAGTAAACTATTCCATTCCAAGAAGTATAATTGGGATACACCCAAAATTCTACGACCCCAATGTTTATATCTCCACCTGTAAGGACATTTTTTATACTTGCCGATCCTATGTTGTCATTGTCAATTAATTTCATGACCTTTTTGTGACCTTGGAATTCATCTTCAACCCATTCATTGCAAGCTCCAGTAGACTCATCAAACCATCCAGTTGGAAAAGTATCTGAATTGTCATTTTCAAACCCAGATGTCGCGGGATAATATCCATCCATCGGTTCAAAATACGCTTTACTTTCAGGGGTGTTAATGTTTATTAAACCATAATCCATCGTGAAGTACCTTTTCTCCGATTGGTAGATAGTTCCAAGGGTATCATTGCCGAAAACTTGAATTGAGTGAGTCCCTCTATGGGGTAACGAAACAGTTGTATTTCCCATAATGGTCTTATTCACGTTAGAATCTAATGAATAACTTATCCAATCAAGATTCGTGCTATTTTCAAAGGATAGCAATAATCCTTCATGCAAATTCTCTCCAATTTCATAATTGGAATCTATTGAATACCCAATTGCATCAACATATACCTGCCCTGTTCCGGCGATCCATGTACAAAACCGAACCCTTGAGCAGGTGTCGCTAGGGTTTCTAAATGCCCCATTTTCGACATATTTCACGCCATCGACAAAAACATCGAATACATCGTTGCTATAATCAACATCAATTCGGAGGTGGTACCATCGTTCTTGATAATTTAGATAGAAAACTTGATAAACCCCATTTAGATAACGAATACAATCGATATCGGCTAAAAACTGAATAGATATATAGGGTTGTCCACTGGCAGAATATAAATCCACTGTTGAATGCAAGTTATTGTCAGGAAAATACCAAAACTCAATAGTTTCTAACATTTGGTTCGATGAAAAGTATTTATTCAATACAGCACAACCGCTTTCACTCCCATCATTGAGTTCTACCACTTTTTTATGTCCAGTTTTATTCATAAGGACATTACTCGCACAGTTAGAGTTAGACGTATCATTCCATTCCGCAGGCGCCTTCCCTATTGCGTCGTTTTCAAATCCATATGTCGCTGGAAAATACCCACTCATTCCAGCATAATATGTATCATTTGCAGGAGTTATAATTTGAATCTCCGAATCGCTAGATTTAGGATAATTCTCTTTTGAACTATTTATGTCCTTAGTAAGATAAGATATCAAGCCAATAAATGACGGACTTATAATAGTTATAATCATTATTACTGATAATACTTGTTTTTTCATTATTTTTGATTGAATCATTTTATTTACACCTATATATTTTTACCTTTTTGTTAAATAATAAGAATCATTTAGATTACAAGGTATTTATACTATTTTGAATAATTTTACACATTGAATTTTACCTATCCTATTAATTTTTTTTTGTAAAGATTGATGTTATGGAAATAAGACTATCGCTCTTTAAGAACTCATTAGGACTAATTTTTTACATATTAATAAAACAAAAAGCTAATGATCAGAAAACCATCTAACGGAGTAAAATCAATCAAGTTCAAACGGTAGTTCTGCTCTTTTCCTCTAATTGCTTTTTAGCAACAAATAGAAATTCCAAGATGTAAACTATTTTCCAATGCTTGAAGTGTTCATAGAAAAATGATTTTACTTTACATGTTAAAATTTAATAATAATACTTGATAGTTATGGAATAATTTAAAGGATGGGATGATAGGATTGTGTATATGTACCTAATAAATTAACAATTTTATTAAGTATCAAAAACTTAAAAAAAAAGTAATAGTAAAATAAATTATTAGTGATTTTGCGATGGAGGAAGAAAAACCAAGCTTTCGTTATATTAAGTTTTTCGATGATGTTCGATCTAATGACATAGCTATTGTTGGAGGAAAAAACGCTTCTTTAGGAGAACTTCTTTCTTTTGGAATCCCAGTACCATTAGGATTTGCTGTTACTGCTGATGCTTATGATTATATTTTAGAAACTAATTATTTTAGGATTAAAGACGAAGAGATAACATTAAAAAATTACATTAAACGTGATATTGAAAAAATTGCAGAAGAACTTAAAAAAGAGGATATAAAATCAATTCAAAAGGTAGATAAATTTTGCGCTGATATCCGATACGTAATCGAACAAGCAAAAATACCTGACAGTCTTGCTGACGAAATAATAGGAGCATACCACATCTTGGTGGATCGAATCGGAAGTGAAACTACTTTTGCGATTAGAAGCTCTGCGACAGCAGAAGATTTGCCTGACGCGTCTTTTGCGGGTCAACAAGATACTCACTTAAATATTTCGGGAGAAAATCAAATTTTAGAATATATTCTTAAAGATATGGCCTCAATTTTCACAACGAGGGCAACTATGTATAGAGAAAGAGCTGGATTCGATCACTTTACCGTTAAATTAAGCGTGGGTGTGCAAGAGATTGCTGGAGGGTTAAAAGGCGTACAATCCTCCGGCGTTATGTTTACTGAAGATCCAGATTCGGGAAATCCAAATGTAGTTGTGATTCGAGGAACTTGGGGCTTAGGAGAACTTATCGTTCAAGGAGCAGAGAAAGGAGACGAGTTTGTTGTTTTCAAGCACGGTCCTAAATTACAAATAATTAGCCGCGAGCTAGTTAAAAAAGAAAAAATGATGATATTTGATACGGAAAAAGGCGGTACTATTACTTTACCAGTGGAATTAGAAAGACAAAAACAGTTTTGTTTAACTGAGGATATTGTTAGAGTTTTAGCAGAGTATGCTATTAAAATACGAGAACATTACGATCGATTTATGGATATCGAATGGGCTTTAGGTAACAACGGGAAAGTGTATATTGTGCAAGCTCGACCTGAAACTGTTCACTCACAGAAAGGAGATAAGGAAGAAGTCTTTTACTTATTAGAAGATTCTTTAAAACTTACAAATGATGGCTTTTTAATGGAAAATACTGGAACTGCTATAGGTCGTAGAATTGGTTATGGTAAATTTAAGGTAATAGAATCCATAAACGACGCACACCTATTAGAAGAGGGAGACATCTTGATTACGGAAGAAACTAACCCCGATTGGACATCTTACATGCAAAACTTAGGAGGCGTTATCACAGAGAAAGGTGGACCAACTTGTCACGCAGCTATTGTATCCAGAGAGTTAAATATTGCATCAATAGTCGGAGCAGACAATATTATCGAAAGAATTAAGGAAAAACAACGAGACGGTCTTGAAAGCGTTACAATTGATTGTAGCGAGGGTAAACCACGAATATGGCTGAAAGATGTCGAGTATGATTTTGATTCGATCGAATTTGCTCAACTCCCACATACAAAAACTCAAGTTTTAGTCAATTTAGGAATCCCTAAGGGCGCTCTCTCGTCCGGTAAGTATCCCGATGGCACAGGTTTAGCAAGGTTAGAATTTATAATAAACGACGAGATTCGTATTCATCCTAACGCCCTAATCGAGTTTGATTCTTTAGTTATGAGGTATGGAGTACTTTTAGAACATAGAAAAAAAATAGAAAACATCAAGAAAAGCGATCTTTACCACAAAGATCCATTTAATAAGGAAATTCTGCAATTAAAGGAAACTCTTGATGTGATTAGGGAAATTACAGCAGGTTACGATGACAAAGAAGAATTTTATGTAGAAAAGCTAGCGGAAGGAATTGCAACTATTGCTGCTGGAGTTTGGAAGGAATTACCTAACGGAGAAATCGCTGAGTGCGTAGTAAGATTATCGGATTTTAAAACCAATGAATATTCAAATCTAATTGGTGGATGGATATATGAAGGGGAAGAGAATAATCCTCTTCTGGGGTTTCGGGGTTGCTCACGTTATACTTCGGATGACTTTCAAGATGCTTTTATACTAGAATTAAAAGCAATTAAGAAAGCAAGAGAATGGGGACTCATTAATATCGTGCCAATGCTTCCATTCTGCCGCTCCCCTGATGAATGTAAACAGATTATTGAAATTATGGAAAGTGAAGATTTAATTCGAGGTCAAGATGGGCTAAAGGTTTATGTTATGGCTGAAATTCCTTCAAATATTATCTGTGCTGATTTATTCTGTGAATATATTGACGGATTTTCTATAGGATCAAATGATCTTACGATGCTTACTTATGGTGTTGATAGGGACGAAGCTAAATTGATCCCAATAGCGAAAGAATTTAAGTATAGCACAAATAGCGAAGCAATGAGAAGATCATTAAGTCATTTAATAAAGACTGCCCATGAGTATGGCAAAAAAGTTGGAATATGTGGTCAAGCACCAAGCGATGATCCAGAATTTCTAAGATTTTTAGTTAGGGAAGGTATTGATTCTATTTCACTTAATTTTGATACATTTGCTCGCGGGCGGATTAATACTTGGCGCACAGAGATCATTGAAACTAAACTACCAGAAGAGAATCGAGCAAATACTTATTTGTTTTTAGATGAATGTGATAAATTAATTGAAAATATACGAATCCCTCGAGGTAAATTAAGAAATATGGTAAGACAGCAAAGAAAAGAGGTTGAACCGAAGTTAATAGAAACTACTGATAGATTTAATAATATTTTCTCAGAGATATCTGGAGTGTCTTATAATTTCGTTAAAGAATTGAACCAAATTGGGGGTTCAGCGTTTAGAGAAATATACGATAGATATTATAAGCAGCTAACTATTTTCGGGAAAGAAATTCCAGAATTAATGAAAAAAATCCGTGAATTTGGAATTTTCTAGTTTTTTTCATTATTACATCACTATTACTCTATATGTATTAGAAAATCAAAAAAATTAAATCTTAATTAATATTCAAAAAGATCAAGCAATAGAGTATTTTATTAGTATTTTTTTTAGATTAAATTCAAAAGTGAGATGGTTATGCCGAGGGGGCCAGAATTTACTGAGGAAATTTTGGACGCATTTTCAAAAGTTGATTATTTACTTAATGGAATGATTAATGATCGAGGCGTTCCAAGAAATATAAAGCGTGTTGCTCAAAAAGGAATCGACGAATTAAAGCGTGAAGATGATTCTCCCGCAGTTCTTGCCAGTAGTGTGATGTATATGATTACGGACTTATCTCAAGATGCAAATATTCCATTTCATTCGCGAACGACTATTTATCGGATAATTTCACTTTTAGAAAATATAAAAGATTAAATTTTATTATTTTCATCCTTTTTTATTTGTATATCAGATCTAACTTTGGATTCCATGCAAAAATCTTTTTCTTGGGAAGGTGGTCTAGCTTGGAATGATACTGGAACCTATGAGTTTCAGCATTAATCTCGGTTCGGAACTGAGAGGTCGGGGGTTCAAATCCCCCCTTTCCCATTTTACTGAAGGAATGTTGATATGAAATCGTTAATTTTAACGTTTTCAATTTAAAAAGCGTTAATATTTATATTTTTATTCGATGATTATATTAAGAAATTTTTAATTTTTTGTTTATAGTATTATCTCCTTACTATGGAAGCAAAACTAATAAAAGGAATATTATACACGGAATTGGATGATGAACTTGGGCCAAATCCATTTGTATGGGTAGGAGATATACCCCCATTAAGTAGACTTCATATTAGTGTTAAAACAATAACAGTACTATCAGGAGAGAGGGGTCTTATTCCAGACTCGTTAGTAATTATTCCATTTCCTTCTTTGAATTTAAAAGGTTTAATAAAATATGTACAATGGAATGAAGAATCGAAGCGTGGTGGAGTTGGGCAAGGAGCTATTACCTTGTTATTTAAGGAATCTAACGACGTTATCTTTTATAAATATTTGAATTATTTTAATATTCCATTTGAAGAAGTGGCTGAAAAAATAACACTTTTGCAGAAATCAAAAGCTCCAAGAGAGAACCATATACATATTTTAAATGAGTTTTTCCTTACTATTGACCAATTCTTAAACGAGTTTAAAAATAACGAAATTGCCGAGGAGAATGCTAAAGCTTTTCCCAATCAAAAAATAAAAGAAGCCAATTTAATTAATTATAAATTTAAAATCATTATTTGTGGCGACCCTTCTGTCGGGAAATCTTCATTAATATTAAGATTTACCAACAACGCGTTTCGAAGGCATTATATCCCTACGCTTGGCGTTCATGTTTCGGATAAGATATTTCAAGTTAAAGATTCTTATATACAATTAGTATTATGGGATATCGCCGGACAACAAAAATTCGAAAATATGAGACAGCAATTTTATTTAGGATCTGATGGTTTATTCCTTATATTTGATTTATCAAAACCAGGCTCATTAGATAGTGTTTCAAATTGGTATTATGATATTCAAAACCAATTAACAGATAGACCGGCTTTAACAGGCTATATTATAGGAAATAAAAAAGATATTGGTCATTCCTTCGAGAGCACTTCTGAAAAAGGGTCTGATCTTGCGAGTTACCTCAATTTAGGATACTTAGAAACTAGCGCTCTAACGGGTGAAAATGTTGAATATGCTTTTTATACTATAGCTGAATCGCTTTATAACTCATTGCATTAGATGACCTTAATATAATGATCGTGAAACATAAATTTCACGATGATATAAATTATAATTTTTGACTAAGTATTTGTTAGGTTACTCATGAAACTTAGTTTAAAAGCTATAATCCAATTAATTTATTAAACTCAGGTGGTTCACTTCCCTCGTCTATTGAAGTTATTTTAAAGTCTACGCCGTATTCATCTCTGATTTCCGGTGCTTTTTGTGTTGCAATGAATTTTTTTCTAATACTTGCTTTCTCTCCTTGCCAAATCCATAATTCTTTTTCCTTGGGATCCACGATTACGAATATAAAGAATGTATCTAAAGCCGTGTAAATGGGGTCATCTAATAGGTCAATTTCGTCGAAACATTCCTCTTCTTCATTAATTATGAACACTATAAACTGCTCTTCTAATGCACTCATATTTCCTCCCGAGATTGGATTTTACAAAAATGTATACTATTATTATTCACGGCTTTTTTATAAGCTTTATTATATAATTGAATATTTTGAGAAGTTGTTCAATCTTAAATAAATTTTAAAATACTGGGATAATTAATCCAAATATTTAATGAAATTCTATTCTTTTAAAAAAACAAAAATATATAGAGGAAAATCATGCCGATTGTGGGAATTGATTATGAAAAATGTAATGGATGTCGATTGTGTATTAAAGAATGTCGCTTTTTTTTCTTAGGCGAAGCAAAGAAGAATGTCCTTTTTGAAGATTTAGATAATATGTGTAATCTTTGTGGGCACTGTATCGCAGTCTGTCCACAAGATGCAATAATTTACGAAGATTTTGGAGATGAGGCATTCACCTTTGAAGGGATTGAAAACCTAGATTCTATTGTACCATATGACAATCTGTATAAATTTCTAAGAGCTCACCGTTCTATAAGACATTACAAAAAAAAAGAAGTACCAAAAAGCACTTTGAAAAAAGTCATAGATATTATGCAATATGCTCCAACAGGCAGCAATCTCAGGTATGAAAAGTACGTGATTGTATCTGATCGCGAAAAACTAAAGAGTTTATCAGATATGGTAATTGACACGTTGCTAAATACACTTGGCATGAGAGCCCAATATGAGAAATCTTTTGAAGCTCAGAAAAGAGATTATGAAATTCCCCTATTTTTTGATGCCCCTCATGTGATATTTGTGTCTTCCATGCTGGATATGCAACTTGCAGATCATAACATTGGTATTATTATTACTTACGGCAGACTCGCAGCACAATCCTTAGGCTTAGGTACGTGTTGGAACGGTTATATCAATATTGCATCTCAACACAACAAGAAAATAATGAAACTAGCTGGTGTTAGAGGCAAACGTATGGGAGCTTTCATAATTGGTTATCCTAACATAACCTTCAAACGAGCTCCTCCACGATCACGAAAACTGGTAAAGGGATTGGATAAAGATCAATAATGATTTTCAGAAAATTTATTTTCTATTTTATATCGAAATATTGATTTTCATTTATATAATCGTTCTGAAGAATTAGTTAGTTCGTTAATTACTGATTTAGACGCATATATAGGTATATAAAATAAAAAGAAAATAATATTAAAAAAAAAATGATACATTATTTTTCTAATTTGCTATTTTTACTCCACATTCCCCACAATAGCTAGCTCCTTCTGATACTCTAGCTCCACACATAGGACAAAATTCAATAACTCTTGCAGGTTGTTGTTCTTGAGTAGGCGGAGAGATTGGTTGAAAATGTTGAGTTACAGGAGCGATTGGTTCAATTTTCATTCCCCTTTCAGCAGCATTACTTAGACCAAAATATCCTACTAGTTGGAGTATCCATCCTATTATAATAGTGATTATTAAAAAACCAAGTGCCCAGGATAAAGCTCCCGATCGTAATTTCTCTACCATAGTAGTAGTATCATATTTGATTCTTTCTGGGAACATATCTTTGCTATGGTAAATAAAAAGTTTTAAGTTATCCCAAGCACCTACTTCAACGCTACTGCCAATAATCATAATTACAAATCCAATAATAAATAATATGATCGCAGGTGTGAATATCCACCCAGAAAAAGGTCCTAAATAAAAAGGAAAGTGAATAGGGCCGATTATTAGGACAATAGATATCAATGCTGCTCCAACATGAACTATTATTGAGCCAATGAGTTTAAAAATACTTGCTGTTAAATATCTTGAACGAAAGCTATTAAGATATGGGTCCTTCAGTTCGTGATTAATGTAATTAATATCTCTTAGGGCGACCATTGTCAAAATAAATTGAATAGGAATTATAATGAATGCTAAATACGGAATCATTACAAAAATTAATAGAACTCCTACATTTCGAAGACTTTTAGTAAAATTAAGCCACTTCATTTCTAAGTTAGAAATTGTCATTTATACATTCACCTATGTTTATGTTAATCTTTTTTCCTTATTATATATATTTTTAGGAGTCCAATTTTCAAAATAGAACTATACCAAGAAGCTTAAAAATTCTATAAAATTACTTGCTCACTAAATCAATAAGTGAAGAGAATATAATTAAATAAATTTAAAATATCTTAAATTCTAATTACAATTATATTTGCAAAAATATTTAATAAAAAAAATACTTGTATCAACTTAGGCGAACAAATTGACAGAAATTTTATTTACGTTAGTATTTCCCTTGGTATTACTTCTAATTTTAATAATTATTTTCATCAGCGGTATCTTTAAGGAGAAACCAAAACGAGAATTTATGACTTGTGATGAATTCATAAAAGATTGGCTTAAAGATCACGGACAAGGTCATAAAGTAGACGAGCAATTTGCAAAAATGAAAAAGGATCCATCGGGAAAACTTTATATGCCGATCACATATGGAGGAGCAAAAATCTTTATTAAATTGGGTTTAACTCCAAATCATGTATCATTAATGGGACTAATTTTGTCATTTTTTATATTTTGGGGAGTGATAATGGCTAGTGCGGGTCATACACTAGATTTCATTACTCAACAACCATTATATGGATCTTGGTTTTTTGCTTTAGCATTACTGGTACTCTATACAGGTATTAATGATGGGATTGATGGAGCAATAGCGAGATTATTAGATATCAAATCAAAAACCGGCGCTTGGTTAGATAATATAATAGATCGAGTAAGTGATATTTTAACGCTAGTTTGCTTTGTTCCGACTAGTTTGTTGGTTTATCCTTCTTATGGACTTGATTTTACATGGATGGTTTGGACAAATATATTCCTGATTTTTATTTATGAGTATATGAGAGCAAGACATGAAGGTTTGGGTTTACATGAAACAAAACCTTTCATTGGTGAGAGAATAACACGAGTATTAGTTAGTACTACATTTTTTATAATTTATGGTGCTTCAAGTCTCACAGTATTACTAACTAATTTAGTTAATCCTTCTGCTACAATCTGGAATAGTTCTCACATGTGGGTAATTACATGGAGTATGCTCATTTATCAAATTAGTTTATTAGTTATTATGGTGCTTTCAATGATTCTCTCTGCTAAATATATCTGGAAAAATCTAAAGAAAATCGAAAATGTTAGTATAGAGTAAAAAATTGTTAAAAGGTGTTTGAAAAAGATGAAACTTTATAGATATTTATTATACGGTTCTGTTTGGTTAGTATTTTTTGTTCTAATATATATATATTTTCCACCTTTTTGGTCTTCTGGAGTAAAAGTAGCATTTGATACATTTTTAAGTGCTCCTTTAACTTATTGGTGGTTTATATTTCCTCTAATTGGGTTAATTATGTTGTTAGGACTTGTTCTTTATTATGGAATACATTTCACCGCATCATTTGGGAGTGGTTATAAACCAAAAACAGCATATTATGAAAAAATTAGTATATTAATTGCTTCTAAAAATGAAAAAGTGTTATTAGAAAGAACATTAGATTCCATTGTTAATTCAGATTACCCTAAAGAAAAAATTCAAATAATAATCATAACTAGTGGTTCTACAGATGATACTACAGAATATTCAAATAATTTTTCTAGAGAACATAGTGAAATTGATATAGAAGTTTTATCGAAGAATTTAACTAAAAAGGGAAAACCTCCAGCGCTTAATTATGGTTTAGAATACGTAAAAAATGATATTGTAGTTCTTTATGATTCAGGGTGCATTTTACAACCTGATACGCTTAAAAATTTGATATCTCCTTTTCATCGAGAAAATACTGATGCAGTTATTGGTCCTGTTCTAGTTAAAAACTGGAAAGATAATAAACTCACTAAGGGAATTTTTTTAGATTATGGTATGGTTTCTGGTGGCGGTTTACTATTTGAAGTTAAAAATAGACTAGGATCTTCTGCCTATTCATTTGGACGGAATTTCGCAGTTAGAACAAAATATCTTCAGAAATATGGAGGTTTTAACGAAGATTCAATGACGGAAGATCTTTATCTTTCTGTACTTTTAAATTTAGATGGCGTACTAATTCGATTTTCGCCTAAAGCTAAGATTTATGAATATGTCCCAAATAGTTGGGAGATTTTGGTAAAACAACGTACTCGTTGGCTTGCTGGATTTATATTTGATATGCCTCAGTTAATGACAATGAAGAGCGAATATAAAGATGGTAAAAAATTAATAATCGCAAGAAATATGACAATGATGGTTTTAGCAAATATGGATACATGGATTCCAATAGAAATCGGATTTGCAATATTCCAATTTTTGATTGGAGAACATTATTTACTCATTTGGACTCTGTCTTGTTTATTTTTTCAATTTGGCTTCTTATTTAATGTTATAAGAAAATATTGCGATAAGCATTACAGCCTTATTTTCTATTTTCCATTAAGTGGTATTATTCATCTTTATATGTTTTTACGACAATTTAGACTACCTAAAGAAATTAGTTGGGAAAAAACACCAATGTTATTAGAACGCGAAGAAGCGGAAATATTAGCTTTATCTAATATGTAATAATTCTTATATTCCTTCTTTATTTTATATTTATATACCAATCTAAGTTATTTGAATTAGGATTATAGATTATTATATTTTTTAAGAGGTAACCATATTGTTCCTTAAATTTCATGATCTCTTACCGGAAGAATTAAAAACAAAGTATTTTGACTTTAAGTTCCGTGATTACCCGGACGATGAATTTTGTAAAGAATTGTTAAAACAAACGATCTTATCCTATAATAATTGTAAGTATTATAAGGATAAAATTTGTAACAAATTCGATTTTACAATTCCTGATGAAATATCGATTGATAATTTAGAAACAATCCCTTATGTTCCCACAGACATTTATAAAAAATCAGGAAATCGAACCCTAAGTCTATCCAAAGTACCTCTTGAAAATATAGCACTCTTTTCGTGTTCATCTTCTACTACAGGAGATCCTTCGATAGTTCCCAGAACATTAGAAGATTATGATCAATTGCAGTATAATTCAATTAAGGTTTTTACAGAATTTTTTGGATGGGAAAAATTAAATATAGAATCTAAAAGATGTGTTGCTTTTAATTTTTCGCCAGATCGTTTATTCATGTCAATAATGGCAAAAAGAAGTGTTAAAGGATTTGAATATGTTGACAAAACTCGGTACTATACAGCATGCATGAATAAACCTTGGGAATTTTATGGATATGAGGAATATTTGGTAAAAATGAAAATTTTAAAAACAATATGGGCAATTCTATCAACTTTTTCACTGAGAGGGGGCTTCATTTTGGATGTTACTAAAATGTTGAAAATGATAAAAAAAATTAAAGAAACGGGACATTGGAAAAATACCGAGGTAAGTAAAATTTTATTAGGTGGAAGTCCACTCTTAATGAACAACATGTTTGAGAAGAGATTGTTAAAAGAAAATGTGTTTATTGATCTTGATGGAATATCTCTTGTCGGTTGTGGTGGTGGTGGATGGGATGGTGTTAAAGGCGAAGCAAAGATGGATGAGGTAAATAAAAGTAGATTCATTGAATATTATGAAAAAGTGTTTAACATTAAACCAAAGGATATTAGGGATATTTATGCATTTACAGAGTGTCCTACACTTTTTGGAGGTCATTGGTCTGAGAAATATCAAGATTTTTTACTACACTGCCCTGATACTACTCGAATAATTGTAAGGGATCTTGAAAATTTAGAACCCGTTAGTATTGGAGAAGAAGGCCTTTTGGAAGTTCTTACACCTTATGGCGTTAATGGTAGTATAAATCAAGCAGTCTTAGTTGATGACATTGTAGAATTAATCTCAAAAAATAAGTGTCCAGAGTGTGGTTATAAAGGAGCTACCTTTCGAATAATAGGGAGATTAAAAAATGCTCAAGGAAAAAGCTGCTCTTCTTTAATTGATTGGATTTATTAAATCTTTTATTATTCCTTCAAATCGCTCTAGATTAGAATTAATTTTAATTATAAAGAAAAGAAATAATTAAATTCATAATCAATAGGGTATTATAGACATCATAAGTATAGGAATTACCAGAAATATTATAGGAATTACTACCATAGGTATAATATTCATGACAATTCCAAACACCGCAAACACACTTCCAACCTTCTCAAGAGTATTTATCGGTTCAAATTTTCCAGCTTTACTACTATTTGTTCTGGAAAGTATTCCAAATACTAAGCCAGCAATATGAAGAATTATAACGATAATCAACCCTACCAGTCCACCTATCAGTCCACCAGGATAATAAGGATAATAAATTGATGGTATATAAAATCTGAATAAATTAAGACCCCCAGAACTTAAACCGATACCTGTTAAAGCAAGCGATACAATAGAGAAGGCAAAGCACCTTTTTGAATGAAGTCCTGGCCCTCCTACTTTAATTGATTTTGACTCGTAAACGGGAACTGATCTAACTGTTGATGACACTTGATTTTCTTCAGCTCTTACTTGAGGAGCTTCAGGAGGAGGAGTGGATAGGATAACACTTCCACAGCTTGCACAAAACTTTTGGTCTTGGGATTCTAACTTTTCCCCACAATTTGGACAAAACATAATCTCACTTTCCAATTTTTATTAATTTAATTACGTTTGATTGTGTTATTAATTGATTGGGTCTATTAAATCTTTTATTATTCATTCAAATATTTCCAGATTAGAAATTCAGATAAATGGATAATAAAGAGGCATAGAAGCTACTACAATACTAATAGGAATTAATACAAGAGGTATAACATTCTGGACAATTCCTATCACCCCGAGCACGCTTCCAACCCTCTTAAGAGTATTTTGCATTTCACGTTTTCCAGCCTTACTACTGAATACCCTAGAAAGGATCGCAAATATTAAGCCAATAGAATAAAGAACCAAAGCTATAATCCGCAACCCAGGTCCTCCAGGAATTCTAGGAAACACATATATTGGTATAACATCTCTGAGAACTTTAAGAAACTCAAAAACAAAACCGATAACTGCTAAAACTATCGATAACAAAGCGAAAGTAAAGACCATTTTTGAATAAAATCCTGGTCCTCCTACTTTAATTGGTTTTGATTCGGAAACGGGAACTGAACTAACTGTTGATGATGTTGATACTTGATTTTTTTTAGCTCTTACTTGAGGCGCTTCAAGAGGAGGAGTGGATTGGATTTCACTTCCACAGCTTGCACAAAAACTTTGGTCTTGAGATTTTAACTTTTCCCCACAATTCGGACAAAACATAATCTCACTTTCAGATCTTTATTAATTTAATTACGTTTGATTGTGTTATTAATTGATTGGGTCTATTAAATCTTTTATTATTCATTCAAATCGCTCTAGATTAGAACTAATTTTAATTATAAAGAAAAGAAATAAGAAATTTCATAATCAATAGATTATAGGAACTATTATTATTAGAGAAATTAGCATAATTATCAATATTATAGAAACTACTACAATAGGTATACTATTAATGACAATTCCAAATATCGCAAACACACTTCCAAGCTTCTCAAGAGTATTTATCGGTTCAGATATTCTAGCTTTACTACTATTTGTTCTAGAAAGAATCCCAAATACTAAGCCCGTAATATTAAGAATTACAGCTATAATTAACCCTAGCACTCCAAAAGAATAATAAGGATAATAAGAAGAATATGGCATTAAAATTCCCATAAAAGTTCTAGCCCCAAAAGCAAAACCGACACCTGCTAAAGCAAGTGATACAAGAGCGAAGGCAAAGGACTTTTTTGAATGAGGTCCTGGCCCTCCTACTTTAATTGGTTTTGACGGGTAAACGGGAACTGATCTAGCTGGTGACAACACTTGCTTTTCTTCAGCTCTTACTTGAGGAGCTTCAGGAGGAAGTGTGGATTGGATTTCACTTCCACAACTTGCACAAAAACTTTGGTCTTGGGATTTTAACTTTTCCCCACAATTTGGACAAAACATAATCTCACTTTAGAATTTCGTTTAATAATAATTGTAATTGCATTACTATTTAATAATATTATAAATTTGTCAAATTTAAAAGATTTGATCAAAATTTCTGTATGTCATGTTATAGTTAGGAGATGAAGTTATAATAAAATCTGCTAGGTTTTATAAATGTTTTATAGATATTTTAGTCTAAAAAAAATTAAAAAAAAATTATTCATCTAAAAGTCCATGTTTTTTCAGCCCTTCCTTCATATCAGCTTGAAATGCACCGGGGGTTCCTTCTAGGAACGCGTTAGTTATATCTTGATTTTCAACTATTAGCGAAGCTCTTTTATTAGCTTTCTCTTCTGCAAGTGAAGAAATTGCCATTTTTGCCATCTGCTGAAACTGAGGAGGGGACAATTGTATGAGATCATCAAAAATTCTCTCTGTTTCGTGATTCCATTCTAAACCGGATTTACTTATTTCCTTTGGCTTAGCTGATTCGAGCCCAAATTCGCGACTGGTCACAATATCATCCATATATTGTTTTAATGATTCTACATATCTGCAAGATTCTTCTTTGTCTAACACTATTGCTTTTTTTGCCCACTCTTCACAATAGTTACACTCATTACACATCGCTAAGCAATTTTGTTTTTTAAAAAAGTCTATAAATCCATCCAATTTGGTGTTATCAATTATCAATTTTGATTTAGATTCTTTTCCAATTGTTTCAGTTAATTTCACATTGGGGTCTTTTTGTTCTAAACCCCCAAAGGACATTGAGAACCCTTGAATTATGTCTATAAGATTTCCGTCATATTTTCGTGAAGAAAAAGCTTTTACAGATCTAGTAATCCATTGTGTTGACATGCGACGTCCAGCTATTTTAAAATTATCTATTCCAATCGCTTCATAGTGAGATAAATCTTCAGGTCGAATCCATCTTGCTTTGATAACTTCTGTTGGATCTGAGAATTTGATAATGCTACAGTTTAAGATACATGTATCAATATAATTACGCTCAAATTGTTGATATGTTTGTGAAGCATGCCCTAAAGTATTATAGTGATAATTTCTAAAGGGACATTGGTATAGACACCCATCAGTTAAAAGTAAAATAATTTTACACTTCACAGCTTTTTGAATTTGTTCTAATGTCTTGAAATCACGATTTATCATTACCCCAAGAGTAATTTCATCTGCCCCTAGCTTTTCATAAAACTTAGCTCGAGTAACACTATTCACATCAGCAATTGTAGAGACACGAATTTTTAGTTTTGGAAATTGTTCGTTAATAAGCTGTATTAAAAATGGAATCGTTACTGTAACACTATCGGCTCCAATATCACTAATCCACTGTAGATATTTAAGAAGTTCTTTATGATAATGTGGATCATATTCCAAATTATTCATACACGGAGCATTTAATAAATATGAAAACTCCATGCCTTTTTGATGTAGTTTTTGTATGTAATCAGCAATAACATCTTCAGAAACTTTCTGTAGTAAAAACGAGGGACGCCCCCCACCTACAATTGAGTGGTCTGAAACTCCGTATACTCCAGTTACAGGATATTGAGCCAATTCATCTATGAGTTTTAAATCCCAATTTGTAGCAACATGAAGTTTTATTTATCTCACCTTACTTATTATTTGTGGATAGCTATATCATGAGCTTTGGCATTAAGTGGCAATAATGGTGCACATGCCATTAATTTGGAAGGATCACCATCAACTTCATATGTCCCAGCCATTGTCGCTTCAATAGGATTAGTTTCTCCTGAATTTACCCTTTTAATTACATCGAAATTCGTTCTATGAATAATTTTTGGTACATTAGGTCCACTATACTCGCCCATTCCCCAACTCATTTTATCTTCTTCGATTGATTGCCAATAATTCATCTCCGGACGATCATTGATTTTATATTGAAAAACTACCGGTGCGATAGGTTTCAATAGAACTGATAAATCGGGTAATTCGTTATAGGCTTTCATGAAGCTGGTAAGATATGCTTCCCATTCTTCCTTTGTGTCCATTTTAAGTTTTACCTCCTTATTATTTTGTTATATTATTTTTTACATTATACATGTTAGAAAAAATTACGTATAAAATTCAAGTCCCGCTTTTGCACCCATCAATAAGAAATCTACCATAGTTCCATTATAGTCATTTTCGATCTTATAGTACATTCCATCTGGTGTGAAAGTTACACCATAAATGAACTTATGAACATCGCTTTGGAAAGGAGATTCCTCAACAAATTTCTGTATTAATGGGTGAAAATGAACTGGAACTTCTTTGACATCATGGCATGCTACACCAAAACATAATCGTTCAATTTTTTCAGAATCCCAGCTAAAAGTAAAGTTAAGGTGTGCAGCATTACAACAACTCTCCATTATTTCTCTAGATGCTGACTTAAATCCCAGGTCCTCCACAAGAGTTTTACACTTCTCATAAGTAGCTGTAGAAGTATCCTTTACCATGAAATAGATGTTTGTTGTATTTTTCAAGAAATCAAAAGCAAATAGCGCTAATGTAGTTAAACTATGTTTTTTGAAGTAGGCTTCATATTTTTTAATACTTTCTGGGATATATTTCATCGAAAAAAGCGGATTGATTGATCCTGGTATGATGAAAGGCCAAATTTTTGAGAATCCTTTCCGCGCATCTATATCGACTCCATAGCCCATAATATCAAATGTATCCAATGTCTCTAAAATCATTTTATGGATAGGATGACCATTTTTTTCAATTAATCCTTCATTTAAAGCTACTTTATAAGGATCAGGATTATGGGGGATCATCATTTCCACATATCTTACCGATACATCCCTTCTTTCAACTGGTTTTGTTGTGGTTCTAATTGAAAGAGAGGAACCAGAATAAAATTCCTTGAATGCATTTAACGCTTTCCAAATAGCTTCTTCATTAAAATTCACTTCAGTAAGGAGACAAAGTTTTTGAATATCCTTAACCATCTGATTAAGATCATTATTAAGTTTGAAGTCGGAATTCACTTTTGGTAAATATAAATCGACATCAACCCCAAGAGTTTTCAAATCCTCAATCATGGTTGGTTGAAAAGCTGGTGGCGTAACTTCAAACAGCGCAACAACGAGATCCATTTCAGTTACAGATTTTCCATTTCGTTCCATACATTTTTTTTCTAATGTTTCAAGAAGCATAGGCTTTATAACAGGTCTAATCATTTCTGGAATTCTTAAAACCATGTCTTCGTATAATACTTTAAGTTTTGGTTGCCAATTCATTTTCTGTTTAACCTTTTTACATAATTTTAGTTTTAACTTTCTTTAAATCATTTTAACTTTGATATTTAGCGAACTGAATTTGACTTAGTTCAGCAAAACCTTCTGGATTATTGAAGCCAAGTCCTGGCATCATCCATCTTGGGTTTAATTCACCATATCCCCTTACTACTTGGAATAGGTCTATTTCTTTAATTTTAGGAGAGATATAAAATTTAGGTTTTAATAAATTATCTCCTTTTTGTATTACGCCATCTTGTTCAGCAATGAGTTGAAGAGGGGTATGAGGATATATTCTCATTCCTATAAAGACTATTACGTCTCCATCTCCTTGCCATAAGTTTCCTTTATAACTCTCGATAGTTTCTAACCGGTCAAAGGAGGCTTGAACTGTTTCAAGAGTCTCCCCTGGTCCTCCAACAATAATATGTATTAGTTGTTCAATTTCTAAATCAATACATTTTTGTGATGTAAGGAGTGCATCATCAAGGGATCGATTTTTGTTCATATTTTTCAGCATTTCTTCTGATAATGATTCAATCCCAGTTGCAAGGTGTGTAGCACCACTTTCTTTCATAAGAGGCATTAAATCAATAAACTTTTTACTAGGGACATAATTTGCGCCCCACTTAATATCAACATTACTTTTAATAACTTCACTGCAAGTTTCTTTTAAATGGTTATAATCTAAGTTTAAAACACTATCTACAATAAAGATATTTCTAATTCCATAATTGTTTACCATTATCTCAATTTCTTCAACAATTTTTTCAGGAGATCGATAACGAGGATTCGAGCCTTCAATATATCTATAGCTACAATAGATGCAATTCATCGGACATCCCCGTTTTGTTTGAATATTCCCCCAAAAATCACCGTATTTATTCATAGGATCTATAAAATAGGCATCGTTATCCAATAATTCTCGTATAGGAATTGGTAACCTATCTAAATCATTCACATTCCATGGTGGTTTTTGATGATAATCTCCCTTTCCATCAATAAAACATATACCTTTTTCAATTTTTCTTGGGTCATCGCCATTAGCAATATATTTTAATATTTCAGCAAAAACAAATTCGCCTTCACCAAAGACTCCGATATCATGATTTAGATCCCTAAGGATTTCTTCAGAAAAAATAGAAAATCCAGAACCTCCTAATATAACTGGTACTTTTGGGTCTACCAATTCTTTGATATATAATATTAAATTCTTAACGGGTAAGTAAAAAAATAAATTCCCGGGATATGTTGTTGAGTCTACATTTCGGATTGAAATCCCGATTACTTGAGGATTGAAAGAATTAATTGCTTTTGCAATATCTCGTTTGGCATCATTACTAAGGGTCAAATCAAGTAATTTAACATCATGTCCTTGATTTATTAGGTAGGCTGCGAGATATGCTTCACCTAAAGGGGGAACCATAACGTGTACTATCTCCCTACTTCCAGAAAAAATTAATACACGCATTTTACTCACTCTTTTTTGATATCATACTATTTAACTTTTCTATGAACAATTTTATTGCTCATTTTCAATTATTTCAATTTCTTCCTTTTCAATACTTTCCACTTCATGGTCATGATCATTTTCATGCCAACAAAATGGAAATGAACCAAAAAAGTCACCTGTAATATATTCTGCTGTTACTCTACAACCACCGCCACAATACTCTAAATGATGACATGAAGCACACTTTCCTTTAATCTTCTTTCTGTCTCGAATATCCTTGTAGAGCTGTGAATTTAATACATCTTCAAAATTGTCCACCAATGCGTTTCCTAGTGTCAATGTTGTGGGATATCCAGCGGGATATATTGTTCCGTCTATACCAATTCCCATCATGGTTCGACAAGCTAAGCAGCCTACGCCCCATTCAATCGCGGCCATTTCCTTATCGTCTTTAGGCGTTTCCATGAATGGTACCATGTCATATATTTCATAAGCAGGTAACGTACCAGCCTTGCCTTTTCTTATCGTTTTAATAGCATGTTTATATTTAAAATCGTACATTTTTTGGTATTCTTCCGTATTGAGGCCAATTTCGCCCCAAAATTCAGCTGCTCGATTTTGTTTGACAACGCATCTAAAATATGGTTGAGAACCCCATTTTTCCGATAAAGCTTTGAGCTCTTCTAACTCGTTTATGTTATGTTTCATGACAGTGATTGAAGAACATACAAAAATTCCATATTTTAAACATAAATCTATTGCCTTCTTAGCATAACCTAAAGAATTGGGAAACCCACGAATCTCATCATTTTTCTTGGGATCTACACTATCAAAACTTACAAATACATGACTAATATTATTCTCCTTGCACATTTTGGCGAAATTCTCGTTAAAACTGACACCATTGGTTATTAAAGCATGGATGTAATCTTTCTCTTTGCAAAATTTCATGATCTCACCGATATCTTTACGTAAAGTAGGTTCACCACCGAACCATACGAAACAAGCATGCCTACCTTGATTTCGCAAACCGGTTTCAACATTTTCTATTATATGACACCACTGTTCGGTTGATAATTCTGGTCGGGCTATTTGATCATCTGCTGCACAATGAATACATTTTTGATTACATATATCGGTAATATACAAAGCAAAATGTATGTTTCCGGGGTGAAATCCTCTCTCGAGTTTTTCCCATTCAACCATTAGTCTATCCTTAATTTCTTTGAGCTCAATGTAGCGTTCTACATCTATATCTAATGATTTTAGATCTTCCACCATGACAGGCTTAAAAGCTTCAGGAATGATGTCAAATATTCCTGTAATCACATCAGCATCATTGATATAAGCACCATTTCGATCGAGACATCTCTTTTCAGCAGCCTTTACAATCAAAGGTTCAACTGAAGGACGGAAACCTTGAGGCATTTGTTTTACTATTCTACCGAATAAATCTTTAGTTTCTTTTTCCCATTCCATTAAAATTCACCAATTTTAGCAATTTTCATGTTTATGATCGGTTTTATGCCAGCAAAACGGAAGAGAAGCTAAAAAATCACCAGTTTCGTTTTCGGCATGGACTCTACATCCTCCTCCGCACATGTCAAGATGATGGCAAGCAGAACATTTTCCTTTTATTTTCCTATCCCTGATAGCTTTGAACATTTCGGTTTCCATAATCTCCCCCCAGCTTTGCTCAAGAATGTTGCCTAAGATTAAATCAGAGGGATAATCGCAAGGGAATACATCTCCATTGGTATCAATTCCGGAAATTGAGCGGCAAGCTTGACATCCTGTGCCCCATTCAATTGCAGTCCTTTCCTCATCATTCCTAGGACACTCCATGAATGGCACCATATCCCATGTATAGAATTTATTGAGAGAAGAAGCTTCCCCTTTTCTGATAGCCTCTATAGCGTGTTTATATTTGAAATCATAGAATTGCCGATATTCATCTATATTTAAGCCGATTTCGTCCCAATTTAAATCCGCGGAACGCTGTTTGATCAGGGGTCTGTAAAAGGGAGTTACGCCCCTAGATTGGAAATATTCCCTTAACTTATCTAATTCATCGAAGTTCTCTTTTTGTGCAGTTACATTAGCAATGGTAAAAAGCCCATATTTTGCAGCTAAATCTAACGCTTTTTCGGCCGCTTCGTATGCTTTTGGATACCCTCTAATTTTTGCAGCCCGTTTAGGATCCGTACTATCATAACTAATAAAGACATGGCTCATTTTAGCTTCTGCGCATATTTTCGCCAGTGCATCATTAAACAAAATTCCATTTGTTGCAAGTGCTTGATAATAGCCCTTTTCACCGCAATATTTTATTAAATCTTTAAGATCCTTGCGAATAGTAGGTTCTCCTCCAAACCATATATAACACCCTTGACGACCTCGTTTTCGTAAGCTTTGCTCAAGATCCTCAATAATTTCGATCCAGGTTTCCATAGGAAATTCTGGACGTTTTTCCATCACAGCGGCAGCACAATGGAGACAATTTTGGTTGCATCGATCCGTTAGATATATAGTAAAGTGGTAAACACCAGGTAGAAAAGCACCACTAATTTCGTCCCATGTACGCGCAAATTTTTGTCGAATTTCAGAAAGTTTGATATAACGATCGGTATCGACTCCAATGGTTTTTAAATCTGCTACAACTGTAGGCTGAAACGCTTCGGGTGTGATTTGAAATAGAGCTGATAACAAATCATCTCTACTTACAAATCCAGAATTCCTAAGCGTTGCTGTTTTTTCAGCAGCTTCACGTAACATTGGCTTTACTGAAGCACGAAACCCTTCAGGTGTTAAATCAGTAATCTTCGTATATAAATCTTCAATTTCTTTATTCCATTCCATTTTTTTCACCTTTTTTTAAATTTAAGCTCGTAAAAAATTTTATTTTATTATGTAAAATTATAATGAAATCAGTAAAAAATCGATATTTCATTATTATCTTCCCTCCAACCGATGGATGTTATCGTTAAAATCAGAGAATATACTATTGTTTTTGGAAGGAAGGTGATTATTAGTCGAAAATTTTTGAAAAATAGAAGCAGTATTTTTATATTGGATATTTTTCTTGCTAGAATTATGTAAGTAATTAAGTTTATCATGTTTCATCTTAATTATACTACTGGAATATCCACGCTTACTGTTAAATTGATTGGTGTTGATTCTACTCTTCTGATAAAAGTTAAATTCAACAGAATTCTCATTGATTATAGTACCTGAATCATTTTTCAAGCCTATTATTAAATTTGAATTTAGAGATGATTCTTCTAGTGTTCCTTCAATCTCAAGAATATATGGTTCTGCATATATTTCTAAATAATTTTTTATTAAGAATGCATTCACATAATACTGATAACCGATTCTTTCAATGAAAGCAATGATATTAATAATAATAATAATGTCAATCAAATAACCCGTAGAGAAGTGGAAAATGATATTGCTATTGGGAAGAAAAGGAAGGAAAAGTGAGGAATTAGAATTGAAATAATCATTGAATAAAGAATTTAGCAATGAAAAATCTCTAAAAAACATATAAATTAATGTAATTGGAACACTCGCTAAAAAAAAGAGGATTATTAGTATTCTTTTTAATAAGCTAATCTTTTGAGTAGAATGCATAACACTAGAATTTTTTTTTAATGGATATTTTATCTTTCAATCATAACTTCATGTTGATATATTTTAAATAATAAATTAAAATTGCATTTAAAAATTTCGAATCAAATTAGGTAATCCATAAAAAATAGTGGAAAAAGAACTCTTCGAAGCTAACAAATAACTTTTATATATTTTATTACCAGAATTTCATAGTATCATTTTTTCTTTCTTTTCAGGAGACTTATTCCCTGTTGTCATCATTGTGAGTGCTGTACTTAAAAAGAGTAGTTTATTCAAGTAACTAATAGTTGCACTAGAAAAGATTTTTGTATCGTAATTTATAGCATTATAAAAAAAAGACATTTTAGTTTGCTTAAAAAATTCATTGAGTTGCGGAAATGAATTATATTTTAAATTAATTTCAAAAGATTTAGGAGATTCGTATGCAGGGGAACCTGGAAAAATATGATAAGGTTCATTCATTATAGTAATAGGTTTTGATTTTGTTTTACCATATTTTAACATACTTTTAATAGCAAAATTAAAATCCTTTATAACATCTAACCTAGTTTGGAAGGGAAAACCAACCGTCAACCAAATTCTTAATGTCCTCCGGAATGAATTAGCATTTTTTATTAGGGCTTCAATTTGATTTTTTGGAAATTTAAAAGTTGGATCACATATTTTCGCTATTTTTTGATGAACACTTGTAGACATAGTTCTAGGAGAAATACCAACTGATGAATATCTACGAGGAAAAGTCTTATAAAAAATATTCCACATTTCCTTAGGGAAAGGTAACCGCCAAATCTCTAGATCTCCCCCAATATCTACTTTTTCTTTTTGAATCAAACCAAACAAAGTTTTCCAATATTTGAAATTAGCCGGATAAGTGCCATGTCCAAAAAATACACTTGGAACTTTATATGTATCTACGATATATGTAATATCCTCAATTACTTTTTCAGGACTCCTAAGAATGACTTCATTTCGACCTGCTAAGTGTTGTAAGGCTCTTTGACCTCCTCCACAAAAGGGACAGTTAAATGGACAACCTCTTCCTATTGGAAGATTGAAAGAGATTCCCATTATTTTTCTGCTACATTCAAAATATTGTTTTGCATTTTTTAGAATGAATGTGTTTGTAAAATTTAAATTATCTAATGTTTTTGCTGTATAGGAAAGAGGGTTAGTTTTTATATGATTAGATGAGTTTCGATAAGAAAGATTGGGAACAGAATCTAAAGATTGGTTCTCGTTAATATTTTGAACATACTTTAAAAGAGGAATCTCACCCTCTCCTCTTATTATTCCATCAATTGATTTGTAATCTTTTAAAATTTGAGTATCGAAATACGATGCGCTAAACCCTCCTAGCAAAACTCTGGCATTAGGTTTTACTTCCTTTACGATTTGAGCAATTTTAATAGCTCCATGTGCATTATGTATCCAATGTAAATCTATTCCACATATTTTGAAATCAATAGTTCTAAGGTAATCCTTCAATGACCAATTAGGGTTTAAATATTGTTCTAAAGGATAATTTATTATTTTTACTCCAAAACCTTCTCTCTCAAGGAAATCAGCAATAGCAAAAATTCCCATTGGAATAAAAATAAACATAGTTCGAACAGGTTTTGCTTTTTTACCATTATCTGGTTTTAGTACTCTAGGCGGATGAATGAAAATTACATCGTAGCTTTTCAAAATGACTACCAGAAAATTGGATTTAAGCTTGTTGTTAATTAAATTAAGATTTAAGATAGTATTGAATAGAATTATTTAAATTTTAGTTAATATACTGAAATTAATATACTTTGTTTATTCCAATAAAATTTTAATTGAAAATAATTATGTCTTGTCCAAGTTGTGGTGCTCAATTAGAAATGCCTAACCAAAATTTTTGTCAAAAATATGGAAGTGAGCTTCCAGGTTTTTCCAAGAGTTCCGTATTAGCACAAAGATATTCAGTTTCACCAGAAGATCACAATATTCATCAATTGCAGCAAAAATCAGTTAAAATACCCGGTTCACGGCCTCTTTTAAAAAGATGCTTAGGATTTGGAATAATATCTAGAGTAAATAGCGGAAAAGCAAAGGAATTGGAACCTGAAAGTTCTATTTTGAAAGCAAGAAGTGCTTTGGGAGTAGTAGGTCTTGTTATTAATTCCATCCTAATGGTAACAGCAATTATATTAATATGACATTCCCTATAGAATGAAAACTCAGTTCTAATTTTAAATAAAAAAAAATTAAATTTTGTTCTTGATTTTTGTCCATACATAGCCATGGACATCAAAAAGTATAAAAATCGCTATTGTACTTACTATTAGACAAAAAATGAGAAGGTCCCAGGAAGTTGGAGGATGACCAAACAATGCAGTTAGGTTGATAACAAAATTGCTCAACCAAGGCCAAGTTGCCGGAAGTGATTGTCCGTTTAAAAGGAAATAAAAGAAATCTTCAAGCGTACTGTATTGTAAAAGCGTTCCAGCAATAAAAATATTCCAGCTTTGTCTTTTAGTGCCTCCACCTAATTTCCATCCAATAGCAAGAATAAGATAAAAGAATGTCATCAATAGCCCCCAAAAGGACAAATAATACATTGTATTATCAATTGCCCCTGCCCATAGATCATCAATTGCAAAATTCACAAGAATGCCTATAGGGATAATAATTACTACAAATAGAATTGCTAATATTAGAACACGATGATTAACTCTTTTTGGTTGTAGAAAAAAAGCAGGAATTAATCCAAACAATGATAATTGTACGTATAAAAGAAATCCAGGTGGATTTCCAAGAATTACATAAAATATAATTGGTATTCCATTAGCAATCAAGAATAAAATTATAGCAATTATTAACCATTTTTTATCAGATTCTCCTCTTTCAATTTCCTTATTACCTGCAAGATACATGAATCCAAGAGTTAAAATTATATTTAAACTTAATAAGCTTATAAGCCAAAAAAGGCGCATACCAATTCCTACGCTTGGATTCTCAGCAGCCCAATCTACTTCAGCTGTTATAATTATTAGAACTATAAATATAGCAAGAATAATTAATTTATTTTTCCAAGAATTCGATTTATTCTTTGACATAATGACTCATCACTTGATTTTTATATTTATTTTATTAATTTTGTGTAAATAATTAGGTTAAACCTTTTGGTGTTTAAATATTATATAGCAATTAAAATTAATATAAAAGAAAATTTTTCATAATTATATTAAAATCTTTTATTTAGATAAAAAATATTAAACGTTACAAGTTCTGAGTTAGGGTAAATTAATTAATACATAGAATAATTAGCATGAAAATGATAAACATGTGCTAAACTAAACGGAGAGTAAGAATTGAAATCAAAAAATAAGGATTCAATGAATTTACCCCTAAGTGGATATGCTGGTTATGGGATAACTAAATTTTTTTCCTCAGTTAAAAGACTTTCATATTTACTCGCAAGAATAGAAACGCTATTATCACGTGATGAGATTAACGAGCTTTCAATTGACAGACCAATTTATATTGTTGGTCTTGCACGAGCGGGAACAACTATTATTTTAGAAATGTTAAGTAAACACCCCTTTTTAGCTTCGCATAAGTACAGACACTTTCTTATGCCATATTTCCCTCATCGGTTTAGTCGAATTATTGACCAGTCAAGATTTTTCACTAAACCTAGGGAACGTGTCCATAAGGATGGAATATTTGTCACCCGTGAAAGCCCTGAAGCTGTAGAAGAAATATTTTGGCAAGACTTCTTCACCAACAGTCATAACGAAGAAATTTCAAATGTTTTAAGTGGGACTATGTCTAACCCCAAGTTTGAGCAATTTTATCGAAATCATATACGAAAACTTCTATTAAATCAAAGATGTTCACGTTATTTGGCAAAAAATAATTACAATATAACCAGATTAGAATATTTACATCGAATTTTTCCAAATGTTAAGTTTTTATTGATAATACGCAATCCGGTAAATCAAATCGCATCTTTAATTAAGCAAACAAGACTTTTTAGAGAAATGGAAAAAGAGAATCCTCTTTTAATTGATTGGCATAGAATAACTGGACATAGTGAGTTCGGTCATTATCAAAGATGTATAAATACCGGCGATAATGAACTCATTCATAAAATTCGTAGATTATGGAAAAATGAAAAAACTTATGTAAAAGGTTGGGCTTATTACTGGTCTTCAATATATGATTATGTAATGAATCTTCTTGAAGCAAATAAGAAGATTAAAGAATCAACTCTTATTATCAGGTATGAAGATTTATGTGAAAATCCTGCAGAAATAATAGATAAAATACTTGAGCATACTGAGCTACCTTTAGATAATTTCGAGAAAATAAAAAAGTATTATATTAGACATCTTCATAAACCTACATATTATACTCCAAATTTTTCTAACCAAGAATTACTAGATATTTCTGAAATTACTAA
>Ga0307377_10001046_pt1 | contig 36417 bp, 51 predicted proteins | sample TR3MG_FD_202535 | JGI IMG/M metagenome (GOLD analysis project Ga0307377, IMG submission 202535) | Soil microbial communities from Risofladan, Vaasa, Finland - TR-3 | ecosystem: Environmental > Terrestrial > Soil > Coastal area > Acid sulfate soil | place: Finland: Risofladan, Vaasa | collected... | reverse complement strand
CCTCCCAGCTCCTCTGAGGTTTCGTGGTCGTAGCCGAACACGGGTCCAGACCACATGACCTCGCGGACCCTGATCCACCGGTAGAATTCCTGCAGCTTCGTCATCTACTCTTCCTTCTGTAGCTCACGGCGCCCACCTCCCCAACACGGTGACCTCCTCGGTGTAGGCGATGCGCTGAAAGTTAGTCAGCTTGCCATCGCACTTCTTGAGGTGTCGGTTGATCTTCCTCCGGGCCTCGGTAGAGGTCATGCCCCAGACGAGGCCGATCATGTGAGCGGCGTACGGAGGGGCCAATTTGACTGTGAACCGGAACTCGTAGAGCTTGGGCTGCTTGATGTTGACGTGCTGGATGGTCATTCTTTGATCTCCGTCACCCCCAGCTCCACCCACATGTTCTCGTCCTTTTTCGGCACCCGACACCCCATCTTCCGCCACTGCTTGCGGGTGAAGAGCATGAACCAGTCATGCGGGCAGTTCTCAGCTTCGCACATCGATTCGTAGATCACGACGTCCCAGGGCGACCGTGTACCGTCGCGGTTGTAGTACCTGGCTGCTACGCACTTCATGGCGTCTCCTTTCTGAGTGCTAAAAAGAGAAGACTGCGCCGCAGTGGTCACATTCATCGATGCAGTCCTGGTTGGAATCCTCGGTGCGGAAGTCAGCTCCGCAGATCATTATCGCGGACTCCATTTCATTGGCGTTGAATGGGACCGCTACCGTTTCGTCTAGGGTGACTCTGATGTAGGAGTCCTCTCCTCTAAATGTGATGTCTAGCCCATAGTTCAGGGCCCATGCGATCCACATTTTGGAACCGCAGTCCGGGCACTCCGGAAGGTCTCGGTCTGTTCCTATGAAGTTGTCCATGTCGACCTGTAATGGAAAGCTCATGTGGGCTCCTCCTCTTCGGTGAATTTTTCGATCAAACGGTTGGCTGCCTTGATGAACCCACCCGGGTTCGTGATCAGATTTTGGAACTCCCGCCTGAGGTCGCCGGACGGGTGGCAGCTGCACCAGAAGCTGTCGCAGGAGGTTGGGTGCTCGCAGTACATGTAGATCTGACAGATTCTCGGCCTGTTCCCATGGATCGAACAGAGGCCCGTCCTGGGGTTCAGAAGGTCACAAGTGTAGAAGTGGATCAACGGGTTGATCTCTGGGTCCTTGTGCTCGTAGCGGGCGAAGGAGGGTGGCCTGTACCCGATGTAGCGGAAATGTTCGATGTAGAATTCGACGTCTTCAATTGGGCCGCGGTCGAAGTCGTCTCTGGGAGGGTATCCTGGGTCGCACAGGTGATCTCCGAAACCTAGGATGACGTAGTGGTGGTAGTTCTCCCAGAGTTGCTCCGGAGAGAGTGGTAACGTGAAGCAGCGGCAGCAGAGGGCCGTTCTGGTGTTCTCTCGGATCATCACCGCCTCCGATTAAGCAACGGGGAGATCACTTCTAGGTACTCCCAGATGTAGACCCCGTAGAAGATGGCCGCTTCGTAGTAGCCCATGGATCGGATTCTTCCGTTGGGCTGCCAACCTTTATTGATCCTGTCGACCCACCATTGGCAGCGTGTGCTGCGTTCCGGGGGAGAGGTCGTCCAGTAATCCTCTGGGCGAACGGATGGGGGCTTTCCATCGGTCATCCGATCTCCTATACCCACTTTTTCGGGCGTCTGATTTTTGGATTCATAGGCTTGACTCTGGTTGGGTTGATGAGGTCTTCCTTTGCAGGATCAAACCCTAAGGGCTTGGTGTACTTCCTGGAGAGGGATTCCTCTTCTGGGATCAGCAGGGGCTGCACGATCTGGATAGTGAGATCGATGTTGTAGATCTTACGGTCTATTGGACTCAGGCCGATACGAAAGTCGACAGGGACGGCAGTCTCAGACCCAAGGTTGAGGGTTGTGGGTCCTCCGCTCCACTTGCGCATGATGCAACACTGAAGGTGCCAGGGAAGGCTTCTCTCGGGAGCTGTCGGAGTTCCGATCCTCGAGATCGCGACGATGTTGTCTGAGCTGGTTTCGATCTTCATCGAAACTTTGATGGTGTGATGGGGGTTGGACATCTGTGGCCACCCTGATTGGGTGGCGTCACTGGCCTCCATGTTGAGGACAGTGAACCCATAGTAGCTCAGGTTCAGGAGTTCCTGGTATGGGATCAGGCTCACCACTTCCCTCCAGGGACTTCTTCTACATCGAAGGTGGTGTTGGCTGAGGCGGCGGTTCGGCAGATGTCTGCCCAGTCGTCAGCTTCCTTTTCATCGAAGAACCAGGCGATCAGCTCTCGATCGAAGGTGTGGTAGCCATCACCCGATTCCTTGACGACTACGTAGATCGTAGCGGGCTTCTTCATCGCTTCTCCCCATCCGTCGTCTCGAGCGTCACCCGGATCTTCTCCTTGTAGGCCATCGTCCTCAGCAGGTGCCGGAGGGCCCCAACAGTCTGGCCTTTCTTCCCGATGATTTTCCCCAGCTCTCCATTCACAGCTTCGATGGTGATCAGAAGGGTGGTCTTGGAGGCGCTCGAGGTGACCTTGACGTTGCTCCGATCGTCTACCAACTCCTCTGCGATGTCGGTGGCGATCTCAACGAGGAACGTGTTCAGGTCAACTTCCTGGGCTTGTGCTGTGCTCGGCATGATGATCTCCTAGTAGTAGGTGGGAACCACGAAGTTCTTCGCGCAGTCTGTTTCCAACCATTCCAGAACCGGTTCTTCGTGGAACCATGTATTTCGGATCTTGTGCTTTCTGAACTTCGCCTTGAGCCATTCCACTGTGAGCGGTGGGATCGAATGATCGTAATTTTCGAAGATGCGGTACGACAGAACCTCGACCACCTCCAAGGGGTGGATGTTCCCGCCCTGCAGTACAGATATGGACCTTTGCACATTCGAGGTCTGACCGATCTTGATGCAGCGGTTGATCCTATCTCTGATGAAGTAGATCAACTACCTCCACCTTTCAGGGATGCTTTCAGTCAGGACCTTCAGCAGATTTCGTTCCCGCCTGGCCATGGCGTTGATGACCCGCTCGATTCGGTCCACCTTCGCTTCCAGAGTTTCCGGTGGTGTGGGAGGGTCCACATCGATGGCGGTGATCTTAAATTCCAAAGTAGCCCCCAACTCCCGCTCTGCATCCAGTCCCCTTTGAAGAATGGTCAGAACCTGCTGTCGAACGTCCTCCAAGGCGACCATGTCGTCCGTCTCGGCGCAGTGGGTGGTTTGAACCTTGAGGTGTAGTTTGAACACCTTGTGGTAGTACTTTCTGCTCATTTCGGATCACCTTTCTCTGATGGAATGTACCCCAGGCGGTCAGCAAGCCACTGCCGAACGGCTTGGGCAGCCCCATGGTGCATGCTGGAGTCGGTCAAACAGTAGGTGTACCCATCCACCTCCAGGGTCAGTTCGACGCATTCGTTGTCCCGGTTGTCGTGGTCGTGATAGGTCCCTGCGGTCAGGCTCAGGATCTTGACCTTCGGCACCGAAGGATCCTCCTGGGGATCCAGGGCCGCGACGATGGCCTGACGCACCCGTTGGACGTTCCAGCTGGAAGGGTACCTGTGGAACTGGATGAGGGCGTTGTAGGCCTCCACCTTCCTGCGGTCCCCAGGGGTCACAGCAGCGACCGGGTCTCCCTGGTAGACGCCCTCATGCCGCCGGATGGCCATCGGGTTGGGGGACCGGAGGAAGTGCTCTCCCACGAGCGTGAGCAGGGCCTCCAGCTGCTCCATGTCCAAGTCAGAGGCCCATTTGGCGTACTTGTTCAGCTCGACTTCAGGGATGAGGTCCTTCACACGCTGGGTCATGACATCCTCCTACATGTAGTACAGAAAAACGGGATCTTTGGACGTCTATATTGATCCTAATTAAACCCATTGAGGCCTTCTGGTCATGAGGCCTCCGCTGAGGGCATTACGCCCTTCATGGGTCCGGCGGTAGAAGTGGAACTCTCCATCTCTCCCGCGGGGGAACTCAGTGGCTGCGACCATCCATCCGTTGTAGACGAGTAGGTCGAACACGATGTCTGCTGAGACGTCTGTTGGCGTCAAAATCGATTCGATGAGGTGCTTCACATCACTGCGACCGAGGGCCTCAGGGGTGTCTGGCAACCCCTTGAGAATGGCCAGGGTCTGTTCTCGAGACAGGATCACTTTGGACATGGTTCTCTCCTTCGCACGCCATGGGTATGGCGGTTCTGAAATTCGCGAGAGGAGAGAGGGGGTCGGGGAGAGGGGGGCTAGTTGAGGGTCTTGGCGATCTTGCCGCCCTCGGCGGTGCGGGTGTAGCTCGTGATGTCGTCCCGGTCGGTCTTGGCCCGGAGCAGGCCCTTCTCGATCAGGCTGTTGGCCGCTCGGGCCATGGGACCTGCCTTGGAGTTGAACTCCTCGGCCAGCTCGCTGGCCGTCCAGGGCGTCTTGGCATCGACGGTGGTGAGGATTTCCTTCTGGGTCTCGGTGATCTTCATCGTGGTCCTCCTGTTGATGTCCGCCAGTTGTTGGCTGAACTACAAAGGGCCATTGTAGATAGATCGGACTGTTTGTCCAGACCCTATTTGATGAGATCGAGTAATTCACCGAGTGGCCCATTTAGAAGGTCAGGATGTTCTTTGCGCAGTGCGTTGATCTGCTCCGCGAGTTCTTTGGCTCGCTGCATGGGCAGCATGATGATCGTCTTGGTCACGAACTCCTTCTTCTCTTCTTTGGCGACTGGTTTCTTGGGGGGTGGATTTTTCATAGAGGGTCTGTCTTTCGCGCGGCTTGGGAGCGGGAGTAGGCAGCATTACGGGCAGCCCTGCGGATGAAGGTCTCCATCTCGTAGAGGACAGCTTGTTGCTCCCAGATTGGGAGGTCGTAGAATCGGTCAATGACGCGTCCCATATCAGATCGGTAAGGCCCTTCGGGTCTGTAGGCACAGGCGATCCAGATACGGACAAGGTCCAGGTCCGGGGCGTTTCGAATCGAGCTTATGAAGTCGGACACATTGGTTCGGTCGAAGTCAGCCACCTCAGCACTCCTTCCCGTGCCGGTAGGGGCGTTTCTCGTTCTTGGCCATCTTCCGGGCGATGGAGTCCGAGATGTCGATGCCCAGAGATCCGACCATGTCCAGGAGGCGAATGAAGGTGTCCGCCATCTCCTCCGCGAAGTTCTCCACGATGGCACGCTGCCCTGAGTCAAGGTTCCCAGTGTAGAGCCCCATCTCTTCCGACACTGCCCCACTTTGAAGCAGGTCCAAGGTCTGCTCAGTTAGGTGACGGTAGGCCTCCATGGCCTCTGACAATTCCGTGACCACGAGCATGAGTTTCTCGGGGCAGTTCCCCCAATGGGTGTCGAACCCCTTCCGCGACCTCCAGTTGGCTATGGCGGCAGCTACGGAATTCAGATCGTTGCTCAAATACGAATCGTCGATTGGCATGTGTCACTGCTCCTGGTTGTCTTACCTTTTGTACAGTTTCCGAGGCTCTAACTAGCGCATGATTGCCATCGATTTCAGAGGTACCTGTAACTCCACAGGTTAATTTTTAGATAGCGGTTGGGAGTGCTCCAGGCAGCGCGGATGGCGTAGGATCAATGTTCTTTTTCGAAAATAGGGTGACAGAATAGGGGGCCTCGCTTGTACAAAGACTTTGAGGGCTTTGTTAAAGGTGTGTGCGAATGATATTTAGGATCACATGTCCGGACGGGGAGATTCTGTGTTCCAAGAACAATCTGCTTCGTACAGCGGAGTTACAGCTGGGAGCTAGCTCAGTAGATGTGATCAGGTTGATCTCGTTTTTATCTACAGCGGTGGAGGGTCGATCGATAGATCTGACTTTTGGTACGCTGGAGAGGCTTTACGATGACGACGAGCGCGGTAGGGATCTGGTTCTCAGCAGACCTTCACCTGTACCATCGCCTGGCGGCAACCATGCGAGGGTTCGAGAATGTGGAGGACATGAACGAGTCCCTGATCGAAAACTGGAACGAGAGGGTAGAGCGTACTCACCGAGTGTACCTCGTCGGGGACGTATCGATGGGGATCGCCAACGGGACAAGGAGTATTCTCGACCGACTAAACGGCCAGATCTTTCTGATCCGGGGAAACCACGAGACGATAGCTGAGTCTTCCATTTGTAGATCCCGTTTTGTTTGGATCAAGGACGTTCACATGCTGAAAGTAGCATGTGAAGACGAGCAGTTCTCTCAGAAAGGAAAGGTACGGTTCTGGTTGTCCCACTACGCCCACCGCTCATGGCCTAGCTCCCATCATGGGTCTTTGCACCTTTATGGGCACAGCCACGGTTTCCTACCGGATGACCCAAGGTCGTTGTCGATCGACGTTGGGATCGACGCAGTGGCGATGAGGGCTCCGGTATCTTTTGAATGGGTCTTGCGGACGATGAAGACGAGAAAGAAATGGGTACGTCCGGCAGATCGAAGAGATGAACTTCCTTCTTGGGATCTAAACAAGTTTTGAATGGAGGAGTTGATGGAAGATCAAGTGAAAGAAGAATTGGCCATCGTCCGCAGTGAGCTTCGTTGTGTTGGAGTGGACGTGCCTCTGAAGGTCATTGCCGAGTGGAGTGTCGAGGACCGCGCCAAAGCCGAACAGTGGGCGATCCACAAACGGTGGAGCAAGATTTCCCGACCCCCGTGCCCGCCGGATCACAAGGTTCCCGACAAGCTTGTCAGGCCTCGTATCCTGAATCGGTGGGTGGCAAACTGATAGGGGGATCGGATTTACCCTTGACTTCTTGGCGGTCCTCGTTCACAACAATGAGTGGAATGACCGGTACTTACCTAAATCTGTGGAGTATACGGACCATGGGGATTCCAATAATTCCCAGTGGTTCCGTACCGGGTATCTGAAGGCCCACCAACGACATGGTGGGCCGCCGAACGAGGAGGCCTACCATGCTACGCTGCGAAATCTGTTCAGGTTACGCGACTGCTGGTCTGGCACACCTTCACGGGTTGTCAGCCCACTTGTGCGTGTCCTGCACGCGAGAGGCCCTGAAGCACAGGGAGAAGAACGAGGCGATCGACTCCTTCAAGGCGAGGTTGTCGCGCATCGGCTCTCGGCTGACAGCTGGAAGATCGGATCGATCCATAAGACCTCAACGGCGCGTAGCATGATCTGAAAAACCTCCTTCGACGTCTTCCCTCCGTTGGACCCATTTGAAATTTATGTGACAGATTGGGCCTTCCAGACTGTACAACAGTCTAGGAGGACAATGATGAAGTGCGGATTGTGCGGCTGGGTGGGTGGAGACACCCTAGAATACGTGGATGGTAAAGGATCGACAACCCATGTCTGCATGGCTTGCCGAATGGGTCTCATCGCCACCGCTGAATCCAAGAATGTAGGAAAGCTGCCGCCCGTCTTCTTGGTACCTATCATCAGGGCGATTGTTGCTCAGTCAGTTGGGGCCATGCTCGCGCAGGTCGTTTCCGAATTCATCCAGGCCACTGGGAGGCATGAATTCAACACTCTGGTTGACATGCTAAAGAATACAGGTTCTACTGATCCCAATTAGGGACGGGGCATGTTGACTCCAGAGGAACGGTTGAACCGGATCCGATCTATCATCCGACGGGTCGAATCTGAGATGGACTCTCCCGTGTGCGATCAGCTACCATTGCTTCGTTCTGCGTTTGTGGAGATAATCCAGGCGGTGGGCCCTCAGTGCAGCGGGGCTCGGAAGGTGGATCCCCATGGGCGACGGCACGATAGAAAAGCAACCTAAAGGGTTCATCCGCGGCGATGTCCTGAAGAATTACGCAGGGGCCATTGCGATCCTTTTAGGAGCCCTTCCAGCTGTCGGAAGCCTCGTCGTCAGTGTAGTGACCGCCTATCGCGGAGAACCTGTCGCCGAGAAGACTTGGACGACCGTCCGAAGTCAACTAAATCGCCAAGCTGAAATGATCAACAAGCTGCACCTTCGCATGGTCCATATCCAGGCTCATGAGGAGGGTAAGACCTCGGCTGCGATCCAACTGAAGCTGGATGAGCTTCAGAAGAAATACGATCAGCTTCAGATCAACACTGAGGTTAGGGCCTCCGCTGTGGGACCCACTTCGCTGCCGGAATCTTCTGCCGATTGCCAAGTTGGCCACATAAAGATCGACAATAAGTGTCGTTCGGTGGCTAAGAGTGTCGCTGTCAAGGTGAAGGCTGACGAGCGTAAGACAGAGGTGATCCAGAAGAGTCTTGACGAGGAGAAGTTGCGGAGGTTGCGGGAGGAGAAGATTCGGCGGCAGGTGGATCAGAAAATACAGAAAGCTCAATCAGCACAGCCTATGCTGAAGCAATTGCCACCCAAGCTTGATGATGCCGCGAAAGGTAATCACTGATGCAACTAGACATGTGTCCACTGTGCAAAGCGATCCAGAATGGTCAGGATTCGCTGCGTGGGAAATTTTGTATCAAGGTGGGGTACGAGGTGGTGGAGTTGGCAGCAGGTATCGAGGTGAAGAAGATCAGACCGGCTGTCGTTACGATCGAACACGGCTCTGATCCATCCCCAGAGACTGTCGTGGAGGCGATGGAGATGTTGGGGAGCCAGTCAGGGATGGTGGAGGACATTCGGGGGGTAGCTGGTCATTGGGGGCTGTACGTGAAGGATGGGGAATGGTCGGCTGCCGGAAAGTCAAACGTCCACGACACGGAGAAGTAAGATGTCTTGTTTTCCGTGGGAGCAGGCCAGTGCGGTTAGGCCAGCGTTCACTTGTAGTCATTGCGGAGAAGAATTGAAGGAGGAGGGGAACAAGGTGATCGTCTGCTCTTGTGAAGGATCAATATCGGGGCAGAGGGAAGAGCGTCAGCGTAGAGCTAACTTTCACCGGGAGCGAGAGGAGGCGTTGGCGAAAAAGGATCGTGGTGCGCGCCATGGAACCTAGCTGGGTTGACAACAAGAGTAACTACCAGGACGTTGCCAGGGGTCTCCACCCTGGCGCTCGTCTCGTCACCAAGGACAGTTGGTTCTTCAAGGTGCTGGCGATTTTTGCGGCCCCATTCGTAGGGTACCGATACTGGCTCGAACACTATGCGATAGCCTTGGGTCCCGTTCAGGCCTATCCGCGGCAGTGGACTGATCTCCGTATGGGAACGATCATCCACGAATGTCGGCACAGCTGGCAGTGCGAAATGCTGGGTTGGTTGATCCCAATTGTAGGTTGGTTCTTTGGGCGTACTGTACGAACCTGGGCTGGGTTCCCACTGTTCTTGATCTTGTATTTCGTGGTCTTGTTACCGATCGGACTGAGCGTCTTCAAATGCTGGTTTGAGTTGGATGCGGATCGAGCAAAGTGGGCATGGATGCTCATTCAAGGTGAGGGTCCGCAGATCGTCGAACTTAGGGCGATCGATTTCGGCAAAACGGTGAACGGGAGGGGCTACGGCTTCGCGTTTCCGTGGCTCGGCCGCAAGTGGTTCCGGTGGGCAGCCAAAAGGCTGATTTCCAAGTGGCAGGCTCGATCTACGACCCCCAAGAAGTAGTCAAATTGATCTTAGGTACGGATATCATTCCTCTTTAGTCTTCCCGCCTCGAGATTCTGGTCAAGCCCAGGCCTGTGAAGTAGACTGGGTTAGACAGCCGAATTAGTTGACAATTCGGATTGACGGCTGTAGTTCCTATGAATTGGAAGATCCCTCGGTCTGGCGAACCTCAGGAAAGGAACCCACCCATGTCTTATAACCCCAACAGGCAGAGCGCTGGTGCCCGGCGAGCAAACAGGACCCGTAGGTTGGATCCCCGTGCCGGTCACAAAGCGAGCGACATCGTCCGTCTTCGCGGTCCTCAGGCGGCGACGATCAGCGATGTGCGCAACAAGCAGAACACCCCCCGTGGTTGGAAGGTAGACATTCACAAGGGGGATCAGTTCGAGATGGTGTACGAGTACATCTGTTCCCGTAACGCGTCTGGGATGATCCGGCACACGACGTTGGACCGTGCGTTGCGCGTTCTGTTCGGGGAGCTGTACATCACCATCGGCGACGAAACGGCCGTGCTGAAGAGCGGGGATTCCTATTCCCTCACAGCGGGGATGGAATATCAGATCGGAACCTCGGGAAACTACGACACCGAAGTGATGTTCTGCCAGGGTCCGAACTACGAGGAAACGATCGAACAGCTGACTCCTCCGCAGGCGATCAACTCTGAATTGCTGATGAGGCTTCCTGAAGAGGATCCGCAGCAGTCTCTGTTCGATCCGGAATCCAGAGCGAGAGCCCAAGAGCACGCCACCCTGCTGGCTAAGGAGCGCCACCAGAGGGAAGTAGCCCGTCGTCAAGGCGCCACGGGTCAGGGTCACCAGGGGGCGCCCGGGGAGCCTGCGGTGGAAGTTGGCAAGACACCACCTCCGACTCGTAGATCCCCTCTGCCGGGTCAGCAGGTTCGTGGAGTGAATCCTCGTCCTGTCGGTGCTGGAGGCTACGGCGAATAGCGATCTGGAGGATCCATGGATCCCAAATTCTTCTGTAGGGAGTTTCCCGTAGCACGCAGTCGGCGTGTCCAGCCGCTGGGGCTGTTCATTCAGCTCCCCGATTGCCCGGAGATGGCGAAGGCCAAGAAAGCGAAGGCTGCTCCGATCGTCGAGGGGGCGAAGCCCGCACTCCAGATCACAGATCGTCGGGCGGTTCATGCTGATCCTCCCAAGAAAGCGAAGGCTGCTCCGATCGTCGAGGGGGCGAAGCCCGCACTCCAGATCACAGATCGTCGGGCGGTTCATGCTGATCCTCCCAAGCCGTCACCATCTGAGGGTGGAACCCCTAAGACTCCCTTTTCTGAACCTCTGAAGATCATAGGAGAGCAGAAGGGGGCGAAGCCTGCCCCGTCGTTGGTGGGGCCAAAGGGCGAGTCACTCGCCAAGCCCACTGCTCCGACCACGGATGTTCGGTCGTCTGCCCAGCCAAAGTTGTTTGGATCCTCAGGACAGCAGGTTCATGCTGATTCTTCGAAGCCGTCGCCTTTTGAGGGTGGACTTCCGGAGACACCATCTTCTGGACCTTCGAAGATCATCCAACCTGGAGCTAAGCCGACGTCCGGAGTGATTTCATCGTCGAAACCCTCTTCGAGTTCTTCAGGTTCCCTCGTTGATCCTTTTGGGGAGCCAATGTCATCCAGATTGACAGAGGGTCCGGGCGCTGCCCGACCGAAGCCGACGATCCACATGCCAGGTAGTGAGAAACCAGCAGGAGGTAAGATCGAAACTGTTAGTTCTGGATCGACTCCTAAGTCGACGATGACGGCGGACGAGCTTCAGTGGAACGCTGCCATCTCGTCTGCGAAGCAGCGTGAAGGTAAAGTGGCGCAGAATGAGGCTGAGTCTCGTCCCCTCGACTTCAAGCCAGGGACAACGCAAAAACCAGCTTCGTCACAGAAGCCTCTTGTGTCTCGTCCGGAAACTGCACCCATGTCATCTCAACAAAACAAGATGATGGCAGCTGCAGATGGTGGATCTAAAAAGGGGGAAGGGAAGCCGTCAGCAGGAGGAACTCAAGAAGGGGCACGCAAACCGGGCAGGGGTCCGAACGTCCTGGGGAGCTTCGGGACCGGATACCAGATCGGAATACAGGGTGATCCCGCAGCCACGGTTTCTCTTGTCGGGCATCGAGCGGCCGGGGCAGCGCACGGACTGCTGTCCCCCTCCACAGATCATGAACAGGGACGCATGCAGCGTGAGGCCTATCAGCAGAGGGCCGAGATGTTGAGGCAAAGCTCGCAGCAGAGCCAATCCTCGATGCAGAGATCTCTGTCGATCTCTGCGAGACCAGACACCCCTCCAGTGCGGTCTGGGTTGAGGCGGCCTTGATGAAAGATCACATCAGGACGAAGAGCACCGTAAAACTGCCGTCCTTGTATTTGAATTCGAAACTATTCCATCGTCCGTGCAGGGACGATCGCGATACTACGAATATCGGAGGCCACAACAAAGGCCTCCCCGATCCACAATTTGAGTCACTCGAACCTGACGAAGATGAGCTGTCCGTTTCTAAGGGATCTGTTTCTGATCTCGAAATGGTCAACAAAGAGAAGTGGGACGACGGAACGACAGTGGTACACAGAAAGTCCCCTTTTCCGGCGGAGAGAAAACCAGTCGTTTCTAGCAAGCTTCATGACGCTGCCTCCGTCGAACATGTTCCTCTTTCTTCCTTGAGAGGTTCTCAATCTACGGTTGCAGAGCATGGGGTGCAGCAGCACTTGGACAATCCTCCTTCCGCCTCTGCCGATCTTCCTATGGTCTATCGAACTCCTGAAGGGACCAACCATATCGCTGACGGTCACCATCGACTCGCCGCTGCGCATCTGCGTGGTGACAAAACAGCAAAGGTTAAAGTTGTGGACCTTGGAAGTAGCGCCACTCGGAAAGCGATTCGTACGCTGGAGATGATCAAGGCTGGGGCGGCACAGGAGTCTGGTGAGTCCTGGATGCCTCAACCCGGGAAGCAGCGGAAGAGGGAGTACGACAGCAGCTTCCACAGGGACGCCCAACCTGGGATCTCTGGGGGCGCCACTCCAGATCTCCCGGAACGTGGACGGGATTGGCACGGTACCGTACCTGGGGTTCCCGACGAGCCCGGGGCTCAGGGGAGCAAGATCGAGGACGAGCTTGATCACCCTCCAGCGAACTTGGTTGATGACAAATCTGACGCCAAGACGGTGCTCGAGGAGAAGAACGCGGAAGCAAAGAAGGCTCTTGCAGCGGCCCCTAGGTTTAGCCCGGGGCCGTTCATAGCGCCACCAGAGAGAGATTTTCTGCGCACGAAGGGGTGGTCGGACGAGGACATCGAGAGGGGTGACAGACCGATGCCTCCGCGTCTGAGGGCAGAGTTTAACAGGTGGTTGACGTCCACCGTTCGAAAGTCGATTGAGAGGTTGGTACGGTGACCGCCAAAGCTGCTGTGAACTACCTGGAGCTGGGAAAGTCGATCTCAGCCATGACCAGGCCAGACGACATCTTTTCAGCCGTCCAGGAGCTGAGGCAGATGACGTCACACCTCCCCGCTATGATAAAGGCGGATGATCCAATGCGCGGGATCAGTGGGGAGAAACCAGCGCGTGGACCCAGGGCGGTTTTTTTCGATCCCCTTAGCCTGCAGTACTCGCTAGGGTACAAAGATCGACGGTATAGCCTGACGTACGACACGCTCCGCCGGATTTCCCATCAGGTCTCAATCATCGCGTCGATCATCAATACTCGAATCGCTCAGATCGCTTCCTTCTGTGAGCCGTACCGATTGACGAAGTCACTGGGGTTCCGGATCAAGCATAAGAGTCCCGATCACCTGACGTCAGACTCGGAGCGGGAGTTCATCGAGCACCTTGAGGCGTTTGTCTTGAGTTGTGGTGAACCAGGCAGATCGAATCCGTTCATTCGTATGAAGCGTCCCAAGTTCGAGACGTTTCTGAAGTCGATCGTACGGGACACGCTTACGTTCGACCAACTGGGATTCGAGATCGTACCTCGTCGTGACAAGATCCCGTTCGAGTTCTGGGCCACGGATGCTGCCACTCTCAGGATCGCCTCTCCCGATCGCGACACCAGTTCTCATTTCAGCCACCATTGGCGTACTCCTTTAACGCCGACACTGCAGCCAGGGCGGTTCGATAACCTGTATGCGGGGGAGAGGTACGGAGATCGTTGGCCTGACAGCAACGAGAGAGCTGCGAGCTTCGTTCAAATTGTCAACGGGCAGATTGAGAACATCTACTCCAATGATGAGATGGCGTTCGGGGTTCGTAACCCCAGAACGGACATCTACATCCAGGGATACGGTTACGGTGAGCTGGAGCAGCTCATCACGATCGTAACGTCGATCATCTATGCCGAGGAGTACAATCGGCGTTTCTTCTCTCAGGGTGCGAACCCCAAAGGGCTCCTCAACTTCAAGGGAGACAATTGGACTCCAGATCAGCTTGAGGGCTTCAAGCGTCAGTGGATTGCTCAGGTAGCGGGAACTGAGAACGCCTGGAAGACCCCCATCACCCAGTCAGAGGGCATTGAATGGATCGACCTCCAGAGGTCGAACCAGGAGATGGGGTACCAGGGGTGGTTGGAGTATCTGATTAAGATCACTTGTGGTGTGTATCTCATCGATCCGGCGGAGATCAACTTCGACCTCCATGGGGGAGTTCAGCAAACCCCTCTGTTCGAGTCGTCCCAGGAATGGAAGCTCAAGGCGTCTCGTGATCGCGGGTTGAAGCCCCTTCTTCGATTCATCGCGGGCTTGATCAACGAATACATCATCGATAAGATCGACGATCATTTCATGTTCGAGTTCGCTGGTCTTGACGAGCTGACCGAACAAGAGAAGCACGAGTTGATCAAGGAGCAGATCGCTAGCTACAAGACGCTGAATGAGGCGAGGCGTGAACTGGACTTGCCGGAGATTCAGGGTGGTATCGGAGAGCTTCCTTTGAATCCGACTCTGGTCCAACTCCTTCAGATGCAGCAGCAGCGAGAAGACATGCTGAAGCAGCAGGAGGAGCAGAAGCAGCAGGAGGAAATGCAAGCTCAGCAACAGGGAGCGGAACAACAGCAGCAAGAACAGCAGGAGCCCCCCGACCCCGAGAAGGAACAGAAGGTTCGTCACGCGGAGGACAAGCATCCGCTCGAGATGGAGCTTCTTCAGCAGAAGGTGCAGCAAAGTGATCAGCAGATGGGCGGCGTTCCTGGTGCTCCGATGGGGGCAGAAGGTGTAGCACCATCAGAAGGCGGATCGCCTCAAGAGGCAGTGCCAGGAGGAGCACCACCAGAAGGAGCAACGCCCCAAGGACCGGATGGTATGCCTCCCGAAGAGGCGTTGCCGCCGGGTCCCCCACCGCGTCCACAAGGTGATTCGAAGAAGCAGTATGCTGCCTTGTTCGGTAAGTCGATCACGTATGACGACTTCATCGACTTCATGAGGAGTAGACGATGAGGTTGTTCATCAAAGGTTTGGAACAAATACGGCCCTCCAAGGACATCAAAGAGTGGGGAGCTGGAGAACCACACGAGGATAAAAAGGCTATGGCTTCGTCAGATGAGACACGCAAAGGGGTACCGAGATACCTGGAGCAGACGGGTTCACTTTCGGTACATCCTTATAGCCAAGCTAGGGGGAGTGCCGCTGAGGCGGGACAAAGAGCGTCCTGGAACCGTGACAAAAATCCTGAGTTGCACGCGGTCGATGTAAGCTCTGGTCAGAGGCATCGTGCCCGAAGCTTGAGTCCTGAAATAACGTCTGCTCCCCAGACTGGTGTTCGTGTGGGGATGCCTCTTCCGAAGAAGGAGAAGAAGGTCATGACCGCTGTGGAGAAAGCAGACGCCGAAAAGGCATACCCTCTCGGAGAGGGGCCAAAGGCCACAGCTGGTGGTGGCCAGGTTTGGGCACAGAAGATTCCGAATGAAAAGAAACCTCCTGAGAAAAAGAAGATCGACCTCGGTACCGCTCCAATGATGTCAGCTCAGAAGGCTATGGAGGCTCTGACGCCCTTTCTCAGCCCGAAGTCCGTGCTGGTTTCAATGATCAAAGGGTGCTCTGAGAAGGCTGCTCGTTTGGTCCCAGACGCGGCAGTCGTTAAAGGTGAGGAAGACAAGAAGGAAGCTCCCAAACCGGCTGACAAGCCTCCGGGTTCTTCATTCCAGGCTAAACTGTCTCAACCGACCAAGAGTCCAGTGAGCGTTCCTGGAAGCGGCAGTCACTTGAAGTTTTCGTTCGGTAAGAGTGATCCTGTCCAGAAGGACATGGAACATCTGGCTGGCGAGAACAAGAAGGTGATGCCCTCTTCTCCTCCTGCAGTAGCAGCAGCGACACACAAGCTGGGCTGGGACACGCCAGCGATGTTCCAAGGCGGCGGGTCCCGTAAGCAAGCGCTATCAGGTGCGGCTCCGCAGCAGGGCGCCACAGGGGCCATGAAGAACAACCCTCCGGGTGTCCTATCCTCGACCTCGGTGAAGCCAAAAGCCAAGCCGTTAGCCGCCGGATCAACCATTTCTATGACACCTGTTGCCTCGTCGAGGCCTTCACCCACACAGAAGGTGGCTAGCATGACCAAGTCAGCAATCGAAGTCCTCAAGGGGATGATCAACAGAGCCTCGAGCTTCCCTGGGAACCCTGCCAGGGCGAATTGGCGAGTACCCGGAACGGCTTTCGCTGGGAACAAGGACAACATGAGAGGTCCAGTTTCTGGGTCTGAAGGACCGGCGAACGATTCCCAGGAGAACAGCCCTGTTCGCGGGACGCCCTCTCCGGGCCGTGGGGCCAACGAGAACGGGCCCGTTCACGACACCCCCCATGGCGGCAAGGGCCCGGCCCAAACGTCTGTGAGTGGTACTGAGGGGCCTGCGAATGACAGCCAGATGAGCAAGGCGGTTGGTGCCTCTGCGGTCCCCAGGATGCCGCGGGCGATGGCTATGGCCATGGACACCTGGCGTTCGGCGACCCAGGTTCTCACCAGGGGGAATTCGGCGTTCGCAGAGCACGCGGGAACCGGGCCGCTGCACGCAGAGATGGTCGACCATATCGACGAGGCCACGTACGATCGTGGGACTCGGCATGGTCCCGTCCTCAAATCCTGCAGCGGCTGTGGTCGTACCTACACCCTGATCAAGAGCACTGACGGGTGCCCCAGCTGCAAGAGCCTCCCGCAGTCGAACATGGCCAAGAGTCGAGGGGGGTACCTGATCCCGTCCTCGATCTCGGAGTAGGCGGAGGAACCGATGAGTTTCGAACGGCAAAGAATTGGGCTATTCGTGTCCGGCGAAACTCGTCGGGGGGCGCCTCTGTTCGTCCGTTTGAGCCCAACCGATCTTCGGAAAGCTGTGGGACGGGACCGTATTCCCGGGGGCCTGGCCGACGATAAGTGTCCTGGGTCTTTTGATCCCCAGGCTGTGAAGGTTGGAGCCAAGGTGGAGCGGGAGCATTCGTCTGATCCCGCCATACAAGAGGAGATCACTCGGGATCACCTGACGGAGGACAAGGAATACTACAAGAAGCTGGCCAGGATGGAGGGAGATTCAAAAAAGGTGATCGACAAAGGTGCCGCCAAAAACCTGGCTCGCAAGGTCAATTTTGGATCTCCGGAACCGTTTGTCCACCACTCCATGACGAAGCCCTCTGTTGACTTTTCGAAGCCCAAGGCGGCAAAGAATCAACAGGAAGCACAAAAGGCGATTCCGGGTCAGGTGAGTGCCAGTGATCCATCTGTGACCCAGCCTAGGGTTTCTAACCCGCAGGCCGAGCAGAACAAAGTGAATGCAGCCGGACACTACATGCTGGCAGATCACTTCAGTCGTCAGCCTGGGCCCGAGGCCCAGGCCAAGGTCAAGTTTCACAACGATCAGTTTCATGCCCATCTTCAAGCAGGGCACAAACCGGAGGCACCGCATTTCGAAAGAGCCCGGTACCAGATGCCGAAGCATGTGGCCTCTGCTCTCGGGAAGTCAGACGCTTTGTACGTTAGACTCTAGCCTAGGAGAATTCTATGAAGCCGCTTATGATCTTTGTTGTTGCCCTCACCCTGATTTCAGTGTTCGGTTGCAGTTCCGACGATCCGAAAGTAGACTTCGCCGTGGACGGAGGCGTATCGGATGTCGTGGTGGCGGACACATCTTTCGACGTTGTCGAGGTTCTGGACGCCGCAGATGCAGGTGTGGCCGACGAAGCAGTCACGGACAGTTCCGATGATGGGGAAGTTGTCGACGCTGTCGTGGACACGACCCCGTCTGAGTAAGGAGTTCACCAATGTCGAACAACCCATTTTCTGGCCGTGTACCTCTCAATCTCCGGAAGAGCGGGGCGGAGGAAGTGATCAAGTCGGCCACCAGCTACCGACCCGGTGAGACTCACAACCCTCGGGTGAGAGATCAGTACACCGATCCCCACTTGGCTCCAAGGAACGTGGGTTGTACGCCGCTGCGTCGGTACCCCAATGGGAAGCTGGACGTGAAGTATGTGGCGTCGGCGATCATCGATCTCATTCACAAAGCCCAGGACATCGGGAAGTTGACGGAGTTCGAGAAGGCGCTCCTGACGGTGATCTTGCCGAAGCAGTTCCAGTTTCACGGGATGGATGCACGCCTGGCGGGCACGCATGCTCATCTCTCCGACGAAGAGAAGATTCTGGTCGCGATGGTGGTCAGTGGTCATCTCAAGGAGGAGGAGAACTGGAACGCCGGAGCCGGAGGCGGTAGTGTCCCGGGACGTCACACCACCCGTAGTTAGCATCTCTGTTCCTGTCGATCGCCTTGATGACCTCTACGAGGCGATCGACAAGGCAGAGAAGAAAGACCTCCCTGGTGGTTCCCGGGAGCAGGAGGATTTCTTCGTCCAGCAGAATGCAGCTACGAAGAAGATGGGGAGTATTGTGGGGGAGACGTATGACGCCATGGCAAAAAGCCTGGCGTCTGAAATTGCGAAGGTCCTGAAGTGATCAAGACAGATCTCACGGCAGAGGGTCGTCGCGTTTTGAAGATGCTCGTGGCCAAGTACGGCATGGCTGAGGACAAGGCTCTTCAGTTGTTGAAGGATGGTGGTGCAGCACTTGCCGTTGCACTGCTGGCCATCACAAGGTAGATCGACTATGACCAGAGCTGACATGATCGGTCCCCGTCCTCTTCGGCCCGCGGCCAATCCCCCGCTCGCCATCGACAGCCAGGTTCACTATCGTGGAGAGCATTCCGCGCCAATGAGCCGATCTGGAATGGTTGGAAGCGTGATGCCTGGTTGTCGGCCTGCTCCTCCTCCTCCGCGTCCACAACCAGCGTTGGTCATCAGGGACGACCTGTCGAAGTCGTTGTTCAGTGACGACTCGATGATCAAGGCCCACAGCGAGATCTTGTCTCGTCTGCGTTCCATGGTTGGCAGGGCGCCACATGATTCCCATCTGGGATCTCCCAAGCCGAGGGCTGGGAGGAAGTCGGGGGGCACCGATGTTATGTCCTCTGGAGAGTTTAGAGGATCGGATTTCTCCCCTAGTGGGGCCCCTCCTATTGATGTTAGTACCCCAAAGCATGAACATGCACGGCTCCAAGCGAAACAGGTTCACTTGCAAGATCTGATGACTCATCACCAGAACGCTGGTCATCATCCGGATCATCCAGACGTCAGAGGACATGCCGAGGCTTTGGAGTCTGTAACGAGCAAGATCAAAAACTTGGAAGCAGCTGGACATACATCTGGCCCTGAGCATCACGGGGACTGGATGAGCCATCTGGTGGCAAATCCAAAGAGCGAGCATGCAGGCGGAAATACAGACGCTACCCTTTCGGCTCACTTCGCTATGCTCAGACCAGAGAAACAACAGCAGCGCAAGGAGATGGGTGTTTCCACTGTCCGGCGGCACCTACCTCGAACGAAGGAAGTTCCCGCAACGCGTGCTACGGCATCCCCTTCCTCGGAGAAGGAAACCAGGGTCATGCCCAAGCCTGATGCCCCCACGCGCAGCGTCTCAACCGGTGGTCCTCAGCTGTCTCTCATGCGCTCGATGAGGGCTCTTCTGGACATGGCGAAGTCCAAAGAGAAGGGAGACAACTGGATCAGTGAGAAGATCAGGTTGCTCATGCATGAGGGGAAGCCTCAGAAGCAGGCAATCGCAATCGCCCACAGCATGGCCGGGCGCTCTCAGGTGAAGAAGTCAAGTCCACCTCTGATCGTCACGGCGTAGAGTTTGGGTTGTGGCCCAATGGCGATCCTCACCAAGGAACAGCTCGACAAGATCCGGGAGATCGTACAGCGCCATGTGAGTTGGTTCATCTGGCGTCTGTTCGGGGATGAGTTTGCTAGTTCCGATCCTTCTAAGGTCACTGCCTCGAAGCATATTCAAGATCAGCTGCCGGTGTCGCTTACGAAGCTTTCTTTCGTCCTAGGACGCGAAGAAGCTCTCATGAAGGAGTCGGAGTGGGGGTCCTACACCTGGGACAACCTCGCCGAGGCTGCTGCCAAGCAGCTCACGCCTGTGGAGAAGCTGCAGGTTCAGGCGGCTGCCCTCTCGGCCTATTCGAAGTACCGTCGCCTAGGAGAGGACATCTCCAACGGTCTCTTCTCCCGTTTGGCAGATGAGACTAACCAGGCTGTGTCAGAGGGTCAGGTCCGGGGCATCATCCAGGACAAGATCGAGTTTGGTACGGAGACCACTCGCAAATACAGCGATGTTGCTAACGACCTATCTGGGGCTCTGAAGGAGAACAAACGGAATTGGACCCGAGTCGCGTCGACAGAGATGCACCAGGCGCGTCAGCAGGGGGTCGCCTCAGCGATCATCAACAAGGTCGACATCTACGAGCACGGTGAGGGTCCAGACAGTCTGGTTACTGTTGTACCAGCACCGGATGCGTGCATAGACTGCAACCGTTTGTACTTGAGTCGATCTGGGAACCCGAAGATATTCAGGCTATCGGAGCTGATGGGTAATGCAGGATCAAACTATCAGCGACCGTGGAGAGAACACGCTCGGCCTGTCGTTCCACCACTTCACCCCCACTGCTTCTGCCGGTTGAGGTACGTGCCGCCGGGCTGGGGATGGAACAAAGAGGGGAGATTTACGTTGACCGATCCCAAAGCAGCATTCCCCGAGGTAGCCAAGAGCGAACCCCTCTCCAAAGGCATCGACCAGAACGCGCATTCGTTGCTGCACGCATCTAATGCAACGCTTCCGACGCGTGAGTACCTGATGCAGATCGAGGACCCTAAGGAATTGGAGCACATCGAGAGGCGTCTGAAGAAGCTGGAACAGCTCTATGTTCATGATGAGAAGATCCATACGCGTATTTCAGACCTGCTGCACTACGCTCGCGGTCTACACTTCCATATGCACATGACCGGACAGGTCACTCCTCCTGGAACGGAGAGCGACAATGGGTAAGCTCCAGCTGATCGATGACATGATCTCCAAAGCTGATGACGAGTTTCGGGGCGGCGACCCTGAGGAGATCCGTCTGAAGAGGGAAGAGAAGGAGCTGGGGAAGGCTGTGAAGAAGACCCAACACGCTCCTGAAGGGCAGAAAGAGGCCAAGCAGTACTTGAGCCGTCAGCGTCGGCGTGCAGAAACGGGTCAGCACAAGAATCCTGTATCCAAAGCGCAGCCAGGTGAGGAGGCGGGAGCGTTCCGCGGGGGTGATCCGGAGGAGATTCGGATCAAGCGGGAAGAGAAGATGCAGGAAATGCAGGACGCTGGGGAAATGGATGACACGGGGGACACAGGTGACGAGGTTACCCAGGACGAAGTTGAGGAAGCTCAACAAGAAGACGAAATGAAGAAGGAGGACCAGGGCAAGTCTATGGTGGCGAAAGCCGCGTCGATCTTGTCACAGGATAACCTTCATGCAGCTGGTGGGAGCCAGGTGTCGCCTGTGGACACCTTCGGGGACTACAACCCGCACGACGCCAACGGTACTCCCCTTGCTGTCAAGTACGCGTACCGATCTGATGAGGGACCGGAGCCTTACTTCCAGCCTGGACCGATTCGTGCTGGCAAGAACCAGCACAAGGATTGGTCAGACGTGCTTGGGATCCGCATCCCTCTGACTGGTGAACCTGTGCAGTACCTGCGTCGTTTCCTGAAGCAGGGTCAAGTCGGGAAGATGGCCAAGGAAGCAGACCTGCTTGTTCGATCTCTTGAAGGTCAGACGGGGATCCTCTGGTGCTGGCGCCCTGATTTCTACGGCGGGGAGTTTTACAAGGGGATGGGTTCCGATCCCCAACCAGGGCACAAGTACGTCAAGCGTTGGTGGGATGGCGGACGCTGGAACTACGAGTACTCCGAAGGAGTGCATCCTGAGCGTCACGGTATCGCGCACTCGAACAACCCTGCCGGGTATACGATGCCCGTTCACGAAGAGTTCAAAGGCGGATCAGCCGAGAATGCGTACCACCATTCAGCCCACATGCAGGTCGCAGAGGGAGGTTCGCACCCGGTCCAGGTTTGGGACAACAAGACGAATAAGCCCGTGAAGAAGATCCTGCATATGCCAGGGTCGAAGAGGGACAAGGAAGGGAATTTCATCCGAGGTGAGGATGGAATGCCCGAGTTGGGGCAGCGGTCGATCTTTTTGCGTGATCCTGGATCAGATCAGGGTGGTAAGAGGATTTCTTCTATCAGTGCTCTACGGAAGAAGTTGTCTCCCGTCACCACTGAGCATGACGCCCACGGGGATCCGTGGATGCATTGGAGATCAGCCGGATCGGGTGAGGGCAAGCCGTACGTCATGTTTGATCCCCGCAGCAAGCTGAACGCCAACCACCCCAAGGTAGGGGAATGGCATCAGCGTACGCGCAATGTCGACAATCTTCGTGAATGGGTTGCGAACCAGCAGTCGATGCAACGGATGATGAAGGATGAGGAGGAGCGGGCTGGGGACCATGTTCCTCCGGAGGAGCGGAAGTCGGCAAACGAATGGGAGCCGACCCACCATCAGGTGTGGGAACCCCACCCTACTCAGCCTGGAATTATGCAGGTTAAGAGAGGTGAAGACGGAAATCCTGTGACGTCCGAGATGAAGACGTCCAACGCTCTGGAACGGGGAGATTTGGGACGGTGGAAGTGGGGCGATGAAGTAACCCGGCATTCTGTTCAGCACGAAGATGGAAGTACAAAACACATCGTCAAGCAGCAGCCTGTCTTGCAGTTTGACTCGATCCATGATCGAAACGACGTACAGTCCAAAGTGCTGCAGGAGAACTATGGTCCGTTGATGCGACAAGCCGAGAATCATCTGAGGGCCGCTGGGGTTTTGCGGATGGAGAATGGTCAGCTTTCTCCCGATTCCCACAGAGAAGCTGCTTCTCTGATCCATTCAGTAATGCCCAAGGCCTTTGAGAGGGCGGCGAATACCTACAACCCAAATCATCCATCCAAGGCACGATTCTCCACTTATTTGATCGGTCATGTCCGGAGAGAAATGCGGGATCAGATGCCTCATCTGATCGAGGATGAGGGTCGTCGGCAAGGGTGGACCGAGAGACGAGAAGCGGCCCGCTCCGGAATTCCTGTACCGAAGGAGGGTGAGGGGGCCGCTGAGATCACTGCGAAGCCAAAATCCAGTAAGACGGCACTGCAGACAGCCTACAGGGAAGGTGAACCTGGACTCGAGGGCCGGGAGTCCGGGGGGATGGCTCAGCGTTTTGAGTCACCCTCAGCTGGTGTAGAAGGGAAGCCCGAGGCAGAGACTCCTGAAGCACCAGAATCTCCCAAGGTGGATCAGTCTGCTCAACAGCAGTTCTTGAAACAGTTCCAGCAACAGCCACCAGAGTCACAGAAGCAACTTTTGGATCAGCTCAGATCTTCTGCCATAGGTCGGGAGAAGATGTTCTCTGCCCATCCGCACATGCGTTACGTCTACGAGACACTGACCGGCGAGAAGACGAGAGCGTTGAAGTCTCTTGCTGAGGCGTGGCACGATGCGGCCGATGCTGTGGAGGCAGTTACCATTCTTCGGAAGGCGGCTGAGGACGAAGCCGATCTCGGTGCAAGCCCTGACATGAAGTATCTCTGGAGGGATGGTGAGCCTGGTGCTCACAAACACATGTGGGAGGACCCCCAAGGGAACGTGGTACGGGGAACGAATGCTCCGCAGGGTCATCCGCACCATGACCCAGAGGCTGGGCCTCCACAGGTTCATCCTCAGGAGCCTACTCCGGATGTTGCTCCACACATGTTCGACAATCGGGGGAGAAAGCTTCACCGCCCAGCTCCAGAGGGCGTGGAGACAGAGGGCAACCCAGGATACGATCCCGATATGATGCACTGGGCGCGGAAGTACACAGATCCAGAGACGGGGAACGAGGAGCATATTGCGTTTCACCGTGACCGCGCCAAGAACCATCGGTACGCGTTGAACGAAGATCTCCGGCAGGTGGACTCACAGCTCGAGAAGATCAGATCGTGGTACGGGAGCCTTTTCGAGAAGCCTGACCTGCGGTCCAAGGCTACGGGTCTTGTGCTGGCTCTGGTCGATCAGGGTAGGGCGATGCTGGATGGCCTCATGGGGATGCGCGTCAAGGACGTGTCGATCCATGGGAACACCTACAAGCTGTCGTACACTGATCCGGAAAGCGGTCCCCACACGGTGATGGTCGTTCTCGACTCCGCGGCGTCTGCTGTTCTCCATGCTCTGGCGCAGGGGAAGAAGGCCGTTGACCCTCTATTCGACGTGGAGGGACAGCCTCTGACTCGAGAAGAGGTGGCTCAGGCCCTGGATGAGAAGTTCGGAGTGACCCCGAAGCAGTTCCGGGTCTACCACGGCACGGAGCTGTTCTCGAAGGAGTTCCAGAGGCTGGTTTCGAGGACACCCAACCTGAAGCCAGAGATGCTTCCTCGCATCGCGGACCAGGCCTACGGTCGCGTGATGAGGATGCTGGGACATCAGAAGGTTGATGCCAAGACCGCACAGAAGATGTATGTGGACCCCATCGTGGTGGAAGCCCTGTTCATGGCGGCAGTTCACCATCACGACGATGAGATCAACAAGAGCCTGGAGAAGTCCTACCGACTCCAGGGGAAGGTGATCTTCCAGGGCCTGCCGGTGTCCATCGAGAACCGTAAGGGTTCTGTCCGTCGTTGGTATGATCCCCACGAGAAGCGTGAGGGCACCACGAAGATGCACCACGCCTACGGTTACATCCGTGGGACGAAGGGCACAGACGGAGATCATGTCGACGTCTACCTTGGGCCCGACAAGAACTCCGACAAGGTGTTTGTGATCCACCAGAAGAAGGCTCCTGCCTTCAAGGAGTTCGACGAAGACAAGTGCATGCTGGGGTTTGGCTCAGGTGCAGAAGCGAAGGCTGCATATATAAAGCAGTACGACAAGCCTGGGTTCTTCGGCGGTATGACCCCGTTGTCTTTGGGCGACTTCAAGCGGAAGGTCGCGGCTACCAAGACGCGGCCTCAAATGATCAAGGCTTCTGGGTCTCAATACTGTTCCAAGTGCAACAAGGCTTGGGGTGAGTGTGATCACTCGAAGGAGATCGAAAAGTCGTTCAAAGGAAGTGCCGACGCCGGACCAATCGTGTGGACTGTGTCCGTGTCGCACCCCGACCGAACTCCGGATGAGAGGTTGTTCGGTGAGTGGGTCCACAGCCATCCGATGCATGAGCATGATCAACATTGGGCTGCATTCAAGCAGGCCACGAAGGTAGAAGACCTACCGGAGCCAGCCGTGGATCGTGAGTACGCCCATGGCGGCAATGAGCCTATGCCGGATGACAGTGATCTGGATGACGATGAAACGGGTCACCAACCACCCGCGGGAGCTGAGGTTCCACCAGCTCCAGATGATCTGGAAGGGGGGGATGACCTCGCAGGAGATCAGGGACTGGAACCTCCTGCTCCAGAGAAAGCTGCTAAGTCGATCATGGACGATCTTATGCGGATGGTCGGCTAATGGATCACTTGCTGACATGCAAGTGCGGCGAGGTCGTGGTCAAATCGGCCAACGGAACCACCAAGATTCGCAACAAGATGATGGTCTTCAAAGGGGGCCAAAGCTACGCGGTCTGCAAGGGGTGTGGAGCGGAGATCCCGGTCCCAGTGAAGCTGGAAGATGCTGAGATCAGTGGAATTGGCAGGCAACCACGCCTTTTCTTGCGGGATCGCGAATAATACATTAGGATCTTGAACTTGACAGGGCCTGATCCAACGGGGTATAGGCTCTAAAGTATCTGAAAACTGGATGACTCCAACAAAGGGAGATCAGGCTTCGGCCTGGCCTCCCTTTTTCTGTTTCAGGAATCACATGCTGGATCTTCTCAGCGAAAGCGGATTCGAATTCTGGGTGCCCATCACCCTACAGAAATCGAAGACCGCCTCCGAGAGGGCAGACGGCAAAAGGTGGATCGAAGGCATTGCCTCCACCATAGATGTCGATCTTCAGAAAGAGATCGTTGAGCAGAACGGGATCGACTTCTCCTACTTCGTAAAGCACGGCTACTTCAACAACGACCACAAGCCTGGGTTCGAGAACAAGATCGGTGAGCCAACTGAGTGCCGCGTCACAGCCAAGGGTCTCTACGTCAAAGGCTTCCTCTACAAGGACAAGAAGGTTGCCAACGACGTTTGGGAGATGGCGAACTCGCTGGAGGCTTCCGGCGCCAAGCGCAAGCTTGGGTTCTCCATCCAAGGCAAGGTGCTGCGCCGGAACGGTAAGACGATCGTCAAGTGCTGGATTCAGGACATCGCGATCACTGCCGCTCCGATCAACACCAACACCTGGCTGGACGTAGTCAAGGGCCTCAACGCTCTTCCCCAGGACATGTGGTGTGATGAGAACGGTTGTTACCTTGTCACGCCCGACATCGCTTTCAAGTCGATGCGCGAGTCTGAAGGTAAGTGCTGCGGTGCATGTAACTGCTCTGGCGGTTCTCGAGATCAAGCACGCAAGGCGGCGCTGTCGATTCAAGAAGAAGGGATGGACCTCAGAAAGAGGGAGTCAGAGAAAGACGATCCCGAGAAAGCTCTGGCTGCCGGAAGTGATAGTGGGCGTGCTCTGACGGTTGAAAGCCTCGAAGGCCGGATGGCAGACCAGAACTTCGGGCGCACCGATCCCGAACACGAGAAGACCAGAAAATCGATAGTGCCTGATGTGCTGAGTTTCGAAGAGTCCGTTGCTTGGCTGCAGGCCTACAGAAATCTCTCTCAGCCCGAAGCCCACATCGTGGCCAAGGCTGTCTTTCACATGAACGGACTCATCAACTAGGAGGATGAAAATGGCGGACAAGGCCACGATCACGCAGGAGAGCTTCTACAAGAGCTTGTCCAAGCTCGAAGCACTGGCTGGCGGGGGGCAGGAAGATCTGGACAAGAGCCAGATCTGCACTGGTCCCAACAGCGAGAAGAAGGAATGGGCGGGTAGCCGCTGGAAGGACGTTCCCGGCGACGGACCCGGCGCGGACATGATCCGCCCCGACGGCACCGACTACAACGAGCGCGGTGTCCGAAAGTCGATCCAGGAGAAGGTCGCGAAGGGTATCCCTCTCAGCTCGATCGAGCTGTCGCTCCTGAAGAGCGACATGGAGAAGGCGGACAAGGACGACGACAAGGACGAGAAGGGCGAGAAGGAAGTCGAGTTCAAGTTCGGCAAGGGCCAGGGCGACGACGACGACAAGGAGAAGTACGCTCGCGAGATGGGCAAGTCCTTCGACGGCGCTGTCCAGGGCAGCGAGACCCTGCAGAAGGGCATCGAGGTCAGCCAGTTCCTGGCGGAGCTGAGCAAGGCCTTCGCAGCCGGTCTCGAGGGGATCGAGACCCGCGTCAACGCCAACATGGAGCAGATGGGTCAGCAGCTGTACTCCGTGCTGAGCGGCTTCGCTGGTGAGCAGGGCGAGTTCAACAAGTCGCTCGCTGATGCGCTGGTCAACATCGGTCACGGCGTGGCCGGGTCGATCCAGCAGGTCGAGCAGGTTTCCCAGCAGCCTGCCGGTCCTCCGCGTAGCCAGGGTCTCCAGATGGTGCCGGGCGGGCAGCAGGGTGCGCCACAGGGCTTCGTTCAGAAGTCTTTCGCGGGGCAGCAGCCGGGCGAGAACCTGTCCAAAGCGGTGGTCGCGGACGCTCTCACCGACATGCTCGAGAAGGGCGAGTCGGGGATCTCCCCGATCGAGATCATCAAGTTCGATACCACTGGAGAGCTTCGTCCCGACCTGCAGCAGCGGGTGGCGGCGCGAGTCCAGGGAGCTGGCCGCTAGGCCCACAACAAGTAGGGGTGATGGATCCTAACGGATCCTGACCTCTCGCAACGAAGGAGACGAACATGTACGGACAGATCTCGTTGCGTCACTACGAGGGCCTGAATGGCTTCGGCACGGCCCCCGCAGGTGACGTCCATGAGTTGAGCAAGGCGCTCGAAGCGGGCTATCAGGTGGTCAACCAGACGGGCGGCAGCGCCCTGAGGGTGGAATCCCTGGAAGCCAGCCTCAAGGTGGTGTCGTACACCAACCACCACATCAAGATGTGGAAGAAGATCCCAAAGTCCCCAGCCTATTCCACGGTTGAGGAGTACAACCAGCTGATTTCGTACGGGAATAACGGATTCGCCTTCACTCAGGAAGGCGAGCTTCCTCCCAGCACCGACACGAGCTACGCGCGGCGCACGCAACTCGTGAAATTCATGGGGACAACCCGTGAGGTGACCCACCCGGCCACCCTGATCCACCCTGCCCATGGCGACATCATCGCGCTCGAAAACCAGAATGGTATCCTCTGGTTGCTGGAGCGCGTGGAGAACGCCCTCTTCACCGCCGACAGCTCCCTGGCCTTCGATGGCGAGGCAGAGCAGTGGGATGGGCTCGACGCCCTGATCGATCCCACCAGCTTCCTGGACCTCCAGGGTCAGCCGCTCTCCGAGACCCCGGTCGAAGAGGCGAGCAACATCCTGGTCGAGAACTACGCCTACCCGACGGACATGTTCCTCGGGACGCGTGTGCTCAGCGACCTCGTCAAGACCATGTACCCTCGCGAGCGCATCAGCCTTCCCGCGCCGGTCAACGGGGTCATCGGTCAGGCGATCAACTCGATGGCGACCCAGGCGGGCCACATCGAGTTCAATCCCGACGTCTTCATCAAGCGTCTCCCGTCGCCGCCCGCGGCGACCACCTCCCCGAACGCTCCGGCGACTCCGGCTTCGATCACTTCGGCGATCTCCGGCGTCAACGGCGACTTCAACAAGGGCGCCCCGGCGGGGATCAACGAGTACGCTTTCGCGGTCACGGCCTGCAACCGTTTCGGCGAATCGGCTCCGGTCATCATCGTGGCCAACCAGGCCCTGTCCCAGGCGAACAAGGACGGCGGTCTTCACATCGATCTGACGATCACCAACGCGGTCACGATCGGCGCGTTCCCGCCCGAGTACTTCCGGATTTACCGTTCGGCTCCGCTGGCTTCGGGTGCGGCGGTTCCGTCGGCGGTTGGCGCGTTCAGCCTGATCATGCAGGTTGCGGCGGCTTCGCAGGCTGCAAGTCCGGCGACGACGGTGGTGGCGGATGTCAACTTCCTGCTGCCGTTCACCAACATCGCCTACATGGGTGAGTTGACCCCGCAGGTCATCACCTTCCGTCAGCTCGCGCCGATGATGCGGCTCGATCTCGCGGTGCTCGCGCCCGCCTACAGGTGGCAGATCCTGCTCTACGGGACGCCGATCCTGTTCGCGGCACGCAAGTGGCTGCGCATGATCAACATCGGGCAGCTGACGTAGTCGGAAGGACAATCGTAGGTACCCTCAGCCAGTACCTGCGACCCTCCTCGTGAGGGGAGGGCCCTTCGGGGCTCTCCCCTCCGGGTTTTTAGAATAGGTCCGCAAGTTTGCGGTGGGTGTGATGTCCGAAGACGGCGACGAAATTAAGATCGACGACAGTAACCTGAAGGTCCACCAATTGGTGGATCGCAGGGGTCAGAAGTCGGCAAAAGGAAAGGGATTAAGTAACCTTTTCCCGTTGACGGTTCAGGCGTCCATGACGCCGTTGGAAAAGGACCCTTGGAAGGATATGCCCATGATCACTCTGAAACATCGGTGGATGAAGAGTCGAAACCTCGTGGCTGGAGTCACGGTCGTGTCCTTCAACCACGAGGGCATCGCCAAGGTCCAGGACAGGGGGAACGCACGGCTGGATGTCGACAGCCTCGTGCAGCATGCGGGGGGTCTGATCGAGATTCTGGACGAGGATGCGGCCTCTCAGCCGCTCCCAGAGCCTGCGAAGGTTCTGACGCCCCCTGCGCCCGCGAAGCCGCAGCAAGCGGCCCCTGAGCCCGCTGAGGAGGCCCCAGAGCCAGAAACCGCCGAGGATGAGGACGAGGGCGAAGAGTCCCTCGAAGAGGGTGGCGACCCCTCCCTGCAGCCGAAGCGCAAAGCTCCTCCCAAGAGGAAGAAATAACAGGAGAAAACGATGGCATCGCTCAAGACGCAGAAGGTTTACGGCGATCTGGGTTCCCAGGAGCACGCGCAGCTGCAGGCCAGCTACAACGAGCTGCTGGACGTCCTCGGGGACCTGATCACCGGTATCAAGGGGTCAGCTGACCACGCAGCGCTGGTGGTCGTGGCAACCACGGCCGAGACGGCCATGGAGGCCAACGTCAAGAAGCTCGAGTCGATTCCGAACATTCCGCTGCAGAGCGCCCCTGCGGCGCAGTAGCGGTCCTGCAGTACGATGTGGCCAGCGCCCCATTGGGCGTTCGGATATGTGACCTCTTCGATGTGCCCCTCTGCCTGAATGCCTTAGGGGTCCAAAACTAGGAGCCAGCTGATGAAGCCAGGGAAGCCTGTGCATCCATCGAACGGCACCGGGACCGCACCCGACGCAGCAACCTTGCCGGGTGGGATCCAAGTCTCGTTCGATGAGGGGCCAAACAAGGCCGCCCGTGCGTCCACGCTGCAGGTGGTCATCACCAACAGGGAAGCTGCTCAGAACCTCGAGGTGAGCTTCGCTGATGGTCGAGACGGGTATTGGTTCGCAATCGCCCCCAACACGACGTTGCCGTTCCCTGTGAGCGTCTTTCGTCTGTACCTGCGGGGGGCGTCGGGAGGGACAGCGGCGTACTCGGTCATCGGTGTGGTGTAGTTTATGATCCTGCAACCGGTCGGGGGAGGCGCGAAAGCGGCTGGGATCCTTCTCGGTCGTTTTCGTTGGAATCAGGACCTCCAAGGTACGAAGGATGGCGTGAACGCCACCTTTGTCTTGCCTGGTGGAGATCAGTTTACCCAATCGGGGGAGTTGGTGATTCGGGTTTACCGAAACGGCCAACGCCTTCGACTTGGATCTTTGAATGACTACACGGTGTCTGAAAGTGGCGGTCCAGGCACTGGGTATGACACGATCCTATTTCTAGGTCCGGCCCCATTGCCGTACGAAGAGTTGACTGCCGACTACTTGGTTCCGTAAACCAACAAGGAGAAGTAAAATGGGCCGATCGATCTTCAGACAAGAAACTCAAATCCGCAAGTCGGACACGTATGACGACACCGTCGTACCGAGTCTGGCGAACTACGAAACCAATCCGGCAGACCTGGAGGACGATCTCAATACACTGAGGTCGGCAGTCCAGAACATGATCAACCGTTCTGGGGCGTCGTTCCCGTCCGGGAACTGGTATGACGACCTCACGGCGCCGTCGACATTTGAGAACGGCACGCAGCGTGGTGTGGATGCGGTCAACTCCGACCTCCATGACCTGGAGCGCAAGCGCGTTCTCGTGACGGCCTACAACCTCGAGGACATCACGGTCCCCAGCGATGTCGAGGCGACCGGAACTCTCACGGCTTCGTCCAACTTCGGCAACGGTGAAACCGTCACCATCGACACGAAGGTTTACACCTTCGAGACGTCACTCACCAACGTCGATGGTAATGTGCAGATCGGTGGCACCCTGACCGCCTCCCTGCTGAACCTCCTGAACGCCATCAACCTCACGGGTACTCCGGGTACGGACTACGCCGCCCTGATGACCATCCACCCGACGGTCACTTCCACAGCGTCCGATGCCACGACCCTCTCGGCCGAGGCGAAGCTGGGTGGTACCCAGGGTAACCTGATCGCCACGACAGCCTCCGGTGGAGCTTCTTCCGCTGCGTGGGGTGCTGCAACCCTGACGGGTGGTGCTGGTGATGCTGTGATTCTCGCCCTCAGCGAGATTCCCACGCAGACCACCGCGGCCATCGGTGCGGTCACGACGCTGGGCACGGTCGCAGCCTACAACGCTCTCTTCGGCAACGTCTCTCTGGCCCTAGTCGCTGGCACGAACGCCCTGACGCCCAAGAACCTGGGCTACATCGAGGACACCACGACGCACGACCCAATCCTCTCTGGTGGTCGCATCGTCTACGTCCTCTTCCAGACGGAGTCGAACACCGATGGCAGCACGATGTCGGGTACCACCCCGAATCGTGCCCAGCTCTCGTTCGTCCGCATCAACACGGGCGGCACCGCCCTGGAGTTTGTACCCAGCACTGACATCGCCGGGTTGACGGTCCACTACTCGTCCAACGCCCGCAAGGGCCTCGACGATCTCAACGAGCAGGATTTCCTGCGTGGTGCCGTGATCGACATCCCCGCTTCCGTGACGGTCACTCGTCAGATCGGTTACGACAACCAGGGAACGTCTCCGGTTGATCTCATCACCAACGCGATCTTGGATCTCGAGGGTGCTGGGCTCGTATGGAAGATTCGTGACGATCTCCAGGCGGACTTGTTCGTCATCACTGAGGGTTCCGCTGGCGGAACCAGCGTGATCCAGATCGGTGGCGACGTGGACACGTTCGACGTGAACGCTGTCGTCAACGACTTCCTCAATGGTGCCAGCTTCGACTCAGGTGCGGCTGGCACGAAGATCAACGTCGGCGTGACTGCCAACCAGATCGACAGTGGTGGGACTCTAGATCTCGTCACTGCGGCAGCGTCACAGCTGAAGTTGGCGTCCGGTGGTCGACTGGCCTTCACGGACACCTACGAGCCTGCGGGTTGGTCCCTTGACGGAATCGCCCTGTCGGATTCGGCCCAAGAATGGACCGACTTCGAAACGGCGTTTGGTGAGGTTTCTATCCTCAACGCCATCAAGAAGGCCTACGAGTCGGCTCATCGTCGTCGTGTGTTCTCGGTGGTGACGGCAGCCAACATCGCGGCCAACAACAATGCGTCGGGCCCGTCCGACGACAACAATCTGGATACCGATCTCGGTGACCTGTCGGGTGGGACGTTCGTGGATGACTACGACGTGTACCTGAACGGTCAGCTCCTGCGTCCTGGTGTGGATGCCGCAGCGAACAACGACTACTACCCGGGGACCGCTCTGGCCAACGGGCAGCTCAAGTTCGAGTTCGTTCTGAAGATCAACGATCAACTCTGCGTGGTGGATCACGTAGCGTAGTGACCCGTAGGGAGGGGGAGATCGCTCTCCCCCTCCCTCTCCTACTGTGAGGTGAGCTGTGAATCTGGCGGACAAGATTGGGTTGAAGAAGGATGTTTTGTTGTCGGTGGGGGTCAAGGTGGAGGAGTTGTTGGAGGGAGCTGAACAGCAGTGTCATGAGGCGCGTGGAGGGAAGAAGGCTCTTCGAGCCCACATCAAAAACCTGATGGGGATCATTGTAGCCACTGATGAAGATGTTGGTAAGTCGATCCCAGATCTGGAGACACTGAGTATTGTCAAGGCGTGGTTGTCCAAGATGGTGATATCGACGGAAAACGCATCGAAGCATCTGGAGAATGTAGAGATCCAGATGGCAGGGGAGGTGGCTGGGCATCGTGGGACGCATGACATGATCCAGAAGATGATGGGGGACGCGGATCGGAAACTGGGAGAAGTGGAGGCGGCGGTGAAGGCTGGGACAGCCACTGTAAACCGGGATGGGACGGTGGAAGCGGCTCCGGGGGAGCGTCGTCCTGCCGGAGTACGACCGGGGATGTCAATCAAAGATCAGCGTCTTGCTGAGGAGGCTCAGGCCGTAGAAGCGGGAAAGAAGAAACCAGTACGTCGCAGGAAGGCGAAGAAGTAGATGCCCCTGACCCCCGATCGTTCGCCAGGTCCTCGTCAAGAGGAGAAGCTGACCCTATCAAATGATGGGTACACAGCTGACTCCCCAGGGGACATGGTGTTCGATGGGACGTCGTTCAAGTTTCGGGATACGACAGGAGAATTTGATCCTAGGACTGGGGGTACAGGCCTCACAGAGGCTGCTCACAAAGTTCTGCGCCAGCTCATTCATTTCATTGATGATGGACCTGCTGAGGGATTCGCTTCAGGAGCTTATCGCGAAGTTGCAGGTACTGTGTTTCCCACTGCGATCGTGTGGTGGGAATCTTCTTCTAAGCTAAAGAAGATCGTTGAGAGATTGATAACCTGGACAGGCGTCAACCCAACTACTGATCAGTGGAAAGTCTACGCCACCGATGGTAGCACGGTGCTAGCAACAGTGACGGACGCGATCAGTTACAGTGGGATCTTTGAGACGAGTCGCACAAGGACGATCGCCTGATGGGCCTCTCTCCAGCAGCCATCCTGTACGACCTTGCCGGGAATGCTATCAAGAGCGTTCAGGATGGTGCTGACTATCTTCTGGGCGTAGCAGCGAAGATCCGCAACGCTGCCGGTACTGTCGTCAACCCCGCCACAGAGGACACGCTCGCAGGGGTAGCAACCGAGACGAAGCTCGAAGCTGTCCGTGCCCTCCTGGCCACCATCGATGCTGACACGGGCCACCTCAACGTAGACCTGTCCACCATCGCTACGGAGACGAAGCTCGAAGCAGTCCGCGCTCTCCTGGCTACCATCGACGCCGACACCTCGAACCTGGACGTAGCCCTATCGACGAGGGCCACCGAAGCCACGTTGGCCACGGCCGATGGCCGCCTCACCACGATCGATGCTGTTTTGGATTCCATCAAGGACACAGATGGCATCAAGAAGATTGTCGATGCGCTTCCGATCGGTGACAACATCATCGGCCGCGTGAAGGTGACGGACGGCTCGTCCGTTGCAGCCGTACAGACGATCGATGGTGTGGAGCACCTGGCTGCTGGCAAGGCAAACATCCTCGACTCCAGCAACAGCTCCGTGGCGCAGCTTGCGCCAGCTGCCGAGTTCGCACCGAGCGGGACCGACGTTTCTCAATTCGCATCCGTGGCTATCACCGTCCATTCAGACAAGGACAGCGCCGTCGATGGGATGGCCTTCGAGTTCAGCCAGGACGGGACGAATTGGGATGACGTGTACCCGTTCAACTTGGCTGCCGCTTCCTCGCAGACGAGGCGTTTCCAGTTTCCGGTGTGTGCCAGGTACTTCCGCGTTCACTACACCAACGGTGCCACGCTGACCACGCAGTTCAGGGTGCAGACGATCCTTCAACGGAACAACATACTGACCTCGATCCATCGCATCGAGGACGTGGTGAAGGAGGACAGGTCGGCGCAGATCGTCAAGGCTGCGATCATCGCTCAACGCGAAGGCGCAGTGATCCAGAATTTCCATCCTGTGCTAGCTGATGTATCGGGCAACCTGAAGGTCACGACGGTTGGGTCTGACATCCCATCTGACCCTTCCGCATTCGTTTTGCGGTATCTATTGAATGGCACCTCCCACGACATGCGTGTAGACGGGTCGACCACTCCAGTCAACTTCCAAATTGGTCCAACAGTCACGAATGATGTCTGGTCTATTCGAGAGCTGCTCCTCACCTTTACCGCAGACGACTTCAACTTCGACGGATTGAGCTTCGGGCCGAACCTGGCTATGACCAATGGCTTCTCTGTGCAGGTTGTCAGGGGCGGCACGCCAGTGGAGGTATTCGTCGTCAAACAGAATGAAGACTTCCTACGCGTGCCGGGAAGGACGCCGCTGGTCAACAACACCGGGCCGAAGGACGTGCTGGGTGCGGCGCTTTCTTTTCAGGGTCTGGTACTTAACCAAGCAAATGGGGATGTAGTTCGGATCACTATTCGAGATGATCTAACGTCGGTTAAGTTCAAGTTCTTGGCTGCTACGCTGTTTGCTGTGAAGGTGCTCTGATGGGCTACCAACAAGACGCCAGCGGCAACCCAATTTACGGCTCGCCGCAGTACACGCTCGGCAAGTCCAAGTTCCTGCGCACGGACATCGGCACGGAGCAAATGAACGTCAACGGTCTGGCCCCTGGTGGGACGACTTCCATCTGGACCGGGGACGCTGTTCTCTGGACACTGGAGCTTCAGGGCACTCCGGAGACCTACGCAGCGCATGATGGAACCTACGGACTGGACAGCGGTGTGCGAACTGCGGGGCAGGATACACGCTTCGATTCCGGTTCGGACCAGGACATTGCGGGGACCTATCAGAACTTGACGTTCTGGATGCAGCCCAAGGCGTTCCCCTCTGGATCACGCCTCGACATCAAGTGGAAGACATCCGGTGGTGGAACTCCTGGAGCAAAGCTGAGTGTTGCAGACTACGTTCCCAACATGGACCTGGATGTGTGGCAGCAAGTCACAATTCCGATCTCCGACTTCGCGCTTGGTGCAGACGTGGCACAGTTGGAGATCACGTATGCCCTCAAGGGTGGTCAGAAGTTCTATTTTGACACCTTCGAACTAGTAGCTGCTGGATCGGGCGGCCCTTATACGTTTCGAGTTGAGGCTCCTGCGGAAGAGATCTGGCACATCGGCCTACTGAACTTGATCTTGTCGGCAGGGTCCACTGGCTGGAATAGCGATGCATTTGCCAACATTGCGGGAGGTCTGGCCCAGGGCCTGGTCCTGCGAAAAAAGAAACTCAGCACATCGGAAGTATTGTGGGCCTTCACCTTCCGGAAGAACATCGAGCTGTTTGGCCAGCTCGTTCCCTCCTACGATTTCACATTCGCTGACAGCTCGCTGATGGTCAACTTCTCCATGAAGCCGGAACCCGCCAGTCTGAACATCACGGACGACGAGGTGCTGGAGTTCTTGATCCGAGACAACCTCACCACGTTGACGAACATGAGGGCCTACATCCACTACGGGAAGGAAGCTCTCTGATGGACCTGACCAAAAAG
>Ga0307377_10001045_pt1 | contig 36447 bp, 55 predicted proteins | sample TR3MG_FD_202535 | JGI IMG/M metagenome (GOLD analysis project Ga0307377, IMG submission 202535) | Soil microbial communities from Risofladan, Vaasa, Finland - TR-3 | ecosystem: Environmental > Terrestrial > Soil > Coastal area > Acid sulfate soil | place: Finland: Risofladan, Vaasa | collected... | reverse complement strand
CAGTTATTGGGTCGTACATGTCCTCTTCCATTTTTTCACCTCTTTATTAAATATTTTATTTTTTCCAGACAGTAATTCTCTTTTTGTATCATATCGTTTAGATAATCAGGCATTGTCTTTCGATACCCAAGATTTTCGTGTCTTCTGAACAATATCTCGAACTCTTGTTTTACATCTATTTCTTTTTTTAATTCTGCCGCCAAGTCTATCAATTCTTCCAGATTTAGATCGTAGTCCATGTTTTCCCCCTCTGAATCTTAAAAAGTCAGCGATTAATCTAAGCATTATCTTTTAAATGCACACTTGTATTCTCATGTTGATAACCTTTTGTCATAAATAACAGGATTATACTTGAAATTATAAATGTTTCTGTCCTTGCTAAAGCAACGCACGTGATTCTTCCCGCCCCTAAAGGTAGTGGGATTGCTCACTCAGAAACTTTTTCATTCTCATCCAAATCAAGCATACACGGTTCTTTCAAAGTATTTCCTATCACTTCTACCCTATCTAAATGATCGTAAACTAACTCAGACCAGTCCCATTCTAAAATTCCAATTGGACCCACTAAAAAGAAATTACCAGTCATCTCATCTCGCTTAATAACACCCAGATATCCGTTAGGTGATTCTTTGATTATATCTTCTTCGTAAATTATAAACCCTTTCTTATCTTTCCGCCCGGTTGACATCAGAACCTCGCAGTCTTTGTAATTAATAGCGACAACAGAGTCAGAACTCTGCCCAATAGCGTATTCACAGCCATCTATATAACGAGGGTCATATAAGCTAATTAAGGTATGCATCTGTTTGTTCTTCTTATCCCATACACGAAATTCAGGGATCATCTGTTTACCTTGTTGAACAAGTTAACAGAAATAATACCCTCATGAATACCAGGCAACACTTTATTTTTATATCTTACTTTGCCAATATAAACAGGATTCTTGAAAACCTCGTAAAGAGAAGAACGAGGGATATCTAGTTCTTTGCTTATCTCAATCACTTTTTCTCCAGTGGATCTTAGTTCAAAAGCAGTCTTTATCTTTTCCGCCATTTTGTTGTCGATCATTAATTTGCCGCCAATTGTTTTGTAGCCGATAGGAGGTCTGTTAAGCAGACACCCGCACTTTATCTTTTTGTCGAATGACATATTGACTCTTTCGCTAATCATGCCTCGTTCTAGCTCAGCAAACGTACCGATTATCTGAAAAAAAGCAGTTCCCATCGCGGTAGTCGTATCTATCTGTTCAGAAACAGAAGTAAAATTCACACCCTCTTTTTTCAGGTCGTCCAAAGTAATTATCAGGTCTTTTAAGTTCCTGCTGAATCTGTCTATTTTATATACAAGTATGGTGTCGAACTCACCGTTTTTGGCGGAATCAAGCAGTTCAATAAGCGCAGGCCTGTTTAAACTTCCCGCCGATTTTCCTGCGTCTGTGAACACATTAACCACTTCCCAATCTCTTGATTTACAGAAATCAATGCATCTGTCTTTCTGGGCGGCAAGAGATACCCCATTAACTTGGTCCTCAGTGCTTACCCTTGTATATATAGCGATTCTCATTCTAAAAATCCTTTGCCTGCAAGTTCTTGTATCTTTTTTCGATAGCATTCAATAATAATATTTCTGCCATGTTGCCCATCAGGACATCTGATACCGTTTGGTTCAAGTTCCAGAAGTTGTTTTAAAGCATATTGTACACCTCCTGCAGGAATAAAATGAGCAGGTCCAAAATCATCAAAAATAATTATCTGTTCGCTCAATGTTTTTGGCGGCAGATGTTCTTTTAAATAAAGAATATCATGATCCAAGATACCATCTGCTTTAATTGCATTACCATCACCACCAATAGTACTATAAATCATTGTTATCTCTTTTCTTAGCTCTTCCAGCCGCGTTATTTGGTCTTTTGTAATGTTCATATACAACACCCCATTCTTGTGTTTGATCTGTTTAAGCCTATCCTTTCTTGCTATTTGGCTTGTTCAATTGTTTTTACCGCCCAGTTTTTGAATCTCGGACTGCCAAAATCTGGGATAAAGGTTTTGCCTTTGTTTGTTTGATTAATTAGCATTTATTCTCACCCCGCCAAGATTTTTCTGGTTCTTCAGATGTTCTTTGACTAGCTCACAAGAACTATCTTTACATTTTCCAGGGCCGATACAGCAGTTTTTCACTTTATCAGTGCCCTGGCCAAGATATGCAGATTTCTTTTCGCGTTCAAGATATGCATCATAATCGTTCAATTCAAACATGTTATCACCAAAACTATCAAGAACTAACTACTATTTAAACTTTTTGGTTATTGGAGAAACACAAGAACCAATCTTATGACAAACAGAGCAACAAGAAACATAAATCCATCGGATATTTTCTAGATCCGCAAATTTCTCTTATGCAGTGTCAAAAGATTATCTTCTTCTATCGGATTGACATATACTTCGACACCGAATTCATCAGTTTCGATATCTGGATCTTTTGTATCATCTACATTATCCGGGTCAAAAAGCGGTTCTATGTAGTCATCAGCTATCACAGTAAGGTATAATAGCTGCTCTTGAGCATCTTCAGATCCATCATAATATCGATTAGACCATTTCAGTGGCGCATATGATTCATCGCCTTCTTCATAGCACTCCATGCTTCTGATCATATCGCCAGAGAGTTTTTCTCTATTGCTATAGATGTTGTGTAGTAAACTTTCTAGGTTAGGTGGTGGGTCATCGTTACCATCTTGCGAAAAATCTTGATCTTCCAGCATTATATGCTGATTTTGAATTATATGTCGTTTATTCCTTTGAGGTAGAATATTTCTAACCTTCCCAGCAAATGTCATCTTTCTTGAATTCTTATCCATAATTCGTGTGCTGAGGGGACACCGCATTCTTGATGCGGTGGTGAATCAGCACTCTGCCTCCTTAATATTGAATCGATGAGACAACCACAACATCTTATTGACTGATTTAGACAATCGTTTATGTTCCCAGTCATAAGTCCTGATGGTCTTCTCTTTTATTCCGCCACAAATCTGGCAGAAATTACAGATTGCTCCCTTTCGTATTCCTTTATAATTTCCAGTTGAATATTTATCTCGGACACCTCTTTTAGCTGGTTGTGTATCGTGCAGCTTCCGCCTAACATAACGATATGAATCATCAACCACAATGAACCTGCCTTGCGGGACATGCTCATATGCTGAAATGTCTGTTGCTATCGCCAAGCATCTAATTGACATAGTTATAGTGAATACATAGCAACTATATATACTTTTTGGTTTTTTGGGGATTTGTTTTTCCTATAGGGAAAAGAGGATACCTTCGGTATCCGTTGCTCTCATCCCCCAGCCAAGTCAAGTGGACTTCTCGCAACTCGAGTTAAACTTTAGGGACCAGCTCAAAATATTTGCCGCATTCAGGACAAAAAGAATAAACTGTTCCGCCAATCTCAGTTGGACAAATTATAAGAAGAGTATGATCACAAAGAGGACATACACATTTTTCATCAATACCGATTTCTTCCCATGCCCAATCATCGCTCATTGTAAATAGCTTTTTCATCATTTTACCTCATACACTTTAACATCAAGATTTCGCATCTTAGCATAATTAATAGTGAATTTAGTTCCTCTTGATACCCCGTCCCATAAAGCTATGACCCTTTCAGACATACCCACCATTTCAGCGTTTCTATGAAGGTAATACTCTCTTTTTGAAGGATAAATTGGCGGCACCATAACCAAAGATAGATTCTTGTTAGGATTTTGATGAGAATAAGCACATGCCAAGGAATCAGCACCCATTGCGCCGCCGTGGATAACTACATCTCCAGGTTTTAATTCTTTGTCCAAGATCTCAAATACTTTGTCCACATCTTTTATTGTTCTGCTGCCAGTTATTAATACATTCATAAAATCGTAGGCAGGATACCCAACAATTTATTGTTGGGAGGAATGCCGTCGTCGCCTTCGGCTTTACATCCTGCGACCTCCTTAATTCTTTGTTGTGCGACTTTAACATAATTTTTATCTAATTCAATACCAATAAAGTTACGTTCTGTATTTAAACAGGCTACTGCAGTCCATCCTGTACCAATACAATTATCTAAAACAGTATCTTTCTTATTAGAATATGTTTTAATTAACCATTCTGCAAGTTCTACAGGTTTTTCTGTTCTGTGAAGTGCTTTGCTTGGATGTGGTTTTTGTATGTTTATTATTGATTTAGGATATTTTTGTGTAGAACCTTTTCTTGAATCATCAGTATGATTAAATTTCCCATAATTTTGATTCTTCAATTCTTTCTGCAGATAAGAGTTACCTTTTGAATGTAATGGTTTTCCATCTGTAAATTGAGGATTATAAGTACCTAATTTCTTATAGAATATCAAAACATGTTCATGCGACCTTAAAGGCATTCTTTTAGCATTTAAAAACCCTGATACAAGTTGTTTATTCCAAATCAAATCATATCTAAACAAATCCTTTTGAGACATTATTAAATCAATAGTGAAAGGAAATTGCGAAGTAAGAACAACAACTCCTTTCTCTTTTAAAATACGATTATATTGTTTCCAAAGTTTACGTAAATCAATAATTATATCTTTTTTGTTTTGAGTTACACCATAAGGCAAATCACACAGAATTAAATCTATTGACTTATCTTCAATATCTTGCATTACTTCAAGACAATCTCCTTGATGAATTTGGTTAATTTCTAACATGAGAAATCACCCAGTTTCTTTTGACCTGTGCTAATCGTATTTTTTGTTTTTACCATTTTCTTTTTGTTTTTGGAAACTACCTACTTTAGTGGGTAGAGGGTTTCATTTTACCCTCACTTTTTTAAATTCTTTCTCAAGATTAAGTGTCTTGAATATCTCCATCCCACGACATCTTAAGCTTACTTCTGTTATGCCAAGAGTTTCAGCGATAGTTTTCTGGTTCCGACGCTCACCAGTTATCAAAGCCGCAAAATATATCGCCGCAGCCGCGACAGTTACAGGATTTTTGCCAGATAAGATATTCTTGTCTTCCGATCGGGTTATGATATCCATAGATTTTGTCAAAGTGTCGTTAGATAATTTAAGCATAGATATAAACCTAGGTAAATAATCATTCGCACTACAGAGAGTTACTTTCAAACCGAGCTTTTTCAGCAAGACTTTATATGTTCTTCGGATATCCAGGATGTTAGAAGAAGTATTTCTCGATATCTCATCAAGAGATCTAGGTAAACCATTTATACGTGTAGCGGCATATACAGACGCAGCAAGTATCGCATCCATTGATCTGCCGCGCATGATGTTTTTTTGAACAGAAGCAGTGTATATTCTCATAGATTCAGACTCGATAGATTCTGGCAGTTTAAGAGCTGACGATACTCTTTTTAGCTCAGCATATGCAGACCCAAGATTTCTTGCAAGAGATGAGCTAACGCGTTTATTTAGCCAGTCCATGCGCCGATATTTATAGTTGAACTTTGAATATTCGCTATCTTTACCTATCATGGTTATTGATTCAGACGGATAATGATTCCTGCGAGATATATATCTACCATCTGAGACAGTGTTTTCTTTAGACAGATCTACCAGTTTGTCTTCTACGACAAGCCCGCAGATTTTACAGGTTATTTCACCAAGCTCTTTATCTACAGAACATTCTCCGCCGCATTCCGGGCAAATTATTTCTTCGATTATTTTATTTCCCTCCTGTGATTTGTTTCAGATCTTTCCAGATATCGCAGTATCTTATTCCTTTTTCGGTCATGTCATCTACTATAGGTACAAGCCTGCGTATCATCTCAATGTATTTGTTTTCTAGATGGATCTCTTTCTCGCAATCATCCAAAATTATAGCCGCCATGAAATTAAAATAATTAACTAGTATTTAAAGGTTTCTATTTTAACCGTGTTAGAATTCTGCCCCTAGGTGTCAGGTTTTTCCAATCGATATGTTTAGGCTGTTTAGAAGAGATAGAATCAAAATGCTCTATACCAAGCAAACTTTCGATGTATTCTTTAGATTTTACAGACAGATTAAATGTGTCTCTGCATTTTAGATACCATCGTTTTGCAGCATCAGATCGTTTTGCGCCGTTTGCTCTTTGACAACCCTTCCAGTCAGCTACAATCTCTTTAAGATACTTTACTGGAATGTCTACCTGATATCTGCGCGAAATTTTGTGATCATATACCCACCAATATTGAGGATGGTGCCGGTTTCGATGGATATGCATAGTTTTGGCAAGCAGAAATCTAGTCCGCATTTCAGGAGAACGATCTTTTTTATGGATGAATCTAGCATTAGGTATAAACTCAGAAGGAAACAATTTAGAAATATCGTGGAGAAGTCCCCTAATAGGAACTCCTAATTTACAGCACTCAACAAAAACATAGCATTTGTGCTTGATTATATATTTTAGACATGCAATATAACAATTCATAAACTGCCTAAAAGTCACAAATATTTAAATGTTTTGGTTTAACAATCTTAGCAAGAATTCCTCTTCCTTCATGGAGAGGTGATTGACTATTTAGATTCTATCTGGTTATCAGGCTCTTTATCAGGCTCAACCTCAACATCTATGATTCTCTCGTCAGGGTTGTCTGACATGTCATTCAACAGAAATTTACTGGTCTTAGCAAGTATTGCCGCCTGAGCGTCAGGGTATTTCTCAAGCGTTTTAAATACGATATCCTTGAAATCACTAAATAAAGACTCTGTTTGATTAAGATTGATATTGACTTGCCCGGGCCGGCTAAGCTCGCCAACAGTTTCTTTATGCAGATAGGTCCATTGTCTGATTTCGCCAATCAGTTTCATAATTGTAGCATAATCTTTCTTTATGACTTCTCTAGGCTGGCCATTTATATCTTTAGTGATCACAACCTCGCCAGATTTTAGTTCTTTCAATAAATCAAGCATCTCTTCATCTATCTTTTTGAAATTGTTTATTATATCAAAATGATAAGTTCCTGGCTTTTTAGCAATTGATTTTGTTTCAGAAGATATTATACCGGCCATTTTTTTGTGCTTGTTCCGAAAGTTTTCGATGTCGTTGTATGTCACTTCAGGATGGTTCAGTATCTTTGCTATGTTAAACGATTTAAGACCGCCAGATAATAAACTCACTACCTGTTCAGACAAACCCAACCTTTCAATCTTACATTCTTGAATTTTATACACCTCAAAAAAAAGAAAAAATTAATTTCCTTTGCGCTCTCCCGCCATGATATCGTCAATCCTAAGTATACGAATAGCAGCCTCAGTAGCAGTCTTTATAGCGTTCTGTTTTACACTATAAGGCTCGTACACATTCAATTCATCGATCTTTGTCAGCTTTTTATTTACCACATCTACACCTGAGTCTTTATCCATTTTTAATTCAGGCAGAGTATCTATAGGGTCCAGCCCGGCAGATTCTGCAAGGGTTTTGGGTATTGTCTCAAGAGATTTAGCAAACATCTCAATTGCTAGCCGTTCTCTGCCAGTTACCTGATACTCGCCATCTGTCAACTCTTTAGATATCACAGCTTCTATAAATCCCGCCCCAGGAACTATCTTTTTGTTCTTAAGAACGCAACGAATGTCACCAATAGCGTCTTCCATAGCCCTTTTCAGTTCGTCAACAACTTGGTCTGTTGAACCAAACAATAAAATTGTCACAGATTCAGGATTTTTACAGCCAGTTATAAATGTCAATTTATCATCTGAATAGGTTCTTTCTTCAACAGTGCAAGGCTCGCTAAGCATGTCTGGCTTTACATCTTTAATATCAGAGACAATCTTTGTATTTATAGCTTTAGAAAGACGTTCCATGGTAGTCCTTTTTATCCTTTTTACCGCAAATATCCCTGCTTTTGCAAGCTTATACAATGCAAAATCACTAATGTTCGCTTGACAGATAACAACATCCGGTTTTGCGGCAAAAATAGTGTCTAACATCTCATTTACCAAACGATCTTCATCTTCCGCGAACTGTTGAAGCTGGCATACATCTGTAACCTCGTATTTATGTTCTCCCTCGGGCTGTCTTAGCTCGATACCAAAATCTACAAGCAATATTTTTGCGTTCTCGACTTTTGCAGGCATGTCGGGATGAGATCGTTCTTTAGGAAGAATGACACCTTTTATGACATTTGAGTCTTCAACCGGACCGTTTAAAGCTTTGATCTTCAAATTATTCTTATCAAAATCGACAGGCATACTTGTCACAGCGTCAACTACCAGTCTAGCTAACAAATCTCTTGAATATTCTGAGGATTTACCAGTCATTGCAGTGGTTGCAATGTTCAACAATTTATCAGTATCTTCAGGCTCGATGGTAATTGTATATTTATCAAGTATCTTTATCGCTTGATTGCAAGCAAAATTATACCCATGAGATATTATTGTTGGATGGATGCCTTCAAAAATCAGACTTTCAGAGTTCTTCAGAAGCTCACAAGCAAGCACTACTGCGGTTGTCGTTCCGTCTCCAACCTTCAATTCCTGGCTTTTAGATACTTCTACAAGCATCTTAGCGATAGGGTCCTCGACTTTCAACTCTTGCATGATTGTCACACCGTCATTGGTGACAATAAAATCTCCCATAGGATCAAGTATCATCTTGTCCATGCCTCTAGGCCCTAATGTTGTCCTTAGACAGTTAGATACGCTCTTAGCTACAGCTATGCTTCTTAACTGCGCCTGTTGTCCTACTACTCGATTTTCTGGTAATATTTGTTGTTCAGCCATTTTGTTCCTCCAACTCTATTTTTTCTAGTATTAAACATATATTACAAACGTTCAGATATACAAAATAGCCAAGGTTCCGGTTATTGAAAGAGACCTCAAATAATGTAAAATCAAACCAGTTCTCTTCCAAGGGCCATCTGAAACTGAATTTTAGTTGCATCTATATAGTAATTAACTTCATAGTATTTAAACCTTATGTTTTTTAGAGAAAGATTTAAATAGTCTTGCCGCCAAAATTTCTTTCTATTTTTAACCAATCCGAGAATAAATAAAACACCGGGAAATCTCCCAGGGTAGATTTAGTGATCAACATATCAGGCTGATTATTTTGGCGGTAAACAAGTAAAGGAATTTTGTTTGTTAATATTCCTTCCACGCAGATCTTGGACCACCAACCGTTCTTGCCAAACAACTGACCGAAAGAAATAGTACGATAATGCTTGGCTTCGATTATATAGTTTCTGAACTGTATATCACCTAGATCGTTCTTGGAATTTCCGCTACCCATAGTCCTAAACGCTTTAGGGTCTATCTCGCGCAGTCTAAGCAAAATAATAGTCTCATATTTTGAACCTTTAGCCTTAGGTTTTTTCAACATTTTTTATTTGTTTAATTCATCCAATTCTTTGCTTATTATTGTCTTTGTCCCTTCCGCCCAATCTTTTGAGTAGTCTACATAATCAGGATCTTTTATCCTACGGGCAATGTGCTTGACTTCTGACCAATGCATCTGTTCCGCCCAGGAGATTAGTTCCTTATTACGATTCAGACAAAAATCTGAGGCTTCTTTAAAAGCCACATCATCTTTTCTGTCAGACACTTCATCAGCGTAATTACTAGCCACAAACTGACCAGGAATTATCCATACAGAGCCATCTTTCATGCTTATTTTTACAAATTTCAAATTGAATCCCTCCATGAATGTATAATTGGAATTATCATGCCAGGACCATATAACTTGACAAGCAAGATGTTCAGATCGTTATTACTAGTAAACTCAACCTCAACACTGTTTAAGTTATTAAGAAAATGGCTAGATATAGACAATTTTCGAGATAGATCTTTGAATATCAAGACATTGATATAATAACCAAAAGATCTACCGATAGTTAAATGACCTAGGTTTATTGAAGTATCAACTGTCCCAGGTCGAGAGATTAACAAGTTATCAGCTTTCTCAGAATAATCAAACTGTATTTCTGTCCATTTGTTTTCCATAATATCACCTAAAAAAAATATAAAAATAAAAATCAGTTAAGAGTATCTTGATTATCTTCTAATATTGCCAGATACTCGTATGCTTTGTTAAGCAACGCAGCGGCTTTAGGAATGTCATCCATTGTAAATGAATTGCCGTTCTTCCAGTTACCATCTTTATCTTTATACCGCCTTTCAAGATTTACAGTCTTGAAATCTCTTTCAGACCCGTCTTCTCTTGTTACTTTATTGCTCCAGACAGATACGGCCATACCGCCAATCGCCCGGAATTTCTTAATTGGTGCATTGTTTTCCATTTTGTTCCTCCATATCTATACCAAATAGATAACTTAACAACATTCTTCCCGCCCAGCCCATGTCTTGATTCCTGGAATCATGATTGAACCGGAAATCGCTGTTTAATTCTTTCATTAATTCTAACCACAACAGTTTTTCTTTGTCAGTAACCGGATTCTGCCGCAAACTTTTTACTTTAGCAATCATACCAACCAGATATTCGATTCTTTTCGCGTCAGTCTGATTATGCTGTTCTGCAACCATTTTTGCGCATCTGATTCTATCAGGATTGTCCTTATATTCCGAAAGCAGGTAATATTCTGGCTTTGCAGGATTGTTTTTTATGAACTGTATCTTTTCTTCAAGGTCATTAATCCATTCTTTTTTTAGGTTTTCTATCATTTTATTTTCTTTTTACCGCCAGTTTTTTGTAGTATTCTTCTTTAGTGATTTCTTTGTAAGCCACAAACTCTCTAGGAAACTAGACTTCACCAGTATCAGGGTCTGTTGCCATAAATTCACACATACACATCCCATTCCCGCCAGCGAACTCTACTTCTTCAGCCAATTCAGATTCTGTTCTTAGATCACCACAATTTGGGCAGACATAATATTTCTCAATCACTTTAATTCCTCCAGATCTTTTTTTGCTCGCAAGATGATCGCTTTCCAAATCCCTTTAGGGATTGCATAACAAAGATAGTCATGGTAAAGACCAGTTCGCTCTTCAGTATTCTTTTGCTGGAATATCAGTTCATGCTCGGTCTCGATGCATTCTATTTCTTTAGATACCCTCATCGTCCACCCAACTTATGTCATTGTTATTACCGGCTCGGACATGATATAACCGCCTTCTGGCTTTTCTGGATTGTTTGCACTCTCGTAGATGATCTTGATAGTCTCGTTATCGTGCTCTGTTATCGAAACAATCGTTAAATCATCAGGGAAATCATAAGTCTCTCGCAAGATCTTTTCCATAGCCTCAAAACTAAAGTTGATAAGTCCTTTTCGGGTTAGTTTTCTACGGTGGTTATAAGGCCTGTCAATCTCTGTTTTTACTTGCCTTCTTAGATCAACTATATTGTTCTCTAAAGCGACGCATCCTTTCTTGAATTCAACCTGGTAATTGTTCATATCATGGATTAGATTGCTTTTAAAGCTCTCTAAATCCGCTTTCAGGGTCCTTGTCAACTTCTCAAGGAACGCTTGCTCATTGAAGATCATTGTTTAACACCCCATAGAAACTCTGGCGTTATCTCAATCACTTTAGACATACCGCCACGAGTAAGTTTAAACACAAATATGTTAGCAGAGCCATTGTATTCGAATTTGTCCATACTTACATGATTCTCTAAAATCATTTCATCATCAAAACCAGGCTCAGGAGTATTTGGTCCAGGTAGTTCGTCCACATGTTTATTCTTTCTTCTTGCCATTTTTAATATCCTCTCCTTCTTTTTCTAATTCCGCCAAAACTTCTTTCCAATGGTCCAGCGAAATCTGCGCGTTCTCTATCTGGGATTCTATAAAAGCGCGGGATTTTTTGTAGAACCTTTGTTCTAGATCAGGTAATTTCAGACATTCCCGGCAAATACCTTGGTTTCCAGTAAACATATTGTTAGATGCATGGTTTATATCAATCAACAAATAGCCCTCTTTCTCGCACAATGCACATTTAAGCGGCTTAAGTTCTTCATAGTTCATCTTTGTTCCTCAATTTTTTCTTTTGCTTGTTTTACTGTTTCTTTTAAATAATTCAATAATTCCGCCCGATTATTAGATAACTCACCAGACATCACCAGTTCAAACATTGAACCAAGCAGTTTTCCTACAACTGGCCCGGAAGAAATATCAAATATGGCCATAACATCTTTACCGCCAATTTTTAGGTCTGTGACGTTCAAAGGCTCACTAGAATAAGTTATCTCTTGATATTTTTTGTATAGCAGATTGTTCTTTATAAAGTCGCCAAACAAAATCTTAGGTTTAGAGGCATTTGCCTGGTTATCAGCATAGAGCAGCATAATATAATCCTCAATAGAAACATTTGCTTTGTTCAGCTTGTCAAAGAATTTAATATAACTTCTTTTATTAGGATCAGAATTATAACCGTACATATGCAACCTTATTAGCTCAGTGATGTATTTTACATCCTCTTTCGAGAATTTCAGGTTGTTTAGAGCTATCTCCGCAATTTTCGCGCCAACTTTTTCGTGTTCGTAGAAATGGACACCATCTTCAGTTTTACTGAATGTCTTGCCTTTACCGATATCATGCAGCGCAGCAGCCAGTCTAAGCAGATTGTTTTCGGTGAGCCCACACATTATTCTAAAAGCGTTTGAAGAATGAATATCTACGGGCTCGTTATGATGATCACCGCCAGGCAAGCTTTTCAAATAAATGAAATCAGGAAACATCTTCTGAAATATATCCATCTTAGAAAGATAACCAATACAGCCAGGATATTCTAACATCAGCATCAGCTCATCCCTTACCCGTTCAATAGGCAAAGTGTCCAGCAATTTGCGGTTCTCACAGATTGCAATAAAACTGTGATCATCTATCTCAAAGTCGTACCTAAGCTCGAACCTTATTATCCGAAGTATCCTAAGAGGATCTTCGGTTATTCTATCTAAAGGCTCACCTACAAATCTTAGCTTGCGCCCATCTAAATCACTCAGCCCATCATTTATGTCAATGAAGTTTCCTTTGATATCTAAAGCAATGCTATTTATTGTCAGATCACAGGTATGTAGATGGTCAGTTAGACTATTTCCAGTCTCAGTCCGGTCGCCATTTTTCCTGTACTGGCTTACCTCGATTCCATCTACAATAACAGTCAATATCTTTTTCTGTCGTTCTTCGTTACCTATTACTTTTCCGCCAGGAAATAGCTTAAGAATCTCTTCGCCGGAAGCATTTGTGAATATATCAATGTCTTTAGGATCATTACCTAACAAAATATCACGACAAAAACCGCCGATTATGTAAGACCCAAAATTATTATCCAGTAATTTCTGCATGATTTCTTTTACATTGTCAGGAATTATTACTTTCATTTTTGTTTCTCCTTCACATATCCTAGCTTTTTCATCCAAAATGCTATCACTTTATCCGCCTCGAAAAATCTTATTTTTACTGGATACTTACCCTCTTTTTCAGCAGAGTATTTAAATGTTTCGCTTTTTCTGACTTCATACGCTGCACCCTCTTTAAGAGCAAAGATATCCGCCCGAGAATTATTTGCAAATATCGCTTCAGTAACTATATCCTCCCCACTAGTTATCAACTCCCAAGAGAGTAGGAACTTTCCCAAAACATGCTCAAAGGTTTCATTCTTGCTTATTTTCACAACATTCTGTTTTGTATTAAAAGATTTATCAAGCAAATCAAGGCTCTCTTTTTTTAACTTCAGTTTATTGCTCATTCTGACACCTATATTTTCGCCTTAATGCAGATACATAACTTTTTGAGATACCATATCTCTTAGAGATTTCTATAGTGCTTTCATCAAGATTAGCCATCTTAACCCTCTGGGCAAAAGTTAATTTGCGGGTTGTTTTGGGTTTGAGGTTACCTAAAATATGCTGCCTTCTCGTGACCATTTTTATATTCCTTACAGTGCCAGTAGATAGTCCATATTTTTTTGCTAATTCAGAGGTTTTTAAATCATCATTGTGATAAATTTCTACTATCTCTTTATCTGATAACTTTGCCCGACCATTATTTAAACCATATGCAGTCCTATTTCGAGACTCACGATCCTGAATATTATCTAAGGTAGTTCCAAGCACTAAATGATCAGGATTTATACACAAAGGGTTGTCACAAGTATGCCTCACTATTTTGCCATCCGGAATTTCACCTTTATATTTTTTATACTGATATCTATGTACACTCTCCGATTTTCCATATCTGGAAATTGATGGATACCATCCACCCCACGAAGATTTATGAGATGTGCATATCCAACATCCATTTGGACTTACATCCCATTTTAATTCTCTCCTAGCACCATATAATGTATTATTCTTACGTTTGGCGGCTAGAATTTTTTGGGCAATGACACGAAGCCGAGGGTCATTTTTCTTTTTTAAAGCTGTATTCCAAGGAATGCGCCCTTCTTTAGATGCAGTTTTTTGTGATAGTTTAAGCCCCTCTATCCTACTTCTACTTTTTATATTATGCCTTTTCAATATATAATTCAGTGATCCGCGACAAATATTATACTTTTCTGATATGAATTTACTTGAAAATTCGCCAGATAAATAATCATTAATTATCATCTTTTCTTTTTTATATCGACAAGATTTACAGATATAACAACGTCCTTGCCCATCATTATTTCGCTGATTATTAATATTCAAAATAACCCCACATTTACTGCAATATTTTTCAACCATTTTGTTCATGGCCAGTCACCTTCTTTTACCCTCAGTGAAGCATATAGAAGCCAAAACGCGCTCAAAATGATAGGCGTAGATATACTCCCGCCAACATCCGTCCAGATATACATCAAAAAAATCGGCGGCAGAGTAAGATATAGCATACAAATTATATAAGTGATTATCTTTTTAATAAGCAAGCTTTGCATCTTCTAACCTCTTTGCCACCAAAAGTATTCTATAAATAGACCAAACCATCGCAAAAAACAGAAAAACTCCTGCACGGTTTTCAGGATTAGGCAAGCAACCGAACCAAGCAAGACCATATATTGGACCTAGCCACAGGATAAAGAACCAGATCAATTTAGCTAACCCACTAAAAATCTTAGGGGAATTCTTAAACAGCCAAAGAAATTGCCTTTTGAACCAAGCAATCACCCAGATATCTTCGTGCCAAACAAACTCTGCCATATTTAATCACCTGTCCAGACAAATTCTTCAGCATTCTTAGGGTCAGAAGTCTCTTTGGCGGTGTAGATATTCTTATAAGTAGAAAAGAATCCTATCCTCCAGCCGAAGTAAGTGATATCATAACACAGCCCATCTTCGATTTTGTTGTAGATATCCGAGCTTCTCCATTGCCATTTAAAAATACTATCTTTTATCTGAAAAACCTCGCCGTTTGTCATGCCAACCAAATATTTCTGGCCGGAATTCCCCACACCCTTTATATATTTGTATTCCTTTTCCATAATATGTTAATTGTACATTCTTAACATTTGTATTGATAATATTTCCTATTCGATCCATCAATCTTATCCATTTACCATAACTGAACATACATTTTTCAACCATCTAATCAACCAATTACTCTCGAACCTCACGGTTCAAGCCTCTTCCTTTAGGGAGAGGTGATTGACACATTGAATATCTCTATCTACAAGCAAATTTGCTAATGGCTCTTCCGCCAAATTACTATTAACAGTATCTAACAAGCCAAGCTTCTTTAGTGCGCAATAGATTATAACTCCCTGCACATGCCCACATAGTCTGCCGTCAGTTGGAGCGCTTAGTTTATTATCCAGCTTTTTTATCCGTCTGCAGCCTTCAAGACTAAAATATCTACAGTCACAGCTGACTTTAGAATCTCTGTAGCTCACAGAATGGGTAACTTCCTCGCCGTTCTCGTCAACACTATCCACTTCGAACTCGCCGCGACCTAATTCTCTGATTTTGCCGCCCTTTATAAAGTCCAGGGCTTTAAGAAACGGACTCTTTCTATTACGTGTTGAAACCATTTTTACCACCAAGAGTCATAATCTATAACCTTTTTCTATAGCATCTATATCTTTCTTGAACTCTTCGTTCTGTTTAATAAGGACTTTTATATCTTCTTCGTTTATTTGTATCTGCCGCGCAAGACAATCTTTCTCGGTAAGACAGACTTTAAGTAAATAGATTATCAATACAAGCTTACCATATTTAGCCGCGACACAGTTCTTATCAAGCAACAACTTCTCAATCACAAGTTCACGAGGTTCAGGAAAAAAATAAACCCAAATCTTTTGGCCAATTTGAAGGTTCATTTATCAGCCTCTGAAATAACCAACCTAATATTTATTCCAATATTCTTTTTATCTTCTGTACCACCAGTTATTTCAGATATTTTGGCGGTAATTTTAGTCCCTTTATCCATCTTAGGGGCAAGTTCTGCCGCCAATTCTTTTTTTATGTAACCTATATGGTCTACATCCGAATATATTGCGATAGCGTTTGAATCGAACTGGTTTTCTGGCTCCCTTTTTAATGTCAACTGAGCCTCTTTAGACAACTCAGTCAAATCATTGCCCCTAAAACTAGTACCTACGATTTTGCTAAATATGACATTAGTTTTATCTGTCTCAAAATATTCCTCGAAAGATTCAAAAGAATCGGTTATGCCCAACAGGATCTTATCATCTTGGTAGATTGTCTCGATAGATTTCACAGAATCTGTAATCTCAAGCTTCAATTCATCAATGAAAGTTTTCATAGTCGCAGGATATTCCAAGCAAGCAAGCTCAATTATTCTACGTTTAAGTATCTTCTCGATGAATTCCTTTTTATAAGGCACGTCATGGACAAAATAGCCACCTTTTGTCAAATGAACAAGTTTCTGGCCAGCTATCTTTAAACCAAGCTCAGTCTCAGCAAAATACCGATACATAGATAACTGCAGCATATAGACATTGTAATTACAACTATCTAGTTCAGACAGAAACAGTTTCATATGGTCATTATACTTTGAAAAAGTTTTTATTTCCTTATTTGTTTTCCAATCAATAATATATATCTTCCCATCAGTTTCATCTTTAGCGATGAAATCTACAGTGCCTGCTATCAGGTATTTAAGCGAATAGATTATTTTCTCGGTAAATAATGGTTTAAGAGAGGGATGGTCATTGAAAAAAGAATCAACCGCAGGTCTAAGTAATTCTTCTTCAGGATATTTTATAGCTCCTATAGGTTTACCAGGATTAGCAGTCTTGGCCTCGGCATAGGAATGTACGTTGGTCCCTAGATCTGCCGCCCGGTCACGGTTTTCTTCCCATTCTTTTAACACTTCTTCTTTGGTTTTTTTGTCTCGTTTCGCTACAAAACCCGCCAATCTATCAGCTTCAAAAGGTTTATCGTATCTGTGGATTAATTCTGTAACAGAGATTAACTTTATACCCCAGACATAACTATGCGACTTTTCTTCAAAAATAAGTTCTTTTTTCAATCTAATTTCCCCGCATTGCTTTTGCTTTTATTCTTATGTTCATAAACGTCTCGCAAGCTGAATGGAACTCATCAATCGTTTGTTTCATCAAAGCTGTCAGATTCTCTTCAGAAGGGCATTTTTCAGGCATATTTATCGATCTGATGATACCTGCAAAAGCCATCCTTGTCTGTCCAGAAACGATATCAAACTGTTTCTCGATCTCATACAGCTCATCATCTGTAAACTTTATATCTTCAGCCATCATATGTTCTCCAGTTCTACTACCTCTTCAGGTATAGGCTTAGAATTGTCTAAATATCTTTGTAGCTCATCAGATGTATTAGTCACCAAGTTCAATAGATAATCCCTCATAGATTCTATGTTATCTATTTCTTCAGGCATTATAGGAAATTTATCTACCGCCAATTTTACTATACCTACCGCCGAGTTTATAGTAGATTGATGGCTTAACCTATCTCTATTTTCTTTATCAAACCCTAAATTATTAGATATATTCTCATAGTTACACAGAATTTTATCCGAATGTTGTTCAGACTTTGTATTATGCTGTCCTGCAGCTTGTTCGATGTTTTGAGAGGTATCGTTTACTATTGGATTATTGGCTGTTGTAGGGCTTTTATCTGCGTCTGAAGACCCACCCTCTAGATTAAGAGTATTGTCTTTATAATTCCAGAAACCTTTTGCGTTCTGTGTCTGAATAAAAGATACGTCAGAGCCGATTACATGATTGCCAGGCAAAGATTTTAAGAAAGTCTCGTCACCTATAATATTGAACCAAGGATTCTCATAACCGCCATCGATCATTATACCCCTTGAATAAATAGATTGTTCGCTGCGTTTATATATGAATCTGATCTTATCTTCTTTTGCCCACGCTTTTATTTTTCCCGATATTGTTCTTTCTTGCATTTTGTTTTAACCTCTCAATAAACTCTTTTGTTTCTATCTTTTTTTCTGCCCATAGTTGTTTCCGGCGGATTAGTTCTTCTTTAATTAAATAAGCAGTTACAAACTCATCTTTTGTATAGTCAGATTTAGCAATAATATCTTCATAGACAAGCTTCAAATCTGCCTGATTCTCTTTGCGTGTGTGTCTTGAATCACCAGTCACAAAAAAGAGTATACGTTCAAACAAAGTAGGTTTGTATATCTTAAGCAAATCTTCCATCATAATACCTCAATCCCTGCCTCGGCCAGGATGTTACGATTATTTGTATTTTGAGTTACTCTTTTGAATACTTCAAAGAACAGTTTGCTCACATCAACAGGCGAAAGGTCTTCCATAAAATAATAAAAGTATAACTAATATATAAACCTTTCGGAAAAATTGTTAATTAGAAATAGATATCCTGATTTTACCGGAAACAATCAACCTTTTTATCTCAGAAATCAGTTCAGGTTGATGAGGATCATATATATCTTCAATGTTAAGAATTATTATTTTGTTTAGATATTCCCGCCCGAATTTTTTTGTGATGTAATTCCTATGCTCGCTTTCCATCACATAGATCTCATCCGCCCAATCGAGAATGTCTTTGTTTACAATATAAGGATACCCATAAAGAGTCCCGGCAGATCTTACATCCAAATCAAGATATTTATCAGAAATATATTTACAGCAAGTTGGACTACGGTTAAGATTGCAAGAACATACATATAATTGCCTCTTAGCGATACTAATAGGTTCATCCATCAGTTTAGTTCCTGAATTACTTTTTTGACATCGCGCATATCCGGAAGAATATCATCAAGAAGTTTCTTTAATCTAGGAAACCTGCCCTCGTTCAGTAATTTAATGAACAGATCAGTCTGAGATTTGTCTCGGTCAGTCTTTACGAACCGTTTACTGCCACATTTACATTTTAGCTCGCCAGATCGAAGCTTTTTCTTGAAATTATGGTGCCAGTCAGTGCCCATGTATTCACCGCACATCTCACGTTTTATACCGCCACTCAAGTGCCGACCTTCTTTAATACCGCCGCAACGGAGAGATATCAGCAAAGGAATATAAGGAGTTAATGCGAAATTTGAAATGTTTGCTCTTTTAGGATTTTTTTGTTTCTCAGAATCACAAAGAGGACAGATAGGTTTAGTTGAGATTATATAAGAACGCAGCCCGGGATCTGTTTCAAAAGGACATTCTTTAGTAAGTCCGTCATCGCCTTCCCAAGTGTTTTTGCATCTTAAAGTATAAAGATCTTTACAGAAACCGCATTTTCTTAGCTCGTCAAGCAATTTTATCTTATCTGCAGAATCAAGTTCAGTCATTTTTGTCCATATTAACAGTGTCAAATACACAGAAAGGCTGCATATTTCCTTTGCCAGAGATATAAAAAGCAACACTTATACCTCCAAACTCGTCCAAAACCTCCGCAAGAGGCTCAAATATCTCAGTATTTTCAGAATTATATATCAATCTCTGCCCGCAAGAGCAAGTAAGAGAATCTTTAGAAAGGTTACAATCAAGGCATATAACCTCTAAAAGTCCATCAAAAGATTCGTTTCTCAGATCTTTAGGCTTATCAAACGAGAAAACTTCCGCGCCGCAAGAGCATCTAATCTTTACACCAGATTCTTTTATCTTATCAAATTGGTCACGATCCATCAGCCAAAGATCTCTTTTAAATCCTGTATTTCACGATGAATCCCTATAATCCTAGATTGAAGACCCTGTATTATATTGCTTAGCCTACAAATATCATTTTTAAAATTATCAGGGCCAACTTCACAAGATTTACAATCACAATCAATAGGGATATGCAAAGCACCTTTAAAATCGGTTGTAAGATCAGAAAGGCCGCATATGGCTTTCTCAAGAAAATCTATAGATTCAACCATCTCTGCGAGATCTGATTTATCAATTTTTTCTTTTGCACATTTATCAAATTGTTTTTCTGTTACCATTTTTACCTCCTGTCAGTGTAGCAAGGCTCAAGATCGCTAAAGTCTAGCTCACCAGTGAAAGATATACCTTTCGTCTTCCTAGTAATTAAATCCATTGTGCCAAAATAGATCTCGCCAGTAATCAATTTTGATTCTATAGCTGAGTCTAATTCTTCACAAGGAATCACTTCCTCGCCAGTCTTTTTCCATCGCAAGCATTCAAAATTGTCTATAAGTCGCATAATATATCATCTACATCATCTTTGGGCTCATCAAGATTAGGTATTGGAGGCGCTATAAGGGTCACCTCGACAATTGCGCCAAGTTCGAAATCGTCAAACCATTCTTGAGGGACGTATACCGCCCGTTGTTTCCTGTGGATCTTTACTACTTTTTTTCTGAAATGTGGTTCCATAACAGACTAATAGCTAATAAACTATATAAACCTTTCGGTAAATTGATAGAAATAATTTAAAATTAAAGAAAAATATAAGTAAATAGATCAACAAATTTCTCTTTCGCGCCAAAAATCCAGCCCAAGATACTGGTAAGAATTACGCTCGCGAGAGCAAATAAATAGTTGGTCTTAAGCTCTATACCTGCCAGACGTTTGTCCATCGCAGGGATTTTTGTCTCCTGGATCTCGCGGATATAGGTATAGATAGAATCAAAATGCTCGTTACGCTCTTTTCGATCAGATTCTATAGATCGCTCTAAACGATTTATATCTTTTCTAATATACATAACGTGAGTCTTGATTGTATCTTTGCTCATTTAATAGTCTTGTTAGGGAAAAAGCCTTTCATGATAGAGTAAGCATCTTCATAACAATCAACGATTGAATCATAAAGCTTTGCTTTCTCTTGCATTGTAAGTTTACCGTCCTTTTTAGCAGATACAGTCTCTTCAATAGTCTCATGTACCTGTTTAAAAAGAGGGTATGCTCTGCCTAGTTTTGTTCCATAATTAGCAATCAGTAATCCACCTGCCGCCAAAATTATGCTTATTGTTGTGCTCATTTTTTACCTCACGTTTTTATAAATAACCCTGCAGATATTATCTCTGGTTTAGGGTTGTTAGCATCAGATATTAATTTTATTTTTAATCTTGCGATCTTGTTAGGGCCGCTAAATGTTATCAACTCGCCTATCTGATCAAGAGTCTGTTTAACATATGATTCACCATTATCGTTAGACGCGTAAAATTCACAAGAATTACAATCATCATTAACTTCAACACGAATCTCTGCCTGAGAGAATTTAGAATCATTTATATAATTATTAGATATCATTGTGCCGACAGTCTGGCCAGTGTCAAGCATAAGTTTTTGGTAGCTAAGGTTACAGTCTGTAAGAGCCTCTATCTTAGTGAGTTCTTCTTCCTGCACGAATCTCAGCAAGATTACTGTGCTTTCAATATTATTAGGATTGTCAAGATCCCTCAGCCCATCTATTTGTTTTCTGTTCTGTACAAATAAATCAGCCAAAGTAGCCTCGTTCTCGTTTATCTGAATATTTGTTGACCAAAATGGAGATCCTGTCGCTGACCAGTTATCAGTCATCTCAGAGATAAAATAATTTCCATTTACACCGCAGCCAGGGATAGCGAGAGGTATATTCTGTCCAGGAAGAGTTGTCTTTAAACCAATAGTTGTTATACGACATTTCTCTTTCTCATCCTTTCTGCCGGCCAGGATGCCTTCTGTATGTGCCTTTAATTCGGCGATAGTGTCAAGGTTTGTAGCTTTTACAACTTCATCTTTTATCCATGTCCGTGACTGAGATTCTGTGTCTGAGCTGGTCCATAAGATAGGTATGCTATTTACAACTTTGCCATAGGATTTTACTCTATTACGCTCATCTTTGGAATCACCGCCAAAATAGCCCGGCATGGCCAATAAATTCACACCTTCACTTATATGTTCATCAGAAGTCCCACTACCCGTTTTAGCAAATGTATGAAGGTCGTTAGAAGAATCAATATAACCGTCAAACTCTACCTGTTGCAATATGTCCTTTGCTATCTCTAGCCATGATTTTTCGTCGTAATTGCCATATACAAGTCCCTTCATCTCATTAGAGATGTTAGTAAGAGTAATTGTATCAGGATAATGTGTATTAGTAAGTACAATTATAGCTTCATCTGCAGGAATACCCTCTACTGAGTAATTTACTTTCTTGTCAGTGAGCAAAGGTGTCTGTCTAGCAAATATCCGACATTTATAACCATTCTCGATGCCAAACCTAGGAGTCTCTATCTTGCCAGTGAATTTCAAAGTAGAACCGTCAGTGTAATCTGAATAAATAGTGGCTATAGCGCCAGCAGAATATCTGCCGATAAAGTATCTATCTGGATTGGTCAACATGAAAGTAGCCCTGGCAAGACCAAATTTAAGGGTAGGTCTTACAGTTTCCATAGAGATGATATAATCAGAGATGTCATTACCAGATATCTTAGCTATAGAATAGACATTTGTATCGTCTGAAGGCAGCCATATACGAATATTTTGTACTTTACGAGTTAGTCTTGCCAAATCAATCAACCCTCACACAGCGATCAAGCCCATCTCCGCCATCTCCACACCAACTGTCAAAGATTAACCAATAGTCTAAATAACTAACCGCGCTTGAATTACAGCTAGTCAAATTCCACCAGTTATATACTTTGGCTGTTGAATTATGCCATAGGTCTAAAGAAAAATTCTGATAGGTCACGCAGTTGCTGCTGGTATTAAGCGTAAAACTATCAGTCTTGTTAGCATAATTTGCCCATTCTACATTTAAACAGTTATCAAAAGTAGTGTTCAAACAAACAGTAAGATCAACAGGGTCAACCTTCGCGGTAGTTGTAAAGTTAAAGATAGGGGTAGACCTACTTTCATTGATACCTATATATTGGCCATAAGGCTCAACATTCTTAGCGTTCAATGTTCCAGGAAATAGATCATAATATTCAACCCCGTAAGGCATAGAATAATCAAAAGGAGAATACCGCCAATAGATAAGCTGTGAAGTATCATCTGCCGAGTAATTAGCTGTTGAGCTTACATGTGCGGTAATGTTTATAGTTGTATCTGCGTTCATAGCAATATCTATACTGTTTATCTCAATTGTTCCTGCCTTGGCGGTAGAAAGAGATACATTGAAATCACAATCAAAATCTGTGCAATTAGACGTTATAAACTCGTTGATTATAGTCTCGTTGAACACAGTATAATTAGTCTCGTAACCAGTATCTATATTCTTATATTCAACAACACCACCTATTGGAGATTGAAATGCCAAAGGAATGTTACAAGTAAGGGCACCTTCACAAAATTTACCAATGTATAAAGAGATATTACCTTCACCGATTGTTACATTCTGAGGGGATGTGGTTTCGTTAAGTATACCGTTATAGGACCATTCAATAGAACCATCATAACCAAGATCAATAGTAATATTCTCTGTAAACCCTGGAACAACTTCAACAGTATAATAATCTACAATTACAGGTACATCAGTATTAGAAACTGATACATTTACTCTTGCTTTAAGAAGATTTCCTGCGTTTGAGAAATAATGATCGGTACCATTTGCCGCCGTTTCCCAGTTAGACCCATTATCTGCGCTGAGCCATAACGAAACTGTCCCACCAGTAGGGTTAAGAATATAAGGGGTTATCCTTGCCCGGGTTATATTGTTTGTGAAGCTGTGAAGAAGCACAGAATCTATCTGGTTGCTTTCATTATAAGTCAGATTACCGATATAATTACCAGTCATACCACTCATATTCATAAAATATATCCTTGCTTCAGAAGTACCTTCGCCAGTATCTCTTTTGCCCCATGTATAGCCATAAAGGTATATAGAGTAATTTCTATAACCCCTATCCCAAGAAGCAAACTTCGAATCATTGATATATATAAATCCATCATCTTTAAACTTGAGATTTATAGTTTTTTGAGATGTTAAGGTTTCTTTATCAACACGGTTTCTGTTACCTATACAGGATGTACTGAGAGTCTCGATAGGCGTGATATATCCTCTCCCATCCCTTATACCAATCTGAACAGTAGATTTTGCACGAGAATAATCACCAGAAGATTCCGAACTACACCGGGAGTCTGAATCAAGATAATATTTTAGCAATATCTGTCTTCTTAAAGATAGATCAACATCTACATTATAAACCGACCCGGATGCAAAATGGATTGTATCGTGCCCAAATCCTTCAGTAGCATCTTTCAGCCTAAAATATTGTCCTTGGACAACTTCCGCCGGAGTTTCCCAGTACTCTGTCTCTGATTTAACCCATCGCCCGCTAACTTCAGGAGTCGAGAAATCGTCATATACATACATTGGTCCATAAGGTATTGAAGTAAATGAAGAGTTATAAATGCTTGAATTGTCCCATAAATATTCAGTGAAAGACATATTCTCAGGATCTAATTGATAACCACTTACCTGGAAATTTAGGTCATAGACAGTGTTATCAAAATAGTTTGATGACATATTAATATATTTAAAAGATGGTTCAGAATAAAATATTGTTATGTTTCCGGTTTCAGAACCATCAGAGAACTCATTTATTTGGACATTTGTACCATTCAACATACCAGGATATACTATATCATCCACACCATTATTAAGCAGATCAAAAGTCACATCTTCAGGATAAGTTGATATATCAGAGAAAGGATTGACATTGCCTGAGCTCAGGTTATATAATATATCCATTTGTATGTTACTCAAAGAGATATTGAAAAGAGCCACATCATCAAAATAACCTATTGAATAATCAAGCACACCATGACCGCCAATGTTGAACCCGGCTTCAGGGTCTAAGGTTCCTAATTCAACACTTAATTTTAAAATGTTGTTTATATATACATTCTGATGCGTCCCGTTAGCGTTTAAGATAACATACATCCAAGCATCTCGCACCCAACAATCGTCAATGTAAGATTCGTTCAGGCCACTATATATTACACATCTTCGAGTAGCTGTATCTTTCTCCATGATAGCTGTTGAATTCTCATTAAATGACGCATCAGTTGTTGTTGTGAACCAGCGCCGATCATAATTAACCAAAGCAGTGTCTTGAAACCAAAAAGCTAGTGTCCAAGTACCATCATCACTAATATCCATAGTAGTGTTATCAAGCCAATCATTACCATCAAAATAATAAGAATAACTGCCTAATTTATGTGTTGTAGATGGTGTAGCCCAATGAACAGTCAAATGATTACCACCAACAGAGTCATTAGAATTGTTCTCGAAATCCCAATAACTTACCAATGAAGAATTAAGTTCTAGCAATTCAGAACCCAAAGGGTCGTAAGGATATTCAAATCCTTGCAATTTAAACTTGAATAAGTCTACTGTGTAATTAAGAACCGTGAAATTTAATATATCTTCCCCGAGTTCGCTAAATGTGGTGTTAAGAGCTTTATGTCCCTGAGTTGTATTATCCAAATATATCTGTTGCTGATTATAACTAACCAAAAAACTGCTGGAGTTAGAACAAGAATAATTTCCGCCAAAATGAGGGGAATCTATATCAAGACAAAGATCTAAAACATTGTCATTGCAAGCATCAGAGCTTACATTTATAGTTGCAGTGGTGTTAAGTTCATACTTTCTCGCTTGTGCAAGACCATCTTCATATATTGTTATCGTAAGATTTTTAACGCCAGTAGTATTCAAACTCTGAACAGACATTGATTGGTTCCAGACATTTAAAGTATCGTTAGCTATAAAATAGAACCACAACAGATCGCCAAAGCCTATTAATTGGCTCGTTGTAGTAAATTGGTATATATCATTACCCAAAGAAGTAGTTGAATGATTTGTCCAGGAACCCGTAGAGTTCTCAACAAAGAACACTGTTGAGACATTGTCTGCATCAGTCCAAGTAATATTCACATAAATAGTATCACAATAAGTACGGTTATCTGTTTTCTGTAGATTGCTAATATTAAAATCAGGCGGCTGAGTAACAGTTATATTAAAGATATACTCATCAAAATCTGTTCCATTTGCGCATAGACCAGTAGAATCACAGCAAGACATATAAAGAGTATAAGTAGATGAATCTCTTACTAAACCGCTAGACAAAGTACAGTTATGAATTGTTGTCTCATTGCCTGTACAACTTAGGTTCATATCAGAATAATTCCCAGGAGAAGTGCTTATGCTGCAATTACAGGCCTCATCAGTTGTAAAACCAACCGTAGGAGAACCATCGCCAGTCGGTCCGCAAAGAGTATAACCGCTTGCGCCGCCAGTATAATTAGAACTTATAAAAATATCAGAATAACTAAAATTACCTTGCGTATCTGCGCGGAAGGTTATAGGTACTAAGCAAGTCTGAGATGTACAGTTGTTTACCAACCAATAATTGAACGCTGTTGAATTTAAATCTATTTCTTCTGTAACTGAAGAGCTTGTATTCCATAAAGTATCATTCCGATAATCTATATTACCATCATTTCCAGTATCTATAGATAAATTAACCGGCGAAGAATACCAATCAACCCTTGTTCCATAGATAGTCCAGACAACCTTTGTTCCAAGCCAGTCAGCGACCATCTTTATCTTAAGAGGGGATATCATAAGCGAATCAGAAGGAACTACAAAAGTGTAATCTATACCATTATAATATTGCGAGGTGTTTGATTCAGCTTCAGAACCGTTAACAAAGCCAATCTGTGACCAAGTACTTCCTGAGTAATTCCAGCTATAGAATCTATAGAGATTAGGGTTTGTTTCACAAAGAGAGTATTCAGATGGACAAGTATCAAGTCTTACAGTAAAATTAGCAGTTCTATAAGTTTGATTAGTATCATTATTTGTATAATTAATAAAAGCTACCCGGTCTCCTTCACAAGCCGCAAAACCCGGGATAACATAATTCTGCCAGTAAGTAGATAGATCCTCATAACTCCAATTAACATTATAACTCAGACGTACATCAAATATCTTGCTGAATGTATCTCCCCAGGCGCATTCGCTAGTGTTCTGTTCATAACCATCTTCGATATAATGTATAAAAGTCTTTACTTTATTGCTAGTAAGTGTTATTCTAGATTCATTAATTGTACCTGATGTCAGATTATTCATAGAGATATATTTTGTTACATTCAGATATACAGTGTCCATATAACCACTAGACGAAGAATCATTAAATGTTGAAGTATTAAGATAAGGAGAACTAGTGGTAGCTTCAGTTGAGTAATTAAGTTTGATGTCTGAATACTCAATCTTCCCGGCGGAAGATGAATTAAATATAATTGGCACGTTACATGTGCCAGAAGGACAATTTGCATACAACCAGTCTCTGACAACTGTTACATTAATGTCAATATCAGAATCAATAGCATGGGAACCGTTCCAAAGAGTATCGTTCTGATAATCTATCTCAGTATCATTTCCTACATCGATTGTAATGTTGACCGGAAAAGAATACCAGTCAATGTTCATCTCTATAAGGCTAAAATAACTTGTATCACCTGTATAATCACCAATAAATTTCAACTGAAATGTATCATTTGATATGAACTCTGGCAGAAGAGGAGTTGTATAATTAAAATAAGTAACAAGAAGTCCAGGATAATCAGAGCCGTTAACGGTATCAAAAGTTACAAACGCATCTGAAGAATAATTATAGGCTGCAAGTATCAAAGATGTAGGTTCATTGCAAGTCGCGCCTTCGCTTGTATTGCAAGTAATTATAGAGATTGTCAAGTTAGCACTATCTTGATAACCAAGAGTTGTATAATTAACATATACAAACCTATCATCTGCGCAACCGCTAGGAAGAAATTGTGACCATGAAGTAGCGTAATTACCATCAAACGCGTTTGCCAAAGAACCATTTGCCGCGCAAGGGCTATCACCTTCGGTATAAGCATCTTCAGTGTGATCTTCTTCAAAATTTGTAAAACTATCTAGGTCTAATGTAAAGCTATATATCTCAGCATTGTATGGCAAGGTTATAGATTTATCAAGACTTCCGGCGGAAGTATATGAAAGGTTGCCAGCAGATGAAGCGTCAGAGAACTCGGTAAGAAGTGTATAAGAAAGCTCTGCAAAATAACCGCAGATTTGCTCGCCATCACTAGTGAAGTTTAAACAGCCTGAATCGTTTATTCTAACAATCTCTGGCGGTTTATTATCCGGATCGAACAATCTAACTTTATACACTTGATAATCAGATGTCGGCCGATATTTAATTATTACCTTATCGCTTGCGACTTTCTGTTGGAACACTTTTGCATAATAAGCGCCGTTTTGCCATTCAACCTTCATATTATGACCAAACGAGAAAGGAGATGTTATTTCAGTTGTAGGTCCTGTGTAAGTGATATCGTTTATCTCAAAAGATACAATTTTTCCTACACAGTTTATGCATTCAAATATATTGTATGCAGGGAACTGCTCGACATCAGAAGTAGAGTTATCAAAGATATATGTCTGGATTGTTGTTATATTTTCTTTCCAAACAGAGGTTCGTTGTTCATAAGTATATTTTCCTATTGTCCAGTTAGCTAAAGATCGGCTCTTTGCCAACATTTTTGTGCTACCATCCCATAATCTGACATATTCAGTGGCGGCAAGAGTCCATTCATTGTTTTCCCAGACAGAGTATTTAGTTCTTGTCTTTTGGACATCTATCCTTACTTTATCGTCAAGAACAAAAAAGACAGAAGCAGACAGTACAACCATCAATAAGAATGCGCTTAAATATACTTTTTTTGCCATTTTTGTTACCATTCCAAGACTGAAAATACAAAAGGAATATCTACCGGGCGCGAAGAATCATGAGTAAATCTGAGTGTATCTGGAAGTATTACATAATCCCCGTCATGCTCGCCGTCAACCAAAACATGCTGTTTACCATCGTCTAACGCGAGCAAACTTGCTTTGCTTGTGAACCTGTTAGAATCCGAGAATCTGCCGGTAATCGTGAAAGCTCGATCCTGTGATTGAGAAGATCCGATAGTCGGCGCGGTAGCTAACCTTTTACCAAGAGTTTGTTTAATAGAATGTATTCTGTAACCTACATCAGATATTACCGCCGGGTTGATGGTTACACCACCGTAAGTTATTGTTGCGCCAAATGCCATGTTTATCCTGTGCTAGATGCCTGTTCTTTTACTTCGCTGGCTATCTGATATCTATCTTTATCTATACCATAGATATAATAATTATTAATTCCCTGAACACTCTGTTGAGCACTTGCAGATTCATATCCAACTAGTCTGCTAGTCCCATATATTGTGTTTGAACTATTAACTTCTCCTCCGCTGCGGGATGCACTCCCACCGCCAAGGCCTAACACTTCTCGCCATTTGACAAGCAGGTTTATAGGGTTATCCTCTATTGCTTTCTTAGTATCAGCATATTTAGAAAGCAAACCATTTAATTTCTGTTTTGCCATAAAAATATTTGCGTCATTGACTATGACTTTTAACTCTTTATCCTCAAATGTCTGTTTCGCATCAAGATAATCTTCACGAACATCGGCTAATTTCTCTAGGAATTGATCAATTGTAAGAGTCTCAACAGGATCTTCCATTGCAGCAATACCTTCTTTAACAGTTTTTTCACTCTCCCGAGCAGCTTCGTCAAGCTCTTTTATTCTTAAACTAGAATCTTTAATAGCTTGTTCATAAACCTCTCTCTGCCGAATATCTCTTAACATATTATCAAATTGATTTTTCATAAGACTATTTTGAGTCTCTATCAATGAATTCTCACCAAAGAATGTCTTTCTAAGCTGTTCTTCAGTAACATTCATATTCTTCCCGGCAGCGTCCATTCGTGAAAGACCTAGCTCAGCCTGTCTTATTTTCTCTTCCTGTTCTTCAATAGCAGCATTTGTTTCTTTTAATTCTTTAGTATCTTTCCAGCTATCTTTAAGACTGTTATATTGATCCTCTAGATCTTTAAAAACAGTCTTTGCTTCAGTAGCTTCACGTTTAAGGCTATCCATAGCATCTTCCATCTTTGTGATGCTTTGTTTAGTATGAGTATATTCTTCAGATAAATCATTAAGAGATGTAGATAAATGCTCATTCTCAACTTTATAATCATTTGTCGCATCAGCAAAGCTTACCATACCTTCTTCAGCTTTTTTCTGAGCATCAAGCTCTTTTTCAAGACCTGCAGTCTCTGCATCAATAACAGCTACGTAAGCTTTCATAGCAACACCCGCAGCAGCTACACCTGCAGCGACCAACCATAATTGGCCAGTTGTTAGACCTATCACTTGAGCCAAATAAGCTATTCCAATGCTGAGAACAGCTATCACTTTTGATAAAGCCCAGCCAGTTGCTACAAACCCAGTAAGAACTGTGCTCCATTTTAAAAAAGAACCAATGATGCTTAATACCCAAGGAGGCATAGATTTTAGTTCTTTAACAACTGATTTTAAGCCATCTGCAATATCAATAAGCCCTGGAGCAAGTTCTTTTCCAATTACCTGTTTAAGATCGTCAAATACGTTCTGTAAGCTTTTAAATGCGCTTATATCAACAGCAGCTGCAGATCTTGCAAGACCGTCAGCGTTCATTTTAAGCACATTGACCATCAAAGCAGCTCGCTGGCTTCTATCAGCCAAACCAATCATATCTAATTCAAGGTCAGTAATAGAAATCCCTGCCTGTCTTAACCTACCCGCCTGGCCTTCAAGAGCAAGACCTACCATTTTAGCAGCACCTTCCAAGGTAAGCTCTGAACCAGTTATCTTAGTTGTCATTGTAGCGACATCTAACAATAAAGGCGTCAATTCTTTAATCTGCTCAGCATTAAGCCTAAAAGAACCAAGCATTGCTTGCGCGGAGATTATCTCTTTATCAGCATATCGAGTAACTTCCTGGAGCGCTTCAGCCTGAGTTATAAGAGACTGACTGACATCATCTGAATAATTACCCCAGTTTTCTAATTGCTGGTTCAATCTTGCGATTGCTAACTCTTGTTCTTCATAACTACTCATTATGTCTTTCAAACCTTTTGAAAGAACAACAAAACTAGCAGTCGCAGCAATGCCTATCTGATTAATACTTTTAGTGAAAGTATCGTTCTTAGCCTGTGCCTGGCTTAGTTTTGCTACATATTCACCAGATTCAAGCGTTAATTTAACATATAAAGTTTCTTTGACCATTATAAATGAAAAAAAACATCATCTTCGCCTCATCTGAGCAGCCATCTTGCTTGCTTCAAGTTTAGCAGACTGTTTTGATTTTTCGTTGTTTGCTTCTTCCTGAGCGATTATGCCCATCTCGTCAAGCGCTATTATATATTGCGATCGTCGTTTATGTGACAACACCTCAAAATCCACGGGAGAACATCCAAACGCTCTCGCGAGGTCAATGCATTCGATAAGACTGATATGTTCAGGACTTGTCTCCTTCCGGTTCCTTACCGAGTTCCGGATTTTTTTTTCCCTCCTCCACGGATAAAGATTCCAGTTCAACAATCTCATCGCATAACCATTTATAGATTGTTTTAGGAAGATCCCTTAATTCTTTATTTATATCAAATATGTTTCCATCAAGTTTGCTTTCAATAACAGAAGAGCTTATCCTATGTTTAGATAATTCTGCCATGCTAAAGGTAACTTCTGCTTTTTCGCTAACTTTATGCTTGACATCATCAGACGACGCAGAGTTTTTATCAGGCATAGGAATAGCCAATTTTTTTGAGTCATCAAATATCTGGTCGCTTTCATACCCGCCAATCTCTCTTATTTTAAAATAAAACTCATGATCACGATATTTCTTTGTGATCTCTTTCTCTTTCAATAGATTCAAACTCATTCTTCATCACCTTCTTTTTCTTTGTTTTCAAGTATTTCTTTGGATATCTTGTACTGCGGTTTCCAATCATCCATTAGTTTGTCTAACTGTTTCCGCCGCCCATCTAAATTGTTAGCTTGCATACCTAGTTTGCTTAACTCGGTAATCAAAGCCTGCATCTCCTGCATCCTTGTTTCGTAGAACCTAACTATATCTTCGTGTGTCAGTTCCTCGATCAAGGTGTTCTCTATTTTTACTAGATCTCCTACAGTCTTGAAATCTATCTCGTCTTTTATTATGTTACTCATTTTTTTATGCCTCCTATACTAATACTTTTGTACAACCTTCTTCATCAAAATGAACCATCGCCCAACCTTGGGCTTTTAGTTGTTTGCTTCTGATAGCATCATCTTCAGGTCTGCCTGGTAAATTGTGAAAATATTGACCATCATACTCGAAGCCTAGCTTGAATTTTGGCAATGCTACATCTATGAATCTAGAACCATCATCAACTATAACATGAAAATTCATCTGAATATCCTCATTAGAAAATATATCTGCAATCCGATTAAATAAATCTATTTGAGGTTCTGGAAGAGCACCCAATTCCGCCAGAATACTATTAGGATGCTTTTCGGGATTTTCTTGGTAGAATTTTTTATGCGATTCTGATGATTTCTCTACAGTATCGGGATTTTTGAATGCCTCTTTGGTTAAGTACGACATAATTTCCGAGACCCACGGGTTTTCCTCATAATACTTAAGCTTTATATTGGACATTTCTTCCCTCCTCTTTGGATTGCTCCAGTATTCTTTTAAGGACCTAATCATCTTCTGTTTACAAATAGGATCTTCCCTTACCTTCCTACCACATTTTAGTAATTTTTGTAAGGCTACAGGATCATCTTTATAGAATTGCTTCCTTAAATTGCTCATCCATTCTCCGAATTCAGGATGTTCATCAAGATACTTATATCTTGAATCAGACATCTTTTGTTTTGATTCCTCAGAATGTTCATGACCTTCTTGAAAACGTGTAGTTAAAACCGCTTCAGATGGAAAATATTTATACATTATATGTTTATACCACGCCATTAGCCTAATTCTAGGATCAGTTTCTTTAGTTAATCCTTTGCACCAACCTTGTTTTCCATACATTGGATTTTCTTCACCTTTATTCTTGCCTTGCATACTATTACTAATCTTTTTACGATTATCATCATTAGGTGGCCAATAAATCCTACTCCCCCGCATTTTTAATTTTCGAAGGGACAAATTCATTATCCTTTCTTGTTCTTCAGGAGATAGCCTCCCAAATTGTTTAGATGATTCCAGCCATTCTACCTTGTCTTCATCCGTATCAAATTCTATTGTTGCCAAATCGCCTCGTTCTGAGCTTCCTGTTACAGTTTTTGTTATTGCCATCTTGTTATATACTTAATGCAAGCAGAGTATATAAACCTTGCTATAAGTCAATTACCCAGCCACCCCAAGGGGTGGGGCATGAGTTTGTAACAGGCCATCTCTGACCGTTACGATTGGCGGATTGACATCAGCCTGCCCGACAAGGACAGTGCCGAGTCGGGATATGCACATAGCGTAGATGGGTTGGTTTTAAACCGTCTCTCTCTGCAAGCAGAGTGCCTTACAACCCAAAAACTGTGCATCATAAGTTACAAAACAAAGCAACTATAAAAACCTTTCGGTTTTAACAGCCCTTTCATCCCCACCGCAAGCAGTGGGGTATTCAGGGCTAAATAATAAAAAAAAGAAAATAGATAATATACTTTACAATATATATTTTTAAGCAACCTGATGGTCCCAGTTCTCGACGGGCGTGCTATCAGTCGACGTTATAGTAAGGCTCATATACGAGCACGCGTAGGGAATACTTAATTCCTGCACTTTCTCAGGATCAATATCCATAGGTATGTTTCCAACAATACAATTATACATCTTAAACAATATATTAGCAGTAGTAGGTGCTGCTGTATTCAATAAATCTACTTCTATATCTCTTTTAGCAACTGTCTCTGCAGGAGTATATGGTGCACTCGCATCAGAGTATAACCAGTCATACCAGGCAAGATTTGCAGTATCTGTTTTGTTCGTCGTGAAAGTACCAGTGATAATCTGCTGCCCAGGAATAAAGTTCCGGGCTGATCTTTCAGGTGTATGGACTGTTAAATCATAATTTGCAATTAGACCATTATCCAATGTGAAATCAATCGCTGTAAAATCTGTCCGGATATTTGTGCCCATTGCGCCAGCAGCATCATAATATATCCTCACATTATGCCAACCAAGAGGGTCTGCAGTCCCGCGAGTAGCGCTGCCATTTGTGTAGCTAGAATTGTCACTACTTGCAGATAGCGCCATAAAATTATAAGTAAATATACACTTCTCACCTTTTGCCGCGCTAAAGGTAAAACTATTGACCATACAACCTACTAACTGATGTACTCTGATATCTCCAGTCTTATTATGTCCAACTTCTATAGTTGTTGAAAGAAGTTCATTCGAAGCATAAGTACCCTCAGGTATTTTCCATTTTGCAGCATCATGAGCAACATTATAATAATCAAAAGGCCATTTGAGGAGCCATGTGTCGAGCATAGTTGCACCCATCTGATCTTCCATCCATAATTCTATTGTTCCAGTAACTTCATGAACACCTTTTGCTGCCAGATTTGGATTTCTACCGTGGCCGCTAGCGATGTCTGTTGAGTATTCTGTATTTTCATTCACTGTAAAACTAAGGCTCCTCAAATGAGCTAAACCCATATAATCACCCGAATCAGCAGCTGTGGTCTGATCCTCCTGAAAAGCTACCTCTACAAGTGCCTCCCAGCCAAAATAGTATGCCATTTTTATTCACCTTCCCCTTTCTTAGGCTTTTCTGCCGCCATTTTTGGTGGCTCTTTATTATCAGGCTCTTTCTTACCCATTTCTTCGAATCCTTTTCTTCCTTTCATCTTCTCAGTGAGATCATCAGGTAAGTTAACTACCTCGTTAGGCCTAAAATCAAATTTAGTCGTCTTATAAGGTATGCATACCGGTGAATCTCCTGTCCATTTATATTTCATACTAATCCCTCCAATTTCTGTTTCATATAATTAGTTAATATATTATCCCGCCCTGTTCGTTTCATTGCGAAATAAACCAATAATCTATCATTAATATCTTGTATAGTAGGTAAAATTGTTATCAATTCCTGATCATCTAAGCTCATTAATCTATTTACTGCACAATTATCTAGTGGTGATTCAAAACTGATTTCCTCTTTTTCTTCTATATCTAACTCAAACATAGTGCCTAACTATTGATATTCTCGCCGTCCATCTGGTAATCAAATGTACGAAATAAAATACTGTGATTCTTAGGATCTCTTGTTGACATAATACCAGGAATTATATTCGGTGTGTGGAACACGTAATTAGCAGTATGGAAATCGTCTTGGTTGAGAGCCAGAGCATTTCTAGCCTCTTTCGCGAAAAAGTCAAGCAGTTTCTTGCCAGAGTATTTAACTGAGTTAATCGTCAGTATAAGCTCATCGCCTTTTCTGTCCCAGACCTCCAGCCTTATCCTCACTCTATTGGTATACATAAAATTTTCCGCCACATCCATGACCTCGCCAACAGGGTCGAAAGCTTCAATTATCAGTCTAGGGAAAGAGTTCTTACTTATTGGATTAGCAGGGTTTGGATAATCAAGAAATACTTGATAACTACCTACTCTGTTACTATTATGGTCAGTCATCCGGTTTCTGAGGACTGTCCTGACAACCTGTGGAAATTCATATTCAAGATTGATTGCCATTATTTCACCATTGATTCTCTAATATATTGAGCGACATATTGCGGAACTTTTGGCGCCACTTCCATAAACGCAGGAGTCATATACGGCCAACCGTCCCAGCTATGGTGTCCGTACTCTACAAATACTGAATAGAACAGATCCGTACCGATGATGTAAGCTGTATTGCTCTGTTTCCTAAAATTAATTGATCTTCTCAAATCACCGGATTTTACAGGCACAATATCCCTCGCAACTTTTCTTAGATCAATTGCCGCCCGTCTTAAAGGTACAGACATATCTTTTCCGTAGGTCTGCATCTTATTGAATCTTGTAGTAAGACGATGAGTCCCGTCAACCTGTAGTTTTACCCAGCTTGTCAACTTATTGTCCTCACATACTCTAACTCAGCCTTTATCCATGTAAGACTGCCCCTATGCGTCCGGAGCTATCACTTTTCTGACAGCGTACAATTTGCTGTTAAAAATGACCTTTATCATCGAGCTTTCGGTAAGTCCAGAATCATACTTGAAATAACCAATAGCATCTCCCGGCATAATCTTTCCGTCAGATTCGATTATCTCGTAATTGCTAGGATCTCTTATATAAC